>ODAI014811792.1_pt1 | contig 14765 bp, 16 predicted proteins | sample 1539321 | NCBI WGS metagenome assembly ODAI01 (sample SAMN02144231, study PRJEB22623) | gut metagenome | biome: sheep rumen | host: Ovis aries | place: New Zealand
AAAGCAAGGAGGGAATGTCCAATAAGTTTGCCACCCGGTTTCATTCAGAACCTGCTGCTTCCGTCATTCCGGGCCTGACCCGGAATCTCCCCTGTACGAGAGATGCTGAAACAAATTCAGCATGACGGGATTCAATGGATGCTGAAGCCCTGTTCAAATCAGGAATTCAGAAGACGGACTCAGAAATTTGTGATTCTCCATTATCCATCATCAACCAATCAAGTTGACTAGAAGCAAAGTTAGCGTTATACTGTCATGCATGAGGATTACAGGCGGATTATTGAAAGGAAGGACCACTGAAGTTCCCGGCGGAAAAATGGCAATCAGACCGGCAATGGACAGAATGAGAGAGTCCGTTTTTGATATTATAGGCCCTTCTCTCCCCGAAAAATCCTTTCTGGATCTTTTCAGCGGCTCAGGCACCATTGCCATTGAAGCTGTTTCCCATGGAGCAAAGAAAGTTTCCCTGTGTGAGATGGACAGAGCAAAAGCAAAAACAGTTTTTAAGAATGTCTCAATGACTGAAGAACTTGGAGTACGCATTGACTGTCACTTTATGGCGGTCGAACTTTTTCTTAAACGATGCAAAGGGAAATATGACTTCATTTTCATGGATCCTCCGTTCCCCTACAGATTCAGAGAGCAGCTTATTCAGACTGTTTCCGAAAGGGATATTTTGACCGAGTGTGGAACGCTCTTGATTCATTATCCACACGAAGATCCTCTTCCGGCACAGATTGGAAAACTAATGCGGAGCGACCAGCGCATATACGGACGTTCAATTGTTGATTTTTTTAAGAAATAATTGAGTAATTCAAAAAAAATTGCTTGACAAAATTAAAATTCAATATAGAATTAAAGTGTATGTAGAAGCCAAGGAAACTTATGGATGAAGATTTAAAAAAACAAATCGAACGCAAACAAGGCAGCGCGGGGTTCATAAAGACAACCGACGCTCCGGTATCCGGACTTTCTTCACAACAAAAGGTTGTATTGATTCGAAAAGCTAATGAGCTGTTCAACCAGAGAAAATATGATATGGCTGAACGTATATACATCACCACAGGGTATTCCGACGGTTTGACAAGATGCGGCGATGTTTATGCGGAAAAAAAAGAATATATGGCGGCGTTGCGCTTGTATCTGCTTGCGCACAACAAAAGAAAATCCGAGCCATTGATAGAAAAGATTTCGGGGATGGTTTCAGTTATGCTAAAAAGTGAGGATTGATTATGAGTGAATTAAACAAAGATGTTGTCTCTGCTCAGACCGATAAACAGGTTTTCGATGACGGCTCCACGACTATTATGGAACCCCGCCCGGAGGATGGAGTTGCAAACGAGATTTCGGAACTTTCCAAAAAGGGCTATGCACTGCTCAAAGAAAACATGACTCAGGAAGCCATTACTTCCTTCAAACAGATTCTTGATATAGAAGACAACAACAACTACGCTTTGGTCGGTCTTGGAGACAGCGAGAGAAAACAGGGGCATTTCGATGCGGCAATCAACTATTACTCAAAGTGTCTTTCCTGTCATCCTGGCAACAATTACGCGCTTTTCGGGCTTGCCGACTGCTACAAGGCGCAGGGAAAATTCCACAAGGCAATAGAAATCTGGGAACAGTACCTTGTCCACGACGACAGGAACATCACAGTGCTTACCCGGGTTGCCGATGCATACAGAAAAATCCGGGACTTCAAGAAGTCGAAGCAGCTTTATCTTCAGGTGCTTGATATGGAGGAAAACAATGCCTATGCGCTTATCGGTCTGGGACACCTCCACTATGACTTCAAGGAATACAAGGATGCTCTTTTCTATTGGACAAAGATGCTGGAGTTGAATCCGCAGAACGTGGACATCCGTGTGCTCACTTCAATTGGAAACTGTCACAGAAAACTCAAGACATTCGATCAGGGACTCGGTTATTTCGAACGTGCCCTGGAGATGGATCCGAAAAATTTCTACGCGCTTTTCGGGCTTGCCGACTGCTACAGAGGTCTCAATCAGCAGTTCAGATCGGTTGAATACTGGAACAAGATTCTGGAGATTGACCCGCGCAACAAAGTGATTCTCACCCGCGCAGGAGACGCTTACCGCAACACAGGCGACTACAAGACTGCAACCGAATATTACAACCGTGCAATGGACATCGATTTCGACATCTATGCCGCTCTGGGACTTGCACTCATCTGCAAGGGAGAGGGAAAATACGATGAGGCAATCGACAGACTCACACGTCTTGTGCGCAATGATGAAAAGAACTACCGCCTCTACATTGATTTGGCGGACTGCTATCTGAAAGTGAACCAGAAGCAGAAGGCTGTTGAAGTGCTGCAGAATTTCCAAAAGCAGGGAATCAGGAGCCAGGCGGTTGTGGATATGCTCAACAACCTTCAGGACAACAGGTCTCTCTACTAGGAACCTTATGGACAAAAAGATTTCCATTTCCGGGATGTTTCCGCAGGAAATAACAGAAGCTCTCTCACTGAATCCCTCATTCCGCGGAAAGCAGGTTTTCCAGTGGATTGCCAAGGGGGCTTCGGATTTTGAAGTGATGACCAATCTCGACAAATCGACCCGTGAAAAACTTTCTGCTTCGGCCTGCATTTACTCCACCACCCTCAAACAGACTCTCAGGGATCCCGACGGAACCATAAAACTTCAGATTGAACTTGACGACGGCAGGGACATTGAAACTGTACTCCTGACGGACCGCGAAGGACGGAAGACTGCCTGCGTAAGCTGCCAGGCCGGCTGCGCAATGGGATGCGCATTCTGCATGACCGGAACTCTTGGACTTGGACGAAACCTTACGGCAGGTGAAATCGTGGAGGAATTCCTTTTGATGGAAAAAACCGCGGGCACTTTAGACAACATCGTGTTTATGGGAATGGGAGAACCCATGCAGAACCTTCCGGCCATAAGAAAAGCTGTTGAAATTCTTTCCTCAAAAGAAGGTCGCAATCTTAGTACCAGACGCATCACCGTGAGTACCTGCGGTCTTATAAAAGGGATTTATGATTTGGCAGATAACGGGCCCCACGTGCGTCTTGCAGTTTCCCTTACCACGGCAGATCCGGAACTCCGAGAAAGTCTCATGCCTGTTTCAAAGGGAAATCCGCTTCATGAATTGAAGAAAGCAATAAGCTACTATATTGAAAAAACCGGTAAACGTGTCACCTTGGAAGCAGCTCTTATGTCAGGCCGAAACACGACTCCTGAAAGCGCCAGACGTATGATAGATTTCGCAAAGGGACTTGATGTTTACATAAACCTCATTCCCTGGAACCCTGTGAAAAATCTTCCTTTCGCCACACCGTCGGCATCCGAATGTCAGGCTTTCGCTTCTCAGCTTGAAAACGCGGGCCTGAATGTAAACTTAAGAACACGACGTGGAACAAGCATTGGCGGTGCATGCGGGCAGTTGGGCAGCTCCGTGAAGAAAAACACTTAATCCCCACGCCTCGACGCAGATTCGCAGCAAAGTTTCAAGCGAAGATTGATATTGAATCCTCTATATATACAAATTAAGTTATATTTAAGTTTATAAATAAAAAAAATTTCCTCATTTTCATAGGAAAAAAAGACTAACATCAAAAAAACTCCTTGCATTATTTTTTATCAATCAGTATAATGTGGCTATTAAGTTTTCAGGAGCCAAATGATGCAGAAAAAAATATATGTAGTCGGAATGGATGATGACGCAGCAGCCGGAAAGGTTGATGCAGCGGTAAAAGCAGTAGGCGGAGTCACCAATGTCACTTCAGTAGCGGCAAAATGCCAGGTCTGTGTGGATTTCGATGAAGGAACCGCCGGTATAGAAGATGCCATTAACGCGGCAATTTCCTCAACAGGTGTTACAGTTCTGGGTTAAAACGAAATATACCGGTTCTTCCGGTATATAAACAATCTTAAATTGTGAGAATTATGAAAATAACAATTCTTGAAGGTTATGCAGTAAATCCTGGAGACCTTTCCTATTCCCCGTTGGAGGCATTCGGGAGTGTAAAAATCTATCCCCGGACCCCACAAAATCTTGTAGCCGAATACATTGCGGACAGTGATGCAATCCTTGTAAACAAAACAATCATAACACGTGAAATACTCTTAAAATGTCCAAATCTTAAATATATTGGAGTTCAGGCGACAGGTTATAACGTAATAGATATTGAAGCCTGCCGTGAAAGAGGCATTACCGTGACAAATGTGCCTGCCTACTCTACATCGGCTGTGGCGCAGCTGGTCTTTGCTTTTATAAGCGAATTTGCCTGCCATACAATGCTTCACTCTGACTCTGTGATGGCCGGTGACTGGTGCCGTTCCAAAGATTTCTGCTACTGGAAAAAGCCCCTTACCGAACTTGACGGAAAAACTCTGGGAATCTTCGGTTATGGAAACATCGGTTCAAGAGTTGCAAAAATCGCCGAAGCCTATGGTATGAAATGCATAGTCACAACACGTACTCCCCGTCCGGGAATCAACAATGTTGATTTTGACACTCTGCTTTCAGAAAGCGACTTCATCACTCTTCATGCACCGCTCACCCCCAAGACCGAGGGAATAATCAACAGTGCATCTCTGGCAAAAATGAAAAAGACAGCCTGTCTTATAAACACAGCGCGAGGTCCGCTTGTTGTGGAAAAAGACGTGAGAAAGGCCCTTGACGACGGAACAATTTCCTTTTACGCCGCCGATGTGGTCAGCAAAGAACCGATGACGGACGACAATCCCCTTTTGGGAGCTCCTAACTGCATAATCACACCGCACATAGCCTGGGCCGCAACAGAAACACGAAGCAGACTTATGAACGTGGTGATTCAAAATCTCCGCAGTTTTATAGAAGGAAAACCGCAAAATGTTGTCAGTTGATTCAGGCCGGGACTTGCAATATTAATAAATACTGAATATACTTTAGGGAGAGTAAGGCTTGAAGTCCGGCTAGTTTCAGCCCTGCTCTTTCATACAAATTTTTATGAGGTACAAGAAATGGGAAAAACAATCGCTCAGAAAATCTTTGATGCACATCTGGTGGACAAACCTTTTGAAGGAACAAATATTTTGCGTCTGGACCGCGTATTCTGCCATGAAATCACCACCCCCATCGCCATCAACGATTTGGTGGACCGCAAGATGGACAGAGTTTTCGACAGCACAAAAATCAAGGCTGTAATTGACCATGTGTCCCCTGCAAAAGACTCAAAGTGCGCAATGCAGGAAAAAATCCTCCGCGACTGGGCCGGACGCAATAACATCAAAGACTTTTTCGACATCGGAGCCAACGGAGTCTGCCATGCAATCTTCCCGGAAAAAGGATTTGTACGCCCCGGATTCACAGTGATTATGGGAGACAGCCACACCTGCACCCACGGAGCATTCGGAGCATTCGCCGCCGGAGTCGGAACCACTGATCTTGAGGTAGGAATCTTAAAGGGAGTGTGCTCATTCCGCGAGCCCAGAGCCATGAAATTCGTTCTCAAAGGAAATCTCAAACCCGGAGTCTATGCAAAAGACGTGATTCTTTACATAATCGGTCAGATCGGAGTGAACGGGGCCACGAACTGCGTCATGGAATTCACCGGTCCTGTGGTTGACCGTTTTGATATGGAAGAAAGAATGACACTCTGCAACATGGCAATCGAAGCCGGCGGTACAAGCGGAATCTGCTTCCCCGATATGCAGACTGTTGAATATCTCTGGCCTTTCATCAAAGACGAGTTCAAAACCAAGGAAGACGCACTCAAGGAATACAGCAAGTGGATTGATGATGATGACGCCGAATACGAAAAAGTTTACGAATACGACCTTTCAGATTTGGAACCCGTCTGCACAATCAACTACAAGCCTGACCAGATCAGGAAGATTTCAGAGATGAAAGGAACAAAAGTTGATCAGGTTTACATCGGAAGCTGCACAAACGGACGCATCAGTGATTTGAGAATCGCAGCCCAGGTGCTCAAAGGCCATCATCTTGCGCAGGGAGTCAGAGGAATCGTTTCCCCCGCAACTCCGAAAGTTTACAAACAGGCGATTGAGGAAGGCCTTATCAGCATTTTCATGGATGCCGGATTCTGTGTGACCAACCCCACTTGCGGAGCATGTCTCGGAATGAGCAACGGAGTTCTTGCCGAAGGTGAAGTCTGCGCCTCGACCACAAACCGCAATTTCAACGGACGCATGGGAAAAGGCGGAATGGTTCATCTTATGAGTCCTGCAAGTGCCGCCGCCACAGCAATTTCCGGCACAATTTGCAATTCGGAACTGTACAAAGGCTGATTTTCAGCTTATACTATAAGGGGAGCTGTATTGCTTTCCAAACTAAAAAATTAAGAGGACAACACAATGAAACAGTTTGGTGGAGATGTTCTTTTTCTGGATCGTTCAGATATCAACACTGACGAGATTATTCCTGCAAAGTACCTGACCGAAAATGTAAAACAGGCACTGCAGCCCTATCTTCTCGAGGATCTTAAGCTTGACGGCTTCAATCCCAAGACTGATGTGGCTGGAAAAAAAGTAATCATCACGAGGGAAAATTTCGGTTGCGGTTCCAGTCGTGAGCATGCCCCATGGGCACTTGAAGTAAACGGAATCTACTGTGTAATCGCAGTGAATTTCGCACGCATCTTCCGCCAAAATATGTACAACTGTGGTCTTCTTGCACTTGACATGAGTAAAAAAGACATCGACGATATGTTCAGGACATTTGCATCAAAAGACACTCAGTGCAAGATTGAACAGAAAGAGGATGGAACATGGAAGGTTAAACTGATTGCAGGAAGCCTTTCAAAGAGCTATCCCTTCAAGTTGGAAGGATTCGAAAAGGCCCTTATTGAAAACGAGGGTTGGATTGGATACGCCAACAACAAATACTGATTTTAACTCTCCGGGTTTTTGAAATTCCAAAGGCCCGGATTTTTTATGCCGTTCACATTTTAAGGCAGCCGCAGAAATCCTCAGACTTTTACAACAGTCTCAATTATTTCTTCTATTTCTTCAACAAAATGCCTTTTTCCACAGCTTTTGCCAGTATCTGCTCGACTATCTGATCGGGAGTGTACAGGGCAGTGTTTATTGAAAGATCCACAAAAGACCAGTCATTGTTGTCTATGTTGTACAGCTTTTTATATCTTTTGGAGTCCTCGGAGTCACGCATAGATGTAAATGCTTTTATCTCCTCCAAATCTCCGCTTTCCCTGTTTAAAATACGGCGTGCACGCACATCGTCATCCGCTGCAAGATACACCTTCAAATCGGCCTCTTTCAGCATCCATATGGCAAGACGGCTTCCAAGAACACAACTTTCGCTGCGGGCCATTTCAACCTGCCTTGTGTCCACGGCAATGTCATAGCTGTCATCTGTCTTGGCTTTTTCAATAAGTTCGGCAAGAGACAATCCCTTTTCCACCGCAAGCTGTCTGAATGTGAAATTTATGAGTTTGATTCCCAAAACATTGGAAAGCATTGTACTTACGGTAGTGTTTCCGCAACCCGATTTTCCGCTGATAGCAATGCGGATTTCCTTTCCATCCGGAATAATGTATTCTTCAGCCATAAACTCTCCTAAAATCCCAAAATCGGATAAAAAAATTGCCAAAGAAACAGATTCATTTCCTTGGCAATTCCGTTTGCTTAAATCGTTAAGCAGAAGTTATTAGAACTCCTTGAGCACGTGGCTGTCGCCCAAAACATAAATCACTTCGGGGAGACCTTTCGACACATCGATTGTGTTTCCATCCTCGTCTGAAACCTTCTTGAACTTCAGCACGGGAACAGAGTTCTCAGTCTCTGTTGTCTCAGCAGCCTCTGCGGCCTCTGCATTCTCTGCTTCTGCCTCTGCTTCCAAAGCGGGATCATAAAGAACAGGCTCTTTGTTGATTGTGGGATAGTAGCCGATGAGCTTCTGTCCCTGGTAGACGAGCAGGCGGTTCTCAACCTTTGTGATTCCTCTGTTGGGATGGCGGTTGTAAACAAACAGATAAGAGTTGTTCTCTCCGTCCTTGAGTGTTCCGACAACCTTCATATAGTCGTTCTTGTTGAAAGAGTCAGGATAGCTTCTCATTGCAGACTTACGGATTGACTTCTCGTTGAAGTTGAATGCAAAAACATCCTCTCCGGCCTTTTCAATGCCGGTATCAGTGAAGTGGTAAGGCTCTGCAACATAGTCGGAAATTGTTCCGGCCTGTGTCACAACGAATACAGTTTCTCCGTCCCTGTTGCCGATAACAGGCTCTCCAGACTGTGAAAGAGTCTTCTTGTAGTAAAGCTTCACATTCTCAGAATCGGTCACGTCGAAAATCACGTATGCATAAACAAGCGGATCCTCATCGGCAGTCTTTGCAAGTGTTCCGAGGTATGACTTGTCGCCGGACTTGAATGTCCACCATGAACTGTCGTAAGCGAAATCATCAGCCTTGTTGTTTGTGAAGGCAAAAAGCTGATTTCCGAGTCCGAGTCTACCCTCTGTGCTGTCCTCTGCAGAAAAAGCAGCAGGATAATATGTCAGTGAGACATCGGAATTTGAGAAGGCACGGTATTCACTGTACGGAATATCCTCGCCATCCTCAGGTGTCTTAACCTCGCTCAGTGCTCCGGTAACAGGTGTAAGCTCAACAGCAGCGGTCTCTTCGGTAAAGAAATAGGCCTTGATGTCGTCTTCTGTAACGTTGTTATCGGCGAACGGGTCAGCGGCGAACACAGACAAAGTCTGTGACAGTACGAAAGCGATGCTTGCGATCACTTTTACTTTCTTAGAACAGAACATGTTGCAACTCCTTTATTCTACGTTCTTTGATTGCTCTCGGATATTCTCCAGGGCATCTTTTGCATTTACAACCATGGCCCCAACCTCAGTGAACTGATTTTTGCTGCCGATGGTATTTATCTCACGGTTTGCTTCCTGGCAGATAAAATCAATGCGTTTACCCGGCACAGGATCATCCGTAATTTCCTTGCGCAATGCGGCAAGATGGCTTTGAAGGCGGATGATTTCCTCGTTGATTGTGTACTTGACCAACAAAGATGCGGTTTCTTCAAGGATTTTGTTTTCATCAACCCGGTCTCCAAGCAGGTCGTTGAATTTCTTTGTTATGGTTTCCTTGAATTTTTCTTCCATCTTAGGCTGCCAGTCTTTGAAAAAGGCCGCGCAACGATCAAGGACATCCAATTTCAAAAGCAAATCTTTCTTTAGATTTTCTCCCTCCCTCCTGCGGTCTTCCACGAACTGACCGAACACTTCGTCAAACACCGGAGAAATCTTTTTCCAGTATTCCTCAGCATCGTATTCGTGGTTTATATTCAACACTCCTTCCTGCTGAATAATCAGACTCAAAGGAATGTCGTCAGCATTTTTACCAACAGCCTCTGCTATGGCCGCAATCGCATCCCTGTAAAGCAGAGCGGCTTTCGGGTCTGCGGTAATGACTGTGTTCAGGGAATTATCCCGCACGCGTATTGTCAAATCGACTTTGCCGCGGACGATTTTTTCCCCCGCAATTTTTCTGATACGGCTCTCAAGCTGATTCAAAAAAGGCGGAAGATATATGCTCAAATCCAGAAAACGGCTGTTCACCGAACGGATTTCAACGCTTATCTGAGTGCTGCCTGAAATGACTTCCTTGTATCCGTAGCCGGTCATGCTGTTCATTTCGCCTTCTCCCCGGATTCTTTCTGAAGTTCTTCAAGCACCATCTTTCCCACCTTCCAGTTGTCTCCTGCACCCATTGTAACAAAAAGATACCCTTCTGAATAGTGGGAACCGCTTTTTTTTCTCAACATTTCCAAAGCCTTATCCCTGGCCTCTGTGAATTCACCTGCATAAACAACACTCTGATGATGACGCATGGCATGTTCGGCAAGGATCTCACCGGTCACACCTGCCGCAGAGGCATCTTCGCGCGCGCTTCCGTAGATTTTGTTGATTATGACTGAGTCCGCACTGTCAAAGCAGGATGCAAATTCCTCAAGCAGAGCGGCAGTTCTTGTGTATGTGTGGCTCATAAAATCTACAATTATACAGTGGTTTTTGTAGAATTCCCTGTAGCCTTTGAGAGTCGTGGCAACTGCTGTCGGATGATGACCGTAATCATCAATCACAATCACTTCCTGTCCATAGGGATTTTTTGCACGTCCCACGATTTCGCTTCGCCTTTTTCCGCCCGCAAATGAAAGAAGAGACTCTCGGATTTTATCCGCATAATCAAGAGGATTTTTTCCATCGGTCTTTATCATCTCGAAGACAAGAGCTATTGCCGCCGCCGCATTTCTAACATTGTGCTCACCGGGAACAGAAAGCTCAAACTCAAGCCCCGAAGCGAGGGAAAAACTCTGCCTTCCACCCTTCACGCCTTTGAATGAGATTCCATAATCACCTTCGGCCGTCACTCCGTAAGGCACAAGATTTATGTCGGGCCTTTTTGAAAGTGCTATTTCTGCGGCTTCAGAAGCCCCTGCATCATCGGAACAGTAAATGAGCTGTCCGTTTTCCGGCAAAAGGCAGATATAATCCACAAAAGCATCCCTGATATCCTCGTAGGCAGGATAATAGTCCTGATGGTCGCTTTCCACGGAGGTAAGAATGATTTTTTTCGGATGAAAGGCCATAAAATGACGCTGGTACTCGCAGGTTTCCGCCACAAAATAAGAAGGGCCGTTTTCCGCGCAGGAAGAAGAAGTCATTGTGCAGGAACCGCCGAAAGATGAAATAATGCTTCCCGCAAGCACCTGTGACGGAAGATCCACGTTTTTCAAAAGTGTGCCGACCATTCCAGTGGTAGTGGTTTTTCCATGGACGCCGCACACGCCCGCACTGTAAACCGGAGCCGACAAATCTCCCAAAGCCTGGCTGTACAAAATCATCGGGATTCCACGAGCAGAAGCTTCTTTCAAGTCAGGATTTTTCTCAAGATTGTATGCACTTGAATAAACAACGAATTTAACGGCGGGAGTGATATTCTCTGCGGAAAAAGGAAGGGCTTTGATGCCGTTTTTTTCGAGGATTTCATCAGTGTAAAAGCGTTCGGACACATCACTTCCGGTGATGACAGCACCACGGGCAAGCAGAATCTCCACAAGAGCCGCCATCCCGGTTCCTTTGATGCCCACAAAATGTATATGTAATCCCCTCACATCCAGAGGAAGATGCTCCCTTAATTCTTCCATGATTAATCATTATATCACAGGTTCAAATAAAAAGCAATCAAATAAAAAAAAAGAGAAAAGCGGTGATTTGCAGCCAAAACGCACCGTGAAAAGACGGAATTCCCGGAGGCTCCCTGTAATCTTGAACGGAAACGGCGTACTTTGAATGAAATACGCTAACGCTGACCGCTCAATTCGAGGTAAATCTGATCTGCGAGACCGAAATGGGTGTTTTTGGTGAGTGCTTCGGCATAATTGTCGTACATCATGTCTTCATACATACCGCGTGCGAACTCGTTTTCCTCGCCTATCATACTTGTATGGTGGATTGTGTCGCGCATTGAGGAAAGCATCATCTTCACCATATAGTTTTCAAGTTCCTTTGACTGGGCATAGAGTTCCGACGTGCGGTCGATCACCGGTTTTGATCCGTTCTGTGCACGGACTGAAGCGGCCATTCCCTCGGGTCTCGCATTTTTGTCAGCTTCCGAGGTGTAATAATCGTAGAAGCCCTGGGTGTAGTCGCCGGTAAGACGTCTGTTGTGTGAAATTTGAGAGGAAGCGACAGTTTCAACCCCGTCATTTGCGGAGCCTTGAGCGGACTCGGATTTTTTGGACGTCATCTCCTCAATCAAAGACAGGAACCTGCTTTCATCGGCCTTTTCCTGAGCCGCCTGAATTGCCTGCGTTCCGTTTGAGAGAGTACCTGTAATCGCCAATCCTGAAATTCCGTTTACTGCCATTGTCTTCCCCTTTTTATTGGCACCCCGTTCAAGGATGCCGTAGAAGTCTCTGAAAACCGAAGTCTTCAGAAACCCTTGTATTTATGAATCGGTATTTTTATGCTGATGTTCAGCGCTTCAATGTTGCGGCCGTCTGGAGCATGGTGTCGCTGGTCTGGATTGCCTTGGAGTTGAACTCGTAGGCTCTCTGCGCAACAATCATTGCAACCATTTCATTCACAACGGAAACATTGCTCATTTCAAGGAACTTGTGCTTTGTGGTTCCCATTCCATCGATTCCGGGCCGGGAGGCTATCGCATCTCCTGAAGCGTTGGTCACTTTATAAAGATTGTCTCCCACATTCTCAAGACCCACGGAGTTCGGGAAGCGGTAAAGTTCAAGCTGTCCCACTTCAACGGGGTCAAGTGCTCCGTTCACCTTCACCGTCACGCGGCCCAGATTTGAAACTGAAAGCGTCTCAAGCTGGAATCCTTCGGGGAGGATGATTTCCGGAACAACGCGGAGACCGTTTGCCGTCACAAGCTGACCGGTTGAATCCACTTTGAAGGAACCGTCGCGGGTGTACGCCCATGAACCGTCATACTGCTGCACGCGGAAAAATCCGTCTCCCACGATGGCGATATCCGTGTCCACACCGGTGGCCTGGAGAGAACCCTGGGACATAATCCTCTGTGTGGCTCCCACTTTCACACCGTGCCCCATCTGAACACCAACCGGAGTGATTGTGTTTTCAGTGGCTGGAGTGCCTGCAAGCTTCCTGTTCTGGTAGAGCAGATCCTCGAATTCAACACGGTGCTGTTTGAAGCCTGTCGTATTGACGTTCGAAAGATTGTTTGAAATCGTGTCGATATTAGCCTGCTGTCCGTTCATTCCGGTTGCGGCTGTCCATAAACTTCTTACCATAAACTATATCCTCACTTAGCCGTTTTTACAGATTCACTGCCACCACTTTATTCCAAAGTGTGTCCATCATGTCATCCTCTGTCTGGATGGCCTTCTGGTTTGCCTCGTATGCCCTGTTCACTTCAATCATCTGAACCATTTCATTCACGACATTCACGTTGCTGGTTTCGGTGTACCCCTGAAGCACTTTGGGTCTTTCCTTGCCTTCCGCAATGTGGGCCGGACCTGACTGAACGGTTTCATACCACAAAGATGAGCCCTGCTTCTTCAAATCCCTCTCGCTGTCGAACCTCACCAGTTTGATGCGGTCGGAAATTTCGTTTGTTTCCCTGTTGATAACCATTCCGTCGTCATTCACAAAGAATTTGTCGTCCGCAACAGTGATGTGTCCGTTTTCACCTAGCACCGGATAGCCTTCCTTGGTGAGAAGGATTCCCTCTTTCCCGAGCAGGAAGTTTCCGTTGCGTGTGTATCTCTCGCCGTCGGGAGTTTCAACTGCAAAAAAGCCCTTTCCGCCTAAAGCCAGGTCCGTGCTGGTTTCTGTTGATTTGAAGGAGCCCTGGTCAAAATCAGTGAAAAGTTCGTTTGTTTCAACACCCAGACCGATGGAACCGATTATGGGAGCCGCATCGCAGGAACCGGTGGACACTTGGTAAACACCGTCGGCATTCGCACGGCGGAGCAAAAGCTCACTGAAAGTCTTGCTGACAGGAATCTCCTTTTTAAAGCCTGTCGTGTCCACGTTGGCAAGATTGTTTGCAATGGCATCAAGCCTATTCTGCTGTGCCGTCATTCCGCTTGCACCGATATACCATCCTCTAATCATACAGTCCGCTCCTTTTTCTCCCCTGGACTTCTCCATAAACAATACACGGCAAAAGCCGGGGTCACCTTGATTAATTATCGGCAGTCGAATGCAATATTTTATGATTTTTTTTCTTTTGTTCTGAAGGGAGTCTCTAAAAACTTCAGTTTTTAGAGGCAACTTCAACCTCAAATTATAGTTTTTAGAGGTTGCCTGAAGAAACTCCATCCCTGTCGCTTGAAAAGGACCTTCTACCGAGGCTGATTTCCCCGGTATGCATGGCCGCAACTCTGCAATGGAGCTTCGTTACTGGAAAACGGATTTTACTCACTTCGCAAATATTTTTCCTTAAATGACGATAAAGGGCAACGTGAGAATGTGTGGTTGTACGGAGGGAAAAAACAAACGGATTTGTTCATCGCTAACGCGATTCACGGGAAGGGGGCTAAAAACTAATAAATGTCATTGCCGTACTCGATACGGCAATCTACAAATCCTCATATTTTAAAGCTTCTTCTGCTTCTTTTGAACGGGGAAAATTATTTCTTGCAAAATAAAAAAAGCTGACTTATAATATAAAAAACGGAAAGATTGTGCAGAAGCATTTTGAAATCCGCAAAAATTTCAGAGAGATGAGAGGTACTCTATGGGAAAATTTGTAATCAGCAGTGCCAAGACAGGCTTCAAGTTCAACTTGCTTGCCGGCAACGGTGAAATCATTGCCACCTCACAGGTGTATAAAACGAAAGCGTCATGCAAGGTTGGCATTAAAAGCGTCATAAAGAATGCGGGTGTTGAAATCGAAAATCAGACGGAAAAAGATTATGAACCCCTTAAAAATCCGAAGTATGAAGTCTACAAAGACAAGAAGGGAGAATTCCGGTTCAGACTCAAGTCATCAAACGGACAGATTGTGGCAGTCGGCGAAGGATACAAGGATCTTTCCGGTGTGAAAAACGGAATCGCTTCAGTTAAAAAGAATGCTTCTGGTGAACCGAAGATTGTCGATGAGACCGCGGCTAAATAAAAATACACTTTCCGCATAAAGGGGATGTCTAATCACCAACACTCGACGCAGAGCGTCGAGGTATGGTGTTCTCATAAGGTATTGCAGTCGGATTCAATACCCTTTATTTCGACGCAGAGCGTCGGGGTATTGAACCCTCCGCACGAAT
>ODAI010419805.1_pt1 | contig 14761 bp, 11 predicted proteins | sample 1539321 | NCBI WGS metagenome assembly ODAI01 (sample SAMN02144231, study PRJEB22623) | gut metagenome | biome: sheep rumen | host: Ovis aries | place: New Zealand
CAGAGAAGCCCGGATCTTTAGTAGTGCAACCGGAAAGTGCCTGACCTACAAAGTAGTCAATCATCTTCCAAGGTTCGCGCAGCGTTACTATTTAATAGTCCACAACAAAAAATTCACCCTCCCCTCCGGGGAGGGCAAACGGTTTAGTAGCCCCTAACTACTGAGAGAGGGGCGGGGGCGGCGGTGCAGGTGCACGCACCTGCACCTGCCCTTGACAATAGGGCAGCAAAGTAGTATAATATCAGAAAGACATCGAAAGGATATGATAATATGCAGTATTCATCTAAGCGTTCGTTCTGGAAGCTTCTCGGAGCACTTCTGCTGGTAGTTATATCTACGGCATTTCTGGTATATAAGTACTATGAGGAAAAAGCTTACTACGATCAGTGGAAGGACTATGAGGACTGCGGCGTGCAGTAGAGAAGTAAACATATGCAGATACTTACAGACCGTCACAGCAGTGGCGGTCTTTTTTTGTTCTTTGTGAATATAATTATATAAAGACCATACAGGAGGAATGCTAATGCAAAGAACAGCCTTTCTCAGAGCAGGAGCAGTGATGTGCGCAGGCGCTGTAACAGTCTGGGGCATATGGCTTTATTCGGGTGCCGCAGAAAAAATGCAGCCCCTCACAGAGCTCGCAGCCAGGCTTTCCGCAGGGGGCTATTCTCAGGGGCAGGCAGTAAGCAGCGCTGTGCCTGACAACACCGGAGACATAGGCTATTACTGGGACAGGACCCGTACAGACATAGCCTGGGATATACCTGCGGACGAGCCTGATGCCGACAACAGTGATGATACCGGGATCAGGTCCTGTGAATTTCCGTCGCCCGAGCCCTCGGCAAAGGCGCTCTCTGCCCTGCCGTATTCAAACGGCACCAATGAGGACGGCCCCATAACCGAGTACTTTTTCACGGGCTATACAGAGGATATCTACTTTGATCTTGACGGCGGCGGTCAGGTGAAGAACTGCACTTCCCTTTCAAACTCTGACCTCTACGCCGAAAGCAAAAAGCCCTGTGACTTCACCCTTGAAAAGACCAGTGCGCAGCCGCAAGTTCTCATCTATCACACCCATACGACGGAAGCCTTTGAGCAGACAGAGAAAACAGCCTATGACGCTTCATTCTCCTGCAAAACAACTGACCCCGATATGAGCGTAGTATCCGTCGGAGACTGCATATGTGAAGAGCTTGACCGTGCCGGCATAGGCTATGTGCATGACAGAACTATCCACGATCACCCCAGCTACAACGATGCCTATGACAGCTCAAGAGAAAGCGTAAAAGCATTGCTTGAGGAATATCCCTCAATTAAAATAGTTTTAGACGTTCACCGGGACGGTATCCAGCGCGATGACGGCACGCGCCTTGCCCCAGTCTGCGAGATAAACGGCAGAAAAGCCGCACAGATAATGCTTATCAGCGGCTGTGATGACGGCACTATGGGAATGCCCGATTATATGCAGAACTTTCATTTTGCCTGTGCATTGCAGTCAGCCCTTGAAAGCGACTGGAACGGCCTTACCCGACCGATACTTTTTGATTACCGCCACTACAATCAGGATCTTACTAACGGTTCACTTCTGATAGAGATAGGCAGTCAGGCAAACAGTATAGCTCAGGCAAGGTATACAGGCACCCTTGTCGGAAAGACCCTCGCCTCAATGTTCGATACATAACAATACCCCTTAACGGTGATATCTCCGCTAAGGGGCTTTCTTATCCGATGACCTCATAATACTGTGCCGCGTCCTCTTTTTTAACGAACTCTGTCACTCCCAGCACCCTGACCGTTACCGGTCTTGCGCCCATAGAAATCGTTATAACATCACCGACCTTAACATCGTATGATGCCCTCGCGACCTTGTCATTGACCGTTACCCTGCCTGCATCACAGGCCTCATTGGCAACGGTACGCCTTTTTATAAGTCTTGTTACCTTCAAATACTTATCCAACCTCATTTTTCTTCATACCTCCCCCACCCCACGTAAGTAGTTAGGACTAATTAACCGTTTGCCCTCCCTCGGAGGGGAGGGTGTTTGTTTTGTTTTGAACTATTAAATAGTAACGCTGCGCGAACCTTGCAAAACCTATATGAGCGTTCCCTTACTTGCTTTAAAAGCTATTGAAAAACAGCGGAAAGAAAAGTAAAGACCCGGCCTATGACAGGTCAGGTCTTTGACTGTAGTTTATTACTTGTTAACAGCGTCCTTGAATGCCTTGCCTGCCTTGAATGCAGGAACCTTCTTTGCAGGAACCTTGATCTTCTCCTTGGTTCTGGGATTGATAGAAGACTTAGCTGCTCTCTGTCTTACCTCAAAAGTACCGAAGCCAACGAGTGAGATCTTCTCGCCCTTTGCAAGTGCCTCAGTGATAGAAGCTGTAACTGCTGCCAGTGCCTTCTCTGCATCCTTCTTGGAATATTCTCCCTTTGCTGCGATAGCGCTGATAAGTTCTGCCTTTGTCATTGTTATTACCTCCATTTTAATTAGACCATCAGGGGCTGCCCCTCACTGTCTGTCTTTTACATTTACTCGCCTTACGCGAAATCTATGCTCAGAGCCTTATCTCAGACTCGTTTTGCCTTGCTTTTTCCTCAGCCTCACGGAAGCGGCCGATAAATGTGTTGTTCTCATCCGTCAGAGTTTCCTCAGCATCGGCGTCAAGCTCTCTCGCCAGAGCCGCACACTCGAACATCAGCTCTCCCAGCAGCTGCACTGCCTTTGCCCTGCCGCTCTCGTCTCTGTCCGCTCTGCCGTCCTCGTCACCGCCTGCACCGCCAGACACTTCGCCGATCACCCGTGCCTTCTCAGCAATACCCTCAGTCAGTTCCTGTACTCCCCCGAGCGTCACGCCGGCCCTGTCAGCCCTTTTCACAAGCTTCTGAGCTCTCATAAGCGCCGGAAAATTCTTCGGCACGCTCTCAAGCGTCTGCGTGAACGTATCCTGTCCCTTGGTCTCCTTCTTGATCGAATCCCAGTTCGTCAGTACCTTCTCAACAGTATCCGCCTGAACATCACCGAAAACGTGTGGATGTCTCACAATAAGCTTCCTGCAGATATCGGTGGTCACCTCGTCAAGCCCGAAATGCTCTTCCTCACTCTCTATAACACAGTGGAAAACCACCTGCAAAAGCACATCTCCGAGCTCCTCACGCATCATCTCGGGGCTTTCGGCATCTATCGCCTCGATCACCTCGTAGACCTCTTCAAGAAAATCCTTCTTGATAGTCTTGTGCGTCTGTACCTTGTCCCACGGACAGCCGTTCTCACTTCTCAGTATGCGGACAATATGCACAAGATCATCTATATCATATTTATCCTTAGCCAGAAGCTCTGCATATTCGTTATCCACAAAACCATTACCTTTCCGGGAACAGGCCTTCAGGCCGAGTTACCTTATTAATAATAACCTATTTTCAACAAAATTTCAAGTAGTTTAAAGCTTTTTTTTGAAAAATGACCTCTTAATTTTGTTTTTCGGCATTTCGCACAATAAAACCAGAGAAATCCCATACACAATACAGCTAAATAACAATGTTACACAAAGTGCGGCTCTTTCTCCGCCCCCTGCAAACAGCCTTTTTTCCGGTATTTCGGGCACTGCGGCCGCTGCCGCCATTGCAAGCCCTGCCGCATACATAGGCTTTATCATCAGCGCCGCTGGCCTTAGCCTTCCGCCAGTCAGCCTTCTCAGCCTGTAAAGGCAAAGCTCCATTATAAACATCACCGAGCCCAGCGTTGATACAGCCGCGCCCGATATCCCCAGCTGCGGCATTCTCACCAGCAGCAGATTGAGCGCCAGCTTCACTGCGGCTGAGCCTACCATTATCTTGATACCCTCACGCGGTCTTCCTGTCAGCTGCAGTGCTGCAAAGCAGGGCGCAGCTATCCCCGAAAAGACCGCAGCCGCCCCAAGTATCATAAACGCTTCCCTGCAGGCATAGATCTCAGTAGCTCTCGGCCCGAAAAGCAATGACAGTATCTCCTCAGGCCTTATCATTATAAGCGCCCCCGCAGGCATAGCTATCAGCGCCGCCGCCCTTATCAGCCGTGATAAGCTTTTGTTAAGTCTCACCTTATCGCCGCAGGCGTGAGCCGCAGTTATCTCAGGCAGAAGGCTTTTTGAAAGCATGGCCGTCACCGTAGGCACAAAGCCGAAGATAGTAAGTGCCAGCGCAGTATATGAGCCGTAAACAAAGTTCGGCACGGCCTCAGCCCTTATGCCTGCTGCCGTTATCCTGTCAAACAGGTGCGGAGCCTTCACCGCAGCAGCCGTCAGCCCTCTCGGTATAGTCATCAAATCTATTAAGCCGCTCATGCTGTTCACAACGGTAGTAAGCGCTATAGGCGCACACACCGTCATCAGTGATGACCTTATCCTGCGTGAGCTGTCAGTAACGGGGTCGCTCTCCAGATCAGCCTTGCTGATGCCGTCTCCGCGTCGCAGCGTCATCACGAAGATCACTATGCACCCCAGCATCGAGGCGGCAGACGTACCCAGTATTGCGGCAGCCGCACACAGCTCTGATGACAGTCCCATCACCCTTCCTGCGGCATAGCCAAGACCAAGTCCGCACACAAGCCTGAACACTGACTCCGCTATCTCTGACACGGCTGTGGGCACCATATTTGAAAGCCCCTCGTAATACCCCTTCTCAACCGACATCAGCGCACAGAACAAAAGCGTAGGCGCAGCACAGATCACCGCCGCAGGGCTGCCAGACGAGCCTGACAGCTTCGAGAGCAGCGGAGCCGCCGCGATCAGCAGAGCGCACCCTGCCGCACCAAGCAGCCCGAACAGTCTCATAGCGGTGCGTCTGGTCTTTCTCATATTGGCAAAGCGTCTCAGGGCGCAGTTCTCGGCAGTAAGCTTTGCCACTGCCGGCGTTATGCCTGACACTGCCGCCGCAAACACAGGCGCGAACACTGACATTGCCGCCGAAAGATGCCCCATTCCCTCTCCCCCGAGGAGAAGAGTGAGCGGCACCTTATAAAGAATACCGAGCGCTTTTGTTATGATTATCATTGCAAGCAGTATCGCTGAGCTTTTCAGAAACCCCTGCCTTTTCATTCTCACATGACCACCTTCAGATGCCGTAGATAGATAGGTCAGCCTTATGATACAGACCTCTTAAAATAATATGAGGCTTTGTCCTGCTATATGCAAATAAAAACAGCTGCCCTCCTTTTAGAAGAACAGCTGTTTAATGCTTTCTGTTTATCAGAGATCACCGTTGTCGTAGCAGGTGAAGATCTCGTCAGTCAGGGCTTTGTCTTCATCGCTCTGCTTTGTAACGGCGCTTACTATCGGCACGATTATCAGGCCGAACAGCATTGCAAACGCACCGGCGTTAACAGGTGATGCAAGGCTCAGCTTGCCAAGTGTCAGAGGTGCATCCGGCACGAGCTTGAATGTGTAGATGAACATATGCACTACAGTTATGCCGACACCGCAGATAAAGCTTGCAGCGACTGCCGCCTTTGTGACCTTCTTCTTGAACAGACCGTACATAAACGGCGCAAGGAAGGCACCTGCAAGTGCGCCCCAGGAAATACCCATAAGGCTTGAGATAACTGTCTGAGGATTTTCAAGTGTGATAAGAGCTATGATGACAGATACTATAAGGAATGCCGCAATGAATATCCTCATCGTGAGAAGCTCTTTCTTCTCGTCCATCTTGCCCTTCATCATAGGCTTGATAAGGTCTATTGTGAGAGTTGAGCTTGAGGTGAGCACAAGTGACGAAAGGGTGGACATCGATGCCGAAAGCACGAGCACTATAACAAGGCCGAAAAGTGCAGACGGGAGCTTGTCCATCATTATAGGCACTATAGCGTCAGAACCGCCCTCAGGAAGTCCGCCCTCTGCAGGCTTAGCAAAGAGCCTTCCGAATCCGCCGAGGAAATAGCAGCCGCCGGCAACTATCAGCGCAAACACTGTAGATACGATAGTTCCTGTCTTAACCGCCCTGTCATCCTTGATAGCGTAGAACTTCTGTACCATCTGAGGAAGACCCCATGTGCCGAGAGAGGTAAGTATAACAACGCCCAGCAGGTTTATCGGATCAGGCCCGAAAATGGTGTTGTATACGCCTGTATCGCCGTTTGCGTCCTTGATATCGCCGAGCTTGTCGACAGAATCGAACAGGCCTCCGTTAAGGTTAAGAACTGCAAGCACTACCGCAACGATACCCACAAGCATTATGATACCCTGGATAAAATCGTTCAGAGCCGTTGCCTTGTATCCGCCAAGGATAACGTAGATAGCGGTGAACACAGCCATACCAATGATGCAGTATTCATACTTTATACCGAAGCCTTTTTCAAACAGTCTTGAAAGGCCGTTGTAAACAGATGCCGTATAAGGGATAAGGAACACGAACACGATCAGTGCCGAAGCGATCTTCAGCGGCTTGCTGTTATACCTTTTCTCGAAGAACTCAGGCATTGTCTTAGCTTCAAGATGCTTGGTCATTATCCTCGTTCTCTTTCCGAGAATCTTCCACGCAAGCCATGAACCGATCAGACAGTTGCCTATACCGACCCACGTTGATGCAATTCCGTATGACCAGCCGAACTTGCCTGCATAGCCGACAAATATTACGGCTGAAAAATAAGATGTTCCGTATGCAAACGCCGTGAACCAGGGTCCCAGAGTTCTTCCTCCGAGAACGAAGTCATTGACGTTGGCAGTCTTCTTCCTGTAGTAAACGCCTATCACTATCATCAGCACCAGATAGACGACTAGGATGACCCATCTTGCTACCAATTAAAACACTCCTTCAATTCAATACTTTAAAGCTTTTATGCTTTTATTTAATAAAGCACTACATTATTATAAACCATCCTCCCTGATTTGTCAAGGGGGTGAGCAAACATTTTCGCGTAACAAATTAACCGCAGATACGACACAATATTTGTATATATCGCCGAATAAAATTAAATAAAGCGGAATATAATATGACATAGGTAATGAAAACCAAAAAAACACTTGACAATGGCTCTGTGATGTGATATAATTTATGGGTACCGAAAAGGAGATATCGCGGGATGGAGCAGTTCGGTAGCTCGTCGGGCTCATAACCCGAAGGTCGTAGGTTCAAATCCTGCTCCCGCAACCAACACTAAGACAGGCGCTTTCGTGAAAACGAAGGCGCTTATTTTTATGCCCGACCCATTTTACGTTAATATAGCCAATCTGTGCCAGTCAGCTTTGTATACTTTTCCGGTTTTTTATCTTTTTGCAACAAAAGCGCCTTTTTTTCACACATATATTTCAAAGCGCTCAGACCGTTATATCAAAGCTGCCAAGATGCAGCGGAAAGGTAAACAATATGAGTAAAATAAAACTTCTGTCAGTACTCATCGTCTTTTCGGCGTTCTCAGCACTGATGCTTTCGTCCTGCGGCAAAAAAGAACCAGCTTCAAAGCCCGTCAATGAAGCAGCTAAGGCCGGCTATCTTCAGGCATCACCTACAAGCCTTATGGCGCCGGCAGAGTCGGATATGGCCTTTTCAAACGGCTTTGTATACTACGGGGTCGGCAGCAGCCTTATCGAGTATGATACCGAGACCGGCACAACAGCCACTATAACGCCCAAGGTACCTGACAATGCTTTTGTGTCCGACTGTTCACTGTATGACGGATATATCTACGCGGTGGAGATGCTCTATAACTCCGCTGACAATTCCGAAGCCTACTCAATCATCAGGATAGATTACAACACAGGCGATACCGAGGAGATCTACTCTCCCGACGACAGCGCCGATGCGATAGACCGTATGACCGTGAGCAGCGACGGAAAACTCTTCTTTACGCAGGGGCATTTCGTCAGCGGAGATACCGACGAGAACGGCTTCAGCAATTCCTATTATGTCTGCTCATATGATATCGGCACCGGCAAGGCCGAGCAGCTTGTCTGCGCAGACAGCTACTATATCGACAATGATACGATATATTTCACAAGGCTCAGAGAGAGCACCGACACAGAGCACCTTTTCTATGCCAGAATGTCTGACACTTCTGCCGTCACCGACACGCAGACAGATGTCGTATCTTCCGTCAGCGAGAACACGCCCTATATGTACTTCCCTGCCGGCGGCAAGGTGTATTACTCGGTGAATGATAACAAGCTTCGCTGCTACGACGTATCAAAAAACGAAAGCACCGACATCTGTACCTTTGCCGATGAGACCTACGTGCGCTATTTTCAGAAATGGGACGGCAAAATGATCGTCCTGCTGAGGGAGCACCGCAAAAATTCTCAGTGGTATCAGTACGGCCTCTACTACCTTGACAAGAACAACAAACCCGTTAAGATACTCGACGAAGAATACTTTAACAAAAACTATCCTCTCGGCTTTGAGTATATAGATTTTATGACGATATTCAGCGAGTATAAAAACAGCATAATGATCTCTACCTACAACTTGGCCGATGACAGAAGGCTGTATCTTATCGGCAAAGATCTCGAGCCGGAAAAGGTGATCGAGGTCGGAGACTGGGATTATAAGACCTATGAGGAAGAGCAGCTGGAGATAGAAAAAACTATGCAGAATGCAGATATCGGAGGACAGCAATGAGTATACTTCGGGTCGAAGGGCTTGTAAAGAAATACGGCAGAAAAACTGCTCTTAGCGGTATCACCTGCGAATTCAGCACCGGTATAAATGCCTTTCTAGGCCCCAACGGAGCAGGCAAAACTACCATTATGAACTGCATCTCGGGAGTTATCCCTAAAACGGGCGGAAACGTATATCTCGACGGGCAGGACGTTTTTAAAATGGGAAAGGACTACCGCAGAAGGCTCAGCTATCAGTTCCAGTCTCAGCCCTTTTATCCCGGCTATACTGCTCACGACTATCTTGAAATGTCCGGCCTGCTGAAAGGCCTTCCGAAAGAACTCATCGGCAGCGAGATACAACGTGTTCTGGAGCTTGTGAACCTGTCTGACAACATCAACGAAAAGATTCGCTCCTTTTCAGGAGGAATGAAGCAGCGCCTCGCGATAGCGCAGACGATAATGGGCAGCCCCGAGATACTGATATTCGACGAACCCTCTGCAGGGCTTGACCCCTTTGAAAGAGAGCAGTTCAAACGGATAATGATGGAGCTTAAAGACAGCTCCGTCATCATCATCTCGACCCATATAGTATCTGACATTGACACTATCTGTGACAGGCTAGTTGTGCTCAATAAGGGCTCGGTCATTGCCAATGACTGCCCCGAAAACCTCTGCAAAAGGATAGAGGGTCTTATCTGGAGCATACCCCGTGAAGAGCTTTCGATGATACCGCTGAGACAGGTCTATTTTGAAGACACAAATGCCAAAACGGTCTCAGAAAACAGACCAACTCCTAATGCAGTCCAGTCCCCTCCAACGCTTAACGATCTGTATTTCTGCGGCCAGCTCCGGCAGGACATTTTTACAGGCGGTGATACTGCGTGAATCTGTTTGTTTTTATCCTCAATAAAGCAATAAAGCCCACCGTTATGATCACGGCAGGGCTTTTGTGCGCATCTATGGTCTTTATGTCGGTCTCGTATCATAACAGCTTCGCCGCAGCAGAAAATTATGATAATATCTTATCTTCCTTTTCAAACGCCGAAGATGGCTACATCATCTCAAAGGCTCAGAGCACTGCCCTGTCAGACAACACCAGGGAGATCTATTCCAGAGCCGATAAATATATCAGTTCTCATAAGCATAACGGTGTTCCTGCCCCTCTGCCTGACAGTATGGTAGATGAGATAATAGCAGCCCGATCGGAAAGCACATCGTATAACAGCGTTTATACACTCATGAGCAGTCAGCTCTTCTCTCAGGCCGTGAGCCGTAAGCTAATAACCGAGCGCACAGAGGGCTACAGCAGAAACATCAGGCGCGGCGTCACTGATGAGTTCTCTCTCAGGACCGCTGAAAAAATGACCGACGATTATACCGAGGTTCTCATCAATGAAGAAAACGCAGACAAGGTTTATGATACAAGGGCAGCGGATAATTTCACTGACTTTATGTCTTCAGAGCTTATCTCTTATCTTGGCATTTTTATGCTGACATTCCCCCTCTTTTCCTCAGAGCTTCAGAGCAGGCGCTTCGCCGCGATAAAAGCCACAGCGACCGGTCCTAAAAAGTTTACCGCAGCCAGAGCCTTTGTCGGCCTGTTGCAGAGCGCTGCCTTCTTTACGCTCTGGTATTTCTCACTAGCGGCAGCTGCGGTCATTTCATCGGGTGGCGGCATTTTGTCAATGCCCGTCCAGTATCTCAAAGGGTATGAGCTTTCACATCTTCCCCTCAGCTTCGGCGGCTTTATTATGTATATGTACGCATTGAAGCTTATCCATCTGCTTGCCCTTTGCGCAGCTTCGATGCTTCTTTCCCTGCTTAGCGCCAAGGTGATCTTATCGGCTCTCGCTTCGGGGCTGACAGCAGTGCTTTTCAGAGCGGCAGGGCGAATAGGCGGCGCCGCTGGTCAGATACTCTCCTGTGATATCTCAAAAATGAGCAGGGACATAAACTTCATTGATCTGAGCAGCACTCCGGTGCAGATACCGGTCGTTTTCTGTGCCGTTATGATCTTATTTGCACTGGCCTGCCTTCTTCTGACGGTACTCCTGTCTGAAAGGAGGAGAGCTTATGTTTAGTATTCAGCTCAGAAACACGTTCAGGTATCATTTGCCGGTGCTTATCTTTGTGCTCCTTGCGATCGCGGCTTCAAGACTTATCGGCCTGCGGTCTATACAAAGCGAGACTTACTCGCCCTATATGACGACTGAGGTCTCAACCCGTTTCGACGACCTTCTCAGACAAAGCGAGGGCATGACACTGGAAGAGCGTGCGCACTTCATTACAGAGCAGCAGTCCGCAGCATTTCTCAGCGCCACAGATCAGAACGAAATAAACGCCGTTATGCGTTATCAGTCAGAGCTCCAGCACTGCTTTGAGGTCAGGGGCTACCGGAATTATGGCCTGTACGGCAAAGGCATAGTCAGCATGGATATCCCTCAGGACATAAAAAACAGCCGCAAATATTCAGGCTTTGCCGTTCCCGAGGTCGTGAACCCCGACCCATTCAAGAAATACCTTTATTTAGCATCATTCAGCATACTGCCGGTGATAGTTATGCTGCTCACCGCAGTTTTGCAAGCTGACAGCTATGAAAAGGGCGTTGAGCGGCAGATATGCCTCTCAGCTGAGAGGGCAGCTTTCAGCCGGAGAAGAGAGCTAATAATGATCCTGCTGATTACTCTTATCTGCGCAGCCGAGCAGCTGTCACTTCTCATAATCTCGGGCGCGTTCTTCAGGGCTGAATACACCACAGCATCACTGCAGAGCGTGACAGGCTTCGGCTCCTTGTCTTTCAGAGGCACTATCGTTCAGGTCTGTGTTTTCACAACAGTCCGTCAGCTTCTGGGCGCCTTGCTTTGCTATGAGCTTTTCGCTTTGCTGGCCGAAAAGCTCTGTTCCGTCAAAAAGTATATCCTCTCTGCGCTGGGCGCGGTCGCTCTGATGTCACTTGCGGCATTTTATATCCCTGAGCTATCTCCCTATATGTTTGCAGCTGTGGGCAAAACAGAAAATATGCTCCGCAGCCTTGACTACATATCCCTGATAGACGGCTCGGAAGCCCCCGTGGCAATAGTACTGCTCTCGTCGCTTACCGGTGCGCTTGCCGCGGTCAGAAGAACATAACCAAAACGCTCTGCGAACTTAATTTGTCCGCAGAGCGTTTTATGTACTAATAAAAACAGTATAGCCAGCCGCTCTGCTTTTTCAGGGCGGTGTCAGGAATTCCAGCTCCTATGCTGCCACATCTTCAGCCGATGCCTTTCTGCGTCTGTACCTGCTGTAACCAAGCCAGCCGCCGATCATGATCATCGCCATGACAGGAACACCCGACAAAATGTCTATACCCGTCGGCACATCGCCCGTAAGCGTGTTTATAAACAGATATCCCGTATCTTTTTCAGTCATCGTCGCAATGATGATCTCTCTCTCGGAATAGCCCTCAGGCATGGTGTCTCCGAGCTCGGGCAGCTCATCACGGTCAAAGTCAAACTCCTTCGACCACACCTCATAGCCGTGCTTCTTGTCATTATCCGTTATCGTGTATCTTGTGCCCACAGGCACATTCTTGAATATAAGCTTTGTGTTATGCGGTATAGCTGCCGAATAGCTTCCGTTTGAATCAAGCGTTATCGTTCTCGTCGGATTAATGATATTTCCGTCAAGATCCTCTACCGTCATTACCAGATTGTGCAGAGCCGCACCGTCCTCGTCCACAAAATTGATCGTGAAATCATAATCCTTGTCTCTGCTTCCGAAATTTCCGTTTGCAAGCTTACCTACAGACAGCTTGCGGGTAGGAATAGTCTGGTTTTTCAGCGCCACAGACTGAGTATCTGAAACACCAGTATTCTTATAATCATTCAAATCAAAATACGCATCCCTGTCAAAGAAGCTCGTGTCAGATTCGGTATAGTAAGGGTTAGCGTTGTGGCTCAGCGAGCTGTCAACAGCGGTCCCCTCGCTTTTCAGCTTGAAGCCAGTCGGCATTATCTCAGTCACATAGTAAACGTAATTGAGATACTTAACGTTCTTTCTCACCTGTTCCTCGCCGTTGTCATCGGTGTAGGTCTCATACGTAACTATGCTTCCCTGCTTTGGCAGATCCTTGTATGTGTATGACCAGCCGTTCTTGACATTGAGCGTCTGTCTCTGATCCACACCCTGCAGCAGCAGCATATTCTTGTCAGGATCATTCACATTAAGCACTCCGTTATTATTGAGCTCAGGGTCGTAAAGTCCGTACCCGAGATATACGTTCAGGAACGACGGGAACGAGATATCAAGGTCAAGATACTTATTGTCGCCGTTATCAAGCGTCACATAAGGAATATATACACCCTTGTCAGGGTCAACATACAGCTCGCCGTTAGTGTCCCTGCTGAATTTTGTCGGCGCACCCTCATATTCGAGCCACTGCACTGCCCTGCCCTCATGGTACCACTCTTTGCTTACCGTAAGGCTTACAGTCTCAGGCTTCGTAAGGTCGCGTATATTCGTGAAATGCACCGTCTCAGCAGTTGAAGTGAGCGTGCCTGCCGCCGTCTGATCGTCAGAAACTTCATCACCGATTTTAACAGTGTATATATCCTTCAGATCATCACTGACAGTGTTTACAAAGCTCTCGTCCTCAACTATCGTATACTGCGCCGTCACCGGCAGATCGTTAAACACTACAGTATCAGCATTTTTAAGCTTTATACCGCTTACAGTAGTCGTGTCACCGATGAAAGCTGCACTCTCGCCGTTAACAGTATATGAGTATACCTCGCCGGGGATAAGACCTGTAAAGCTTACATCAAAGCTGAACTCGCGGCTCTCCCATGCTTGCTTGTCAGGGTCGCTGCTGTCAAGGGTTATGGCTGTTGCAGGATCCGTCAGATGATATTTATTGAGCTGTGCCGTCTTTGAAAGGGTCAGCGATGTTCGCTCAGCCTTGTTTGTTATCTTCACTGTAGGAGATGTGTTTTTCACTATCGGCGTCGATACGGACACATTGCCGCTGACATAGCTGAACATTCCGCTCTGCGAAGCACTCGGGTTCTTCTCGTAGACCGTATATGTGCAGCCCACAGGGATACTCGAGATCGTCTTTTTCTGGCCGTTTTTGAGCTTGAACTCATAAAAACCGTTTGTAAACGGCTTAAGATCGTAATTCTCATTGCCGTTTTTCATCATCACTACAAACTCGAACTCATCATCTGGGTCGGCACCGTTAAGCAGACCCGTGATCTGCTTCTCTACTATAAGGCCGCCGACGTCCACGCCCTCCTTGACATTGGAGATCACCGCATTGGGGTCCTGCGTGTCAGCGTCTTCGTTCTGAGTTTCAAGCGTATGCTCATATGTCTGCTCGCTGGTGTAACCGGGATAGTCTGACTCCCACGCATACATAACAGCAGTGTTGTCAAGAACGTTGAACTCGCACTCCCACTGGCTTCCGGCATTCTTTTTCCAGACTGCCTTTACCTCAGGGCCGTTGTACTCATAATTCTGAGTGTATACCTTTCCGTCAACGGTCTTCTTCACAACAAGTGTGATGACCTCGGTCACCTCAACGCTTGCCTCGTCGCCAGCGGGTATCTCGATATCTTCGGGCGTATCGTACTGATAACCGAAGGTGACACCGTCCTCGGCGCCGGCCTTAGCATTCGATACTTTAACGTCGCCGATCTTTGAGAAGTAAGGCGGATAGCTGTCCTCAAACGTCACCTCGGTGCCCTCGTCACCGTCTCCGGCAGCCTGCAGCTGAACCGAACCGGCCGCATTTCTGCCGGCGAGGGCGCTTCTGCCTACAGGATTGCTGTAATTAGGAGACAAAGTGGGGTCTGTGAAAATACCTTCGTTTTCATCGGTCTTTATAACAAGTATCGCTGCACTTTTTTCTGATACCGTTGTTTTTACACCATTGATCAGAATATCTGATTGGTATACAAATCTTTTTGTAGTCTCATTAGCCGGTTTTGTATAATCCCAATCTCTTGCATAGATAGTTACGCCATTGGCAGGTCTGATAAGATGGAATACCCACATATCTGGTGTTTTAGCATAATCCAGACTGGGTTTAAAATGACACAGATCGATCGTATTTATCAAATAATACTTATTTTGGCCGTTAGGAACATAAATTCTGCCGTCCCAAGCGCCGCCAATAAAGTTTTTCATATTTGTCAGTTTCGGGCATTCGCCA
>ODAI012729822.1_pt1 | contig 14761 bp, 21 predicted proteins | sample 1539321 | NCBI WGS metagenome assembly ODAI01 (sample SAMN02144231, study PRJEB22623) | gut metagenome | biome: sheep rumen | host: Ovis aries | place: New Zealand
CAACAACTTAATCAGAAGATCCCAGGTACACAACGTGGTTCAAACAAAGGACCTTCTCCATTCTAAACTAACTAAATACTTGGGGAGACTTAATAAATCTCTCTAAGTATTAACTTTTAAAATTATGAAAAAGGAAATAAAAGTAACAGTTAAGATACAAGATGGTTTTGTAAGCGTCAATGCCCTCTATGGAGCTAAAATAAGTTATATTGCTGGCCGGCCAAGAGCACAGATGTATAAAAACCCAAAAGCCGTAGTTGTGGAAAGAGTTGTTCGAGACCAATTACGTGCAGTTGATTGGACAGAATATATGGATTTTTTAAGAAATACCAAAAAGTTTAAACTTTTAATCCAACTGGTTGTAAAATCAAACATATCTCGAAAAGATATAAGCAACTACATTAAAAATATTGAAGATATTTGGACAAGATTTGTAAAAGAAGATCTTGGAATAGAGACATACGATGATCGATTACATGTAGAGGTCCATGCATATAAGTCTACAGTTCCAGGACTTGATGAAGAAATTGCCTGTATTCAACTTTGCGAATCAGATTTTAATATGAGATTTGATCAAATTGAAAAGCCAGAACAAATTCTATTTCATTTTGACGGAGAACCTACCTGGGAAACAAAAGAATTTAAAAGATCGTTTAAAGATATTGGTCTAAAGTATCAATTGTGTACAACAGATAAAAAGATAAAGGATCATAACACGGATGTTTACTTTCTTGATGCACAGGATCCCTCTTTTATGGAAAAAGTTATTGACTTAATGGATTTCATATACTCTCATAAAGACTCTGGATTTTGTTATGTAGGTATTCTTGGAAATCCCAGACAGGAAACAGTTGCTAAACTTAATGACCTAGGTGGAAGTAATATCAAAGTCCAAAGTATTCAAGAGCATAAGGATATTATAAAATTATTTGAAAATGGGAACAGTTAAGATAAATCCTAAGACATTAGAGTTTATCAGAAAAGATCTGTTCAAAATTGAAATAGTCTCTGATCTTGGATACGATCTAATAGATAATATTTCTGATTTAATTAATTTAAGAATCACAGATTTTGAATTTAATGTAAGAAAATTAACTACTACAGAGACAAGCTGCCCGCTCATATTAACATTAATAGAAAGAGAAGATATGAGTGTATTTAAATATCTTGAGACTTTAATGAATTATGAAGAACCTTTTAATTTCAACGTAAATTATTTTAATACTAATTTAGAAAGAATATTTAAAATATCTGCTACTGGTTGTGAAATAAAATCTATAAAACTAGAAGGAAATTCAAACTCAGGAGCCCTTGAATTTAAAATATTCATAAACTATAAAGCTTATAAGAAAGAATATGATATTTGGTAATAAAACCTATGAAGGCGGACTTATTGATCGTTTACAGGTTAATAGTTTCCAAGACCTTCTTAAAGATATTGAAATAGAGATAAATCATCAACAAAGTCCGGGTATTAGTAATATCTTTGGAACTAGAACCCCTATCATTCCTCCTATGTCGGTTGATATTAACATAAAACTTATCTTTACATATTCTAAATATATCGAACTTATAATTAGTAGAGAAATTTCAAAATATAATTCAAATTTTAGATACTCTAAAAAAGATATTACAACTGACTTAATTGTTTGGGAGGAAGAAGGAAAAGAATTATTCTTTCATAATGTAATGTTAAAGGTTGTACAAGACGAACCAGATAGTGGTGAAATTATTGCAGAATTTACAGCAGAACATTATGAAGTGAGATATAACACTAAAAAAGAATATGAAGATGTCTACGAATGAATTTAGAGTTATAATAGCAGGAAGTAGGGAATTTACAGACTATGAGCTTCTTAAATCTAAATGCGATTATTATCTTTCCAAGAAATTTGAAGACCCTACTTGTAAAATAATAATAGTATCTGGACATGCAAGAGGAGCAGATGAACTTGGAGAACGTTATGCTAAAGAACGCGGATTAGGTTGTGAAGTTTTTCCTGCAAATTGGGATAAATATGGAAAACGAGCTGGATTCTTAAGAAACGAATCTATGGCCGAGATAAGTAACTGTGCAATAATATTTATGAGCGCTTATGGTGAAAATAAAGGATCTAGACATATGGAGAAGATTGCACGGGATAGACACCTATTAGTCAGAGTTGTGGAGGAAGAAGCATGAGAATTACAATTAGTGCTAGTGACTTTGATAACATTTCAAATGAAGAAGCAACTATTCAACCAGAAGGGCCATTAAAGAATTTTCTAAATAATATAGCAGGTGAAAACTGCGGAGATTACAATTACGCGGAACATCCACATTATAAACGTGCTGAAAGTGTACAGAAGATTCTTGGCGGAAATTTAAAGGATTACCTAAGAAAAGATGATAGAGATTTAAAAACCCTATTAATAAAAGCTAAACAAATGAAAATAAACGATTTTAGAAATAGAATTGATCAAGCATTTGAACATAGAGAAAAGGGTGGAGAAATTTGTAAGGAGTTAATACAAAACTTAGTACATGAGTTTGGAAAATTTGAACTCCTAAATGAACCATTCAATTTCTCTATATACAACAACGAAGTCGGAAATCTCGTATATGAAAGACGAGGAAAAGAAGAAATTATTAATGAAATTAACGCAAAATCAACTCTAGAAATGATTCATACTTTTAGAGATGATATTAAATTAGTAGAAAATTATGATTAAATGTTATGCTTTTAGCGATATACATGGAATTCTCAGAGATGACTATGTAAATAAAGAGGTAGATTACTTATTTATTGCAGGAGACTTGGTTCCCTTAAATATTCAAAGTTATTCAAAAGAATCTAGAAGATGGTTTGAAGGTACATTTATTCCTTGGTGCCTTAAACAACCAGTTACTACGAAGATAATAATTGTGGCTGGTAATCATGACTGGTATTGTGAAAGACATCAGGAAGAAATTAAAGCAATATTTTCTCAATACCCTAAAATTGCTTACCTAATGAACGAGGGTTTTGAGGATGATAATATTAAAGTATGGGGAACTCCAATGTGCAAAGCTTTTGGAAATTGGGCATTTATGAAATATGTAGATAACCTTGAAAATATTTTCTGTAATGTCCCAGATGATTTCTTTACAGGATCAGGAAAAAAGACTATACTTCTGTCACATGATGCTCCTTATGGTATTAGTGATATAGTACTTCAAAAATCTTGTCCTTGGGCAGATGGAAGTCATATCGGAAACAAGGCGCTTCTACATCTTATCCAAAGAACAAAACCGGAATTGAACTTACACGGTCATCTTCATACTACAAATCATGATGCTGAATATGAAGGACAAACTGAAGTAAGATGTGTAAGTCTCCTAGATGAAGATTATAAAGTGGCCTATAAACCATATTATTTTGAACTATGACATTTGAAGAATTAAGTCCTAAACTTCAAAGAGCTGATAAACTTAGACGTCTCAGTGGAAAATTTAGAGAGGAATGGGAAAGAATAATGAAGAAAGAATTCTGGTCATTCCTAGTAGGACATCAATATTGGAAAGAATTTCTGGCCCATGAATCTGGTCAAGACTTAGGGACAATAGAAAAACTTATAACTCTCGGCTGTAAGTATAATGCATTTGGAGAACAAGAAATTCCGCAAAATGTCGATGTCTGGTCTGAAGGTTGGGCTATTAATATCGTTTTTGAGACAGGTACTAGAAATAAAGCTGGATTCAAAGATACAATATGGTGTGAAGATATTAAACTCGAGGACTTAGATAAAATAGATGATCTCGGGAAGAATTACTTGAGGAATAGAAAAGATATCATCCTAAAGAAAATTGAAGAATGCGATGAAATTATTACTATGAGACAAGAACATCTTAACGAGGAGATTGAAAAGAAAAAGTCCCTTGAGGAACAGTTAAAATTAATAGAGAAGGATTAATTTCCCTCTCTATTTTTCTTTTTACTCAAATAATACTGCCAATACAGTCCCAGCTCTATCCAGACAAAAGATATAAATACTGATGCCAAATAAGGAAGAGCTACTATCCACCATGATATATCAATAAATAATTTTATAAATATCAAGAGAAAGCTAAGAACTATTCCACAAATCATACAACTAAGACAAGTAAATCTTCTGTTCATAGGCTTAATATTTTTAATAATTTTTTATAAGGCTGTTTATCATTAGAGCATACACAGTAAGATATCAAAAATCTAATGAAATCTCTATTAATTTCTTCTGTATGATCAACATCCTTTTCAAATGTTGTCCAATGATATAAATATTCAGTTAGGTACTTTTCAAATACTAAGTATAAATCTCCTAAGATATCATATTGACCAAACTCTACATTATCTTTAAAAAATTCATAGAATCTTGGCATATAAGACTTAACAAACTCTGATACTGACTCTGAAGACTCTACCACGTCTAGAACTCTCCAGTCTTTAACGTCAGGAATTAAGTCTTTTATATAGTACTTATCTGCACACTCTATATTCCAAATAAACTCCTCAAATCCTTTTAATTCTAAGAACTCACCCGTAATAGAATTAACTAGTTTTTGAAATTCATGTACATAACCAAAACAGCCAGACCCTGCCGTTTCGAATACATTATTGTCTATATGAATTCCCCACGGTTTATCTCTAAGATTGCTTTCTTCTCCCCAATAAGAAATTATAACATGATATTTACCTACCCAACCAGAATATTCAGTTCTTTTAAGTATTCTTTCAAATTCTGGCTCAAGCTTGGAAAATATTAGGATCTCTTCAGTAACCTCTATTCCATCAAGAGAGTATATAGAAACTTCATATATCTCATCAAATCGTCTCAATTTAACTTTCTTATTCTCATAGTCAATTCCACAAACTTGCCCATCTAAAAACAATCCTTGCTTAGGTGAAAATTCAAACCAAAGACCACAAGAAATGTCTTCTATCTTAATCATAGTTCACCTCTCTTTTCTAATTCTTCTTGAATTTTATCATACAACTCATCAAACTCCTCCAACTCAACCTCTTCTGTCCCGCTGAGAATTTCTAAGGCTATTTTTAGAGTTTCTGTATCTGCATTATTGATCTTTTTCATATTGAATAATCTTATTTACTTCTTTTCCAAACGTATCTTTCCCTACTCCAGGCATTTTAACAAGGTCCTCAAAACAAGAACATTGCCTAACTATTCTCTTAAAAGTTGTGTCCTCAGATTCACAAGCTGTATAGAGTTCCTCCCAAATAGGATTAGGAATATTCCAATCATTCTTCCAAATTTCAATCGGAATTTCCATCTGACCAAGGTATCTAACCATTACTGGCAGAACCAATTCCTCATTAAGCCCTCCATTATGACACCCCAATAGTGGAATAGCAAGGGATGTAATTCCCCTCTGCCTGTAAGTTTTAACAAGATTCGTAAGACCAATCTCTATTATAGAAATTTCTGAACGATCTTTCCAATGCTTCTTAGTTGGAAAATTTAAAACATTCCACCTATTAGTTTTAGTATAAAGCCATAATTGACCAACATTAAATAACCCGTCCTTACAGTAAGACTTATATTGCTGAAACATCTTTGGAAACATAGCTTTATGAATCAATGCCAAGCCAGCTCCCATTACTCCAACAGTATTTACTGTATTAACTATTGTCTGTTTCTTCGTTGTGAATATGTTTCCCGTTTTGTATTCTATCATATGCCTCTTTATAATCATTATAACTAGCTCTCTTGTATATAAAATCCCAAACATTCATAACTTTTCCAAGAGAACCTCTAACCATCTCTAACTGATAAATCATCTCATTTATTTTTCTTTGCCACTCATTATAAAGTTGACTTAAAATAATATAAGCCTCAATATCAGTATATGAGCCATCTTCACATTCCTCTATATCAGGAATTTCAATAGGATCATTTTCTTTTATCTTTCTATATATTATTTTGTATCCCATTCAATTATAAGGAACAAAAAGGAAAAGGACCGTATTTTCTACTCCCTTTCCTATAACTTACTACTGCGCACGTTGTACCTCAATCAATGAATCTGCCCACTTACAGACCCTCCTGACGCCCATTGACTGTAACCTCTCCATGAATTCTGGAAAAGTATAGTCAATTTCATCAGTGTCTGTCAAAAGGACAACTTTGCTCTCTTTAGGGAAGATAACTCCCTGTTGTTTAGAGGAAACAATAACGCGCACTGCTTCTCCTTTAATTTTGCCCAATGACTCCTGGATACTCTTTTCAGCATCTCTTTTCAAGTCAAAAAATCTTGGCATAAATTCAGTCCTTTCCATTTCCAACTGATTTTGAAATAAAAATATATGTAGAAAACTCCTTATTCACACTTCGCTTAAGGTACATTCTCTACATATATAAGGTTTTCAGTTGATCTTAGACATTGCTTTTTCAAGTGTATCTTCTTCTAACCAAACCTCTATCCCTGACTTAACTGCTTCTATTATTTCAGGCAAAATTAACTGTTCTTCTCTTTTAAATTCTCCTAGTACAAATTCTAACTGTTGACCCGGTTCAAAGTCTTTTCCTATTCCAACTTTTAAACGAGCATATTTAGAAGTTCCTAAGTGTTCTTCAATACTTCTCAATCCATTATGATGTGCAGAACCTTTACCCTTTAATCTAATATTGCCAAAAGGAAGATCCATATCATCTACAATTATTAAGACATTTTCAACTGGAATATTATAGTTTTTCATAGCCTTTTCTACAGCTATTCCACTACTATTCATTCCTACTGTCGGACGTAAGAAGATGTCACCTTTAACATTCTTTGCCATAAAACCTATTCCGGCAACTTCTTCCCATTTTAATACGTCAATACTCTCTAGTACCATCCAGCCAATATTATGCCGGGTCTTTAACCACTTTTTATCTGGATTTCCTAATCCTACTATTAATTTTCTTTCCATACACATATAAGGACGTCAATGCCTTATAAATGAGAAGAAAAGAGACTCCTATGGTTTATAATCATGAGAGCCTCTTTCACTTTTTGAAAATGGTAAAATTAGAAAAATACAGATAAAATAAATTTAAAACTTTAATAATATAATGGAAAACAGAAAAGAAGAAAATGTAATGAAAATATCTATTCCACCAGGAATAAGATATATTAGTGATTGGGAAGAATTTTATTATAAGTTTCCGAGATTTCCACATATCATGGACAAACAGATTCCGGGATGTGGATTTACTGAATGGTGCTTGACGAATAGAGATAATGTAATCCTCTGCTCGCCAAGAAATATGTTGATACTTAATAAATGGGAACAACATATTGATGATGTGTACAGGGTTTATAATGATAGCTTCGATATTGACCCCGGAGTTGATAAAGATTTGGAAGAAGAACCGAAACCTGGTTCTGCAAGTATTGTTGAGAACTTGAGAAAACAATCGGAAGAAGAAAAAAGAACCTTTCAAGAGAAATTACAAATTGAACTCGAAGCATATTTTTCAAAAATGGATGCCCTAGGAAAGCCATACAAGATACTGGTTACCTATGATTCATTTAGACAGTTAAAAGATAAACTGGAATTTTTCAAGAAATTTAACTCATTTCAAATTATTGTAGATGAGTTTCAGTCAATTTTCACGGATAGTCGCTTCAAAAGCAATACTGAAATGGAGTTTGTTAATACTCTCCAAGGAATTCAGAAAGTTTGTTACCTAAGCGCTACGCCAATGATGAATGAATACTTGAAAATGATACCAGAATTTGCTGATCTCCCTTATTATGAACTTGATTGGGAAAGTTTAGATCCTCTGAGAGTAATGAAACCTCTCCTGAAAGTAAGGATAATTAGATCAGTATATGAACCAATCAAGAAAATTATAGACGAATATAAGACAGGTAATTTTGAGATTCGGCATGTTGACGATGGTAGTGGAAAAATAAAAATCGTAGAATCAAAGGAAGCTATGATCTTCGTAAATTCTGTTAAAAATATTATAACTATCATCAAAAAATGTGAACTTAGCCCCGATGAAGTAAATATTCTCTGCAGTAATACTCCTGAGAACTTAAAGAAAATTCAGAAAACATTGGGAAAAGAATATTCAATAGGCAAAGTACCGTTGAGAGGAGAACAAAGGAAAATGTTTACTCTCTGTACAAGAACGGTCTACTTAGGAGCTGATTTCTATAGTGACAATGCTAGGAGTTTCATCCTTAGTGATGCAAATATTAATACCCTAGCAGTTGATATTAGCCTTGACTTGCCACAAATAATGGGTAGGCAAAGACTACCTGAAAATCCTTGGAAAAATGAGGCTGAGTTTTATTATAAACCTCTGGTTAATGAGAATAAAGAGAAACTGGAGAAAAAAGATTATGAGGCTGAAGTGGAATGGAAACTTCAAGTAACTCAAAACTTACTTAATGCCTGGAAAGATACCAGACCTGAAGCTAAACATTCACTAGCCGACACTTATCAAAGAATGGCTAGACTTGAAAATTACAAGGAGAATTATGTATCTGTCAACACTCATGCAGGAAATGACTTAGTTCCCGTCATCAATAACTTAGTAATGGTGGCAGAAAGGAGAGCATATGATATCCAACAGAGGGATTACAAAGACAGATTCACAGTATTTAATGCAATGGCAGAGACTTTTAATAGTATCTTAGGAGAAGATAACCGCAAAGAAATAAAACAGGTTATCGGACTCTATGAACTGGCAAAGAGCGATGCTGAAAGATTAAAACTAATTTGCGATCCTAACCTGAGCGAGTTAGCTAGGAAATACTTAATTGATCAAGCTGAAAGTAGAATAAAAGGATACTTAACTCTTGGATATGATAGAATCCGAGCATTAGGATATCATACTACAAAGATCAAGAAAGAGTTAGGAATAGTGACATTTTCTAAGAATGACTTAAAAACATTGGTTCAAGAAGAATTTAAGGAAGGAGATCGTATTGCTAAATCTGATATAAAAGAAAGATTGGCAGAGATTTATAATAAAATAAAATATAAGAAAACTCCAAAAGCTAATGATTTGGAAGAGTGGTTTGATCTTAAGCCAGTCTTGATAACAATAGAAGGAAAGAGAGTACATGGATTCGAATTAGTGGAGAAAAAGTAAAGAGAAGTTGAAGAGAATATATGGAGTAAAAGCTGTATATTCTCTTCTCTTTTTTGTACCAAAAGTGAGAAGTTTTCAATATTTTTGTGCATTTCCGGAAATGAGGTCTTTTTGTCAACTTTATGGCTCGTTCTAAATAATAACAAACTTAAAAGAACTAATAATTTCGAACTAATTAACAAAACAAATAACTGTACACTTAGGAGTTTCCCTAAGTGTACCATTTTTCATTCAAATTATCTTATATTAGATAGTGAGCAATTTTTGTCAACTTTATGGTTCATCTTTAACTTTTCTACAGCCCACGGCAATGGAGGGAATTTTCTATCTTGCCTCCCCCGTCAGCGAACCTCCGGGATCCGAACGAACAAGGTGAGTGAGAGGAGGTGAGTAGGGGGAGAATGTAACTGAATATCCCAGGGTCCAGGTTCTTGTAGCGATAGCGGAAAGGTTCTGTGGCTAAGGGGAGGCTGGGATATGAAGGTGAAATTTGAAAAATATATTAATCTCATTTACCTGTGGAAACTCCTAAGTCTTATTGCCTTATTTATAATGATGAAACTTAAAACAAAATAATTATGAATTTTAAGAAGTATAATGACATTGAGAACTCGTTTAATAGAGAATTTATGGAACGAGTCGTGTTTGAGTTAGCCGATCAAGGCAAGCAAGATGTTAAGTTTGTTGTTCAAGAGAAGGTTCATGGTTCAAATTCATCTTTCCTTTGTTCGGGGGATGCAGAAACTATTGAATTTGGCAAACGTACGGCAAAAGTAGGTCAGGGTGAGAATTTCTTCGATCATCCCGAATTAGTGAATCGTTATAGAGAGAGAGTCGTGAAAGTATTCGATCTCCTGAAGTCTCGTTATCCTGATCTTACTCAAATTCAGATTTATGGAGAATTCTTTGGAGGTATATATCCTCATCCTGAAGTACAGAAAGCCAAGGATGTTAAGATAATTCAGAAAGGAGTATTTTATTCTCCTATTCATGAATTTTATGGTTTTGACATTCGTATTTATCAGGGTGAAGAGGATGAGACAGGTAAGCTATTGACTGTTCCAGAGGTTAACGAGATCTTTGAGTCAACGGGGATATTTTACGCGAAAACACTCATGGAAGGAACGTTAAAAGAGTGTCTAGAGTATCCAAACCTATTCAACTCAAAGATTCCTGAGTGGTTAGGGCTTCCTCTTATCGACGATAATACTTGTGAAGGTGTTGTAATTCGTCCCGTCGAGCCATTATACATGAAGAATGGTAGCCGAATTATCATTAAAAATAAGAATGAAAAGTTTAGTGAGAAAAAGTCAAAGAAAAAGAATCTCAATCCTCAACCAGCTCCAGAATACAGTCCAGAACTTCAGGCATTAATTCCAGAAGCAGAACGTTATGTTAATACTGCAAGAATGGATAATGTAGTATCTAAGATGGGAGAGATCGATTCATGGACTAAGTCGTTTGGTATTATTCTCGGTAATTTTACAAAAGATGCTTTGGAAGATTTCATGAAGGAGCATGGAAAAGAATATGATTCCTTGGAAAAGTCTGAACAAAAGATCTTAAATAAGAAAGTTAATCAGCTTTGTGCTAATTGTATAAAAGGCAGAATTTATGGCACAGACTGATAAATATGGTAGAACATATCATTTCCCATTTTCACCAGGAGCCACAAAAGACGATAGAATAAATCAATCTTGGTGGGAGGATTGTCAGAAGATTAAGACTCTTAGACTTACAGAGAAACTGGATGGTGAAAATACATGTCTATCTAGAGATGGTGTTTATGCTAGATCTCATGCTGCACCTACTACTTCTCCTTGGTCTTCTTGGATTAGACAGACTTGGGATATCAAGAAGTATGACTTGCCAGAAAACTTAGAAATATTTGGTGAAAACTTAGAAGGAATTCATAGCATAGAATATAAAAGTTTACCTTGTCCATTCTTTGTATTTGCAGTGAGAGATAACGACAAGAGCATGTGGCTAGATTGGACAGAGGTTGAATGGTTTTCCTTCTATTTCGGATTTCCAACAGTTCCCGTATTGGAGATAATAGACGTAGAAGGTCTTACTCCTGAAGTCTTAGAAGAAAAGATACTAGGTTATTCTAAACAGTCTAGTAAGTTTGATTCTTATGATCCTATTACAGAAAAACCATGTACGATGGAAGGCTTAGTAGTAAGGAATGATGGAGAGTTTTCAACAGAGGCGTTTAGGAATAATGTATTTAAATACGTCAGACCTCATCATGTCCAAACTGATGAACACTGGACAAAAAATTGGAAGAAAGCATCATGGAAATTTCAATGAATGGTGAAAAGAAAAAGCTAGGTCCTTTTAAACTAAGGAGCGAGTTTATTTGGTATGAATCTAACTTTATACAGTACATAGTATTTGTAGTAATAACTCTGATTTTTGTATTTGGTTCTTTGCCCTCCAATATTAAACTTTGGTCAAATCTGGACGAAGTTAGGGAGTTTGATAAAGAATGGCATACTGAAGAGAGCAGGAAGTTTGAGGTTCTGGGCAAATTACAGGAACAAGCAACTAAAGATCATTCAGGTCATCTCTGGCTATATGTTAAAGAAGTCAAGACTGGTAAAAAGAGCAGTATAGATGTAACGCCTTCTGTATTCATGGAATATAATAAAGGAGGTTACGTCTGGTTTAAAATGACTAAGTGGGAACTTCTCAGTGATGCCGAAAAGAAGAAAATCGACAGTCCAGTATCAGGCCTACACAGTTCTATAGTAGGCTTTGGTCCAGTTATATATCTATTCTTCCTTATGTTATTCTTCGGAGCATTCGAATCTGATATAGAATTTTATACGTCAGATGAAGATAGGTATGTAAAGAAGGTAATGGGAATACTAAATTACTATGATATTCCTTCTAATAAAGAGAGTGAATTTTATAGAAGAGAATATAAGTTATGGAGAAGACTAGCTGATAGTCTTGCCATAATTCCAGGTTTCTTAGTATTTGGAAGTTGGGTTAATGGAATAATATTTTTGTGTTTAAGATAGGGTGGGTAATTTCCACCTTTCTTTTCAAACCCTTATAATTGAAAAAATTAAACTTAAACAAAACAAGATTATGTGTTTATATATTGGAAATAAAGAAGGACACATTGCAAAAAGAGACATTATATGTTTCAAAAGATTAGAAAAAGTAAGAGATGGAGAATATGTAACTCCTATGCAACACTGGAAAGTTAAACCAGGGAGTACATTAGTGCCGGATCAGAGCAAACCAGATATAACAGAAAATGGTTATAAGTGGCAATTAAATGGAGGAGTTATTCATTGTTATTCTGGATATAAGTTGGAAGCAAAAGAAATAACTTTATTTAAAGCCATAATCCCAAAAGGAACAAGGTTTTGGATTCAGGATGATATTACACAGTTCGCGGCTGAAAAATTAGTTCTTACGAATGAACAAGTGGATTCTAGCTCTATTCAGTTGGACTTAGCAGCTCTCTTAGATTATGCCGCAGACGTTAGATTAAAAGATGGAAGAAGGTGTAGTATTTTAGATATTGATTCTAATCTAGATGAGGTTGTTGGTGTCTATGCTTATGGTGATCAAGCTATATCCATTGAATTTAATATATCAGGTATAAAATTTGCGGAGGATAATCCTCATTTTGATAAGAAAATACACAAAACAACTTCTGATTCGGCAAAGAAAGACAAAGACGGTGAGAAGAATTGTAAGTATTTAGAAAATCATTATTCATCTGCCAATTTAAAAGCCATTCAATATTGTAGAGAACGTGGTGGATTTTTACCCTCGGTTGAACAGCTTATGAATGCTTTTAAGGCAATGTCAATGATAAATTTAACACTTGAATATTTAGGAAAACCATTAATTCCGTTTGGATATTGGTTCTGGAGCTCTACAATAAGAAATGAAGAGGGAGTTTGGGACGTTGGCAGTGATGGTGGCTGGGGCGAGTGGCACTACACGAGTACGGCGGTTGGGACGATCGCTATGTTATTCCTTTTCTGAGTCTCTTTTGAGAATAGCGAAGCGTAAACATTGAAGATTAGGGTGGGAGTTGTACGACCAACCCTTTTCTTTTTATTCCCACCAAATTAAGAAAACGCGCTTAAAACGACATCAAAACCATATATTATGAAGTAAGGAAACAGATAAATTTCAGGGATTAATAAATCAAGTTTCCAATAGATGAATAAAATAAATTTAAATTATGAATGAAGACGATTTTTTGTTAGATGAAGAAGACGATCTTGAAAGCCAAGAATACGTTACACCAGATGACGTTGAGGAAGGGGAAGATGGAGATGAATCTGAGTCTGATGAAGAAGAGAGTTCTGATGAGCCACAACTAACTGAAGAAGATTATGGTGGTAAGATGACGAGAGATGAAATATATCTTTCTTCAGCTTACGATGACATTATGACTTCAGCCAAGAAAAATTTGGATAGAGTTAGTACAGGTGGTGGTAGAATGTTTGATGGTAATATAGTAGATGCAGTACGTACCATTATTGGTGCAGCACCTAAGAATACAGCTACTATGACTATTGAGAATTTTACTAAAGAATTCTTTCAGACTCAAGGACATAATCGTATTCCTGCCAGCGTTTATGTTCCAGATCAGCCGCTTAGAAGTGGAGATTTGGATGATGAATTTGGTGGAACAGATGATGGTGGTTTCAATGAAGAGTATGCAAAGGAAGCCAGAAATCAGATCGCACGCTTTGTAAAGTATCTAGCAGATCGGGACTTAAGCAAAGATTCGATTACATCACTACGAAGAAAACAGCGACAGTTACCAGCCTTCATTATTTTCTTATTCTCTTCAAACATGTATGACTTAATATTAAACTGTGAGACCATGCCAGAGGAGTATGCAAAACAGATTAAGACAGCATTTGAAAGGATACAGAAGCAGAAGTATGATATTGTAGAAGCTCTTGCTCAGCGTTATGAAAGCAAGGGAAGAAATGAAGTAGCTGCTAGAGTTAGAAAGATGGGTCTTGACTGGTTTAGTAGAGAGCCAGCCGAAATTCGAAATCTTGCTGCTTATTCAGACCTTAACTTAACCTATGAAGATGTTATGGATTATCGAGAATTCAGACCTCGTTTTACTAATGCATCAAGAACAATTACCCAAGATTTAATTTCAGATTATATTGAGGTAGTTCTTGAGCCAGGTAAAATGTATGAGAAGCTCAAAGATAAGACAAGATCTGATGCAATAGCAGATGTTAAGCAGGTTTATAAGGAATGGTCCAAGGATAATCCTATGGATACTGAACTAGCAAGTAAAATTATTTGGAAAGACTTAAAACTTGTCAAGTAATGGAAGTGATTAGAAAGAGGTGCATGGGTACAGTAGAGCCTTGTTATGATGGACTAGAATCTGGATTAGATGCTCTTGCTTTTATCCAAGGCGCTATTAAAAAGTATGGAAATATCAAGGAATGTGCAAAAGAGCTTCAAGAATATATTATTCAAGAGGCAGGATACATACTTGAAGATTCACAAAATTTAAATTAATTATTATGGCAGATGTAAGTCTAGAGTTATTAACTGATGAGGATATCATTGACTATACTAAATCAGATAATAAGGATAGGGTTCTTACAAATCACAAAGACCTCAACTTAAAGTTTGGATC
>ODAI010003059.1_pt1 | contig 14760 bp, 11 predicted proteins | sample 1539321 | NCBI WGS metagenome assembly ODAI01 (sample SAMN02144231, study PRJEB22623) | gut metagenome | biome: sheep rumen | host: Ovis aries | place: New Zealand
CAGTCAAATTACGGCCAGGGCGGTTATGGTCAGCCGGGTTATGGCCAGAGCAGTTACGGTCAGAGCGGTGCAAATCAGTCAAATTACGGCCAGGGCGGTTATGGTCAGCCGGGTTATGGCCAGAGCGGCTATGGCCAGAGCGGCGTAAATCAGCCAAATTATGACCAGAGCGGTTATGGTCAGCCTGGTTATGGTCAGGGTGGATATAGCCAGCCTGGTTATGGTCAGGGCGGATATAATCAGCAGAATTATGACCGGAGCAATGATATGAGGACAGACGACCAGTCAAATCCGATCATAGTAAAAGCAGCTGCCGGAATCATTGCTCTCATCTGTGCAATTATCTGTATCAGGGAATTAGTTCTTGATCTGCCGATGCTCGGATATACGATTTCATGGATCATGTATGCTCCGATATACGGTATAGCATCTCTGCTGCAGCTGTTTCTGTCAATAATCGGAGCCGTTTTGTACGGATTCATGGCGTTTGTCATGACTCTGGCAGTTTTGAAATGGCAGAAAAAGCATACCAACAGTTTTATGCTTGTGATTTCGACTATAGCCGGAGTCGAAGTAGTGCTTAGTATTATTGTTCTGATACTGTCTATGATTCGCGGTATACAGATTTCCGTGTTCTCAATGATAGCATTTATGCTTTGGGGAGTGGTTGCTGCCGTAATCTTCTATCTGGCAAGTCTGTTCTGCAAGGCAAAACCTTTTGAAGGAATGTCAACGGACGATGTCAAGTCTTCATTTGGCGGAGCATATTCAGAAGTGTTCGGTCTTGTGAAAGGCGACGAGGGCAGTTCGCAGAATGCGAAAGGCACATACAGTAGTCAGGCAGGTTATCAGAGCGGGTATCAACAGAGTTCAAACGGAAGTGCAAGCAAGGCAACCGGACAAAGCGCGGGGGGATATAATCAGTCCCGGGCAGATATTCCGCACAGTCAGATTTTTGTACCGCTCGATTCAAACAGAAGTCTGCTGAAATATATTTTCTTTAATCTGTTCACGTGTGGAATTTACAGCCTTATATTCATTCACGATCTTGCACGAGACGTGAACGTAGCGTGTGAGGGAGACGGGAAAGAAACGGCCGGACTTTTGAAGCTCATTGTTTTCGGTTTTCTGACCTGCGGGATTTATACCTGGTACTGGTATTATTCTCTTGCCGACCGGCTTCAGGATAATGCACCGAGATACGGAATGCAGTTCAAGGAGGGCGGTACCGCCGTTCTGCTATGGTTCATCGTCGGTATCGTCGCCTGCGGTCTCGGTCCGTTCATTGCAATGAATATTCTTATAACGAACGCGAATGCGATCTGTATGGCATATAATAATGCAAATATGAATCGCGTCTAACGAAGAATAAACGCCTTCAGGATTGATTTCCCGAAGGCGTTTATTTATAATGACAGAAGACATATTCCTACGGTTTTGATAGGATTAGGAGGTGCGCTTGATGCGTGAGATTGATAAGAAACTTGAAGATTTAAGACGCTATATAGCTTCTTTTGACGGAATAGCCGTCGCATTTTCAGGCGGAGTGGATTCTACATTTCTGTTAAAAGTTTGCCACGATGTTCTGGGAGACCGGTGCATAGCAATCACGGCTCAGTCCGAGTCTTTTCCTGCAAGGGAAATGGAAGAGGCGATTGCTTTCTGTGAGAAGGAGAATATTCGGCAGATCCTGTTCAGATCGGGGGAGACGGAACTTGAGCAGTATGTCAGCAACCCGAAGGACAGATGTTATCATTGCAAGCATTTGCTGTTCTCAAAAATGAAGCAACTGGCCGCTGAGCAGGGAATATCTGTCGTAGCGGAAGGGTCGAATATGGATGATCTGGGTGATTATCGGCCGGGACTGCGCGCGATAGAAGAGCTTCAGGTGATAAGTCCGCTGCGCAAAGCGCATCTGTATAAATCCGAAATAAGAACGCTCTCGAAAGAGATGGGTCTGCCGACCTGGGGCAAACAGTCTTTTGCATGCCTTGCATCCCGCTTCGTGTATGGCGAGCGGATCACTCCGGAAAAGCTGCGCATGGTCGGACATGCGGAGGAAGTCCTGTGTGAGATGGGGCTGGCGCAGTACCGAGTCAGGATACATGGCAATATGGCAAGAATAGAGGTGCTTCCGTCTGATTTCGAATGTATACTCCGTGAGGAGAACAGGGAAAAGATTATCCGGGAATTCAGAAAAGCGGGGTTTACATACGTTACGATGGATCTTATGGGATACCGGACCGGCAGTATGAATGAGGTACTGCCGGACAATGTTAAGCATGCTTAGGCACAGCGGATCGCAGCCGCACATTGAGGAAGGTGCTTCGCACCATGCGCGGCGCGGCAAGAACGCCGAGGCGTTCTTGATTGCGAAAGTTCAGAATATCATCTCAGGATCCGGTTGATCATAAACGTCTTTATCCAGCGTTCGGAAACGAATATTGTACTTTTTAGCGTGTGTATGAATCCGAGAATCGTCATAACCGTAAATGATAACGGATGAATCGCCGCTGAACGCTGTCGCGACCGTCTGCTGATCCTTATTATGCACATATACTCTGCACAGATTTGTGCAGTTCCGGAAAGAGTGCTCGTATATTTTCTGTATGTTCTCGGGCAGATCCACAGATGAGAGGGATGTGCATCCTGAGAAAGCTTTTTCGCGAATTTCACGAACAGAGGATGAAAAAACGATTTCCTTGAGATGCTTCTGTCCTTTAAAAGAATCGGCAGCTACCGTCTCCACTCCATCCGGTATCGTGAAGGAAGTGTCGGTCTTCCCCGCGGGGTACTGGAGCAGGGTTTTTCTGTCAGATGTATAAAGAACATTATCTACCGCGATAAATGAGCTGTTAGAAGGATCTGTCTCCAGCAGTATAAGGCTGTCGCAATTTGAGAAACATCCGTTCTCTACGGTTTTGGTACCGGAAGGAATCTGAACAGAACCAAGTTTTTCGCAGTCATAAAATGCTCCGCCTTTTATCGTTTCAAGGCCGGATGGGAGGTGGACGTATTCCAAACTCTTACATCTTGCAAATGCGAGAGTACCTATCGAGGTGAGAGTATTGGGGAGCGAAACCGTCTTCATGTTGATACAACCGTCAAATGCTCCGTCCTCTATCGCAAAACAACCTTCCGGAATGGATACGGATGTAACCTTTTCACAGTCCTGAAATGCGGAACCTCCGATTTTCTGGACATTGTCCGGAATATTTACGTTTCCGCCAGGTCCGTTATACTTCGTAAGGATGCCGTCTGACACGGAAAAATCGTCCGCCGATACGGACAGAGGCGTGAAAGCGGAAATGCACACTGATGTCAGCAATATTGTCAAAGTATAAAAAATATAATTGTGAAAGTCTTTTGAAAACATAGTCTTATCCTCTAAAAGATGGTTTCTGTCCTGGGATATACGGTCTCATTGTCCTCTGCCGCAGAGAACATGATATTTTGCTTTCTGGCATAAGATTCCGCTTCGGAGCCGTGTTCACCGTACAGGACGACTGAAGGAGCTCCGATAAAAGCTGCCGGATCTATCTCCATAGCATTGTTTTTTATGTAGACCCTGCACAGATTGGAAGCATTCTTAAATGCATGTTCCGAAACATGTTCCAGCGAAGCGGGAAGTTCAATCTCAATCAGAGAAGGGCAGGAGCTGAACGCGAAAGATTTCAGCTCTCTGACTGTATCGGCAAGTCTGACTTCTCTCAGTGACCGCGCGTGCGTAAACGCGTTCCTGCAGATCGTCTCGACACCGGCAGGGACCGTATAAGATTCAGCTCTTGATCCGCACGGATACTGTATCAGCATCTTCATGTCGGCCGTAAAGAGAGCACCATCCCTTTCGCAAAAGCTGGTGTTGCCGGATACAACGGAAAACCTGTCTAAGCTGTCACAGTAGCAGAAGCAGCCCTCACCGATGAAGTCGGTTATTTCCGGAATCTCAAGGAAAGTAAGGGCGTGGCATTCTCTGAACGCTCCGTTTCCGATTGATGAAACGTGTCGGGGAAGATAGCAGCTCTCAAGGCTTGCGCAGCGGGCGAATGCGAACTTTTCGATTGTTTCCAGCGTATCCGGGAGAGAAACGGATTTTAAATTACTGCAACCGTCAAATGCACCTTCCGCGATCGTATGATATCCCTCCGGGATCGTCACAGAGGTAATCTCGGTATTATTGAGAAATGCGGTAGTGCCGACTTTGAATGCATTACTCGGAAGTGTAATGTCTCCCCCCGGTCCGTAATAGGCAGTAACGATTTCATCTGTAATCTGAAAGTCGTCGGCCAGTACTTTTTCGGGGCAAAGAAAGAGCAACAGTAATAATAGGGTGAATAACGGTGCATATGGAAGTTTTGTATGCATTGCAGTGTCCTTTATGATTTTTGCTGCATAATACTATAGCAGATTTTGTAGATAATGCCCAGTTTTATAAATGAGGTCGATGATTAACCGCTCAGCTTATTTCGGCAGCTGCGACACATAATCATCAATCGGCGCAAAATCTATCACACAGTCTCCGCCGTAGATACCGACCGGAACCTTGTCCCGGAATGTGTAAACGGAGAGGTCGTCATCGTTCTCAAAATTATAGGCTATGACAGTTTTCTTGTCGGGATCGACCATCCAGTACTCCCGGACACCGGCTGACCGGTACTTATTGAGCTTGAGGAACATATCCTTTTCCCGGGTCGACTTGGAGAGCACCTCGACTACAAAGTCAGGGGCGCCTACGATTCGCTGAGGCGTGTACTTGCTCCTGTCACAGAGAATCAGGACGTCCGGCTGCACAATTGTCTTATCATCGCAGTCGAGCTGGACGTCGATGGGAGCTATGAAGGGTATACAGGGACCGCCTTTTCCGGAAATATAGGAAACAAGATGAAAATAAATCTGACCCGCAATGATCTGGTGATGACCAAGTGGTGAACTCATATCGTAAATCACGCCGTCAATCAGTTCTACCCGTCTCTCATCAGGAATAGCAAGATAATCTTCCAGGGTATATTCACCCTGTTTTTTTATGCTATATACCGGCTGTGCTTCTCGGACTCCCTGCGGTGCGCCGGAGACTATGCTGCTGTCATAACTGAAGGCGGCTGTTGTTCCGGGAATTGTGCTGTCATATCCGAAGGCAGATGTTTCTTTACCGGAAACCCTGCCGTCATTGTTGAAGAAAGCCGGATCTTTACTAAGGACACTCTCGAGCGCCTTAATCGTATCATAACGCGGTGCTTTCGTGATTCCCCCCAAAACCTTTCTGACGGTGCTGAGCGGTACGCCGGAGAGTTCGGAGATGCGTGCGTCGGTGTAGCCGAGTTCTCTCTTTCGTTGATTCATTTCCGTGATAGTCATATGCAAGACTCCTTTTGAAATAGCTATAAAGTAATAGCACTTTCATCTATGTATAGAGTGGAAGCTCTGATAAGCTGTCTTTAGAGTACCATAAAAAGGCCGTTGCGTCAAATAAAATCCAAAATAAAACCATAATAGTTCCGTTCAGGGCGCAGCGATGGTTCATGATAGGACCGGGTTCAAATTATAGGATAAGTGAAAGAGGTAAGTCTGACTTTCAAAAACATGTGAAACACCGGCACGGAAGTCATTTATTATTTGACAAAAAGTTTAATAATAGTATAATCAGATTTGTTGCGAAAGTTTAGCAAAAAATTATTATTTGTTTAGAATTGGCAATAGGCCGACTGCATTTACATATGTCCGGATGAAGGATGAAAAGGCAGCCGCTTAGAGAAAGAGAGTACGATGGAGATTGACATAATTAACAAACAGATCGGAAAGAAAATTAGGGATCTGAGGCATCAGGTAGGACTCACTCAGCAGGAGCTGGCAGACCGGACAGAGCTTACGAAGGGATATATTTCGCAGCTCGAGCACGGACTGGTAGCACCGTCGGTCATCACTTTGCTCGATCTTATCGAATGCCTGGGAACGACGCCTTCCGACTTTTTCAAAGAGACGGAGCCTGAGCAGGTCGTGTTCACGGATGAAGGCTTCTTCGAGAAAATAGATGAGGGCGGAAACAGCATTCAGTGGATCGTTCCGACCGCACAGAAAAACATGATGGAGCCGCTCCTTGTGGTTCTTCAGCCCCATCAGAAGCTTGAGGAGGATACGCCTCATGAGGGCGAGGAGTTCGGGTATGTCATATCCGGGCGCATCAGGCTGCATCTCGGGGAGAAATACTATGTTGTGAAATCGGGCGAGAGCTTTTACTACAGGGCAGACCGCTCACATTATATAGAGAATGCGTCGGCAAAACCGGCTAAGTATATTTGGGTGAGTACGCCGCCGACGTTTTAAGAATAAATGTATCAGGGGAAAAGGGTACGATAAAAATGAGAGAAAAGATTATTGAGTTACAGAACATCACAAAAACATACGATAACGGTTTCACCGCTGTCTCTGACTTCAATCTGTATGTCAAGCGCGGTGAATTCATTACTTTTCTGGGACCGTCCGGCTGCGGCAAGACGACGACCCTCAGAATGATAGCCGGATTCGAATTGCCTACGGAGGGCAAAATTCTTCTGAACGGCAAAGATATTGCCAATCTTCCGCCCTACGAAAGGCCGATCAACACGGTCTTTCAGAGATATGCGCTTTTCCCGCATATGAATATTTATGAAAATATCGCATTCGGTCTCCGGCAGAAGAAGATGTCTGAGGATGTCATTAAGAAGAAGGTGAAAAAGGTTCTGGAGCTCGTCGACCTGGAAGGCTTTGAGAAGCGGTCCGTCGCCACTCTTTCCGGCGGACAGCAGCAGAGAATCGCCATCGCCCGCGCTGTCGTGAATGAGCCGGAAATCCTTCTTCTGGACGAGCCTCTCGGTGCTCTTGACCTCAAGATGCGCAAAGAGATGCAGCTGGAACTGAAGGAAATGCATGAGAGACTCGGCATCACCTTCATCTATGTCACACATGATCAGGAAGAAGCTCTGACCATGTCGGATACGATCGTTGTCATGTCCAAGGGCAAGATTCAGCAGATCGGCACGCCGGAGGATATTTATAATGAGCCGAAGAATGCATTTGTAGCGGACTTCATCGGGGAGAGCAACATTTTCAACGGCATCATGACAGGAAAGTTAAAAGCGCGCTTTGGCGGCGGCGAATTTGAATGCGTCGATGATATTGAAGAAGGAACTCTGATCACAGCTGTCGTGCGGCCGGAGGATGTCATCATTACAACTCCGCAGGAAGGTACGATTCGCGGAACGGTGACTTCTGTTATTTTCAAGGGAATTCACTATGAGATCGTCGTTGAATCGGGCAAGAATGAGATGGTGATTCAGTCCGTCAGAGCACCGAAAGTCGGTGACTATGTCGGAATGAAGGTCGATCCGGATAATATTCATATCATGATAGCGGAGGACAATACCAACTACTTTATGGTCGACATCAACAGCGATCATCGTCTTGAGTTCAACGGAAAGATTCTGGATACCAGCGTTACGAAAATCATTAAAGGGAGCAGACGTCTGGAAAACGGCAGTATAGCAGATTCGGCCGGAGAGGTCATTGATCCGCAACGCACTAAGATCAGTGCCGCTATTCATCCTCGGAATATTCAGATGACGGATGATATTTCCGCGGGAAATGTGGATGGCTACATAAGCAACCTGATTTACAAGGGAGACCACTACAGCTATGTCATCCATACAGATCTTGATCATGATTTCATCGCGGATGATGAATATCTGTGGAATATGGGAGACCATGTAGGACTGATCATGCCGGTCGATAAGATGACATTCAAGCTTGTCAGGAAGTAAGAGAATCCTTCTCCTTTTCGACAGTGAGACAGAATAAGGCGAAGAGAACCGATATACAGGGAGGATGAAAAATTGCATGCTCTGAAATTAACGAGGAAGAGCCTGGGAATTCCCTACGCACTGTTCCTGCTGCTGTTCGTCGCAGCACCGCTCATTGTATTGGTATACTATGCATTCACGAACGGACAGGGACAGTTCACCGTCTCGAATCTCACCGGCTTTTTTACGGATCCCAATACGCTGGGAACGCTTTGCTATAGTTTTGCGATCGCGGTCACGACCACGGTGGTCTGTCTGCTGCTCGCCTATCCGACGGCTTATATCCTGGCAAAGAGCAATTTTAAACGGAAGTCAGTCGTGGTTATGCTCTTTATCATGCCGATGTGGATCAACTTTTCACTGAGAATTACCGCGCTCAAAGAGATCCTGACGCTCATTGAAGGCAATCTTGCCTACTACCCGTTCCTGAATGCAGTGATCGGTATGACGTACGATTTTCTGCCTTTTATGATCCTGCCGATTTACAACACGATCGTCAAATTGGACGAGTCTCTCATTGAGGCTGCAAAGGATCTCGGAGCGGACGAGAGGAGTGCATTTTTCAAGATCACTCTGCCGCTGTCCGTGCCGGGCATCGTCAGCGGGATCGCGATGGTCTTCCTGCCGGCCATGACCAATTATGTTGTTCTCGACATGCTCTACAACAGCACGTATATCATGGGCAGCCTGATCGGAAGCTATTTTGCGGCTTACAACTGGCACGGCGGCTCAATGATCGCCCTGATCCTTCTCGGCATTATCTGCGCGTTCACGCTTGCTACCAAGGGTATGGAAGATGAAGACGGATCTGCAGCGGGAGGTGCACTGTTATGATAAAACAATTAAGCAGAATTTTCATATTGTTCGTGCTCGTGATTCTGTATGCACCGATCCTGATTCTCACGGTTTACAGTTTTACGAACGCTACCAATATCGGAGCAATCAGAGGTTTCTCGCTTCATAATTATGTGACGCTTTTTACGACTCCCGAACTCAGGGATATGATCATAGGAACTGTGGTGCTTGCTCTTGTAGCGGCCCTGCTTGCGACGATACTCGGAACGATGGGAGCCATCGGTGCATTTTATTCGAAGAGACAGGTCAGTTCCATGATCGATACCCTGAATCAGGTTCCTGTCGTCAATGCGGATGTCGTGACCGGTTTCTCGATCTGCATCCTCCTGGTCGTTGTTCTGGGGATCAGCAAGGACACCTTTATTCCGCTTGTCATAGGACATGTAACGCTGTGCGCTCCGTTCGTCTACCTTTCGGTCATTCCGAAGCTGAAACAGATGGACGCAAGTATTTATGAGGCTGCCCTCGATCTCGGCGCGACGCCGCAGAAGGCGCTGCGTAAGATTGTCATTCCGCAGATCGCTTCCGGTATAGTATCCGGTTTTTCTCTGGCTGTCACACTCTCGCTGGACGATTATTTTATCGCGACATACACGAAGCCGGCGACATTTGACACGATCAGTACTTATGTCGTCAATGCGACCAAGGGAGCGCAGACGACAATTAAGACAGCACTCTGGGCGCTGTCAGCCGTTATCTTCGTGATCGTGGTGCTGTTCGTGGTGGTTTCGAATCTGAAAGCGGAAAATGAGGAGGCGGCTGACTGACAGGAACACCTAAAGTAACTGGCAGCCGTCGAAAAAGGGAGGAGTTAGTAAATGAGAGCAGAGACATTTGTCCGAAAATTTATAGCATGTGCGCTCGCCGGTGCAGTCAGCATGCCGCTGATATTAAATCCGGTCTGTGTGCGTGCGGCCGAATCGGAAGAGAAGGCGGTCACTCTGCGAGTCTGCAACTGGGAGGAATATATCGACCTGGGTGACTGGGACGAGACCATTGACCTTGAGAGCGGAGATATCATCGGTGAAAATTCGATGGTGAAGGATTTTGAGGAGTGGTACTACGAGACATACGGTAAACGCGTGAAAGTGGAGTACTCAACGTTCGGAACGAACGAAGATCTCTACAACATGCTCACTCTGGGAGATGAGTATGATATTGTATGCCCTTCTGAATATATGTTCATGAAGCTGATGGCGGAAAAAATGCTGGTTCCGCTTTCGGACGAATTTTTTGATGAGACCGACGAGAACAATTACTACACAAGGGGCGTTTCTCCTTATATCAGAGAAGTGTTTGAAAATCATGAGATAAACGGAGAGAGCTGGGCAAAATACGCCGCGGGATATATGTGGGGTATCACAGGTATCGTATATAATCCGGAAGTCGTATCCGAAGAGGAGGCGTCTACATGGCAGATCCTCAATAATCCGAAATTTAAGCGTCAGGTGACGATCAAGGATAATGTTCGTGATTCCTACTTTGCTGCTGTCGGCGCGTTAAAGCATGATCTTCTGACAAGTCCGGAGTTCCGCGCGGATCCGAACTATAAGCAGCGCCTTGAGGAGGAGATGAACGATGTCTCTCCCGAGACGATTAAGACCGTTCAGGATTACCTGCAGGATGTGAAGGACAACGCTTATTCGTTTGAGACCGACTCCGGTAAGGCGGATATGATCACAGGTAAAGTCGTTGCCAACTACCAGTGGTCAGGGGATGCGGTCTATTCTCTGGATCAGGCGGAGGAGGATGATTATATCCTGAATTTCGCAGTGCCGGAAGAATCGACCAATATCTATTTTGACGGATGGGTCATGCTGAAAAGCGGAATCGGTGATGATGCTGAAAAGCAGCATGCCGCCGAAGCCTTTATCAATTTCAACTCAAGACCGGACAACGCGATTCGTAACATGTACTACATCGGCTATACTTCCGTCATCGGAGGCGGTGACGATACCAGAATTTTCGAGTATGCAGACTGGTGTTACGGTGCGGAGGATGACGAGGAAGATGTGGTGGAGTATCCGCTCGGCTATTTCTTTACCGGTGACAATTCGGATGAAAATTATGTCATTACCGCTCCGGAGGAACAGCTTCGCAGGCAGCTTTTCGCCCAGTATCCGACACAGGAAGCTATTTCGAAATCTTCTATCATGGTCTACTTTGACAGTGATAAGAACGACGTCATAAATCAGATGTGGATCAATGTAAGGTGCTTTAACCTGTACGACGTTCCGGTCTGGGCGTGGGCGATTGCGGCGGCGGTCGCTGCGGTGCTGATTTATCTGTTCGTGCGTATGAAGCAGAGACAGAAGATGTACGAGTGATACATTTTTCTTAGCTATTTAGTGACTATGAGGCTGTTGTATCAGGCCGTGTTGAGGTGATATACAGCAGATATTTGCAACTAATATCTGCTATACATTGCTTCTTCGCTTGATGCAGCAGCCCCGTAGTTTTGTTTTTTGGTACGCTATGCGGCCTGCAGGATAGGTGCAAATGGACAAGCAAAAGAAATTGTTTCGAATAATTCCCGATAATTTTTTCAGTCCGCTGTCTTCACCGGGAAAGATGGTGTACTGGGAATGCATAGAGATTCTGTTTCATGTCTCGAGCAGCCAGTTATCTTTCGGTGTGGAGCGGGATGTGCTGGTGGGAGAGCTGGAAGAGTATTTCTCATCATCCATGTCGGCAGATATAGAAGAGAGGGAATACCTTGACGAGACCGATACGAAATCCATGTCTCCCAGAGATAAAGCCAACTTTATGCTACGAAGACTTGAGGCCTGCGGCTGGATATACACGGATACCGATTACAGTTACGTTCAGAGAACCAGTTTTCGGGACTATGCGATTTCGGTCATCCGGACTTTGCTTGATATCGAGGATGAGCATAAAGCGGAATACCAGGGATATATTTATGCAATTTATACTATGGCCAGGGCCAACGGCAATAATGCTGTAGGATTAAGGCAAATGGTGGAGAACACCGACGCACTCATAACCGGATTGAAAAGCCTTAATGCAAATATCAAAATATACATTGATGATCTTACAAAACACAGTACAGTCTCGGAAATTCTGGATGCATTACTCAATGACTATTACAGTAATGTAATCGATAAGGCATATCACCGCCTTCTGACTTCTGATAACGTATCGAAATTCCGACCCGAGATTGTCGAACGTTTGGATTCACATGCCCGCAGTGAAAGGTATCTTAAGCAAACTGCAAAAGAGATTGCAGTGCAGGATTCCATCAGCTATGAAGACGCGCGGGAGAAGACACTCGGGATGCTTCACTATGTTATTGATTCATTTCGTCAGATGGATGATATCCTAGAGGATATAAACAAGAAAAATACCAGATATCAGAGGGCTGCCGTCAACCGTGCGAGATTTCTTCTTACGAGCAACGAAGATATTCGGGGGCAGCTGAAAGATATTCTGTGTTTCCTGAATGAGAAGATTCAGGAGGAATCTCTGGACCTTGGAGGAGTATATCGGCTGGAGGAGACGGATAAACTTATACGCATCTTCACATGGGGATATCTGGATACGGATTCTCTGTATTCTCCAATCGAATCGAAAGGAGAGTTCATCCCCGGCAAGATAGAAACTTACGTACCGGATACCGCAGAGCGGGAGCGTAAACGGCAGATCATGCTGGAGAAGCTGGAAAAGATCCTCAGTCCCCAGAAGATTGACGAGTATGTCAGACGCTGCCTGAACGGAAGACATGAGATGCTTGCGTCAGAAACGATTCTCTCGAAACAGACGGATTATTCGGGGAATGAGAGAGATGCGGAGGATGCATTTGTCAAAGCTATCTATATAAGACTTTACGGGCAGAGAAAGTCTATGGGATATGAAGTTGTGTCGAAGGACTGGGTTACGATCAATGGGTATCGTTTTCGTGACTTTATAATCAGAATCAAATGACAAAACAAATGGTTTCCGCGCGTGCGGTTTTTGGAATAACGAAAATTACCCGGCCAGACAGAGGGAGAATTGTATGGACTTATTCGAAGGAATGCTTCAGAAAGATAAGGACGAGTTCAGGCGGGTGTGCAACCGGCTGATGAGCTGCTGCTTCATCATGAAACGGAATGAGCAGACGAAAAGCGATTACTATTTTATTTTGCGGCACAGAGAAGTATTTGAAAGATATTTGGGGATTCTGGGGTACACACTCGAAATATATGATAATCCGGGAGTGATTCAGCTCGTGAACCGGGAAAATACGAACCATGTACATCTTAAACTGAATGAGTCGATTATTCTTCTCATCTTGAGGATACTTTACGATGAGAAAAAGCGGGAACTGTCTCTGACGGATGTCGTTGTAAATGTGGGGGATATTCAGGAAAAGTATCTATCACTGAAAATCAGGGATAAGCAGATTGATCGTACTACGATGAACAACGCTCTCAGACTCTTCAGAAGATTTAATCTGGTCGAACTTCTCGACAGGGATCTGACACAGGAAGATGCAAGAATCCTGATATATGATTCTATTGTTATGGCGGTGCGCGCGGATGATATCAGGACCGTTTCAGAGATGATTCTGCGCTACAGAAAGGATAATGACGAAAATAATGAAGAGGCTAAGGAAGATACGGCTGATCAATTGGCACCGATTTGAAAATGAGACGATTGATGTTGCCGATTCCGTGCTCATTTCGGGTGAGAACGGGGCGGGAAAATCGACGATATTGGATGCTGTGCAATTTGTCGTGACCGGTTCGAAAGCCAATTTCAACAAGGCTGCTCATGAAAAGGGGAAGCGTACGCTGAACACATATATCCGATGCAAGACCGGACGCGAAGATCGGCCTTATGAGAGAATCGGAGAACTCTCTGCCCATATAGCACTGGAATTCTATGATGACGCGAAAAAGAAGCCGTTCATTATCGGAACCGTAATGGATTCCGCATCCGTGGAAAAAGAGCCGAATGTCATCTGGTATCAGATTGAGAACCGGGAGCTGTCGGACAATTTGTTTCTTTCGGGAAAGCAGGTCAAGAGCATTTCTGTTTTTCGTGCGACGAACAGAGGTATACGGACCTTTGCACCAACGATTCGTGAAGCACAGAAGATGATTCTGTCCAGGTTCGGGAGAATTGAGTCTAAGTTCTTTGCTCTCATCCCCAAGGCTCTTGCTTTTAAACCGATTCATGATATCAAGGATTTCGTTTACTCTTATGTACTTGATGAAAAAGAAGTTAACATCGATATCCTTCGGGAGAATGTCCGAAGCTATCAGGATCTTCTGAAAATGCTGGAGGATGTCAAAAACCGAATCAGCCAGCTTGAGGCCATCTCAGCGAAAGAGCAGAGTGTTGAGAATTGTATTCGTAGGGATCGGGTGCAGGAGTATTTTATCGCCCGCGCTGACTTGGACATTTCAAAGGGTGTCATCAGTTCTCTGAAGAAGGAAGTTTCCAGAACCGAAGCCGGTCGTGAGAAGCTGTTGAAAGACCAGAAAAATCTCAGAAGTGAGATAGATGACAAAGAGGACTTGCTCAGAAACCTGGATCTGGAATTGAACAGTGATATCGGCTATCAGGCTTTTCGTGATCTGGAGAAGCAGGAAAGGAATCTGAAAGAACTTCTGGCAGAAGACAGGCGGGGGGTTGACAGTCTCAAAAGGTCAGTGCGGAGTGCCCTTGACAATGTCGGGCAATTATTGAAACGAAAGGGCATGTCAGCTGATTCGGATGGGAGAAAACCGGAGGACTGTCTTTATGAGTACAGGAGAAACCTGGAAATATTATGGGACGCGAATGACACGACAGCATTAAATAACAGCCTTGAAGATGTGCTTGCCTATAAGAAAAATTCTCACGGGCAGGTCATCGGGCGAATGGCCGGCATACAGATCGAATTAAAGAATAATGAGGACAAACGAGCCGAAACGGAAGCACAGATTCGGGAGCTTGAGGCGAAGAGACTGGTATATCCTGACGCCGTGCGTCTTCTGCAGAGTGAAATCCGTTCGGAATTCAGAAAAGTCGGCAGAACTTCGAGCGTCCGGATCCTGTGCGAGTTATTGAGTATTACCGATGCTTC
>ODAI014491018.1_pt1 | contig 14758 bp, 13 predicted proteins | sample 1539321 | NCBI WGS metagenome assembly ODAI01 (sample SAMN02144231, study PRJEB22623) | gut metagenome | biome: sheep rumen | host: Ovis aries | place: New Zealand
GTATCCACCACATATACCAATTATAGGTATTTTATTGGATAGTTCTTTTATTTTATCAAATGCTCCTGATTTTTTGAGTTCTTCTATGTCATCAACAGTATTACGTGTTCCTGGTATTACTAATGCATCCAGATTATCAAAATCATCGTGTATGCTGACTAGTTTTATACCTACATCTGGTTCATAATCTAGTGGGTCTATATCAGTGAAGTTTGAAATTTTTGGTAATCTTAATGTACCTACTGTTATTTTTTCATTTTCACTGAATTGATGTGTTGTTAATGATGCTGAATCTTCTTCAGGTAAATTAAGTGTTTCATCAAATGGCATTATACCAATAATAGGTATTCCTGTAATTTCTTCAACTTTTTTTATTCCTGAATCAAGGACGCTTGCCACTCCTCTGAATTTATTAATTATTACTCCTTTAATTCGGTTTCTATCTTCTTCAGGTAATAAGTAATATGTTCCGACTATGGAAGCAAATACTCCTCCTTGATCTATATCTGCCACTAATATTACATCTGCATCAGTTAATCTTGCCATAAACATGTTTGCTATATCTTTGTCATACATGTTTATTTCTGCAGGTGATCCTGCACCTTCTAATATTACAATATCGTAATCATCTTTAAGTTGATTTAATGAGTCTTTAACAGCTTCGATTGCCTGATCTCTGAAATTATCTTGATAATCATCAAATCTCATATCCCCTGCAGGTTTTCCTTGAACTATAACTTGTGATAAAAATTCGCCTTTTGGTTTAAGTAATATTGGGTTCATGTTACAATCCGGTTCTATTCCTGCAGCTTCTGCCTGCATAACTTGTGCTATAGACATTTCTTTATTATCAGAGGTTGTGTATGAGTTTAATGACATGTTTTGTGATTTGAATGGTGTAACTCTGTAGCCTCTACGTGATAATATATTACATAATGCAGCTACTGTTAAGGTTTTTCCTGCATTTGATGATGTTCCTTGAAACATTATGTACTTCATTTTGGTACCTACCTAGTTTTTTGTTAAAATAGTTATCAATATATTTGTAAGTATATTGTAAAAAAGTTTATGTGTTAAATTCGTTTTATAGTCAAAATAATTTTAATAATTTATATAAAATGAAAAATAAGACAATTATTTTAAATACTTTTGGTAACTTTAAATACTATTGTTAACAAATAGATATAATACACATAAATTATAAAATTAATATGAACAAAAAAAAAGTAAGAAAAAAATATCACACTAATAATATAAATTAACGGAGGGATACCCATAAGCAATATTAACAAAGACGGTACACAAACAGAAGAAATTATAGATGAAGAAGTAATAGTACCTGAAATAAATAATAATGACGAAAAAAATGAAGAAAATAATGAACCCTCAACAAACAAAACAAATTCAACAAGCGACAACACAGAAGAAAAAGAAACCAATACACCAACAGAAATTAATCCAAACGATTATACAGATACAAAAAACATAGATATCCCACCAATGCTCATAGATCAAATCATAGGACAAGAAGAAGCTGTAGAAAAAATTAAAAAAGCTGCAAAACAAAGAAGAAATGTTCTTTTAATAGGTGAACCAGGTATAGGTAAATCAATGATAGCAAAAGCCATGGCAGAATTATTACCACCAGAAGAATTACAAGACATACTAATATACCCAAACCTAGAAGATTCCAACAACCCACTAGTAGGCGTAATGCCTGCAGGCCAAGGAGCAAAAATCATAGAAAACAGCAAAAGAACAGTAAAAAGCCATGAAGAACGAAAAAACATACTAACCATAGCAATCATTGGATTAATAATGGCAATAGGATTTATAACAAGCCAATTCCTAGAAGCAATAATAGCAGTTGGAATCGTATTCTTTGCATTATACCAAATAAAACCAAAAAACAACCAAGCAGCACCAAAATTATTAGTAAATAGTGACGGCAAAAAAGTAGCACCATTTGTAGATGCTACAGGAGCACATGCAGGTGCATTACTTGGTGATGTAAGACACGACCCATACCAATCAGGAGGTCTTGGAACTCCAGCTCACGAAAGAGTCGAAAGCGGAATGATCCATAAAGCAAACAAAGGAGTATTATACATAGACGAAATTGGTACAATGAACATGAAAACACAACAACAACTACTAACCGCTCTCCAAGAACACAAATTCCAAATAACCGGACAAAGTGACAACAGTAGTGGAGCTATGGTAAGAACAGAAGCAGTTCCATGCGACTTTGTTCTTGTTGCTGCAGGAAACCTAGAAGTACTAAAAGACATGCACGTTGCATTAAGATCAAGAATTAGAGGATACGGTTATGAAGTATTCATGAAAGACACTATGAAAGACACACCAGAAAATCGTCAAAAACTAGGACAATTCGTAGCACAAGAAGTAAAAAATGATGGAAGAATACCTCATTTCAGTAAAGAAGCAGTTGCAGAAGTAATAAAAGAAGCTCAAAGACGTGCAGGTAAAAAAGATTCACTTACACTAAAATTAAGAGACCTCGGAGGACTAGTACGTGCAGCAGGAGATGTTGCAGTAGAAGAAGGAGCATCCGAAGTAAATGTGGATCATGTATACGAAGCTAAGAAACAATCAAGAACATTAGAACAACAAATCGCAGACAGATACATAGTACAAAGAAAAGAATACAGTGTATTCAACAATCAAGGAGAAAGCATTGGTTGTATCAACGGTTTAGCAGTTATTGGTAACTCAAGTGGTATAGTATTACCAATAGCAGCAGAAGCAGCACCATCACAAAGTAAATCAGAAGGAAAAATTATTGCAGCAGGTAAACTAGGAGATATTGCTAAAGAAGCAGTACAAAACGTAGGAGCAATTATCAAAAAAAGTATTGGAAAAGATATTTCAAATTACGACATCCACATCCAATTTGTACAATCATATGATGGAGTAGAAGGAGACAGTGCAAGTGTATCAATGGCAACAGCAATCATATCCGCTATAGAAGACATCCCTATTGACCAAACACTAGCATTAACAGGATCTTTAAGTGTTAGAGGAGATGTGTTACCAGTAGGTGGTGTAACTTATAAAATAGAAGCAGCTGCAGAATCAGGAATGAAACGGGTATTAATACCTGCATCAAATAAGGACGATGTTTTAATTGAAAAAAGATATCAGGACAAAATTGAAATTATACCTGTTAATACATTAACTGAAGTTCTTGAATATGCTTTAATTGGTCCTAAAAAAGAAGAGTTCATTAAACAATTAAAACAGAACAAAGTAGACAAGATTAAGGATATCATACCAAAACCAACAGATATTATTAATTCCAACCCATCTTCATCTAAAAACTAAACATTACACTCCTCTTTAACTTTTTTTAAAAAAAAAATCATTAATTATATTAACTTTCAAATCCATTGGTCAAAACCATATTTCAACAATACCCAAGTTGTAGTTGTTAAAAAGGATTCAAATATTTCATCACCCTCAGATTTGAAAGGAAAACATGTTGAGGTACAAGAAGGTCATTCATCATCAAATATTCTTGAAAATGAAAACAAAAGTTTGACAGACAGTTTCAGATCATTAACAAAAATTAAAGAATACAATACAGGATTTATGGATTTAAAACCAGGAGCTTGTGATGCACTCATAGTAGATATTCCTCTTGCAAAATACCATATGAAAGATAAAGGTGCTGACAAATTCAAAATATTAGATGAACCTATTACCCTTGAACAATATGGTATAGCATTTAAAAAATGAAATGATAACCTTAAAAATCAGATACAAAAAACATTAGATGAAATGTATAATGACAGTACCGTTAATAAAATTGCACAAAAATATAATGAATATGATATTGAAGCTTCTTTAATATCCCCATAAACCCCATTTATTTTAATCTGATTTTTTTTAGAAAAGAAAAATATAGTATAAAATATCCCCGTTATAATGTTCAAAAAAAATAATCTTTAATTTTTACAGAAATACTTTATAATTTAATTAATCATAATTATATTTAGGATAATTAGAAAATCCTAGTTTAATAAACAAACGAATATATTAATAATTACTTAAAAAATTAAGAGAATAGTTGACACGCCCGTGTCAATCGTAAGTCCAATCGAAAAGATAGATTATATAACAAAGGAGTTTAATAATGGAAAAATTAAAATTTAAGGACTTAAATATATCACCTGAAATTCAGAAAGCCGTTGAAGATATGGGATTTGAAGAAGCATCCCCCATACAATCATTAGCTATACCACAAATTTTAGCACATAAAGATGTTACAGGACAGGCACAAACAGGAACTGGAAAAACAGCTGCTTTTGGAATACCTTTACTTGAAAATTTAGATAGTAACAATAATGAATTACAAGCAATTATACTGTGCCCTACTCGTGAATTAGCAATACAAGTGGCAGAAGAATTAAAAAAATTATCCAAATATTTACCTAAAATTGATGTACTTCCAGTATATGGTGGACAACCTATAGATAGACAAATTAAGGCTCTGCAAACTGGAGTACAAGTAATTATTGGAACACCCGGAAGAGTTATGGACCATATTGATAGAAGAACTATCGATTTAAGCACTATAAAAACAGTAATTTTAGATGAAGCAGATGAAATGCTTGATATGGGTTTTAGAGAAGATATAGAATACATATTAGAAGATATTCCTATGGATAGACAGTTTTTACTGTTTTCTGCTACATTACCTCCAGAAATAATGCAATTAGCAAAAAGATACCAGAATAATCCGGAAATTGTGAAAATTACAAAACATGAATTAACTACACCAGATGTTGAGCAGAAATACTTTGAAGTTAAAGAGGATATGAAACTGGAATTATTATCCAGATTATTAGATTTGAATAACTTTGATTTATCATTAGTATTCTGTAATACAAAAAGAAAAGTTGATAAACTTGTTAGTCATTTACAAATCAGAGGATATCTAGCTGATGGATTACATGGTGACTTAACTCAAAACCAACGTGACCGTGTGATGAATAAGTTTAAGAGCGGAAGTTTAGAAATTCTAGTTGCTACTGATGTCGCTGCAAGAGGTATTGATGTTAGTGGAGTTGAAGCAGTATTTAATTATGACATACCAAATGATAATGAATATTATGTTCATAGGATAGGTAGAACTGGAAGAGCTGGAAAAACAGGAAAAGCTTTCAGTTTTGTATCAGGCCGTGAAATATACCAATTAAGAGATATTCAAAGATATGCAAAAACTAAAATTGATCAAGCACCTATTCCATCAATAAGTGATGTTGCAGAGGTCAAAAAAGACAATTTTATTGAACAATTAAAAGAAAGAATTAAAACTGAGAATATTTCTAAAGAAATATATATTATTGAAAAACTCATTGAAGAGGATTTTAATTCCATAGATATTGCTGCAACATTACTTAAAGGTATAATGGATGACAGCAAATACAAAGAGGAAGAATTTGGTGATACTGAGGCACATGAAGGTTTTGTAAGATTCTTTATGAGTGTTGGAAGAAAACAGGATATGAGTGTTAGTGTAATCATAAATGCTATTCATGAAAAGACCGGCCTTAATGGGCATCAGATAGGAAATATTGATATTTTTGATAACTTTTCATTCGTTGAAATTCCTGATGCGGCTGCTTCAGACTTTTATAGGTTTATGGGCGAAACATATATTGAAAATAAGCATGTTCACATAGAACCTGCACGTCCTCGTGAAAAATCTAAAAAGAATACGCCTAACAAAACATTTAGGAATCATAATAAACGTTCTAGAAAAAGTAGGAAATTTAATCCTCATAGACATGATAATTATAATAGAAATGATAATTACAATCATCATGAGAATTATAATAGAAACAATTATTCCAAGGAAAACTTCAAGAATAATTATAGAAAAAATACGTATAGAAAAACTAGTTATGGAAATGATAATTACAGAAATAATTATGATAACAATAACTATCGTAAAAATAATTATAGAAATGAGGATAATGATTATTAATCATTTCTCTTCTTTTTTTAAAAAAAATATTATAAGGTTTTTATATGATTAGCAATTGTTTTTGCTAAACTTATTGTGGCAACTTCACTTTTTAGAGTGTTGGTTCCTTGTACACTTCTTGCTCCAGCAGCATATATTTTTAATATAGCATCATTTACTAACACTGGATGTACACATATTACATCAACAGATACTGCTCCTTGTTCTTTTAATATGTTTATTGCATTAACTATTGTTCCACCAGTACTTATTATGTCATCTATTATGACTACTTGTTTATTTTCTACTGATATGTTTTTTGTTTTTGTTTCAACTACTTCTGGAGATATTCTCACTTTTTCTAGGTAATCATAATCTGTATCTAATTGTGTTGCTATTTCTTTTGCAAATCCTTGTGCCCCTTTGTCTGGTGCTAGTATGATTGGTTTTTCTTCAAATGTGTTTTTTATATGTTCTGCTATTGCGGGCATTGCTGATAAGTTATCTGCTGGGACATCATATAAATCACATATGCTTTGTTCGTGTAAGTTTACTGATATTAACCTTTTAATTCCCATACTTTGGAGTAATTTGGCTGTTGCTTTTGCAGAGATACATTCTGTTTCTTTAAATCTGCGTTCTTGACGACTGTATCCTAGGTATGGTGATATTACTGTGATGTCTTCTATGTTCATATCATTTAATGTGTCCAATATGAAGAATAGTTCCATCATATTTTCATCTTGAGGATATCCTGTTGATTGGATTACATATACTTTCTCATTTTCTGGTATTTCTTCTTTTATTCGTAGATATCTTTCCCCATCTGGGAATTTTTTTGTTTCTACGGAACATAATTTATCGTTTAATTCTCTAGCTACTTGTGCAGCTAATGCTTGTGAAGCTGATCCACCGATTATCACAATTTTTCTCCCCTTTAGATTAATATAATGTTATATCAAAAAATAATTTTTTTTATTATGTAAGATTATGTTTTTTATTTTTAAAATATTTAGTTAAATAACGATGTTAATTTAGTATACAATTAAATTAAATAAAATATAAAAAGAATAATAATGAGAATAAAAAAAATATGAAAAAAAGAAAATTTAAATAATTGGAGTAAAATACCATGCATGAATTATCTATGGCAAACAGTATGGTAGAAGCCATATTAGATACTGCAAAGAAAAACAATGCAATTAAAATTAATGAAGCTGTTTTTGAAGTTGGTGAACTAACTATGCTAAATCCTGAACAATTAAGGTTCATGATGGATGTGCTTAGGGAAGGAACCATATTTGAAGATGCTGAAATAATCATCAATATGATTCCAACAAAAATAGAATGTGAATCATGCGGATTTACAGGAGAAACTAAAACTGATGAAAATATGGATCATTTAATGACAGTTGCAACATGCCCTGAATGTGATAATACCAGGGTCCACATTTTACAAGGACAAGAATGTAATATAAAAACTATAAAAATTGAGAAGGATGATAAAGATGCATAATGTAGCAAGTATTGAAATAGAACAAGATATTATTCAAGCAAATGATAAATTAGCATACGAAAATAGAACTAAATTTGATGAAAATGGCGTATTCGCAGTAGACCTTGTAGGTGCTGTAGGTTCTGGAAAAACATCATTACTTGAAAAACTTATTGATGAAATGGATGATGATATTGGAGTTATCGCAGGAGATATATTAAGTAAATTCGATGCACAAAGAATTGAAGCAAAAAAAGTACCCGTAAAAGGATTAAATACTGGAAAAGAATGTCATTTAGATGCACACTTAATAGAACATGCATTACCTGATGTACCATTAGATGACATATCAATATTGTTTATTGAAAATGTTGGAAACTTAATCTGTCCTGCAGACTTTAATCTAGGAGTTCATGTAAGAACAGTAATCATTAGTGTTACCGAAGGTGACGACACTGCAGAAAAACATCCAATGATTTTCAAAGGCGCTGATATGGCAATAGTTAATAAAGTTGATTTGGCTGATGCTGTTGGTGCAGATGCAGATAAAATGGTTAAAGATATTAAAACCATTAACCCTGATATCCCAGTTGTTAAATGTAGTTTAAAAACTGGTGAAGGTGTACAGGAAATTATTGATTTATATAAAAAATTCCAATCAGATAAAAATTAATTTTTACTATTTTTTTAACTTTTTTTGGGGAGAGTATACTATGAAAATATGGATAGATATTGTTAATTCACCACATGTTCGATTTTTTAATGGAATAATTAAACAGTTAAAAGCTGATGGTCATGAAATATTGATAACTGCAAGAGATTTTTCAAATATCCATGCATTATTAGATATTTTTGAATTAGAATATGTATCCATAGGAGATCATGGAGTTACCCTTGAAGAAAAGTTATTATCCAGCACTAAACGAGCATATGAACTTTCAAAGTTTATAGCAAAACAGGATATTGATATTGCAATTACAAAGCACTCCATTGAACTTCCAAGAGTAGCATTTGGTCTTGGAATACCAAACATATTTATTTTAGATAACGAGCATGCAATTGCTGCAAATAAATTAACTCTTCCATTAACTAATAAGCTAATCATCCCGGAAATATTTGATGTGTGGAATACTATTCATTTTGGTATGAACCCTAATGATATTGTAAGGTATAATGGTACTTGTGAAGTTACTCATTTAGAAGATTTTGAATATAATGAAAATATTATAGAAGACCTGGATTTACAACTAAATAATGAGAAAATTATTTTAATGAGGCCTGAACCATCTTTAGCTTCCTATTTAGATACTGATTGCACTAAATCTGTTTTGACACCAATTGTAGATGCTTTAAATGATCAGGCAGACATATTAATCCTGCCAAGATTTAGAACTCAGGGAGAAATATTTAAGGATTTAGAGAATGTTCATATTCTTAAAACACCCATAGATACTTTTAGTCTTATGAAACGGGCAGATTTAGTGATAGGTGCTGGTGGAACTATGAATAGAGAATCAGCACTTCTAGGAACACCAGTTATTTCATGTTATCCTGGAAAACAGTTGTCTGTTGATAAATATTATACAGATAAAGGTCTTATGCTTCGTTCAACTAATCTGGATGAAATTATTAAATTAGCAAAGGAATTATTATCTTCTAAAAAGGAAATAAAAACTTTAAAAACAGATAACTTAATTGATTTAATTGTTAATGAAATTTATAAAACTTATGAAGAACATCAGAAATAGAGTAAATGGACTAGTCGGGAGTTGAACCCGAGGCCTCCGCCATGCCAAGGCGACGCTCTACCAGGCTGAGCTACTAGCCCAAAAATTATTAACAATTATAATATATATTTTTAAATTTATTATACTTAACTATTTTTTTCAAACTTTTTTTTATTTACAAAAATTTTAATATTAAAAAATATTAATATAAATATAGTAATATAATTTAAGAAATTATGTATTTCTAAAATTTAAATAAAATAATATAATAATTATTTTAGGACAGATGATTATATGGCATTAATAGCGTCAAGTCACCTGATGTTAATTATAGAAGTAGCTATTCTGATGCATTTAGGAGTTTTATTACTATTAAATTTTATTCCATTAAATTTCAGTTTAGTGTTTGTTCTATCATTAATTTTAGGTGTTGGTATAACAATTCTATTCGGTATAGATGCAGCATGTCTTGTACTGCCTATGTTTAATCATCACGAATTTACTCACCCATATGGTCCTCTGGCTATACTGGTTGTGGTAACGTCGTGGTCGATAATACCCGTGATAGAGGACCAGGGGTCTAAAACTTCAAATATACGATTATTATTAATATTAATCACTGCAGGTGTTACTCTTTTTGGAGCAATTGTGCACCGTGATTTCTTAATAATGTGGGCTCTTGGTCTTATTGCTGGTTTCTTAATAATTAGTAAAAATTTCAAACAAGAACGTTCATACATAAATATTCGTAATGTATTCTTAATAATTGTAGGTTTATTAATAGTGTTTGGACTGATGGAAGGACTATCTCAATTATTAAACATGCAAATTATTAGTCCATTATCAAGAATTGATCGTATGAGTAATAACCAATTATCCAGTTTAAAGATGGTTATGGGAAATACTAATCTTTGGGGACATACAGCTAATGCTACATACTGGGGAAGTTCCGGTCTTGGAAATAGTGATGGTTACATATCATTACCTTTAACATTCATTACATTCTTCGGTTTACCATTCCCATTATTCTATGGTATATTAGTAACTAAAAAAGACGTAATTGATTATTTCTTACCTGGAATATTCGGTGTAGGTTTTGACTTTGGTTACATTGCATTAGCAGTTACAATCATATGGATTATAAGTGTAATACTCATAGGAATTAAAGTTCTGAACAAATATAGAATTCAGCGTGAACGTGGAAATAAAAAATATTTAGGACGTGAGGCGTTACTTACAGGTTCATTATCAGCATTTATTGCACAAACCATACTTGGATTTTTCATAATTACAAGGACAATAAATGGTTCTGCTATGATTACATACCTGTTCTTAAGTGCTATGGTACTTGCTCATGTAGTAACAACCAAACGTTAAATAATCCCCTAATTTTTTTTTAATAAAACTTTAAAAAAATAATACTTTTTTCTATTAAAATAATTTTGTCAAGTACTCAAAATATAATACTTTTTTTGTACATATATTGTAATAAGATTATTAAATAATTTTGTTATAGGATATGTGAATTATGAGCATAATTACAACAGTAGTCGGTAGTTATCCTACAAGAAGTTATGAGGCTGAAAGTTTTAATGATAAAATTACCAAATCTTTAGGTTTATTTGATCCGTATAAACAATCAATAATTAATTCTGTAAAAGCATTTGTTGAAGCAGATATTGATATTATTTGTGATGGTCAAGTTCGTGAAGATATGGTTAAAATTTTTGCAAGTAAAATTAATGGTTTCCGAATTGAGGATAATACAACTTTTATAAATGGTAAAATTACACCTGCACCTCACCCAATCTCTGTTAAGGATTTTAAAATAGCATTTAAAATTGCACATTCATTAAATTCCCAATTTAAATTAAATGCACCTTTGGAAGATATTTTTAATCATGAGGCAAAAGGTGTTAAGGGTATTTTAACTGGTCCTACAACACTTATTCATTCATCTATGATTGAAAATTTTTATTCATCTAGGGAAAATGCAATTTATGATATTGCAAAAGCATTGCTTGTTGAAGCTAAAGAACTGGAAAAAGCTGGAGCATGTGCCATTCAAATTGATGAACCGTTTATTTCCACGGGTGTTGAAGATATTAATGTTTCTAGAACAGGTGTTGAAATAATTAGTGAAGAATTAGATATTCCTGTTATTTTACATGTTTGTGGTGATTTAAAAGATGTTTTACCTGATTTATTAAAATTTAATGTTGATATTTTGGATTTTGAATTTTCAGGAATGCCCCAGAATATAGGTGCATTGAAAAAAGCATGGTCATCAAATATTAATAAATATATTGGAATTGGCTGTGTAAACACAAGATTAGATGAAGTGGATAAAATAGAAGATGTTAGAAATACTGTGTGTAATGTAAAGGATATTATTAAAAGTGATAAATTAATTATTGATCCGGATTGTGGTATGAGAACTTTGACTACTGATTTAAGTGAAGGAAAATTAGATTTGTTAAAGACAATTAAGGGGGAGGATATTTAATGGCAAAATTTATTAGAGCCAATAATATTGCAAATGCTTGGTTAACCTGTGTCAAGAAAATAATGCTTGAAGGAAATGAAGTTCGTGATGAACGGGGTAGTTTAACAAAGGAAATTCAGAATGTGATGATTGAGATAACAAATCCTGGTGATGATACTATCCCTGAATGTTCTCCTTGGCATGATGATAGGCTTGAAACTTATAAACAGGAACTTTTAGATCCAAATAATGATCAGGGTTTTGTTTATACTTATGGGAATAGGTTGCGTAAATATTTTGATATTGATCAATTGGATACTTGTATAGATAAATTAAATAATTGTAGGGAATCACGTCGTGCTATTGCTATTACTATTGATCCTATTCAGGATAATAAGGTTGATGAGATTCCTTGTTTGCAGGAGATTGCATTTTTAATTCGTGATGATAAACTTTATATGACTGATTTTTTTAGGAGTAATGATTGTGGTGGTGCAACTTTTCCTAATTTGTTTGGTATTCGTGAAGTAGGTTATTATGTTGCTGATAATACTGATACGGAGTTAGTTAATATGGTTCATCATGCTATGAGTCTTCATATTTATGAGCATGATTGGGATAAATGTAGGGATATATTGAAAAAATGGTAAGATAACTTTAATATCCATAATATTTATTATAAATAAAGATTATATTAAGCAATATTAAGGTATTAGAGAAATTTATTGGATTAAACTAATATTGAAAGAATATAAACTATTTTTTATAGGAGATACGGAATATGAGCGAAAGTATGAACATAGAAGCAAAGAAAATTGCTGATAAGATGGTTAAAGATGAAGAAAAATTAAAATTAAAATCATTCACATTAGAAAATGGAACCCTCGTTATTGATTGTGGTGTTGAAGCAAAAGGAAGTATTAAAGGTGGAGAATTATTTACCAAAGTTTGTCTTGGTGGAATATGTGATGTTGGTATATCCATCCCTGGAGATTTAAGTGATATTATGGCTATGCCTGCAGTAAAAGTTAAAACTGATTTCCCAGCGTTAACTACACTTGGTTCACAAAAAGCCGGATGGAATATTAAGGTTAATGGATACCAAGCAATGGGTTCCGGTCCTGCTCAGGCACATAAATTTAAAGATGATAAAATTTATGAATTAACAGGTTATACTGAAGAATCTGATATTGCAGTAATTACACTTGAATCAAACAAACTTCCTACTGAAGAAGTTGCTGAATATATTGCTAAAGAATGTGGTGTGAAAACTGAAAACTTAACTATTCTTGTTGCACCTACTTCATCTTTAGTTGGTTCTATCCAGATTTCAGGACGTGCTTTAGAAGTTGGTGTATATAAAATGTATGAAGTTATGGGATTTGATGTAACTAAAATTACATATGCTGCAGGTATTACTCCAATTACTCCTGTTGATCCAGATACTCTTAAAGCTATGGGAAAAACTAATGATGCTATTATCTTTGGTGGAAGAACATATTATTATATTGAACCAGAAGAAGGAGAAAGCTTGGAAGAGTTAGCTACCAATTTACCATCTTCATCATCAGAAAATTATGGTAAAAGTTTCCTAGAATTCTTTGAAGAAGCTGATGGAGATTTCTATAAAATCCCTAAAGAAGTATTTGCACCAGCACAGGTTATTGTGAATGATATGGTTACTGGTGAAATGTTCCATACTGGTAGTATTGATTTAGAAAGACTTAAAAAATCATTTGAAGTTAAAGAAGTTAAATTTTTATAAAAAAAATTATATGAGAGTTGTTAATTAATGTCTAAAAGAATTGGTATTTGCAGCACTACTTTTGCGCGTTATGATATGGCAAGTGCTGCTATTAAACAAATTAAAAAACAAGTAACTGGGGTTAAATTTATTGAATCTTATGTTCCTGGTGTTAAGGATTTGCCTGTTGCAGCTAAGAAATTAATTGAAGAGGAAAATTGTGACATTGTTATGGCATTTGGTATGCCTGGTGGAGAAAAGATTGATAAATTATGTGCTCATGAAGCTAGTACTGGGTTAATTCAAGCACAACTTATGACAAATACTCATATATTAGAAGTTTTTGTTCATGAGGATGAAGGTAAGGATGATAAGGATTTGAAAGAATTAATGTTTAACAGAGCTACACAACATGCAGATAACCTTGTTAAAATGTTATTCAAACCAGAACAGATGAAACGTGAAGTTGGAACCGGTATTCGTGAAGGTCGAGAAGATAAAGGACCTTTATAGTTAATTAACAACAATTATTACTAACCTCCTCATTTTAACTTTTTTTAAATGTTTTTTTGTTAATATTTTCCTGAATTCTTTTAAAGTAAAATAGATAATTTAAAAAATTATTTGATTATCAATTGTAAAATTAAGACATTTATTTTAGAAAATAAGCAATTAGAATCAATATTTTTTTATGAATTTGAAAAAATAAAAAATTTACAGAAACAATAAAAATCAAACTTATTTTTTAACACTATTTATTAAAATAGTATTTATATAATTTTTTATAAAATATTGCAATAAATAAACAATATACAATATAATAATAAAATAAATACCAAAAAGTATAGTATATATTAGGTATATAAGAAATTATGTTATGATGAATAATAATGAAGAAGAGTTAAAACTCAAACTTTCAACATTAGATTGTAACACATCAACCAAATATTATCAAGTAACCCAAACACTCAACGATACACAAAAACACAAAATTAAAACATACTTCAAATACTATACACCCGAAAACTTTGATAATTTAGAAAATGTAGCTGGAAAAACTACCGGTTGGATGTGTAAAAGTGATGATGTTTCGAAAGTAGAGGAGTTATTAGGAATAACTGAAACTAGAGAGAAATATACATCAAAGTATAATAATAATCAAAGAAAAACCTCTGATGAAATACCAAATTTATTAGAAAAGGTTGCATTAAGTTTTTCCAAATAAACTTTACTTTTTTTTAACGACGCCACGTATTTCCACATTTAGTGCAACGATAAAAAATAGTAGTGGCCTCATCAGATTTACGTGTCTGAA
>ODAI013216881.1_pt1 | contig 14757 bp, 15 predicted proteins | sample 1539321 | NCBI WGS metagenome assembly ODAI01 (sample SAMN02144231, study PRJEB22623) | gut metagenome | biome: sheep rumen | host: Ovis aries | place: New Zealand
AATACCACAGTAAGTTTATTCATTTCAAGAATACCATTCCATACCTTACGCAATTCCTCATACATCGAAGGAACAATGAGGGTTGAGTTTACGTCTGCCCTGTACTTTGTCACAAGAGCATTACCAATGACCTCAACACTTATTGTAGCAGCAACTGAGCCATCTGGCATGGAAACGGTTCTTGCCTCTGGCAATTCCTCCACCTCGTAGCTATCAGGCAAGATAAGACGTGACGTAATGGCCGTTGACTGAAGATATGGGAACTCCACTGGACATACACGTGACTCTTCGGTAAAATGGTTGCTTGTTTCATCTGGCAAGACAAGCGGATTGATGTACATCCTGTCACCTGCATAGCCCAATGTCTTGGTGAATCGAAGAACTTCCCTGCACATAGAACCGACACCATCCACATTCTTGAGCGAATGAGAATGTACATTGATATCTGCCGACTTCTCGAGGTCTTCCACATACTGCACGGAATCCTTCTCATGGTATGCTTCCTTGAATGTCAAAGCCACAAGACCATGGCGTGCCTCCTTACGCTGTACCTGTACCTCATGGTTCTCATTGACGAGTCCCTGAACATCAATGACACTCATGTTGCCACTTATATCATAAAGGTTATATACTGGGAGAGCTTCGTTTACAAGTGTATAGTCATACAACACTCCATATCCGAGCAATGAAGGGGAGATACAGTTCACTCCACCGTAATCAGAGGAAGAATCAAGGAAATAAAGTCCGTTGTCATCTCCTGTAAATGCCACGATAAAAGAACCGAAGTCGTCAAGTGTAGGAGCAAGAATAGGTCCATATCTGCGTGCCTTAACAAGCATAGGAGTACAGTTAATGCCCACATGCTTGAGCATGGCAATCAAAAGGAAGTTGAGTTCTGCATTTGTTCCCTTACCTTCATTTATCGCAGAACGAGGATTCTTATTAGAGTACAAGGCAAATGTCTCGTTCCACTTCACGTTACTCTTGAGAACAGACAATACCGTCGTTGCCTTCTCTATCTTGTTCATAGAAGAAAAGTCGATACCATCAAGTTGTTCCTGAAAAGGAGTCTTAATATCAAGGTACTTACCAAAACGCTCATTCTCCCTGAGTCCCTTTCTCACATCGTCCCATGTATTTGCAAAAGATTTATACAATTGTCCAGGGACGTTGATGCCGAGAAGTTCAAACTCCATACGGGTAGCATAAATCCTTGGATTTTCAAGGAAAGCCTCCTTCTTCAATGCCACGATATCACTTGCTGTACAATCAAGCTGATAACCGGAGATAGAAGTTTCCCCATTGCCCGAAAAGAAATTCACGTTTTCCGGAGTCTTCTTTACGTTGATGTTCGTATAACCCTTTGAGAAGTGATTGAAAGTGAAATAATCAGGATATGTTACCGAAAGATGTGCCATCTTTACAGGGTATTCACGCTGAGCATACCATGTAGGGACATCCCAAAAACGTGGTGTCTTGATGTTATACTTATACTCGACAATAGTACCGACCTTAACGTTTGGCACAGTGAACTTTAGTGTTTTGTAATAATCCTCTGTCTGCTCAGAAAACACATATTTGCCTGGCATGGAAGTCTTTTCCACCTTCTTACCATCGACAATGTTATATGCACACGCAGTAACGCCTGTAACTACGGCATTATCCTCTCTTGAAGACTTCGAGTTATTGTAATATGATACATTTACCGTCGCATAGTCCTTACCCATTTCTTTTCGGACAAGGAAACGCATTTTATACTGTGTCTCAAGAAAAACCTGATTACGTTCATAGGAAAACCACGAAGTCGCATCATGATACAGGATATAGACACTTGCTGCCGTATCTGCTGGAGTTGTTGGTACTTGGTTGAATTCTTCAGGTTTAACGTTTCCGAACTTCGGAATCTGTGCACTGGCAATAAATGGTAACATAGCCAATGCAAAGCCTATTATTTTCTTCATTAGAATAGTTTTTTATTTTAAAAATTAAAGGATTGTTTCATTATAATACACCCGTTAAATGCCATCTTACATTTTGTCACTTGCATAGTCATACGCTAATCCTTCGCTAACCTTTCGGTAACCCTTCGTAAGAATTTCTCACTTTGCAATTTGACATTATGACAGCGACATTACGAATGTTCCCTACCAAGATGTAAGCAAAAAGGCACTACTGTTCTTCCTTATAATATTCGTTCCACTCTTCGAGAACCTTCTTCCAGTCGTCATTCTCTTCAGGATTATCTATAATCTCACCAGCAGCCCTACGAGCCTCAAGGTCACGCTGACGGTCACGTTCACGCTTTGCCTTCATATCTGCAATGGTAGCATCATCAAGAATCTTGATGGCACCCCGCTGGATGGCAGCCTGCAACTCGTCATAACCGAAAGCCTTACCCTGTTCGCCAAAGTCGCTGATATTGAACTCAAAGTTCACGCGCAGCTGATGACGGATAGCCTTCTGCTGGAAACGAGTACCTGAACACTTCTTCTTGAGAAGCATTCCAATTATATCTATTTCATGTTGCGAATATTTATTTCTTCCCATTTGTTTACAGTTATATTGTGCAAATATAGACACTTTTTTACATATATGAACAATCACATTAAAAGAAATTATTACCTTTGCAATCAAAATCACTAATTAAACAAATCAAAAGTGTACATAGCAATTGCCGGAAATATAGGTAGCGGAAAGACTACTCTGACACGAATGTTGTCACACCACTATGGCTGGACAGCAAAATTCGAGCCAGTGGTGGATAACCCGTATCTGGACGACTATTACAAGGACATCAAGCGATGGACATTTGCCCTTGAGGTGTTCTTCCTCAAACAACGATTCAAGGATATGATTACCATATCACAGTCAGAGGAGAACATCGTAGTTGACCGAAGCATATACGAGGGTGTACATGTGTTCACAGCTGGCAACCATGACATGGGCAACCTGTCCGACCGTGACTATGAGACATACATGAGTCTCTTTGAACAGATTACGTCCATGCTCAAGATGCCACGGCTCATGATTTATCTTCACTCATCCGTACCACACCTTGTCAAGAACATACAGAAACGAGGACGTGAATACGAGCAAGCCATGAAGATTGACTATCTTGAGGGCATGAACAAGAGATATGACGATTTCGTATTCAACAAATACACGGGCGAAAAACTTGTGATAGAAGTTGATGACATCGACTTTGAGCACAATCCAGAGGACTTTGCCTCCATCGTCCGCAAGATTGATGACAGACTCAGTCCAACGTTGTTTTAAGTTTTTGAGTTTGTGAGTTTTTAAGTTTTTTAGTTCTCGCGAAAAGTTTTTATTAAAAATGAAAGAATAACGCAGAAACTCAAGAACTTAAAAACTCACAAACTTAAAAACTCACAAACTTAAAAACTCACAAGTCGTATCAGTTTTAACTTTTAATTTTTAACTTTTAATTCAGAATCGTCGTGCACATAGCAATAGCAGGAAACATAGGATGTGGCAAGACCACACTCACAAAGATGCTGGCAAAGCGATATGGATGGAATCCTCGCTTTGAACCAGTAGATAACAATCCATACTTGGCAGATTACTATGCTGATATGCCTCGTTGGTCATTTAACCTTCAGATTTACTTCCTTGCAAAGAGATTCAAGGAAGTGGTAGAGATATCCAAGTCTGAAGAGGATATCATACAAGACAGGACAATCTTTGAGGATGCCCGTATCTTTGCACCTAACCTGCACGACATGGGCATGATGTCGAATCGTGACTTCCAGAACTATTCTGACTTGTTTGACACGATGATTTCACTCGTCAAGTTGCCTGACCTCATGATTTATATTCGTTCTTCAATTCCAAACCTTGTAGAACAGATTCAGAAACGTGGACGAGACTATGAACAGTCCATGCGTATGGACTTCCTTCAGGGACTCAACAACAAGTATGAGGCATGGATAAAGGACTACAAGGGCAAGCTCATAATCATCGAAGGTGACAAGTGCAAGTTTGAGCAGAATCCAGAAGACTTCAAGTCCATAACAGACCAGATTGACGCACGCCTGTTCGGACTGTTCCCCGAACTCTGAAAATTAAGAGTTAAGAACTAAGCGAAGCGGTCTCACTGACCGCAGGGAAGTAATTAAGATTTTTATTTTTCTTGTAGTAAAGAGGAATAAATAGATAAAAAATGGAGTAAAGAGACGTTACCATGTCTGAACAAATCAACGGACAGACTATCGTCTTTTTACTCCATTTTACTTCTACAGTTTCTTACATTTATATTTCCACACAATCTTAAGGAACGAATCAAGAGATGCATGCTCTATCTGACTAAGATAGAAATGAGAGATAAAGTGTGGATGACGATGCGCATGACTGAAGAACAACTTAGATGTGAACTTCTTCTCAAGTAACGACTGGTAATAACGTCCCTTGTTTATAAGAGCATGAAGGTAAGTCACCTTTTCCATGTACATCTCCGTTGAATTTGCGATTATACTCTCTGCTGCATATTGTCCACTCTGCAAGGCATAATAGATGCCTTCACCCGTCAGAGGTTCAACAAGTCCAGCCGCATCACCAACGAAGAACACAGAATCCTTCCATACTGGCTTTGGCAATATATTACCAAAAGGCAGCATCGCTCCCCTGAGCGGATATTTATCCATATTCTTAACTCCCAACATCTCGCAGAATGACAACATAGTCCTATTCACATCAACATCATTCTGCCAAGGAAGTTTAACAAGTCCTATACAAACCTTCTCACCCTTGGAGAACACCCACGCATAACTACCCTTGACAATATCAAAATATATATTGACACCACCAACATCCAAGTCACTCCTGTCAACATTTATCTCTATGCACATGGCACTCTTGTCCTTCTTGACAAAACATTCATCATGTTTGGCAAGAAGATGCTCTGTCGTACTATTTGCACCATCAGCAGCAACAAGATGTTCATACCTTATGGTTCTGCCCGAAGTCAAGGTTGCCACCTTCGCCTCAAAGTCAATATCCTCGACGGCATCATTCTCTACGAGCATGCCACCCAACGACACATAATGCTTGATAAGTTGCTCGTCAAGCAAAGGACGATTCATCAGCCTTATACGGCAATCAGTATGACGAAGTGACAAAGGCTGGTTCTCTTCTTTCTGAAGGTTACATGACACAAGCGATGTCATTCCCTTGTACAATGAAAATGTGTCTTCCTTTGCCATCAGAGCCTTACGCATGACATCATCATATACATCCTGTCCAAGAACAGACTTGAGGCATTCCTGCGACTTACCTGTGAACAAACCAGCACATAGCTTGACCCTTGGGAACGAATAACGGTCCACAATACAACAGCTTGCACCACCATTCAGCAGCGATATACCGCAACTGCTACCCGAAGGGCCTCCTCCGATGATAAGAGTATTAAAGTGGTAATCCATAACTCAATTTTAAAGTATCCATAACGAAGATGCTACGAACATGAGCCACATACTCAAACTGTCCAAGTTTCTCAAGGACGAACTTCTGGTATTGCTGCATACTGCTGACACATACCTTGAGCATATAGTCACCGTCACCACTCGTGTTGTAACACTCAGTCACCTCATTCCATGCTTCCACCTTCTCTGTAAATGTCTGGGCAATGGAATGGTTTATCTGTTTCATACTTACAGAACAGAACACGACGAAGCCGCGCTCCAGACGTTCGGCATCAAGGATGGCGACATACTTCTTGATATAGCCCATACGTTCCAGTCGGCGTTGGCGTTCAAATGTAGGCGTTGTAGATAGATGTATCTTCTGCGCCAATTCCTTTGTCGTCAGCCTACTATTATCCTGCAGCAGTCGCAAGATATTGATATCAATTTCATCAAGCTCGTGTGTAGTCATAATTCACTATCGTTTATTCTACATCTCAAATCTGTAATTTCAAATTTATGCCTCCGGTTTATACTTGTCCCGGATGGCGTCCTCCCCTCAGGGGGAGTTAGTAGGGGGCCTCTTTTTTCGTTTTAAAAGTTATTTTTCAACTCTGTATATAGTCTCTGAACAGGCAATCCTACCACATTATAGTAAGACCCCTCAATACCCGTGATACCGACATAACCAATCCATTCCTGTATGCCGTAAGCACCAGCCTTGTCAAATGGCTTATAGTTATTGATGTAGTAGTCAATCTCCTCATCCGTCAGGTCAGCAAATGTAACCTTTGTGGTTGTTGCAAACTGAATGGTCTTCTCCTTTGTTACAATACTGACACCTGTAATGACCTCATGAGTCCTGCCACGCATCAGATGGAACATCCTGCGGGCATCATAAGCATCCTTAGGCTTGCCAAGCACCTCACCATCGACATACACGATAGTGTCTGCTGTGATAATCAGTTCATCATCTGCCATACTGTCCCTGTATGCCTTTGCCTTCTGACCAGAGATATACTTAGGGATATCCTCCCCTTTCAGGTCAGACGGATAACTTTCATCTATTCCTGGAATGGTACGTACCTCAAACTTGAGTCCCAATCCACCAAGCAACTCCTTCCTGCGAGGAGAATTGCTTGCAAGTATAATGCGATACTTAGATAAATTCATAACCCTTTCGAAATTCATAATTCAAAATTCATAATTCAAAATTAGCAAATACTCGTTCCCGACTATCAATTCCTAATTCCTCATTCCACATTACTTCCCTACGGTCAGTGAGACCGCTTCGCTTAGTTCCTAATTCCTCATTCAAGAAAAACGGCCCCTTCGGTGTTCCTTCCCCCTCCCCACGGGAGGGCCGGGGTGGGGCCTCATTTTTACCATCCAAATGCCTTACTGTTGTGCATCCAAAGTCCTTGCGCCTTGAGAACCTGCTCCACGACATCACGGCCACAACCCATACCACCATTCTTATGGGATATGTACTTGCTAATCTCCTTTATCTCTGGTGCTGCATCAGCAGGACAACAAGGAAGACCACAATGCTGCATGACCTCATAGTCAGGTATATCATCACCCATATAGAGTATCTCCTCATCCTTGAGACCATATTTCTGCTTCAGTTCCTCATACGTCTTTATCTTCACGGCAGCACCGAGAATGACATCCTTGAGACCAAGTCCCTCATAACGCTTGCGCATACTCTCAGTCCTTCCACCAGTGATGATGGCAAGAATAAGACCACACTTCACAGCATGCTGCATGGCATAGCCATCCTTGATGTTGACCGTCCTCATAGGGTCACCATTAGGATGCATCGGAATCGTCTCACATGACAGCACTCCATCCACATCAAAGAAGAGTGCCCGTATCTTAGTCAAATCGTAGTTTATCATAAGCCCCCCGTCCCCCGAAGGGGGCGGCCTCCGGATTATCAATTATTAATTATCAACTATCAATTGTCAATTATCAATTGCCTCCCTTAAGGAGGCTATTCCTTCGCTCATCATCCTGTATATCTGTTTCATCTTTTCATCCTCAAGCAGTTCAAGCTGCTTGTTCATCACATTCTCGTCCCAACGTACGGCAGGACCAGTCTGCGCATCATGCGGATGAAGGGTATGAACCTTACGTGCCGTCTCATCTATGAGTGGAAGCATGACATCAAAAGGTATGCCATGCGACTCCAATACTCTTGCACCAAGGTCATAGCAATGGTTGGCAAAGTTGCAGCAGAACACAGCAGAGAGATGAAGATACTTACGGTCATCTGAACTCATTTCATACACCCTGTCTGATATGCTCTCCGACAACTGCCTGAGTACAGCAAGGTCATCATTCTTGTTAGCCTCGATGAAGACAGGTATCTCACGGAAGTTCACCTCCTTTGTCTTACTGAATGACTGCATAGGATAAAGCACTCCCCTACGCTCCACTGGCAGAATATCCATCTGCATACTTCCTGCAGTATGGACAAATAGTCTGTCCTTTATCCTTGCAGCAAGTGACCTTGCCAACTGTTCAAGCACACTATCCTTCACGGAGAATATATACATATCCGCATCCGTCCTTACGTCATCAAGCGAGACGGTGGCCGAACATTCAAAGAGGTCAGCCATCATCTGTGCCGACTCAGCTGTACGCGAATACACCTGCAATATCTCATGCCCTGCACGATACAATGCCTTCGACAAATTAGTGGCGAGATTGCCTGCGCCAATAAATACTATCTTCATAACGTTGAGAGTTTATCGTTGAGAGACTTTAGAATCCTTCATATTCATGGTGGATCTTCTTCAAACACGAATTACACGAATTTTCACTAACTTTTCTCCTATACATTGACCATCCATGTGTATTTCACGAAGAATTGCTCGTGAAATTACGAACCTTTAGCTCGGCGCAGCCAATTTCACGAATTCATTTAACCGTCAATTCTCCGAACGGCATTCGTGCCATTCGCAGACAACACGTGTTGTCTTAGTGTAATAGAGCTTACCTATAGGAATTGAAAGTTCGTGTTCATTCGTGTAATTCGTGGTTAGGAAAAACATCGTCCAAACTAATTCTTGCAAAACCTGTTAGAGGAGAAGCAAATCCGGAGGCCGCCCCCTTTGGGGGACGGGGGGCTAATACTTTCCTACATGCACGTTCTCCCACTTAAGGTTATCCTCATTCTGTGGCTTACGCTCCTGAGCAGGATAGCCAAGACCGATGACGCACTCTGCGATAAGGTTCTGAGGATAATGAAGAAGGAAACGGAGTACGTTGTCTGCACTCTCGCTATCGTTAATGTAACGATTGCGAATCTGGCACCAGCAAGAGCCGATGCCAAGGTCGGCTGCCTGATACTGCATAGTGACGGCTGCAATCGAAGCGTCCTCTGTCCACACGTCTGTCAACTCGTGGTCACCCAATACGACGATGGCAACCTTCGCCTCTGCAAGGAACTGGCTGCCCATAGGGCGACAGAGCGACATCTTCTCGAGCACGTTCTTGTCATCCACCACGATAAAATGCCATCCTCTCACACTCTTGCCCGTAGGCGACATGAGAGCAGCACGAAGAATAGTCTTCAAATCGTCAGCATCAATAGGCTGGTCTGTATATTTGCGCACGCTTCGGCGTGTCTGTACGAGTGTCTTAAAGTCTGTCATAGTCTTATTCTTTGTTTTTGTTCTTGATTTCGCCACAAATATAGGCATTTATTCTGGATAAGAAAAACAAAGCAAAAAAAATATTCACACAAAAAGGTAACAACAACTCTCAAACTTGAAACACAGAGGGCACAAAGAGCACAAAAACATGGACGAGCCCCATTATGATTATGGAGATGTTAATCATTTTTTATTCATATATATACCCTATGCGAAAAAAAAAGCATATCTTTGCAACAAAAATGAAGCAAATGAATAATAACGAATTGTCATTACTCAATGGTCTCAAGAAGAAGGCAAAAGCCGTGATTCCAGAAGGAGGCGAGGTCTGGTTGTATGGGTCAAGAGCTCGCGGGGATGCTCATGCTGGCTCAGATTGGGATGTTCTTGTCCTGCTAAACAAGGACAAGATAGAATATGACGATTTCGAGAAATTCGGCTATCCACTTGAAACAGTTGGTTGGAGCTATAATGCTGGTATAACACCTGTGTTATATACAACATCCGAATGGAAGGCACGTTCATTCACTCCATTCTTTAAGAATGTAGAACATGATAAAATCAAGATCTTATGAGCCTTAATGATGAAGAACGAAAGACATTGGTTGACTTGTACTGGAAAAAATCAGAATCAACAATAAAGGAGGCGGAAATCGCCGTGGCAAATGAAGCATGGGGTATGGCTGCCAACAGAATATATTATGCTTGCTTTCATGCTATGACAGCTTTGCTTGTGAATGACGGACATCCAGTAAGCACACATTTAGGAATGAAAATTTCTTTCGGGAAATACTACGTTCAGACGGGAGTTGCAACACCACAGCAAGGTCGTCTGTTCTCTCAGTTAGCATCTTTACGGGAAAAAGCAGACTATTTTACAACCAAGGAATGTTGTAATTTGTGACACAATCTTCGGATGCACACGTATTGTAAGAAGAAATGATGTGTCCTGCTTTTGCTAATCTTTCAAGATAATCAGAGCGTACTTGTAGATTATCGATTTCCTCTCTACGGGCTTTGCTCATCGAGAGGAATTCCTCTTCCAACTCCAATCCGAGATACTTTCTGCCAAGCAGATTTGCTGCAATACCTGTAGTCGCACTACCGCTAAATGGATCAAGAATCCATGCCCCTGGTTTTGTACTGGCTTGAATGAGTCTTGCCAATACACCCAAAGGCTTTTGTGTCGGATGTTTGCCACATGATTTTTCCCACTTACCGATTGCTGGTAATTGCCACACATCTGTCATTTGCTTGTTGCCGTTAAGTTGCTTCATCAACTCATAATTGAAGTAATGTGCAACCTTGGGCGACTTTCTTGCCCAGATAATGAATTCTGTGCTATATGTAAAATATCGACAAGAAATGTTTGGTGGTGGATTCGTCTTTGCCCAAGTAATTACATTCAGAATCTTGAATCCCGATTGGGTTAAGGCATTCGCAACACTAAAAATATTGTGATATGTTCCTGTAATCCAAATCGTGCCATTGTCTTTTAATTTTTCACGACATAGGGAAATCCACCGTAGATTGAACTCGTTTATATCTTTTGCACTCATTCCTTTATCCCAGTTTCCTTTATCCACACATACAATTTTTCCGCTTTGTACGCTGAATCCTCCATTAGAAAGAAAGTATGGTGGATCTGCAAAAATCATGTCAAATGCGAAGTCAAATTTTGGCAAAAGAACAAATGAATCACCACTCAGAAGGGGGAAATCTCCATTTGAAGATTTATAATAATGACAGTTTTCTCGGCTTTCATAATTTGCACTTTCATTTGTCGTTTTTGATTGCTCTACTATAAATTCTGTGTATGAGTAGTCGTCTGTATCTAAAACAACATCACAATTTCCATATAAAAGACGAGCGGCAGACTCAGCATCATATTGTGAGTCAGCTTCTACATGCACCGTTTTTGCAAGCGTCTCTTCTATTGTAACGTTGTACCTCATAATCGGGTGCAAAGTTACGATCAAAAGATATGATAAAACTGATTTGATCATTTTTTAACAAAAAAGATCATAAATGATCATTTCCAATGAGTTACAATCCTTTTGTCTTCATGGATCTATGAATAAATCATGATCTCGATCAATGTTAAAAAATGATCACAGAATTATGACTAAATGTCATATTTTCTTGTAGCGACCTGGTGAAACGAATTCTATGAATCCTTTGTCTCGGAGAAATTGTAGTTGCTGTCGAATCTTTTCTTGGATATGATTGTTGTTAGGGTGTTTGATTTTTAATTCATCAACAAAGGCATACATTTGATTTAGGGTAAATGTATTGTCAAGTCGTTCAACTAAATTCAATGTATCAATCAGCCATCCTCTACTTTCAACAGATTTTGTTTGTAGGTCATAAACTTTCTTGTATTGAGCAATGACATCAGATACTGGTCTTACATTCCCTTCTGTAATTATTGGAATTTTTGCAGTGGAAGGAATGAATTTCATTAAAATGTTACATCCCACCCAACCAGCACGTCTTGCATTTGGACCTAATGGCTTACGTTTCCCGATTATAGAGGGTGTAAAGAAACATTTTGGAACGATGATGAGATTGTTTACTTCATATCTGTCGTAGTGCATGAAGAAAAAACTTGGGTTGTCCATGGATGTAATACGATTAATCATTTGATCGTATTGGCCATCGTTTACATTTGCATCAAAATGTGTCTTATTGGATTCTTTGCTCTTTAGCTCATATTGAGCCTTGCATCTGTCACATACAAAATCCTTTACGGGAGCATTTGGTTCAGCATGCCTGATGGAGATTTCGCCACATATTGGGCAGTACATATTGCGTGCAACCCAATCTTCTGTAAGTACACGGATTATTTGTGAACTGGCTTTATAGCCTTCTGTAAGTGACGTGTTGAATTTTAGATTCATTTTTATTTCAAGAGTTTTCTGTCGCCTGTATCTTCAAGTATCTTCATTTGCTGTATGGCAATCTGGTTTAGCTTCATCAGACGCTCAGATTGTTGCATACCGTCGTTGATGAATACTGCATTGAGGTTTTCCATGTTTGACAGACATATCAGTTCATTTATAGTAGCATAGTCACGGATGTTTCCTTTCTTGTCAGGATTCTGTTCGCGCCATTGTTTTGCCGTCATTCCGAACATGGCAATGTTGAGGACATCTGCTTCATCGGCATACGTCATGGCAGCCTGTTCTTTTGTGACTTCTGCAGGTATAAGGTTTGCCTTTATTGCATCTGTGTGGATATGATAGTTTATCTTTGAAAGTTCACGTTTTGCTGACCATGCAATTTGTTTCTGTTCCTCGGCTTTGAGACGTTGGAATTCTTTTATCAGATACAACTCGAATTCAACTGACACCCAGCTCGCGAATTTAAATGCGATATCACGCTCAGCATAAGTACCACCATTTGCACCATTTTTGGTAATGATACCAATTGCATTCGTTAATTCAACCCATCTAGTAGGACTCATTGTAAAAGCGTTGCTTCCAGCATCCTTCAAAAGGGGGTCGAATTCGACCCCTTTGAAATTTGGATTGTTTAATCTTTCCCAAAGCCCAAGATACTCCAATGTATTTTTCAGACGAAGCCAATTTTTCACAACGTCCTTAGGCTCAACAGGATTTTTCTGTTTAGCGATATCTGTTATGCAAATGTAATCAATACCATCTTTGTTTAATGTCTTGATTGTTTGCTCTTTTACAATTATCTTTGCCATGGTGTTAAAATTTATTTTTATTCCCAATTACCAAAGTCAGCTGGAAGCTGTGCATCCAGTTGTTCGATGAGTTGGCTTTTGCCACCAACCCACTTGATAAATGGTTTTGCCTTTGCCATATTTTCGTTGTTGTTTTATTATTCTTTTTTTTAGTTCGATTGCAAAGGTAAATAAAATGATTGAATAAGAAAAGTACAGACATCATGTATTTATTCGGCTGCCATGAAAAATTATTTTGAAGGTGGTCTTTGAAGAGTTTGTCGTTACTAACTGTAAAAATAGTTTTCAGAAGTTAGGCTGGCTCATAACTCTGAACTTCCAAAGGGAGGAACGCCATCTGGGACATAGGCATGTTAATTGTTAAGGCTCTACAAGAAAAATGTGGGCAAAAAGGACAAAAATACAGAAAGTCAAAATGAGCAATTGTTTTCCGTTATAGTCACGAAATGAGAACAGGTGAAGTATTGTCAAAGTACTGACGAAGTATAGACAAACTATAGACTAAGTACTGACTATGAAGTTTAGGACAAAACATGAGGGGCGATATTCCTTTTGGTATTGATGCTTGCATACCATATTATGCAAGTCTGTTTCTTCATAATGTCAAGGTCGTGACTTCGCTATGACTCCGCTATGACTTCGCTATGAGTCCGCTATGACTCCGCTATGACTCCGCTATTTAGCAGAGAAATAGCAGAGGATTAGCAGAGGATTAGCAGAGAAACAACGGACAAACAGCGAAGAAACAACTAAAAAACAGCGGAAATTCAGGTGTTTTTCTGCGGTATTTGGCTGCAAGAAGAATAAACGTCTATCAAACACTACGGAATATGGTATAATACAGAATAGAGTTTCTACAAAAAGAACGTTTCAAAGAAAGTTTATCCTTTATCACATATTCTTCTTGGTAAATATTTCTAACAGTCGTAACTTTGCAGCGTCAAAAGGGAAAAAGAAAAGGACGGTCCCCCACGACTTGCATTACTCATGCTTCATAATGCAAGAGTTAAAAGTTAAAAATTAAAAGTTAAAAAATGGAGATTACACACATACGGTGTAGATTACAGGAACTTCAAACTTCTCGACCCAACTTTTAACTGTTAACTCTTATCTGTTAACTCCTGTATGAACATACAGGCCTAGGGGAGGATGCAATCAGGGACAAAGCATATTTCCAAGACAAAGTTAAAAATAAAAAAAATGAAAGTAACAGAATTTTTAAAAAGCCTTTTCGGCACAGAGAAAGAAAATATTATTAACAATTCAAAAACAGATACGACTATGGCAAAGAAACTTCATCTCGAAACACTCGCACTCCATGTAGGACAGGAAAATGCAGATCCAGCAACAGATTCACGTGCAGTACCAATCTATCAGACAGCATCATACGTATTCCACAATGCAAAGCACGCAGCTGACCGTTTCGGACTTCGTGATGCAGGTAACATCTACGGTCGTCTCACAAACTCTACTCAGGGAGTATTTGAAGACCGTGTAGCAGCTCTCGAAGGAGGTGTAGCAGGTCTTGCCGTAGCATCTGGTGCAGCTGCCGTGACTTACGCTCTCCAGAATATCGCACAGAATGGTGACCACATCGTGGCAGCTGATAATCTCTATGGTGGTTCATACAACCTTATTACTCATACATTGAGTACTCAGGGTGTTGACTATACCATCGTAAATGTAAATGACCTCAAAGCCCTTGAAGCAGCCATCCGACCTAACACAAAGGCTGTATATGTAGAGACATTCGGTAATCCGAACTCAGACATCACAAACATAGACGCAATAGCAGAGATAGCACACAAGCACAACACGCTTCTCATCGTAGATAACACATTCGGAACACCTGTACTCATCCGTCCAATCGAGCACGGAGCAGACGTAGTGGTTCACTCTGCAACAAAGTTCCTCGGCGGTCACGGTTCTTCACTCGGTGGTGTAATCGTAGATGCAGGTAAGTTTG
>ODAI014127913.1_pt1 | contig 14757 bp, 15 predicted proteins | sample 1539321 | NCBI WGS metagenome assembly ODAI01 (sample SAMN02144231, study PRJEB22623) | gut metagenome | biome: sheep rumen | host: Ovis aries | place: New Zealand
AGTAAAAAACCCATCAAGCCTTTTCCTTTCCTCACGGCCAACTGGAATCCACTATCGCCCTCAGATACGCCTTCACTAAATCCTGATACTTTCCCCTTGCAATGGGCAGCTCGTGTTCCTTCAGATTCACTTGCCCCATATCATAGGAACGGATATGGTGCATATTGACAAGAAATGAGCGATGGATACGGTAAAAGCCGTCTCCCAGCGTTTTTTCCAGCTCCCCTATTTTTCCGTAATAACGGATGACATTTTCTGATCCGACGCCTGCGCCGTCCTTAAAAGCATTTCCCGCATTGGACGAAACCATTATGTGGAGCAATATCTCCCTGTCAAAAACCTCAGCATACAGGATATCCCGGATCACGACAGCCGTATGCAGCCTCCCGTTCCTGACATCAAGGACGCGCTCCGGCTCCTTTCCTGCGGCTTCCCGCTTCTGAAGCAGCTTCACCGCCTTTCCAAGTACCTCACGGAACTTATCTTCGTTAAAGGGTTTGACGAGATAGTGGAAAGCTCCGACGTCAAAGGCATCGAACACATACTCCCTGAGCGCGGTCACAAAAACAATAACCGCTTCACAGCCCTCTTCCCTTAAACGCTTTGCGGTTTCTATTCCGTTCGGCGACGGCATGTCAACATCCAGAAAGATGATATCCGCCCGGAAATCCGTTGTAAGCAGCTCCTGCCCGCTTTCAAAAAGCATTATTTCCGTAAAGGTCATCTGCTCAGTTGTTTCATCCCCATCCGCCCGGCAGTTCCGCGTTAGCGGCTGCGCAGAATTTTCTTGAAAATTCTGCATAAGAGGATCGCCCTGCGATCCTTCCTTTGACCGTTCTGCATATCGAAGGATCTGTCTCTGAATATATTCCCTTATTTCTTTTTCATCATCGCATATGGCTATTTTCATAAGATACAGTATAGCTAAAAAGCTGGAACTATTCCATAAAATGACGTGAAATGCAGTTTTTATGATGTGAATTGCACATGGCTCCGAAAATCTCTATGTCTGCCCTTAATATGAAAAAATGGCCATATCTTCCGATATAGCCATAAAGCAGAACCACTGCCATATGCCAAACTACCTGAGAAATCTGATCCATTCCTCCCTGTCCAAAGCATCACGGAAGAAATCCATGCCACGCCCGAACCGGGCCATGGCGTCCGCAGCCCGCCTGTACTGTGCTTCATTCCGGAAATTAATCTCCCATTCAGTTTCTGACGTAGTGTCATTAATGCAGCGGATCCCGTTTCCATCCATCGCGATCAAACGTAACGGCTCCTTCTGATCATCCCTAAATAATTCATCACGATATACCACAGATACCGCTTCATAAGAAGAATACTCTGCCACATTCCCGTTTCGGATCTCCTCAGCCCTTCTCGCTGCACTGTTTTCCATAGCCTGCGCTTCCTTTGCCGTGCGGAGGACTGTCTGGTCATCCGTATTTAATATGCGCGTCCAGTTTTTTTCATATTCATGCCCCGGATCGCCATCTGCCGTCGTTTCTTCATCGCTGTTCTCCGATGAAGCTCCTCCCTCCAGCCCGGTGGAGGCTGCCGCGAGCGCTGCTTCTGACGCGGCGATAGCCTTCCTGTCCGGCGAAGCTTCGGATGCGGCCTTCTGAGAAGCCTTCATCTGAAGCTTTCTCATCTCCTCCAGCCGCTCCTTAAAGGCATCTATATATTTATCAATGCCCGCTAACATCTTATCCCATTCATCCTCCGACATATCCCTCCAGTCGTCGGATTCCTTCAGCTCCTCAGCCGTTAGCCTGTGCTGCTCCTCGAACATTTTCAGAAGCTCCGCGGCGCTTACGGCTTCTCCGCTTTTCTCCCCCAACGTTGTTTCCGACTTTGAAAGTGCTTCTGTCCAGTCCATTTTCTGCGTCAGGATGTTTTCCAGGGAGCCAAAATCCATACCATCAAGAGGGGAAAGAATGCTCTTTACCGCATTCCAGCTCCCCCACTTATGACCCGAACCATTCCCTATGGCATCCTGATACTGGCAATATGCGAACATCTCTACTGCCGTCGCGTTTTTCGGGTCGAATTCAGAAAAATTTACCTCCTGATTTTTAAAGCCGCCATCTCCCGTCGAAATCTGTACTTTAACAATAACGTCATTGGAAGTCTGCGTTTCGGGGAGCCAGGCTGACATACCGTACCCGACCCTGCCTGCGTTTGCAAAGCCAAGGCCTAATGGAATAACATTAAAACTATTATTTTCCGTTGCATTCACGATCTTGCTGGATAACGATTCGCCCACCTTTTCCGGAATAACAGGTTCCTCTGTCTCTTCCTCTGCATTCATTGTTAAGAGCTGAACGCGATAGGGCTCCATCGCCGACTCGATCCCCGTCCGTATGTCAAGGATCCTATTAAGGCCATCCACCAGTCTGGCCGCGCAGTCAAGCATGGACTGAGCCTTTTCAAAGATACTGTCAGCTCTGAAATCTGTCAGCATTCCCAGGTAGTTTTTCTTTTCGAGGATATCTTCGGTTCCGAAGTAATCGTTTGCCAGAAGATCCGCCGTTTCATCTGTCTGCCGGATATACATGCAAAGCGCCGAAAATTCCGGGAAATCAGCGTCTTCAGGATTTACATCATAAGGATCAAACTCCTTTTCAAAAGGATTCCCATCCTTATCAAAGCCATTGATCTTATAGGTCTTGTTTTCTCCGTCGGAATTGATATAGATCTGAAAGCTCTGCTCACTCTTACAGTACGAATAGATCATCTCTCCGCTTTCCGCCTGTGAAGCCACCATTTCCTCTGACTTGATGCTTGCGGTAATGCACCTTGTATACGGAGCGGATGGGATTGCCTCATCCTTATTCGCTTTCAGTCTGGGGGTATCTTCATTTTCCCGTGACATTATTTTCCCAAAGGACGAAGACTCGGCAAGTGTTTCCTTGCTCCTGCCCTTCTGCATGCCTGCATAAAAGTAATTCGTACTGCTGTAGGTTCCAAGTCCTGCTACTGACATATATTCTCCTTTCCTTGTTGCGGCGCTCCTTCGTCGCTTAACCCGTAAGTTGCAGGCAACTTAGGGCTGCGCGCCCGCAACTGATACAAAAATGCGCACCCGCTCAACGACTCATCCAATCCGTTGAACAGACGCGCACTCCTTTGCTAATAGCTTTATCGGCAAGGAAGTCTTCCTTCTGAATAGTAATGTAACGAAACGCCCGTAAAATGTCATGAAAAGATCAACAGCCTGCAGAAAATATGCTCAAAGCAGGGCATCCACATTATTTCCGACAGGATCCTCAGTGGTATTGTCTAACGTGATCCCTGAAGAAACGATATCGATAGGGATATATTCTCCTTTGTGTTCCGATAATTCTTTTTCGTCGGACTCCTCTTTGGCCACCTGTTCTTTCCCTTCCATTTCTGTCCTGTTATTTTTCTGATCCTCTTCATTTGCTTTTTTGAGGTCATTATTTATACTGGAGAGCGTATTTATCGTGGAGCCTTCGATCTGAGCGGCCTTTGCCTCCGTCTCTGCGAGCTCCTCCCTCTTTTCGCTTGCATCACCGCCCCTTGCTTCATCCTGCATGATCTCCGCTTTCAGGACACCGGCTTTCCCGTCCATCTGGGATTTTACTGCCCCCTGCACCTGCGCCTGCTTCATAGAGCCATCTGCGGCGATCAGTGCCTGCATTCCGGCGCTCGACATTCCGCTGCTATTTTTGTCCTTTCTTTCCTGAACATTACCGCCCAGCATATCGTCCATAGACGACCCTTTTTTCTGTCTGGCTTCCTTTCTCTGTTCAATCTGATGCTGCCTGAGCTGATTCTGCAGGTCGCTGATCTGCTGCCTGAGCTCCTGCCTTTTTTTCATCTTTTCTTCCAGTGAAAGCTCCTCCTTGTCCCCCAGCTCCTGCATCTTCTTTTCAGCATCCGCAATCTGCTTCTGGATATTCTTGCTGTACGCATCATCACTTCCCTGCTGAAGGGGCATCTGAACCGACCCTGTTACCATGCTTCCATTTTCAATCCTCATTATGATCAGAACCTCCTATTTTTATCATTTTCTTATGTTCGTCCTGTTTCTTATAACATATATCTCGGAGCATCGATCTCTAAAATCAATCAGGATGAAGTGAGTCAGTTGCGGATTAAGGCGTCATTGCTTTTCGTTTTCGATGAAATATGAACGCCGCCGCAACAATTGGTCATTTTTTTGATGTGAATGGTAATTATCTGGTGATCATCATGACTGTCAGCTCGACTTCCTTCCCTGTTTGATTTATATCGATCATTCCATAATACTTTTCAGCGACCTTTTTCATGTTCCTGATTCCGAATCCATGGCTCTCCCTGTCTTCTTTATCCGAAATGGGAAAACCGCTTTCCGGATCGGTCACAAGAGCGCCTTCATAACTGTTTTGCACGATGATCAAAAATGCATTGTTCTTCATTTTTGAAAACACCCGGATATAAGGATTCTTGCTCCCCCTTGCTGCCTCCATGGCATTTTGCAGGGCGTTGGAGATCACTATGCAGACATCGAATATTTCTATATTTCCATTTCCCGGAAACTGAAAATCAGACGTGAATTCAACCCCCTCCGCCTCTGCCTCATGCTTCTTCTCCGACAGGATGATATCCGTGACAGGATTCCCTGTTTTGACATCAAGCTCCACCATGGAATCTGCCTCCTGCAGAGCTTCCAGGTATTGAACGGCCTCCTCCCATTTTTCCTGACGGATCAGATTGGATAGAACCATCAGATGATTATTCAGATCATGGCGCATCCCCCGGACATCCTGATAATACTTTTCCACACTGCCGATATGGCTCTTCAGATCCTCCGTCTCCCTTGATATCAGAGTGCGCTGCCAAAGTTCCTCCCTTGCTTTCCTGATCTCTTCATAAGACCATATTACAGTTATAACCGCGACAAAGGAAATGATCTGGAAAGCTGTCTTGATCCACCGGTACTCACTATGGCTGCTCCATATATATTGTCTGATGTCCCTTTCATAAGCATCGGTCAAAAACGAGGAGAACCAGCATCCCATGACGATCGCAAGATATGGGGATATCAACAATCCAAGCTCCTTCCAATGCATGCGTTCCCTTTGTCCCTTATAGATCCTGTTGACCGCCCTTGTTTCGATAAACAATATCCCGTTTTCGATAAAGGCATTGCATATCAGCGCAAAAACAAACCAGCTATACTGCCGTCCGGGAGAAAGGGCAAGCTTAGGATTGGCAAAGGTCAGACTGCTGATAAGATTCCAGGGGATGATCGTGAGTCCGGACGCGATCCATTTCAGAAGATAGATCGTCACCGCAAGAAACACCTTCTGTGGCAGGTCTTCCTTTTGGCCAAAGGCCGTCGAAGCCAGGCAGACCGCAGTTATGCCCAGTCCATAAGCAAAAACAGCCTGAATATTGTAAGGCATCAGATAAAGAACAGCCATCGCAAGAAAATAGGCCATGCCCACGGCAAGTATTCTGCTCCTGTTTCTTAAATACGTCCTGTAAAAGAGCATCACAATAAGCGCGTTCAAAAAGAGATCGACAATCTCATACACTGTATTGGTATAATCCCATAATGCTTCCATGCTGCAGCTGACTCCTCAGGATTTCCATTATCTTCTGCAATAATTGAGATATCCCTTCACAAAATCCGGATATCCCCGTCTTGCGATCGGCAGTTCATTTCCTCCCGTAAGTGTAACAGAAGTCTTATTGTAACGTTCAACATGCCTCAGATTGATAAGAAATGACCGGTGTATTCTATACAGATCAGACGGGGCAAGCTTTTGAAGATCCTGCAGCTGCCCGTAGTATTCAATGTTTTCCCGTATCGTATGTATGATCGTTTTCCGGTCATAAACCTCTGCGTAGATTATGTCCGAAAGGTTTATACAAATATAGGAGTTCCCGGCCTTGATCCGGATCTGCTTTTCTTCCTCAAGCGGCTTATATTCCCTCTCCGTTAACCGGCAGATCGCATTCCCGAGAACTTCCTGCAGTTTATTGTCCTCGACAGGCTTTACCAGGAAATGAAACGGCTGCACGTCAAAGGATTGGAATACCCTGTCCTCCTCCCCGGTAACAAAGATCAATACATTCCTCCATCCTCTGCTCCTCAGAAGCTTTGCGGTTTCTATGCCATCCATTTCCGGCATCCTGATATCCATAAGCACAATGTCTGGAACCTGATCCTGCTTAAGCAGCTCCCGTCCGGACAGAAAGCAGCTAACCTCCAGATCCGGAAACAGGCTCTTTATGCTCTCGGACATCATCTCGCATATCTTAATTTCGTCATCACAGACCGCTATTCTCATAAAAGCCTCTTTTCCGTTTATTATGCGCTGTTTTTTCATAGTAGTATTGAAGCACACGAACCAGTTCCGGCAAAGACGGAACATAGTTTGCTCGTTATACAATAAAATCATAGATTTTATTGTCATGTCTTACGGAAGCGTGAAAAACCGATGCTCGTAAGATATATTATACATCTTTATTCGGCTAAAACATCGGGAATGAAGTGAATGGTCAGTTTTTTGATGTGAATGGTATTTCCTCTTCTTCTCCTTTACACAGCTTATATAATTGTTGGTAAAGTGCTTTCTTTTCTCTTGTCAGGCAGATCGACATCGGAACACTGAACAGCAGAACGGCAATACCCAAAAACGTTATACTGGAAGCAAAAGGAAAGTGTCCCTTAATAAGAAAAATGATCATCATAACGAACATAACAGCTACAATAGCCCACGTTACCGGATCCTTGCCGTAACTATACTCAACTCTGTCTCCGTATACACGTCCGTAAATAACGGTTTTGAATGAATTCCTGATATATGGCTCATTTTTCCGTCCAAAATAAAATCTGTCTCCGGGCAGATAATGCCCGTAATATTTGTCGGACGTATTTGAGCAGGCGCAAGTAATCTCAGAATCGAACCGATCCCAGAATTGACTATCCGCATCAATATTCTTTCTTTTATTCATACTGAATCTCCTCCTGCTCCGGAGCTTTCGTCCTGATAAATAATCTTTATCCCATCCATTTCGACGCTATCTCCCGTATCTCCTCATTGCAGTCATACAGGCATTGCTCTATGATATCCAGGGTTAATATTCCCCTTCGCTTCATGTGCTCTACTATACGGCGCCGGCAGCCGGAGCAATTACCCTCGTGATACAAATACGGCAGCAATACGTCAGAGAGTTCATTATCCGCTTCTTTGCTTTCGTCAATCAGGTCAAGGATATCTCCAAACATCCCGTGACAGAAATCATTCGTTTCATCCGCTGAAATGCTCCTGATCAGACCGGCCAACAGCCTTCCGTCACCCTCCTGATAGTTTCCGATCAGTATACTTATCGTGTCAATGTCGGTGACTCCCCGGTTGATTCGATCAATGGCATATTGTCTGACGCTGTCATCCCGGATTATGGATAAGACTCTCGCCGCTTCTTCCTTTAATCTGTCACTTTCACTATCCATATCGGAAATAACCCGGGCTATGCCTTTCTTATCGAACACCGACGCCTCTCTTTTTGTTCGGATCACGAAAAGCAATCGGTACCTCATCTGACCATCCGTCTCGGTTCCGTACATCTCAATAAGCTTTGTAAGCTCCCCCGTATCCCCCGTTTTCTCAAGCCGCCTTGTCCACTGGATCATACCAAGCGGTTCTTGTTCCTCGTCATAAGCCTGCAGCTCCTTATAAATTTCCTGTGCAGTCTTTATTTCTGTATTGGTTTTTGGTGTAAGCTGTCCGAGGGTTCTGCGTTCCCCGTCATTCTTTTTCCATTGTTCGAGATAACAGTACAGATTCGGATCACTCTGATTCTCTTCAAGCATTTTCCAAATACGGTTCTTTCCCAGCACTTCACCGGCATGAGCTTCAAGCCATCCGTCTTCCAAATACGCCTTAAGATGCGGCCGCATACGCATAATATCGCCATAATCAGAAAAAACCTTCAACAGAAATTCAGCGCGCTCGTCATCTGTGCCGCACATATCGTCAAATATCAACACACACAGATAGCTCATATGATCATAAGCCGGCCATGTCCCCCATTGTGTTTGCCCGCCGGTTCTCAATTCATGCAGGAGGATTTGGTATATTTCCCATACGATTTTTGAAGCAGGCTCATAAGCATCTGCCATAAGTGTCAGGAGGCTTATGTAATGTTCGAATCGCCAAGTAGTATCCATTAAATTGCTTTTGGCCCCGGCTTCAGCCAGCTCGCAGAAATCCGGATAATCTCCAAGCAGTTTTATCATGCCGAAGAGGTAGGGACCTCGCACACCCTCACTCTGGGCATCATAAGCAAACGCATGGTCACATCCCCAAAAAATATCAGCACGATATTTTTCCGGATCCCCGCATTGCTTTAACTCTGCATAACAACTTCCAAGTCCACGCCGCAGATCATGTCTGAATTGTTCCCTGTTCATCCGGTCTCCTTACCACACTTCAGTTCATTGCGGCAACACACTTCTGTCATCGCAACTGATGCATTGTAACATCTTTTTACCTGCAGGCTGCCGGCAACAGCACAGCACTGCGTCCTTTACTGACTCATAGTACCGCCGCGTTACATTTTGTACTCCCGCGGTATCACTTCCTCAGCGATCAAAACCAACCGTTCTCCGCAAAACGTGATGGTTCCTTCATGCGAAACATATACGATCCAGTCCTCGTTAACATCAAAATAGTATTCTTCATTGATCCAGCTAAATTTATATGCATTTCCGTCCTTTTCATACAAAAACTTCTTAATGTCCGGAATATCCATCCATGTTGCCTGTCCCTCATATTTAAAAGGATGAAATCCTCTGACAGAGTTTATTTCGGCCGTTTGAAAAACTGTTTTAAGAAGATCGATACCTTTGCCACCCGCTTTGTAGATCCGATCCAAATTATAAACAACAGGCTTAAGTTCCGGTTTATATTTTCTTTCAAGCGGATACCAATAGCCATTTCCGTAGATAAAGGAATCCTTTATACTCGTAAATATATCCGGTAAGTGTTCCGATTCCATTTTGCTATTCCACTCAGCGATATTTATTGCTTTTCTGAATGCTTCTATGATCTTTTCCAGCTTCAGGCAGTCGCCATACCCCTGGAATATCTTGTTTTCTATTTTACAGAAAATCCAGTCATCATCTGAACACTCTTCCTTGATCTCATCCATCGAAATACCATCGTATTTTGTATCCGTCAGGTCAATCTTTACCGACCACCCCGGATTATCTACAGTTGATATTTTTATATCCAGAGCATATCCATCACCAAAAGCATTATCTCTATGCCATTCTTCAAGCCATTTCAGTAAATTTAGCATGTTCACCTCTACATTCGGGGCTAATATCCAGTGCACTCACATTTCGGTCAAACTGTTCAATAAGATTCCTTCCCATAACCTTCACTCCTTGTCCTTCTATATATATCGGAATTATTTCATTTTCCAAAACCGCATTGCGTAAAACGACTATAAAATGACATAAGACGACTGTCAGAGTGCCGGTTTAGTACAAAAATGCGTGTCCCATCAGCAGCCTGATTGCTCAAACTGTTGAATAAGACACGCACTTTATTGTTGATCGGTCTGCTGCAGGCAAGACCCCCGTGTTTTAGATAAACAGGGAACCGCTGATCACAACAGATCATCCACCTTTACGCCCTTGATATCCTCCGGCAGGAGGCTCAGCTTGTTGAGGATGTTCTGTATCTCAGTGTTTACCTGATCCTGTGGGACGGAAGCGGTGGCTTGTTCGCTTAATTGTGCCATATCCGACGCATTTTCAATGATGTTTTTGCTGGCCTTTTTCGCCCGTTCCGATTCCGGCCAGACCTCCTCATTGTTTTCCTTTGCCTTTTCGACCAGCTCGTCAAGCTCCTCTTTACGCTCCTTAGCAGCCTCAAGCTTCTCTTCTTCCTCTTCCTTCTGCTCCGCTCTCTCCTCGGCCTTCTCCTTCTCTTCTTCCGCCTTCTCCTCGATATGCTGCATGGAATCCTTTACGATCATGCTCTTGATCTCATCCGATGCCGCATCCATGATATCCTCTGCCGCATCCATCGCTTCGCCGATCGGATTAGTCTTAAGCCGCTCGATCTTCATGTTTTCGATCGCGGCATTATTTCCTTCGATCAGGGCATTATTATCGTTAATACTGTGCTGCATGGTGTCATTCATCTTGTAGATCTCAAGGGCTCTTTCCTGATATTCCGTAAGTCCCTGCTTGTCAAGCTCCGCAAGCCTTTCCATCTCTTCCTTTGTAAAAGGCTCGGTTTCCAGCTTGTTCTCCGCCATGGAGCGCTTGTGGAGAAGCTCGAGGTCCTTCTGCTCTTCACTCTCCGGATCGATACCGTACATATCCGCAAGCTCGGAAATCCGTTCCTCGTTCGCCTGGATTTCCTTCGTATAGCCATAATTCTCCTCTTTTAAAGCGGAAACCTTGTCGCGGATCCCCTGCATTGTCGCGTCCAGCTTCCGTTCCCCGGAAAAAGCGTCCGATACGATCTTCATGGCCTGCTTTCTTGCGGAATCCCGTTTTTGGTCTATCATGGACGGCAGATTGGTATTGCCCGCAAACATGGATCCGCTTTTTAAAGAAGATTCCCTGTTTCCGGAAATATCTGCCAGATTGCCGGATTTGGAAACGGCTCTGTTCATATTCTGAGTGTTAAATTGTATGACCATATAGTACCTCCTTGTACTGCACTCTTTATTCCGCCGTATCTGCTTTCTGCCAGTTAAGCGCCCTGAACTTTTCAAGTAATTCTTCTTCCGATCCGGCGCTTATCCGGATACGGTTATCTGCAAGCTCTTCCTTCTCGCCCTGTTCCTTCTTTTCTTCTGCTTCTTTCTCAGAGGCTTTCTTCTCCTCTGCCTTCTTTTCGCGGTTTTTCTCGATACGTTCCTGCTGTTTTTCCGAAGCTTTCTCCAGCTCAGCAAAAATAGTCTCTTTCCCGCTGTCATCAAAGGATATGGTCAGCTTATTGAGGGTTACGGCTCCGCTGCTCTCCCCTGGCGTTTCCCCTGCATGCTGTAAGCCGAACTCCTCGCAGATACGATCCGACATCTTAACGATAGTCTGTACCTTCCTCATTTTCTCCGCGGCATAATCCTCGTCGCGGGCCATTTTCTCAAGCTCCGAGCTGGAAAAGACAACAGAAACCTCTTTATTGCTCTGTTTCAACAGACTGCGTCTGGAAAGTGCATTATCGGCAACAATAAAGTCATAATCCCCATACTGCTTGCGAAGGCTTTCAAGATATTTTTCTGCCTTCCCCGAAAGCCTCGATTCGCTTGTCGTGTAATCTCCTGAACGGGACTGTTCGACAGCCTTTGTGAAGCTTCCAAGCTCCGATTGCGCCTTTTGATTATACCATTTCACCATATACTTAAAGGCTGAGACGATACCTTCCTGCGTTCCGCTTTTATTCCCCTCCACCTGGAGCCTCTTATACTCATCATAAGCGTCCGGATCGGCCAGCTTCATGATCATTTCGCTGTCATCACCGGTTCTCTTAAGATCCTCCTCAGTAAGCTGCTTAGGCCCCTCCAGATAAGTGATCATCCCCTCCGGGATCTCTCTTTGCTGAGCGGGAACGTCCTTCAACGGCTTGTGCTCCGCAAGAGCGGCAAGGCCGTCCCCGGAAAACTCCACGATAACATTATCCCCATACTGCGAGGATATGTCATTCATAACACGGAAGGTATCCTCCCTGCTCATCCTGTCCAGCACTTTGTTGCCCTGTTCGTCTGTCGTATTGAATTCATACCTGACTATGGTATCCTTGCGGCTCCCGACAGTGGCCGCATTCCCTGATCCATATGCTTTGATCTGCTCTGTGCCTTTGTAAAACTGGCTGTAATTAGAATTGATCGTCACTGACATTGCTTTGCCCTCCTTTGGCTAATTGAATGAAATCCCTTTCTGATTATGTTATCGGCATCTTTAATCTATATATAACAGGTTTTGCATGAATAGCCTGTAAAATGTAGTGAATACTGCAGCCGGAAAGACTGTTATCCGGTGATCCGTATCTGTCGATCGTGTGCCCGTAAAGAACATTCGGGTCCTTCGGTCTTCCCTGTCCCATCTCTGCTGCGGCTTCACGCCTCTCCCTGTTCAGCTCCTCAAGCATATCCACATCCCGGTGCATATCCGAAAGCTCCTTATACAGGATCACGCTTTCATGAAAATCCTGGATTTCCTGAAAAACCTCCTCACCGGCGGAAAGAGAGCCTGAAGCAAAAGCACCCTCCGAAAAGAGCTTTCTATATGCTCCCCTGCCCTCTCCAGATTCTCCCGGATACCATTACCCGTTATCTTCCAGAAGAAGGCGGACGGGTTTACGACCGCCTCTAAGGAAATCCCTGTCTCCGGGCTGACCGTTACCTGATCAGGATTCATTTCCTCCGATCCGGCCGTTGCCTGATGCAGGATGCCCGAACCGCGTTCATCTGGGGATACCCGGCCCTGCTCCGAGTTTCCAAGCTGTCTCGATTCCTCATGCGGTTCCATGGCTCTCGAATCATAGCTTTCCGTCATCGGTGAAAGCTTAACCAGCTTTTCAGGCTCAGTCCTATCTCCGGTAAATGGATTTATGCCCTCCCCATCCTTATGCTGTGAGTTTTTCGATTGGGCAGAGCTCTTTTCTCCTGCAATATTATCTATAGCTGCGTCCACACCCGTATTAGCCTGAGTTCTTCCGACAATGCCCTGTTCAGTTGAGAGGATTCCCGTCCAGATGAAATTCTGCTCTTTAGCAGAAATTGCATCTTTGTCCTGGCTCAAATGTCCTTCAGGCGCACTATCGCCACTTATGCTTCCGTCCCTGTAATGCATCTGTTCCGTAACAGCGTTTATGTCGCATACAGGTTCAATACGATCCTCCGTTTCCTCCTCCTGATTCTCCGTTTCTTCGTTCCTCTCCCTTACGTGTTGCCTTTTACGGTCTTTCTTTTTCCGCCTGCTCTTTTCGGCTCCTTGTATATCCGGATCAGGAAAAACCTGCTCCCCGTTCAAAGCATCCTCTTCATTATCGGCTAACGGTTCTGCAGGCTCTCCCCCGTCACCTTCTCTCCCAAGGATCTCGTCAATGTCGGATTCCGAAAGGGATATATTAAGCTCCTGCCCTAAATCCGAACTGCTTTCTGCTCCTATTATGTTCATTTCCTCTGCCATGCTGTTTCCTCACATTCTGTCCACGTTTCTCTGTCTCAACTATTAATAACGGAGAAAACTCTATGCCCGTTTTTTTTTGTTGATAAACCTCCGCTTTCTGCTTATAATTAGAATCAGTAAGGAGATTGGCAAAATGGAAGAAAACAGCCATACAAATATTACTGAAAGTCAGAATACCGTTCAGAAAAAGGTACGCGTGTATTTAGATAATTGTGCCTACAATCGTCCCTACGATGATCAATCACAGACAAAAATACAGTTGGAGACACAGGCCAAGCTGAAACTCCAACGTCTGATCAAGGAAAGACAAATTGAACTGGCCTCATCATATATGTCCCTATATGAATGTGGTGAGAATCCAGATCAGGATAAGGCATCTCTGATTACTGACTTCATAAATACCAACTCTTCCGTTTATGTCAGTTTGGCAAACAAGGATAGTATTATTCAAAGTGCCGGCGAAATAATGAAAACAGGTATAAAATATAAGGATGCCTGTCATATGGCTGCGGCCATTTTCTCTCATGCTGACTATCTGATCTCCACAGATAATCGGATGCTGAAATATCAGACTGATAAGGTTAAACTGATTAACCCTGTCGATTTCTTTATAAAAGAAGATGATGATGCATAATGGAGGATACGAAATGTTGACCATGCAGAATTCTTTATCCGTAAACAAACTCGATCTATACAGTCGAGGCATCAAGGCTTTGCGCGATATACTAGGTACAGTTGATACAGAAGAGTTTATTTCCCTTGTAAAAAGTGATAATTTCGACTACACACTATGGCAAAGACAGCATTTTGATCAGAAGACGCCTGAACAGATCAACCAGGAAGCCGAAGAATATGTCCTCGCGCATCCATATAGTGGCGATCCATCTACGATCATATAATGCCTTACAGAAAGGAAATCCAGCATTGCTCATCATAAAAAGCATTATGTCGGATTTCCTTCTTTTCCCAACAATGTCAAATTATCTTTCACCATCATGCAGTATTTTTTAACCCAGAGCTTATTCCGGCATCCCAAGGTAGAATCCCTGCATATACTTCACATCCGCATGGTTTTTTAGGAAAAGATATTCCGCCTCTGTCTCCACGCCTTCGGCCAGCACGATGCTGTGGTTGGAGCGGATGCTTTCGATGACGATGTCGATGGTGTTGCGGGCGACTGCACTCTTGGTACAGCCTGCCACATAATACCGGTCGATCTTTACGATATCCGGCTGCATGAGCTTCAGCACATCTATCGAATTGATCCCCATTCCGAAGTCGTCTAACGCCACTAAAAATCCGTTTTCACGCAAATGCGACACCTTATTGCTTAAAAGCAGAATGCTGATCCGGTCGCTGTATTCCAGGTTTTCAACTACGATATTTCCCTTAAGCCTTTCCGGCATGATCTGATAAAGCTCCCGATACTCTAAAGGCGTCAGGACCTCATACGGAAAGGAATTGATGAAGAGCATTCCATCCAGATTTCTTTCCTCATACTGCGTAATTGCATTATAGAACGTCAGAAATTCCAGCCGGTGCGTATCCCTTTGCTTCACAGCAGAATCAAGAAATGCTGC
>ODAI013608293.1_pt1 | contig 14756 bp, 13 predicted proteins | sample 1539321 | NCBI WGS metagenome assembly ODAI01 (sample SAMN02144231, study PRJEB22623) | gut metagenome | biome: sheep rumen | host: Ovis aries | place: New Zealand
TAACTGTCTTTGTACGCGTTTCATGGTATTCCCCTCCACTTACCTTACTGACCCTGCTGTTGAGAAAGTCGCTGTATAAGAAGGCGTTCAACTAAGTCTGCCTTTTCTTTTAATTCTGCCAGCGAACGGGCGGTATTCTGCAGTTCATTTTTATCGGTATCATCAGAATATGATGTAGTAGATTCTGTCTCTGTGTATTCAGCAGTTTCAGAAGCATCGCTTGTAACAGGCTTTTGTGCCAGTTCTGCTTCAAGTTCTGCAATACGCTGACTTGCTGTTTGAAGTTCACGACGAAGGGATGTTATGTCATCTGTCTGATACTGACGCAACTGACGCTCATATTCTTCACGAGCAGAAAGGGACTCTTCACCTGTCATTTTAAGCAGATAGAGCAGTTTTTCTTCTCGTTCATGCTGAGCAATTAAAGAAAGTTTAAACTGAGCATCACTTACTTTTTCGTCATCAGGAAATTCTGACACTACTCGTTCGTACAAGGAGCGGGCGGTATCGTATCCGTAATCATCAAAAAAACATTCGGCAATCCAGTAGAGAGCTGAGGCATACAGTACATGACCAGGATTCTGATGGCAAAAATCACTAAGAACAATAACAGCATCATCGTTGCGATCCAAAAAGTGAAGTGCCCTTCCCTTTTGATACTGAACATAGGGAGCTAAAGGACTGTCAGAAAAGCGCGTTAAAAATGTATCACAGTCAGACAATGCGGAACGGTAATCTTGTGCATACATTTGGCTGTTAACCAGCATAAACCAAGCATCAGCAGTAGAAAGAGAAGCATCTGTAAGAGCACGGCGCAAAAACAGAGTTGCACTATTCCAATCGCCATCACGGTATGAAACAAGAGCCTGTCGGTATGCAGATTCTGCACTCACGCTGGAAGTTGAAAGCGAAACCGACAAAGCGGGTTTTGCAATTGCACAGGGAACAGTAAGTAAAAGCAGACATAAACAGAGCACAGAATGTTTTTTCAGAACTTCCATGACAACTCCCCTTTGAAAAAAGATGAACCGGAAACGACTATGTCTGTTCCCGCAGAAAGTACATCATTGACCGTCTTTTGATTAACCCCACCGTCAACAGAAATTTTAAACGAAAGCCCTTTTTCTGTGCGTAATTGTACCAACTGACGAACTTTATCTACACAGTAGGGAATAAGAGACTGTCCACCCCAACCAGGATTTACAGTCATAACAAGAATAAGATCTGCAAGGGGAAGTATGTGTTCCAAAACACTAACAGGCGTAGAAGGACAAATAGCAACTCCTGCTTTTTTACCAGCAGCATGAATTTTTTGAATACACAAGTCTGAATGAGCAGTCGCTTCGTAATGAAAAGTAATCCAGTCAGCACCAGCTTCAATAAAAGAATCAATTGCAGCCTGAGGGTTTTCAATCATGAGGTGAACATCAAAAGGCAGCTTTGTACGAGAACGAATGCTTTTTATAACCGGCTGTCCGTACGTTATAGGAGGAACAAAATGTCCGTCCATTACATCTATGTGAACGGCACCACTTCCAGCGGATTCTATAACAGACAAAGCCCCCGCCAAATCAGAAAAATCAGCGGAAAGCAAAGACGGAGACAAAATAGGTGTGCTCATTCTTCTATAATAACCTATAAATCACTTTACAGCAAGTACTTGAAGTAAGTCTCCCAACGCGGCACGGATGCCGCATCAATTGCTTAGCTTTATAACCTGCGAGTTTTTGCTATGCAAAAACTCGCGGGCAAAAAAGTACACGGAGGTACTTTTTTGCCCCCTTGACACAATTTACAAAAACCCTGTATAAAGTACCCCCTCTTATTACTAAAATCTCATTGACTAAAATTCATATTTCTGTAATACTGTCACTATCATGGGCATTCATTCCGATTCTGCATTGGCACAGGCATATTCTTTAGTTGAAACGGCGCATCCTTCTCAGGCTCGCGTCATTCTTGAAGAAGCCATTACCGGTGACATAGACAACGCAGAACTGGTCTTTGCCATCAAGAGCTGCACTTTTTGGGCTCAGGTTATGGAAGAACGAGGAGATCGCGACAGTTACGAATACGGCGAACTTCTGGTAAACCGCTGGAAAAAGTACACGGTCATTATCGACCACGAAGAAGAGTCTTTCGACAAAACCGTCTACTCCTTCCGAAAGGGTGTGTTTTCCCTCGCTTTGGAACAGTACCAAAATGCCAGTGACCAACATGATGAACAAATGCACGCAGAACTGTGTCGTAAACAGGGGCTCTGTTACAAACGTTTGGGTTCATACGAAAAAGCCCTCGATTGCCTTGCAGAAGCATGTAAAATTCACGAACCTTCTGCTCCGCTCATTGCCGAACTGGCAGACTGTTACGACTTATGTGGAGAAACAGCCCGTGCAAAACTTTTGTTCCGTGAAGCATTTTTTGTAGACGCACAGAAAGTTAATCTTGACTTTTTGGATTCACCGCTCATTTCCGTTGTGATTGAGCACACAAAAAAAGAAGGTTACACGGGAGATGCCTTGCAGGAATGGATTCCTGTATACGGGGTTCTTATCCATGTACTTGATAAAAAGAGAGAGTTACGCGCCGTTGAGGTAGGCAGATTAAAACAGGAAATTTTTGCGCGAGAAAACGAACTCAAAGATCCTGCAAATAGCGAGGAACTAATCAAACCTCGGTTATTAAATCTGTACTTTTGGCTCATCGACCACCTAACAGCTTCAAAAGAGCCACTGTCAAAGATGAATGAAGTCCTGCTCAGAATAAAACAACTTGATCAGGAAATTCATGCACAGTATGTAAAATAAACGGTTAGAGTTACAGACAAAGAGGAGAACACTATGTCAGAAGAGCTTGTAAGTTCTGTTCAGGAAATGCTTAAACAGGAAACATGGACCCGTGCTGCAATCAGCAACTACACCAAAAACAATCTGCAGGAATTGTCGACAATTCTTGACAAAGCACGCAGCCAAGACTGTGAAGATCAGATCAAGACTATTTGTGATGAACTGCTTTCACACAACAAGGACAGCATTGCAGCTCTTTACCTGTCAGGCATGATTGCTCTGCGTAAGGGTTCTCTTGACAACAGCGCACTCGTTACCATTGTTGATACCTTTGAAAAGAACCACAAAGACACACTTATTGAATACATGTGTAATTCAATTCTTGCAGAAGATCCTTCAAACATGTTTGCACTGCGCAAACTGGCAGACTTCTACAAGGCAAATAACGACGACCGTCTTTGGGAAGTTTACGAAACAATTGTTCGCCTGGACTTAGAAGAAGCAGACATTGCTCGTATTCTTGCAGAACGTGCAGAAACTCAGGGTAACCAGGAACGCGCCATTAGCTACTACAAAAAAGCTTTGCAGCGTTTTACTTCTGCAAAAAATGCAAGCGCTATCAAAGAAGTATGGTCAAAACTCTTGACTCTTATTCCCGAACAGACCAGTTACTTTATGACTGCACAGCGCAAAATCGCAAAATCAATTGGCGACATTAAATCTGCTGAACTTTTGCGCGATCTGTATCAGTACAACAAAAACACTGCTTCTCAGAGCAATACAAAAATTGACACTGCTATCAACATTCTTAAAACAATGTTGGAAATTGACAACAAAGACAGCTGGGCTCGCAAAGAAATCGTAGAATGTTTCAAAATCAAATATGCTGATAATTCTCGTCTTGAAGATCACATCCGCGATTCAAACTTGAATCAGAGTTTCCGCAATGTATTCGAAGCTATTGCAGACTTTGAAAAACACATTGCCTTCGATTCAGGAAGTTATGTATTCCACCGCAGTTGGGGTGTTGGTATTATCCGCAAAGTACAGGGCGACAAACTTACTATCAACTTCGGAAAGAAGGGCGGCATTCACGAAATGACACTCAAGATGGCAGTTGATGCACTGACTCCTCTTGCAAAAGATCACATTTGGGTTTTGAAAAAAACAATGAAACCCGAAGAGCTTGCTAAAAAAATTAAAGCAGAACCTGCATGGGCTCTCGAAAAAATTATCCGCAGTTTTGAAGGTGGCTGTGACGACAAACGCATTAAAGCAGAACTGGTTGACACTCCCGCAGACGAAGCAAAACATATCCGCGGAGTTAAACGTATTCTTACACCTGGTGAATGGACCAGCTGGCATGCAAAGGCACAGAACGAACTTGCAAAGAATCCTAAGTTTGATGTTTCTCCGACAAACCGTGATGTTCACATTGTTCGCGACACCGATGCAACTCCCGAAGAACGCTTAGCTAACGAATTCAAGGCAGAAAAAGACTTCTTCCAACGTCTGGACATTCTTATGCGCTATGTTAACGACGACAGCACAGACAAGAGCGACGAACCCTTCAGCGACATGGTTGCTTACTTTGCAAGCTATGTAAAAGCATTCTCTTCTGTAAAAAAAGAAACCGTTGCCTCTTACCTTGCCATTCAGCGCATTACAAAACTGCTGCCCAGTATGGAAAACCCAGCAAACTTTACATTCGCACAACTGTATGGCGACATTGACGACCCCTGCCAGATGTACACAGAACTTGAAGACACAAAGAACACACATCTCAAGGAAGACTTTATTACAAATGTGCGCAATCTTCCTGACTGGGACAGCCAGTATGTACGCCTCTTCCCCACTGTTCTTAAAAAGAATTTGCTTGAAACCTTAGTTGCTTCTGGAAAGACAGACAAAGTTGAACGCTTAGTTCAAGACAGTTTCTCTGACTACCGCAACAACCGTGAAGCAGTACTCTTCTTCTTCCGTGAAAGCCGCGATGAAGAATGGTTCAAGAATGTAAACATCAGTTTCGAAAAACAGATTGCAACCTTAGTAAACATTATTTCACTCTGCTACCGCGAAATTGACAATCATGTTAACACTGTTGCAAACAAAAAAATCTGTAACGAAGCAGAACGCTTGCTCTTTGAATCAAAAGGTGCAGACGGCGAAAAGAAAAACATTGTTCTTGATTACATGCTGCAAAACGACACTCAAACCATTGACCGCATGTACACTATGATTAATGACGTCAAGAACCTGGATGCAAAGTACAAGTCAAAACTGCGTAACGGAATTCTTGCAAAACATCCTGACTTTAAGTTCCAGGAAACAGAAACAAAACAGGAAGCACCTAAGGGACTTCAAGTTACAGGCGCAATGCTCGAAAAGAAACGTGCAGAAGCAGAACAAATTGAAAAGGTTGAACTTCCCGCAATTGCAGAAGAAGTTTCTGAAGCACGTGCAAAGGGTGACTTGAAAGAAAACGCAGAATACTCTGCTGCAAAAGAAAAGCAGGCTATTCGCAACCAGCAGTTAAAGCAGCTTAAAGAAGAAATTTCTCGTGCGGTTATCTTTGACCCCACCACAATTTCTGGAACAATTGTTTCTTTTGGTACAACCGTTTCTTTGCATGACAACAAGACAAACACCGATGTTACTTACACCATTCTGGGACCTTGGGAATCAGATCCAGATACAGGTGTTATTTCTTACCTGTCACCTTTGGGAGACAACTTGCTTGATGCTAAAGTAGGCGACAACCTGCGCTTTACCATCAACGAGCGTGAGTTTGACTACACAGTAACAAACATTACTGCAGCAAAACTGTAAGGCTAAAACGGGGAAGACAATGCCTGTCACAAGGGAGTCATACGAACAACTGAGTCAAAATGTGGGCATGCTGCATGCGTCAACAAACATTGGCGTCATACAGTCTGCCGGCAAACTGTACTTAATTGACAGTTTAGACACAGACGATGCCGCTGAAGAAATTCTTGAGGCCTTAGACTCGCTCTTCCCTGGCTTACCAGTAGCTGCAATACTTAACACTCACTCACACGCAGATCATGTGGGCGGTAACGCATACATTGTACATGCAACAGGAGCACAAGTGTGGGCAACTCGTGCCGCTCAAAAATCAATTGAATATCCAGAACTACAAAGCACACTCATTTGGGGAGCAAAACCCTTTAACCGCCTGTTAACTCCTTTTTACAAAGCAGAAGCTTCACGCGTAGACCGATTTTTAGACGAAGAACCAACTGCCTTTGAAAATGTAGGCATTCAAGTTATTGCACTTCCTGGTCACTATGCCGATGAAACAGGACTTTTAGTTCATGATGCATCAGATGGAAAAACAATTTTCTTTTTAGGAGACGCACTCTTCGGAACCGAAATGCTCAAAAAGTATTGGATTCCCTTTATGACAGACCCTGCCCTCTTCCGTGATTCAGTAGAAAAAATAGAAAACACACCAGCAGATTTATACATACCGTCCCATGGACTTGCGCACACAGAAAAAACAATTCATGAAATTGCCGAACTAAACAAAATGGTAACGCTTGAAACAGAAACACTTATTCGCAACTTATTACGAAAAGGGCCTCTGTCTGCAGAAGAACTTTTAAAACAAGTTGCCGACTATGCAGAAATAAAACTGGGACTGGGCCAATTTTTGCTTATAGGTTCAACCCTCAGATCTTTTTTATCTAGCATGAACAACAGAGGTCTTGTTTCTTACGAATTTGAAAACAACCGCATGCTTTGGTATGCAAAACAAAACTAAGTTTTATTCCTTTGCAAGTTCGTCAATAATTTTAACGCCCTGAGAAGTTCCAATTCTATTTGCACCGGCTGCAACCATTGCCTTAAAATCAGCAACAGTTCGAATTCCCCCAGAAGCCTTTACACCGCATGCTTCTCCAACCGTTTGTCTCATCAGTTTTACCGCATGAACGGTAGCTCCTCCTGAAGCAAAACCGGTAGAAGTTTTTACAAAATCCACACCCACACGAACACATTCGTTACAAGCAGCAACAATTTCTTCGTCTGTAAGACAGCAGGTTTCAAGAATAACCTTTAGTAAAACCGCATCTCTTTTTTCTGAATCAGGTCTATGTGCCGAAGAACGAGCAACAGTACGCTTAATGTGTGCAAGCTGAGTTCTAAACGAACGGAACTGATGTGCTTTTAACAAACCAATGTCTGCAACAACATCTATTTCATCAGCACCAGCAGCAATGGCAGCAGAGGCTCCGTAAGCTTTTGAAGTAAGTCCTCCCGCTCCAAGAGGAAAATCTATAACCGTACAGGTTTTTGTTTTTGTTCCCTTAAGAATTTCATGAGCAAGGGTAACATAGGCAGGATTAATACAAACAGATGCAAAACCATACTTTGCAGCAAGCAGGCAAAAGGATTCAACTTCTTCTTTAGTAACATCGGGCTTTAACAAAGTCTGATCAATCATGAGGGCAGCTTTTTTTTGATTTGCATTCATAAGGGCAGTATAGCACATTGTATTGGCAGCTGTAAAGAAAGAGCCCAAGACAAAACATAATGCATTTTTTGCTTTACCTTTTTGTAAGTTGTGTGTTATACTTATGACAACCTATTAAACAGCGAGGTATGATATGGCTTACAAAGTATCAGACGAATGCATTAACTGTGGCGCTTGCGAAAGTGAATGTCCTTCAGAGGCAATCAGCGAAGCAGACGGAAAACGCGTTGTTGACGCAGATAAATGTGTCAGCTGCGGAAGCTGTGCTGCTGTATGTCCTGTAGAGGCAATTGCAGAAGCATAATGCTTGTGGGCAGATGTGGTTTCAGCAAATGAGCCGCCTCTGCCCTACTTTAGGTTTAAATAGTCATGCTTTCTTCTATCGCTAAGGGATACAAAAAACTTTTTTCCACACTTGCAGTCATTATTCTTTTGGCACTCTGTTCGTTAGCACTTGCAAGTCTTGTCGTTTTTCCTTTATGGAAATGGGCAACAAGTCATGCAGCAAGTTACACAATTGTTATTCTTAGCCTCATTGCACTCTCTCTTATTTTTTTACTTTTCAGAAGCGCAAAAAAAATGGGTTTTTCAGCCTTCAGCCACAAAGCACTTACATTTCTTTGTCTTATATGTGGAATAGGACTCTTTCTTTTCTTCTTGTACCGAGGGAACCGTAGCGCAGCGTTAATTACCATACCGCTTACACTTGTTGCATACGGAATATGTGCTTTTGGATTTAGCAAAAAATGAACAAAGCCTTGCGCCTTATTACTTTTATTTTCACCTTTTCTCTTTTTCCACTTGCAATCTACGCTCAAGGTTTTGCCCGCATTCCAGAACTTTCTTCTAGAGATGTGGTGTTCAAGCAATATCAAGATGAAATTGAAAACAACAACAAAGCCTTGGCAGCCGCAAAAACACCCTGGCTTAACTTTTACACATATATTGCAAACGAAGAAGACACGCTCCTTACCCTTGCACCACGTTGTTCTCTCTTGTACGACACCATTGCAACTTTAAACGGAATAACCAGCATGCAAGAGTCACTGGCAGGAAAAACGCTTTTACTCCCAACCATGCAGGGACTCTTTATACCACAAGACCCTCAGGGAACTATGGAAATTTTGGTAGCAGAACAACACGCACTTTCTATAACCGACACAACACTTTGTCTAAGCCTTAACGGAAGAAAATTTTATTTTTTACCAGACCAACGCTTTTCTTCAACAGAAAGACTTTTCTTTTTAGACAGTGCTTTTCGACTTCCCCTTGCTCACAGTGTACTTACTTCCCAATACGGCATGAGAGTAAGCCCCATAAGTGGAGCATGGAAATTTCACAACGGAATTGATATGGCAGCTCCTGTGGGAACCAGCGTCTTTGCCTGTAAGAGTGGTACCGTTTTACGCATACTCAAAAATGACCCCATCTACGGAAACTGCATTACGATATCTCATGACGGAAAGCTCACAAGCATATACGCACACCTGGATACAGTGGCAGTAAAACAAGGAGAGCGTGTCCGTTCTGGAGATAGCATCGGAACTGTTGGCGTGACAGGGGCAACTACAGGACCTCACTTACATTTTGAACTAAGACAAAACGGAGACTCTGTAGACCCCTATTCATACATACCAACCTTACCTAAATAAAGAATAGCTCTAGTCAAAATGGAGATTTTTTGCTATACTGAGGGTGGATGAAAGGACTTTGCATAAAACACTTTCGTTTTTTAATTTTCTCTGCATGTACACTCTTGCTGTCAAGTCAGGCACAGGCAATGGAAAGTTTTCGCGTACACAAAACAGTACTGGTTACCCTTCCATCCTCTGCAGAAAGCCAAAGTGTAGAAGCCACTTGTAACGACGCAGTTGCCATCATCCTTCCAGAAGATAAAACCTACATTCAAGGCGTAGAAATTTCGGTAAAAGTTCCCCAACTGGTTGCAGAGTGGCATGACAGTGTTGCTTGGTTCATTTACACAGGCATTCAGCCCCGTCCTACCGAAAAACGCATAGACTACAGCGGAGAAAGAGCCCATGTAGGAACTTTTGGAGTTTCTCTCAGAAAAACAATTCAGATTCCCCTCGTACAGAACAATACCATTCGCCGCGATGCCTATTCAGAATACCTTTCACTTGTTCCGCCCGAAGAAGACGGCATGATTTTTTTCCGCATGCAACTTGCCATGAAGGGAACGCCCAACGACTTAACTAACGCAAAGTTTGAAATTACCGTTCGTCCCCTTCTTATAGACAAAGGAAAACTTCACCTAAGTACAAAAGCCCCCGATTCGGCAGAAGTTCAGCCTTACACTGTATTTATAGACGGAAAAGCAGTTTCTGACATAGAAAACCAACTCTTAGACACGGGTGTGCATACACTCAGTCTGGTAAGCGACAGTTACCGTAACGAAGTACGCACTTTTACCATTTCTCAGGCAAAAACAACAGACCTTACTGTTCAGTTTAGAGACATTACCCCACTTTTACTTATTGCAGCCCCAGAAGGAACTCTTGTCTTCCTTGACGGAGAAGCTGTTTCTAACATTAAAGAACCTGTCGCTGTTTCACAAGGAGAACATTCAGTACGCTTTACCGTAGGCGATTACGAAGTGGTAAAACAGGTTTCAGCAGTAAACGGACGCACCTATACCATTGCCGTAAACCTTGATGCAAGCATATCTGAATCAGAATAAGTACACTTGCTACGAAAAAAGCTCAAGATTTTGACATTTACGCCGATATTATAAGTGTCGGGCGTTCAATTTTATCCCCTCCCACCCATTGGCGCTCGACTGCCTGATGGGCATGGCCGGCACTCTGCCGGCCTTTTTTTTTTGCCAAAGTAGCAAGCGCTTGTTTTGTTCCACCGTTAGAAGGGCATTCTCTATTCCTACTACAGTTGCCATTCTCATTCTACTTGTCATAGAAGTTCATTTATGCTAAAATGCCATATATGGAAAAAAAACACCTGTGGCCCTTTATTTTATTTGCCCTTTTACTGATTAATGCAGTTCTTTTTGGTGCTCTGCTGGGCAAAGGCCTTGCTGTAACGGTTAATACAAAAAACACAGAAAATTTTACAGACTTCGAAACTTCCCTTCCTACAAAACTTTTGGATGTAAACGGTGAACTTATTACCGAATACGCAAGCGATGAAAAACGCGAAATCATAGCCTTAGGAGATCTTCCCCAGCACATGATTGACGCCCTTATTTCTCGCGAAGACCGCGTGTTCTACAGTCACCACGGCTACACATTAAAATCAATTATGCGTGCAGTTGTGGGTAAGCTTACCGGCAAAACCTTGGGAGGAGGTTCTACTCTTACCCAGCAAATTGCAGGAACACTCTACTGCGACCGTACAGACATTTCTTATAGCCGTAAGCTCAGAGAATTGTGGTGGGCAATTCAAATGGAACGCCGCTATTCCAAAGATCAAATTCTAGAGCTGTATCTAAATAAAATTTATTTTGGTGGCGGAACATACGGTGTAAACGCTGCAAGTAAATACTACTTTGGTCACCCAGCAACAGAAATAACTCCTGCAGAAGCAGCACTGCTTGTTGTTCAGCTTTCAAACCCTGCGGAATTCAATCCTTTTGAACACCCCAATGCAGTTTTACCCCGGCAACAAAATGTTCTTGACACTATGGTTGCAAACGGATACTTAACCGCAGAAGAAGCAGAAGAAAGTTTTGACGACTATTGGGCAAACTTTGACTACACCCGCACCGGAACATCTGCATACGAAATGCGCGATGACCAGGCACCTTGGTTTAGTGAATATGTACGCCGTCAGCTTGCAGACATGACTTACGGTTCAGAAAACATTTACACCAGTGGTTACACCATTAACACATCGCTTAACCTGTCGCACCAAAAAGCAGCAGAAGAAATAATGCAAGACTACATAGCTTATGCAAACCGAACCTATCAGTCGCAAATTACTTCTCGCCAGAACAATGCATTTAAAACATACATTCCCCTTTCCGAACTGTTAAGCTTAGTGTTCAACTTACCGAGCCTCAAGTTAAGCCAGCAACGTTCAGAATCTCTTGCAATGAGTGCTTACACAAGCGAAATAAATCCTGTCATAGACATTATGTCGCTCTTGTGTGGAATGGAAACCCTTAAGACAAATGTTGTTTCAAAAGGAAATCTGCTTATTAAACAGAGGGCAAAGAAAACAACTATCGAAGGAACAATGATTGCTCTTGAAAATGGAACAGGACGCATTGACGCTTTGGTAGGCGGTTCTCAGTTTGATTCAGAAAACCAGTTTATTCGTGCAGTTCAGTCAAAGTTGCAGCCTGGTTCTACATTCAAGCCACTCTACTACTCTGCAGCAATAGACAGTCGTAAGTACACTATGACTACCATCATTAGCGACACACCTCGTGTATTCCGCAATGAAGATGGAACTCCTTATATTCCCGAAAACTTCAAAGGTGAATGGGAAGGAGATGTTCAAGTCTGGTACGCACTTGCTCATTCTATGAACGTTCCCTCAATTCAAGTTCTTGAAGGCATAGGATTTGACGCTGCTATAAACAGAGCATCTCGTCTTTTAGGCATAAGCCAAGCAGATCTTGCTTCTCGTGGATTTGTTCGTTCTTACACACTTGGTTTGGGTGTTTGTTCTGTTCGTCCAATAGAACTTGCTCAAGCTTTTGCAACCTTCCCCAATGCAGGAAAAGAAGTAACTCCTATTGCCATTTTGAGCATTGAAGATAAAAACGGAAATGTCATACGCAATTTGGAAAAAGAATTACGAGATGAACAACGAGCGAAGGGCGATTCCATTCAACTTATCAGTGAAGAAACTGCATACATTATGACGCAGATGCTTACCGAAACAGTTCAGTCTGGAACACTTCTGTATGGTTCAGGCTACGATTCAACACGATACACCATTCACAAAGATAAGGGTAAGGGCAATAAGTTCCGCTTCTACAACATGAACGGAGATGCTTTTATTATGCCCGCTGCTGGTAAAACAGGAACAACACAAAACTGGGCCGATGCATGGACTGTTGGCTTTACTCCCTATTACACAGCTGCCTTCTGGTTTGGATTTGATACACCTGGTCAGTCACTGGGTCTGCAAATTACCGGTTCTACACTCGCTGGTGTTGCTTGGGGCGACTTTATGCATGTTGCTAACGATGGTAAACCTTACAAGTCATTCCCCACTATGCCAGAAACAATTACCAAACTTGATATTTGTTCTGTATCGGGCGGTTTGTGGACAGAAGCTTGCGGAAGAAGTAACTTACACACCTCTTACTTCCTTCCGGGAACAGCACCGACAACTCCTTGTAAAAGACATCAAGACGGTGGCTTTAGCACAACAGCAAAAGTACGCATAAAAGAAACAAACACTCTGTCTGGTGGGTCATTCCCCTTAGACTACGAACCTTTAGAAATGCCTGACTTAAGCTTCCTCAATAGCAAAATTCCATCAAGCGAATTGTACACTGACGAAGAAGAGGAAGAAGAAGAAGAACAGGAACCAACTGGAAACTGGCTGTTTGACTAAGGGGAGGCCTTATGCTTGTTAACATCAGTGACATAAAAATTAAAAGAAGAGTACGAAAAGACTTAGGAGACCTTGAGCCCCTTAAAGACAGTCTTCGCACTTACGGATTAATGAATCCTATAACACTCACTCCAAAATATGAACTTATTGCCGGAGAACGACGCTTACAAGCAGCAAAAGCTATTGGCTGGGCAAAAATAAATGCTAACATCGTTGAAAACATTGACCAGATAAAACAGCTTGAAATGGAAATAGAAGAAAATAATTTAAGAAAAGAATTCACTGATGATGAACTTTTGGAAGGATATCACAGACTAGAACGCCTGCGAAACCCCTCCTTTTTTATGCGTATATGGAACTGGATTGTATCTATTTGCCAACGCATTGCAGATTTTTTTATAAATCTCTTTGGCAAAAAGAACAATTAGTTAAACACAAGGCGTGCTATTTTTTTCTTACCAGCTTTAACTACAAGTTCCCCATCGCTATCTACATCTGAAGAAGTAATGAGTGCTTTTACATCGTTTATAGTTTTGCCGTTAATTGATGCACCACCCTGCTGAACAAGACGACGAGCATCACTTTTTGTAGCACACAGTTTTGCATCAAAGAAGACATCGCACACAGGAATACCTGCATCCAAGCGTGACTTTTCAAGAGTAACTGTCGGCATTGAAGATTTGTCACCCTCACCACTAAAGGCAGCACGAGCACCAGATAAGGCTTTATCTGCTTCTTCTTGACCGTGAATAACTTTAGTAACTTCGTAGGCAAGTCTTTCTTTTGCTTCGTTTATATTTCCTGAACAAATACTGCTTATTTCGCTGAGAGGAAGGAAAGTGAAAAGTTTGAAGAATTTTTCAACATCTGCATCAGCAACATTGCGCCAGTACTGGAAGAAATCAAAAACAGAAGTAAGAGTTGGATCAAGGAAGACAGCTCCTTTTTCGCTCTTACCCATTTTCTTTCCGTCTGCTCGCATAATAAGCGGGAATGTAAGACCAAACGATTCGTGCTCTTTGTTAAGTTCTGTAGTTCCGCCTAACTTACGGCGTATAAGGTCAACACCAGCGGTAATGTTACCCCACTGATCGTCACCACCAATCTGCAAAATACAACCGTACTTTTGGTGAAGCATGTAAAAGTCATAAGCCTGCAAAAGCTGATAGTTGAATTCAATAAATGAAAGACCGCGTTCAAGGCGTTGCTTGTATGCTTCAAAGGTAAGCATTTTGTTTACACTAAAACAAGAACCAATGTCACGCAAAAAATCTATGTAGTTAAGATCTACTAACCAATCTTTGTTGTTAACCGCAAAAGCAGTTTTGTTATCAAAACCAATAAAACGATCAAGCTGAGCTTTTATTTTTTCAACATTTGCATCAATCTGATCGTAATCAAGCATTTTACGCATTTCTGTTTTACCAGAAGGGTCGCCAATTCTTCCTGTACCGCCACCAATAAGTGCAAGACCATGGTGACCAAATTGACGCAAGTGACGCAGTGCAAAGAATGGAACCATGTGACCTATATGCAAACTAGGACCAGTGGGATCACAACCAACATAAAAAGTAACAGGACCCGCGTCCATTCGTGCAGAAAGTTCATCTGCATCAGTACATTGTGAAAAAAATCCTCTCTCTTTAAGTGCTTCAAGTGCCTGATTCATAATGGACTAACAGTAACACGAACAGGGTGTAATGTCAATGAGTTGGAAGATATCTGTTAATCTAATTACGAATGCGACAAGGAGGTCGCATCAATATCTTACCCCCAATACTCTGCACCAACTTCCTTTGAAGTTGGTGCGACAAGAAAATTGCAAGGATGTTATTTTATTGTCAGGTCTGATTACGAATGCGACAAGGAGGTCGCATCAGTATCTTATCCCAAACACTCTGCACCAACTTCCTTTGAAGTTGGTGCGACAA
>ODAI013311031.1_pt1 | contig 14752 bp, 17 predicted proteins | sample 1539321 | NCBI WGS metagenome assembly ODAI01 (sample SAMN02144231, study PRJEB22623) | gut metagenome | biome: sheep rumen | host: Ovis aries | place: New Zealand
AAACTAAGACGACTCATCTATGGGGATTTTTTTATTTACAGAAACAGGATGAAGATACTTAAAAAAGACTGCCTTGGCAAGAGGCAGCCTTCATTAAAACCAGTAAACTTGGCAGGCTATCGCCGCAGGACGGCGATTTGGTTCAAAAAAATTTATAAATCAGACCAGAAAACCGGAGGGCAGGCTTGGGAAACTCATGCTGAGCTCTATGAATACCGGCCACGCAAAGCTGGCCGACTGGGGCTTTTCCCATCTGCCGGTGCTCTCGCCGGAGAAAGCAGTTGACCTGGGCTGCGGAGCAGGGCGAAATGCAGGCGAGCTTTTGAAGAAATTCCCCCGGGCGCATGTAACGGCCCTTGACTATTCTGAGCTTTCAGTCAGTAAGGCGAAAGAATACAACAGGGAAATGATCAGAGCCAGGCGATGCCAGGTCCTGCAGGGCGATGTATCGGATCTGGAACTGCCGGATGCCGCCTTCGATCTGGCCACAGCTTTTGAAACGGTTTACTTCTGGCCCGGGCTTGAGAAATGTTTTGCCCAGGTGGCGAGGGTGCTGAAACCCGGCGGCACCTTCCTGATCTGCAACGAATCCGACGGAAGGGACCCGGCCGGGATAAAGTTTGAGGGAATCATCGAAGGAATGAAATGCTATACGACGGAGCAGATCACAGAGGCTCTGAAAGCCGCCGGATTCTCCGAGGCAGTCAGCTGTCATCATCCTTCAAAGCCCTGGATCACGGTCGTTGCAAAGAAGTAACGGGAGAAGGCGGATATGTTTTGGGCAATGCAGCCTGTGTTTACGACATTTTCGTGAAGGTCATCAACCGTAAAACGCACACTGCGCTGAAAACAATGGTGGCCCGCCTGATCCGGGCGGAGGATGATGTGCTGGAATGTGCCTGCGGGACAGGACTTCTGTCCGGTGTGATCGCGGGAAGATGCAGGACGCTTACGGCCACGGATTATTCTCCGAAGATGCTGAAGTATGCGAAAAAAACTGTGCGGGCTTTGACAATATCACTTTTGCCCGGGCGGATATCACGGCACTGGATTACCCCGACGAAACCTTCGATAAAGTGGTGGCCGCAAACGTGATCCACCTGCTGGACGAACCCCTGAAAGCCCTGGGCGAACTCGACCGGGTGTGCAAAGAAGGCGGAATGCTGATCATTCCGACCTATATGAACCGGGACAGTAAAGGAAAGACCAGTGCTTTCGCTTCCGCTGCCGGAAAAGCCGGAGCTGATTTCAAACGGCAGTTTACGGAGGAAAGTTATGAGGCCAGATTTTCAAAGTGCGGCATCTGCACACTGATGAAGGAACTGGGCCTTTATGAGATGGTCCCGGCTATGTGCCGCCTGGACTATACCATGAGTGAGGCGGGCGGGGTATCAGATTTTATCCGCCAATATACCCTGGCCTCCGGAGGCCCTTACTGTGACTGCGGATAAAGAAAGAAAAGAGGATAGCGTCATGATCAGGACAACCATGAAAATCGACGGCATGATGTGCGGAATGTGCGAAGCACATGTCTGCGATGCGATACGAAAGGCAGTTCCTGCTGCCAGAAAGGTCTCGGCTTCCCGGAAAAAAAGGAAGCCTCCTTCCTGACGGAGGAAGCGGTGGATGCGGCCGCTCTCAAAGCCGCTGTCGATGGAACAGGATACACCTGCCTCGGCGTTGATTCCGTACCTTATGAAAAGAAAGGCCTGTTCGGATGGGTATGAAATATCACATTGAGGAAAATACGGTTCAGGAAACACTGGTCATTCCCCTTTTCGGACGCCTGGTCTGCTCCGAGCGTTTTCCGGATCTGTTCTCGGACCCGGAAGCCAGAAGGATCTGCGACTCTCTGGATTATGACTTTTCCGGGAAACGCAGGAAGATGGAGTCTCCCGCAGGGCTCTTCGGGGCTCTGGAAGTGGCCCAGAGGCAGTACGATCTTTGCTGCGAGGTCAAAGCTTATCTCAGGGACCACCCGAAGGCAGCCGTCGTCAATCTGGGCTGTGGCCTGGACGATACCTTCCGCAAATGCGATAACGGCCTCTGCCGCGGTATAAACATCGACCTGCCGGATGTGATCCGGGTGCGGAATGACCTGCTTCCTCCGGGGGAGCGGGAAGAGAACCTCTCCTTTGACCTGAATGATCTCAGCTGGATGGACCGGATCGACGGCTCGGAGGGTGCGGTGTTTTTTGCGGCAGGCGTTTTCTATTACTTTAAAACGCAAGATGTCAGAAAGCTTTTCTTCGGGATGGCTGAGCACTTTCCCGGCGCTGTGCTGGTCTTTGATTCCTGCAATGAACGAGGTGCGGGGCTGATGCGGAAGACCTGGCTGAAAGAAGCCGGGATCACGGATGTCAGCGCTTATTTCTCGCTGGAAGACGAGTCGGTCCTTCGCGGATGGAGCAGGAATTTTGCCTCTGTGTCAGCCAGAAGCTATATGCGGGGCTACCGGGATATATACAGGGATGTGGGCTGGTTCCACAGACGGATGATCCGCTTCTGTGATTCTCTGGTAAAGATGAAGATCATTAAGATCGTTTTCGTAGGGAAATGACATGTCAAGGAAAGAACAGATCAGAAGCGCCTACAGACTGGTCGGAGATAAGGCCGGCTTTTATGACGGCATGATGACGTATTCCACTCTGCCCGGCAAGGCCGTCTGCCGCCTGGTCTGGAATATGGACAGGGAGAAGAACCTGCGCTATATCGAGAAGGCCCTTTCCGGAGTTCCGGAAGACTTTGCAGGAAAGCTCCTGGAGGTCCCGGTAGGGACGGGCGTTCTGACCATGCCCGTCTATAAAGCGCTTCCGTGCGCTGATATTACCTGCCTGGACTATTCTGCGGATATGATGGGAAAGGCCCGGAAAAGGGCAAAAGCTGCCGGGATCAGAAACATCACTTTTCTGCAGGGTGACGTGGGCGAGCTTCCTTTTGAGAATGAAAGCTTTGATATCGTGCTTTCCATGAACGGTTTTCATGCTTTTCCGGACAAGGAGGCAGCTTACCGGGAGACCTTCCGCGTGCTGAAACCGGGGGGAACATTCTGCGGCTGCTTCTATCTGGAAGGCGGCTGCAGACGGACAGACTGGTTTATCCGTCATCTGTATGTACCGAAAGGCTATTTCACACCTCCCTTCGAAACAAAGGAGAGCCTGAAGAAGCACCTTCTGGCCATGTATGAGAATGTGGAGCTGACTATGGTGGAGGGCATGGGGTGCTTCTGCTGCAGAAAGAAAGCGTAAGGAGATGCGGCAAAAAGATTCGGAAAACCGGAAGAGAGGCATGAGATTCGTGTTTCGCGGGAAAGCGGTCTTCAACCCCATGAACACAGGGCGGATCTACGCCGGATATGACTGTGAGCGTCTGAAGGAAAAGACGGCAGTGAGATGAAGCCGGAACTTATGGGGAGACGGTTTCCTATGCCGCCTGGCAGTATACGGTGAAGGCTCTTCCGGATACGGATATCAGGGAGCCTAAAAAAAGGCAGATGACAGAGTACAGGGCCATGGCGGCCAGGATCCCTTCCGCCGGGTCCGCAGGGGACAATGCAGCCAGGAAGAAACATGGTGCGGACTGCGGGATGATCGTCTGGTACGGCATGTTCCACTGTTATCCGGTCTTTCCCGTCTGCAGGGAAGACAAAGAAGGATGGAAGCTGATGATACGGCTGCCCAAGGAAAATACCAGGTAAAGGAGAAGGTATTTACAGTCTGACCCGGACTGCGGATATACAGCGAATATAAATTTAAAAAGGAGGAATTTAAAAATGAGCATCAAAGGTAAAATCGCACTGTTTCTCGGAGGAACACTCTTTGGCACGGCCGGTCTCAGGATCCTGTCCGGCAGGGATGCCAGAAAAGTATATAGGCACACCACAGCGGCGGTCCTTCGCTGCAGGGATGAAGTGATGAAGCAGGTGGAACTGGTCCAGGAGGCCTGCTCGGACATTCTTGCCGATGCGAAGCAGATCAATGAGGAACGCGCAAAAGAGGCAGAGGCAGAGTATATCGAAGAAAGCGCACAGGTATGAGATTTCGGATCATGCATGAGTCGCCCGGCAGGATGCGGCTCAGGGCAGACATGCGGTCCATGAGCCTCAGGCAGGCAGATCTGCTGGAAGCATGGCTCAGCGCTCAGCCCGGAGTGGATCACGTGACGATTTATGAGAGGACCTGCTCTCTCACAGTGCTCTATCACGGAGAACGTTCGGCAGTCTGCAGGATGCTCTCGGATTTCACCTGTGAAAAGGCAGAAAAGATGACGGACCAGCAGGTCCACAGCAGCCGTCCCATGAACCGGGAGTATAAGGAAAAGCTGGTCTTTCTGGTCATCAGGTATTACATGAAGCGCTTATTACTGCCGTCTGTTGTGCGGAAAGCGGTCACTCTCTTTCAGACGATTCCGCGTTTTGCACAGGCCCTGAAGGTGCTTGCATCGGGCGCCCTGACGGTGGATGTCCTGGACGGCATCGCGATCGGCGCTTCGATCCTCACCGGAGACTATCAGACGGCGGGCTCTGTTCATTTCCTGCTGAACGTGGGCGAAACACTGGACGAGTGGACCCATAAAAGGTCTGTGGAAGATCTGGCGAGAAGCATGTCCCTGCAGGTAGATCAGGTATGGCGTCTGGATGCAGAGGGAAAGCAGAGTATGGTGCCCCTTCTGAGCATTGTTCCGGGAGACAGGATCATCGTTCACACGGGACATGTCCTGCCTATGGACGGAATCCTGGAGGAGGGCGATGTCATGCTCAATCAGGCATCGCTGACCGGAGAAAGCGTCCCCGTGGCAAAGCGTCCGGGATCGGCCGTTTATGCCGGTTCGGTGGTGGAAGAGGGAAGCTGTGTGCTGCGTGTTACCCATGAGGCGGGAGAAAACCGCTATGACAGGATCGTCCGGATGATCGAAGACTCCGAACGTCTGAAGTCTGCCGTGGAAAACAGGGCCAGCAGCCTTGCGGACAGGCTGGTGCCCTGGTGCCTTTCGGGGAGCCTGCTGACATGGCTGCTGACACGAAACACTGCCAGAGCGGTATCGGTGCTGATGGTGGATTTCTCCTGCGCATTAAAGCTTTCCATGCCCCTCAGTGTCCTGTCCGCAATGCGGGAAGCTGGACGCCGCGGGATCACCGTAAAGGGCGGCAGGTTCATGGAAATGATCAGCGGGGCCGACACTGTGATCTTTGACAAGACAGGAACCCTTACACATGCCTGCCCGACAGTCGTGGAGGTGGTGCCCTTCAACGAAGAAAACGCACGGGAAATGCTGAAAATCGCCGCCTGTCTGGAAGAACACTTCCCTCATTCCGTTGCAAACGCTGTTGTAAAGGCCGCTTATGAGCGGGGAATCGACCACAGGGAGATGCACAGCGGAGTGGAGTATGTGGTCGCTCACGGGATCGCCACAAAGATCGGTGAAAAACGCGCTGTGATCGGCAGCGGGCATTTCATTTTTGAAGACGAAGGGGTTGAGATCCGTCCTGAGGACCAGGCCCGCTTCGACTCTCTCTCCCGGTCTGTTTCCTGGATTTATCTGGGCATAGGAGGAATCCTTTCCGCCGCCATCGGCATATCCGATCCTCTTCGCCCGGAGGCATGCCGGACTGTCCGTGCCCTGCATGCGGAAGGAATAAAGAAAGCGGTCATGCTGACAGGAGATAACAGCAGAGTCGCGCAGGCCGTTGCGGGGGAACTGGGGATCGACGAATACCGGGCAGAGGTGCTGCCGGAGGATAAGGCAGATTTCATCAAAGCGGAGCAGGAGGCCGGCCGGACCGTGATCATGATCGGCGACGGCATCAATGATACACCTGCACTTTCCCTGGCTGATGTAGGGATCGCTGTGGGCAGCGGCGCTGTCATCGCAAGAGAGGTGGCAGATGTGACCATTGCAGCGGAGGACCTGGGAGAGCTGGTGTGGCTCAAACGCCTGAGTGACGCACTGATGCGCCGTATCCACAGGAACTACCGCTTTGTGATGGGCTTTAACGGGGCTCTGATTCTGTTGGGCGCATTCGGGCTTCTTGCTCCGGCCCAGGGGGCCCTGCTGCACAACACTTCGACAATCCTGCTGAGCATGGACTGCATGACCCGGCTGCTGAACGAAGAGGAGGAAAATATTCAATGAAAAGACATCGTTTTTATGCATGGATGACCGTGATCTGCTTCTTTCTGACCATGATCACCGGTTACCAGAAGAAGTAAGATCAAAGAAGGGAACGATCCCGGAAAGCCTTTCATCCCGCTCCTTCTTAAGGCGATGACAGGAGCGGGATGAGACCGGTATGGGCTCCGCCACGGGCGGAGCTTTTTAAGAAATGGAAGTTAGTCTTATCTAACTCCATATCCTCTGCAGAAAGGGCAGAGACAGTTTTTTTAAGATTCACCAGAAGGAGACAATGCAATGAAAGAAAAGAAACAGAGCAGCCTGACAGTCCTTCTGGGTTATGCCGGAAGCTGTAAGGGACTGACATTTCTGGGGCTGGGACTTTCGGCTCTGGCCATGATCCTGAGCATGGCCCCCTATATCTGCATCTGGCTGGCTGCAAGAGACCTGATCCTTGCGGCCCCGGACTGGACAGAGGCTGCGGGGATCATCCGGTACGGCTGGTGGGCCTTCGGCTTTGCCGTGGCAGGAATCGGAGTCTATTTTGCGGCGCTTATGTGCACCCATCTGGCGGCCTTCCGTACGGCTTCCAACTGCGACGAGTTCGTCAGAAAGCTACCGCAGGGCTATGAACCGCAGACAGACCGGCAGAGGCGGAGAGACCGCCTCTGCCGGTTTCTCATTTTTCAGACCTGCAGAAAAGGCAAAGACGGTAGTCAGCTGAAGTGCCGGGGCTTTCAGAGACCTTTGAATCCGGATCTGCAAATCCGGAGCAGCCCTTTTTATAAATGCTCTCCCCCTGTGATATAATAAGTCTGCGGATACGGCTGAAAGAAAGGGGAATGAATCCGGACTGATCTTCAGAAGGTAAGATGCTTCTTTCAGAGGATCTGCAATGAAACGGAAAGGAACGGTTTTGAAGCTATGGGTAAAGAAGCGAAAAAAAGAAGGCACAGAATACTGGACAGACCGGTTGTGTCGGTCATTCTGCTGATTCTCTTTGTTCTGTGTATTTCTTCTCTTTTTTCTGTAGTGAAGTTTATGATCGGAGGAAATGGCGCAGAAGGACCCATCTGGCAGATCTTTGACATGGGGACGGCCCTTGCCACCCTTCTGGCAGCGGAGCTGGTCTTTACCGGAGTCTGGTTCAGAGGCGAATTCCAGGGGACCCTGCGGGGAGAGATCGGGTCAGGCCTCAGGCTGGGGGCACCCGTGCTTTTTCTGGATCTTGCCATTTTTATCTTTGACCGCATTACAGGACGGGGAGCCCTGAACAGCGTCCTCATGATTCTGTCCGTTTCACTGGTGGCGGGCATCGTGGAGGAGATTACTTTCCGGTCCCTGATACTTGCCAACTTCATGCGGATCACCGGGGACTACAGGGGCATGCTGACATCGGTGGTCTTTTCTTCCCTGGTCTTCGGATCGGCTCATTTCTCAAATCTGGCCATGGGAGCGAATCTGACGGTCACCATTATGCAGTTTTTTGCGGCATTCCTCATGGGACTTTTTTTCTCCGGCATCTATCTGACATGCGGGAGCATCGTGCCCTGTATGGTCTTCCACTTCCTTCACGATGTGCTGGCCATGCTGTTTCTGGGAATCAATGCCTCCGGGGCTGTAACGGAAGCAATGACCGTATTTTCCATGGCAGAAGAGATACTCATGGACACTCTGCTTCTTGTTATGGCCATCCTTCTGCTCCGCCCTGCAAACTATGAAAAGATCCGCGGAATATGGGATAGAAAGTGGCATTTAGACCGGGCAGGATCCGGGGCCGGTCTCTCATGGGCAGACGAAGAAAAGACACCGGAGGCAGCGCAGTAATCGGCAGTATTCGGGCCGTCCCGGAAAGGGCGGCCATCATGAAAAGAGATATGGATCAGACGATGTACAGACTGCCGCAGGCAGAAGATGAAGAGATGGTCCTTGACTATGTCAGGGGAACACCTGGAACAGGGAGAGACCTCCCTTACGGCCAGTCATGGCCTGACATCCCTTCCCTATGGGGGCTGGGTCGGGATGGTCCGCAAAAATGCCCTGGAGGGAGAACCTGTACTGGGGAGGTTCCTTTTATACCTCTGCATCATGGAGGGAAGGCTGACAGGCCTTCTCAGCATTCGCTGTGAACTGAAGGAGGACCTGGCCCGGAAATACGGACATATAGGCTATGGGGTCAGAACATCGGAGAGGGGAAAGGGCTATGGGACCCTTATGCTGGGCCATGCCTTATCTGTCTGCCGGGAGAAAGGGATGACGGAAGTGATCCTTGGCTGCTAAAAGGACAACAGAGCTTCTGCCGCCGTGATGGAAAAGAACGGCGGGATCCTGGAAGCGGAGAACGACAATTACAGGAAGGGAAGACTCAGCCGGTATTACAGGATCAGACTCTGAAAGACGTATGACCGGTCCCGTGCGGCAGAGGGGAGCAGGTTATGAAAGAAAAGGCAAAGGGCCCAGGGAAAACAGTACTGAGAAAACCGGGCCTGAAAAAAAGAAATCCCGCAGGAAGGGGAAAGTATGCCATTACGGGCGGCATTCTCCTTGACGGGACAAAGGACATGCGTCCCCAGTCCGGGAAGACCATTTTTATTAAGGGGGACAGGATCGTAAAGATCAGGGAAGGCTCCAGGATTCCTGAAGGCTATCATGTGATCGATGCCCGGGGCATGTATGTGCTTCCCGGCCTTATCAACATGCATGTGCACCTGGCGGGAAACGGAAAGCCCCAGAAAAAGCAGAGGGATAACGAAAAGCTGGTGAAACTTATCTTTTCCAATCCTGTCAGCGCCAGGGCAGCGGAGTTTCTGGTGGCCCATTATGCCAGGATCGCCCTCATGAGCGGGGTGACCACCATCCGGACGGTGGGCGGCCTGAGAGACCTGGATACCAGGCTGAGGGATCAGATCGCCCGGGGCGAAAAAGACGGCCCCCGCATCCTGGCGGCAAACGAGGGGATTTCCGTTCCCGGCGGCCATATGGCAGGGTCCGTGGCCGCAGCGGCATCGTCTATAGAAGAGGCGGTCAGCCTTGTCTGCAAAGCGGACCGGCAGAAGGTGGACCTGATCAAGCTCATGATCACCGGAGGGGTCCTGGATGCCAGGGAAAAGGGAGTCCCCGGAGAGCTGAAAATGGCTCCCGAAATGATCCGGGCCGTCTGCGAAAAGGCCCACGCTCTGGGCTATAAGACGGCGGCCCATACGGAATCCACGGAGGGGGTGATCCAGGCCCTGAAAAACGGCGTGGATTCCATCGAGCACGGGGCGGCCCCTACGGAAGAGATGATCAGACTCTTTCAGGAAAAGCATGCCTTTCTGACCACCACCCTGTCACCGGCCCTGCCCTATGCCCTGTTTCCCTGGGAGGTCTCCCATGCCTCGGATACGGAGCGCTATAACGGAAGGATCGTATTTGACGGAATAGTAGACTGCGCCGTGGCAGCTCTTGCAAACGGTATTCCCGTGGCCCTCGGCAACGATGTGGGCTGTCCCTGGGTCACCCAGTATGACTTCTGGCGGGAGCTTGTCTATTTTCGTAAATATACCGGGGTTTCCAATGCCTTTGCCATTCATACGGCTACCTTAAACAACGCCCTCCTGGCGGGCATCGGGGACATCACCGGTTCTCTGGAGGAGGGCAAGTGCGCGGATCTGATCATGGTGGAGGAAAACCCTCTGGATGATCTGAAGGCCCTGCGGAAAGTCAGGATGGTCATGGCAGGAGGACGTCTGTATAACCACCCTCACGTAAAGAGAAACCGCCTTGTGGACGAAGAACTGGACAGATACCTTTAAGGTTTTCGGGAAGCGTAAAAACAGATCTTTATTCACAGAGGGAAAATCTGCTGGTGCAGCCGCATCCTGCAGGAGGAGGAAACAATGATTTTTTTCTTATGGGGAATCGCATTCCTGATTTTTATGGTCATGGCGATCAAATTCGGCTTCTTTCTGCTGTCTCCGGTCATATTTATCATCGGAGTTTTGTGGAACATGATCCTGTCACTCATAGAGGCTGTATTTCATGCCTTCCTGTCTCTGTTCCGGAAGAATAAGGCTGTGGGTCTTATTGCCACGATCATAATCGTGATGGTCCTGTACAGGATCTTTTTCCGTTATTAGGGGAAGCCTTCTTAAGCCCGATCCGTGAAAAGGCAGGTATGGGCAGAAAGCGGGAATACAGCCGGAGAACGGAATGCAGACTGCCGCCGTAGGAATCTCTGTTATCCAGGAAAAATGATAAGGGACCTCCTGCCGGCAAAGATATGCAATATAGAGGCGGGATGGAAAAAGGAGGTCAGCTATGATTCTGATCATTGAAGGAATGGCCATGTGCCTGATCATGCTGATGGTCTGTGTGGCGGGCACAGCCCAGGAAGGCCCCGTGGGCCTTGTGACCTTCTACGAGGAGGATGTGAAAAGAAGAGTGGTGGAGCTTGGCCTGACCACAGAGGAGAAGATCCGGAAAAGCACGGTCATATCCGGCATCCTGGTCCTTATTCCCATGCTCCTTCTGATTCCTTGCATGGTGTACGGGATCAACGGGGCTTCGGACTTCAGGCAGGGTTTTTTCCAGATGCTGGTCATCGGAATGATCTACGGCCTCTTCGACCGCTTTTTCATTGACTGGTACTGGGTGGGAAAAACAAAGGCATGGATCATCCCGGGAACGGAGGACCTGATGCCCTATATACCGCAAAAGACCCTTTTTGCCAAGTGGTTCGTAACCCTGGTCATCCAGCCCCTTTTTTACGCTCTGCTGGCATGGATCATGACCTTATTCGGAAAGTAGAACCTGCAGGCGGCTTTACGGCATGAATAGCCCGGGCGGGCTGATGCTCCTGCGGGAGGAGTCAGAAAGGAAACGGACTATGGAAGAAGTAAAAAAGATGAAGTGCCCCAAATGCGGCCGCGAGTTTGAAAGAAAGGACCAGCAGCACTACTGCGAAAAGCCGCAGACCATCGACGAGTATATAGACCAGCAGGATGAAAAGGTCCGGCCCAGACTGCGGGAGATCCGCAGGATCATTTCAGAGGCCATCCCGGAGGCGCAGGAGTGTATCTCCTGGTCCATGCCCACCTATAAGAAAGGCAGGAACCTGATCCACTTTGCGGCATCGAAAAAGCACATCGGCCTCTATCCCGGCGGGGAAGCCACGGGAGTATTCGCGGAGGACCTGGCCGGCTATAACGTGAGCAAGGGGACCATCCGTCTGCCCTATGACAAAGAGCTGCCGGCAGACCTGATCACAAAGATCGCCAGGTGGTGTTTCGAGGAGTACAAAAAGTAGGGGCGTAAACAAAAGCGGCGGATATAAGGAACTCCTGCACTTTGACAGGATGCCTTCCGCCCTGCCTCTTTATGAGGCCTTCGGAGGAAAACCTGCTTTTTTCATCCCTTTACGAAATCAAAAAGAATGAGGCAGCCCGGGGCGCCTCATTCTTTTTTGATTTCGCTGTTGTTCTCTCAGCTGCGTAAAGAAAGCTGCATATGGTTTCCTGAAAGGAAGACTTATTTCAGCTTCAGGCCGTCTTTAAAGGCTTCGCCCACTCTTTCCGTGACTTTATAGTAGCCGTGGGTATAGGGGTCAAAGGCGATCGCGTTCACCAGGGATATATCCGGTCTGCCATCCTTCATGATCCTTTCGTCCGCGGTGACATTTACTACCCTGCCGATAACGCCGCAGCCGTATTCGTTGTTCTGGTATTCCACGAATTCACACTCCAGGCAGAGGGGGAATTCCGCGATCACGGGTGCGTCCACCGTTTCCGCTTTTACGGCGGTCAGGCCGCTGCGGGCAAACTTGTCGTGAACCTTATTGCCGGAGGCAACGCCGAAATAGTCGGCTTCCACCACATGGGCCGCGTCCGCGATGCTCACGGTAAAGGCGCCTCTTGCCTTGATGTTCTTCACGGTCTTATGGGATTCGGTCAGATTCAGTGCTACCATGTCCCTTTCCTGCATGGTGCCCCAGGCGGCGTTCATGACATTGACGGTGCCGTCTTCGTTGTAGGTCGCGATCATCAGGACCGGCATGGGGAAGATGCCTTCCGTAATATTCAGCTTTGTTCTCATGTTAAACCTCTTTTCCTTGATCCGCCGGATTGACGGGATTTTCTGTACTGAATAAAATTATAGAAGAACCGGAAATTAATTCAAGTACTGGCAATTATGTAAGGTACTATCCTTAAGGAAAGTGTAAAGATGATCGGAAAATATATCGAGGAAGCTAATTTTGAGGACACGGGTTTTTCCTATACTCTGTCCCTTATTTCGGGAAAGTACAGGATGGTCATACTCTACTGTCTGATGGAATTTGAGCCTGTCCGTTTTAACGAGCTCAAACGCTATCTTGGGACCATATCCGACAAGACCCTGAGCGCCAGTCTCAAGCAGCTGGAAAAGGACCGCCTGATCCTGCGCAGGGAATATCCTCAGATCCCGCCCCGGGTGGAGTATTCTTTAAGCGAGCGGGGAAGGTCCCTCATGAAAGTGCTGGACCAGCTCTGCGTCTGGGGAGAAGAGAACCGGGAAGGCGGGGAATGAACAGGGCAGGGCAGACCCTGTCCCAGCATGGCATTCAGGAGGTGGTTTTATGCATCTGATCTGGCACGGCACCGCATCGGTGGAAATTGTTTCGGGTCCTGACAGGATCCTTTTCGATCCCTTTGTTACGCTCCCAGGAGCGGAGATAAAGACAGAGATTGGGGAGTTTGACGGCTTCCCGGAGATTTTTGTGACCCACGGCCATTTTGACCATATAGCAAGTCTGCCGGAGATCGTACGAAGAAACCCGGAGGTCAGGATTTACTGTACCTGTGTCCCTCTGGCCACCCTTGTCCGTAAGGGAGTGGACAGAAATAACTTAAGGGAGCTTGCCTTCGGACAGGAGATCAGGACCGGAGGATTTGAGATCCTGCCCATGCACGGGAAACATGCAAGGCTTCTCCGGCCGGATATGGGACGTCTCTCCTATATGCTGAAATCACCTGCCCGGGGAAACATCCCACGCATTCTGAAGGACCATCTGTCCTGCCCGGAAAGGGACCAGACGGTGTTTTACAGGATCCGGGCAGAGGGAAAGACAGTATGCCTGATGGGCAGCCTGAATCTGAGGGAGGACGCTTCCTACCCTGCGGGAGCCGACCTGCTGGTCCTTCCCTACAACGGATGGGAGGACAACTACAGGCCCGCCGTCAGGACCATCCGGCGGCTGAAACCCCGGAAGGTGGTACTGGACCATTTCGACGATGCTTTCCCGCCCGTTACCATGCCCCTGGATCCCGGTCCCCTGCTGGAAAGGTTCAAGGGCAGAGTCAGGGTCATGAAGAAGGGGGAAGCGGTGGAAGTGTAGACAAAGAAGCGGAAAGGGAAATAAGCGGCAGCAGATATGCGCTTCTTATGGCAGAAGAGAGCTGGCGCTTTTCCTGAAAATATCTGCGGGCCAGGCTTTCCGGAAGCCTGGCCTCTATGTCTGTCACATGTTCTGCGGATCATCCTCCGGCGTAAATTGTCAACAGCCCTGAAATATGCTATTTTATAGTCAGCAAGTCTAATCATTTCTTTCAGCCTTTTTTGCTGTTCTTTGTGGGATTCTCCACGATTATCCTTGCAGTTACAATTTCACATTGCAGGGACAGGCGGAGAATCTGAAAGACGGGATATTGAAAAAGTGCCGTCGGGAAGACGCGCCGCCTCCCTGCCTGTTCTGGAAGCTTTACCGCTTTGGAAAGGGAGGCTGCCATCATGGCAAATGCAAACAGAAAGTATAATGACAGATTCTTTCAGTTCCTGTTCGGAAGAGAGGAACGTAAGGAATGGACGCTCAGTCTGTACAACGCAGTCAGGGGATCCTGTTACACAAACAAAGATGACGTGCAGATCAATACAATTGAGGAAGTTCTCTATCTGGGAATGCATAACGATGTTTCGTTCCTGATTTCGGGAGAACTGAATCTCTTTGAGCAGCAGTCATCTTTTAACCCAAATATGCCCCTTCGCATGCTTCAGTATTCGGCGCAGCTGTTTGAAAAGTATGTGAGGCAGAACCATTTGGACAAATACGGATCCTATCTTCTGCAGCTTCCTGTTCCCAGGCTGATTGTGTTCTACAACGGAACGAAAGATATGCCGGATGAATCTATCCTGCTGCTGAGCGATTCCTTTCCCGATGAGGCAGACCAGGACATTGAGGTCCGGGTCAGAATGATCAACATCAACGAAGACCACAGCCGGAAGATCCAGGAGGACTGCCGCCCTCTGCTGGAGTACAGCTGGCTGATCGGCAGAATCCGGAAAAACAGGGCGTCCATGTCGCTTTCTGATGCAATCGGCAAAGCGATTGATGAGATGCCTTCAGAATACCTGATCCGGGAGCTTCTTATTATCCATAAAGCGGAGGTGTGCGAAATGCTGGAAACTGAATATAACGAAGCTGAAGTACTGGAAATTGCACGTCTGAACGCTGAAAGAAGAGGTGTAGAACGTGGTGAAAAGCTGGGGAAAAAGCTGGGGAAAAAGCTGGGGAAAAAGCTGGGCAGGGAAGAGTTTGTTTCATTACTGAAAAAACTGGTCCCCGGCAGCGATGAATATGAAAAGGCACTGAATGCCGGAGAGGAAGAACTGGCAGAGCTTTACCGCAGGT
>ODAI013561564.1_pt1 | contig 14752 bp, 13 predicted proteins | sample 1539321 | NCBI WGS metagenome assembly ODAI01 (sample SAMN02144231, study PRJEB22623) | gut metagenome | biome: sheep rumen | host: Ovis aries | place: New Zealand
ATGTCGTTGTCGAAAGGAACCATTTCATCAAGGATTGAAAGGTCGCCTGTTTCTCTTATATATGCACTTGTGCCTGCAATGAGCCAGAGTGGATCATCATTGAAGCCTGATCCGATATCGGAGTTGCCCTTCTTGGTAAGGGGCTGATACTGATGATAGCAGCCGCCGTCCTCAAGCTGAGTAGAAGCCAGGTCGATAAGACGTTCTCTTGCTCTGTCGGGTATCTGGTGAACGAAGCCGAGGATATCCTGGTTAGAATCACGGAAGCCCATACCTCTGCCGATACCGGACTCGAAGTAAGAAGCTGAACGGGAAAGGTTGAAGGTAACCATACACTGATACTGATTCCAGATATTAACCATACGGTTGACCTTATCATCAGGAGTAACGACATTGAATATACCGAGAAGCTCGTCCCATGCAGCCTTAAGCTCAGCCAGACCGGCAGCAACCTTTTCAGGAGTGTTGTACTTATCTATCATAGCGTAAGCTTTTTCCTTGTTGATAGTCTGACCGTCTGCAAGGAACTTCTTGTCTTCATCATTTTCGACATAGCCGAGGATAAATACAAGGGTCTTGCTTTCACCTGGAGCAAGAGTGATCTCCTTGAAATGAGAAGCAATAGGAGACCAGCCGTCAGCAACGGAATTTGAAGCCTTGCCATTGATAACAGCCTGGGGATCGCCGAAGCCGTTATAGAGACCGATAAAGGAATCACGGTCGGTATCGAAGCCGTCTATTTCATCGTTAACGGTATAGAAAGCGAAGTGGTTGCGTCTGTCTCTGTACTCAGTTTTATGGTAGATAGCGGAGCCTTCAATCTCGACTCTGCCGGTGGAGAAATTTCTCTGGAAGTTAGTGCAGTCGTCCTGAGCGTCCCACAGGCACCACTCAGCGAAAGAGAAGAACTTAAAGGACTTAGCATCGCTGCCCTCATTAGTGAGGACAACCTGCTGAACTTCGCCGTCATAGTTCTGAGGAACGAAGAAAGTAACTTCAGCCTTAAGGTCATTCTTTTTACCTGTGATGATAGTATAGCCCATACCGTGGCGGCACTCATAGGAATCAAGCTCAGTCTTTACAGGTGACCAGCCGGGGTTCCAGACAGTACCGTTATCATTGATATAGAAATAGCGTCCGCCCATATCAATAGGGACGTTGTTATAGCGGTAACGGGTAATTCTTCTGAGGCGAGCGTCCTTATAGAAGCAGTAGCCGCCGGCTGTATTGGAAATCAGCGAGAAGAAGCTCTGTGTACCGAGGTAGTTTATCCACGGATAGGGGGTTCTTGGAGAATTGATAACATACTCCTTATTAGCGTCGTCAAAAAATCCGAACTTCATAGTATTACTCCTTTTTTGTTATTGCGTTACAAAAGCGGTATATTCCGCATTTGTTTTATTATAACATATTTTTTATTTTATTACAATAGTTTACCATGAAATTGCAATGTATTATTTTCCGTATGATTTTTGTGCATTTTCAACAAGAAACAATGTGCAGAGAATAATAGCTGAGAGCAATAATATATTCTGTAAAAAAATATAACGCTGGTAAATCAGCCAGCGTTTCGGGGTATAAACAAAAATCGTGAAGATATTTTTAAAAAATGTTATTTAGCAGTTTTGCCCTGTTCCTTTTTGATAGTCCGTTTAACGATATGCTTAAGGCGCTCGCAGGTGTCAGCCGGGAAGTCAGTGATAAAGGTCAGAGCCTGGGCATGAGCTTCCTCATGGGGGAGCTTAAGGAATTTATGGAAGAAGATGTACACCTCATTGAAGCTGGCAAAAATCTCGTTCACAGCCTCCTCGCCCTCCGGAGTAAGAACAACGCTGTTGCAGAAATCCTCATACACCAGCCCGGAATTTGCCAGACATCTCAGCATTTTGCTGACACTGGGGCGTGAAACACCAAGATGCCGTGCTATGCTGACGCATTTGATATACTCATCGTTATCGCTCAATTCTTTTATAGCCACAAGATATTTTATCTGACCTGCACAATGTTTCATATATAGCGCACGCTCCTTTTAGGGATTAGAGATTGTAAGGAAAGGGTAATTGCATATGCCCCTTATTCTGTCAGCATAAGCTTAAACAGCCGGCGTTTTTTTCGGCTTAAGCATTACTTGTCTGCATCAATGAGATGCCAGTAGCCTTTAAGATAAACTCCGCCGGAGATAATAGTCAGGGCGGTGGATATCCAGATCAATATCGGAATGATCCAGCTGTCCACGGCATTTTTCAAAGTCTCCTGGAAGTTAAAGCTCAGGTCATAGCAGGCAGTAAGCCATACCAGCGCTGCAACGATCGCCACCATAGTGAAGGCAGTTTTCAGCTTGCCCCACATTCCGGCTGCCACAACTACTCCGCTGTTTGCCGCAAGAAGTCTCAGACCGGAGACCATGAATTCTCTTGCGATTATTATGATAAGCGGGATAGCGCCAATTTTGATCTGTGGTATTTCAACAAAAACCGCCAGCGCTGAAATGACAAGCACCTTATCTGCCAGCGGATCCAGGAATTTTCCGAAGTTGGTAACAAGGTTTCTTTTCCGGGCGATCTTACCGTCCAGGGCATCGGTAATGGCAGCTGCGCCGAAAACCACCAATGCCGCAAAGTAGTGCATCGGAAAATCTAAATACATGAACAGCAGAAAAAACGGAATCAGCAGCACACGCAGAAGTGTCAGTTTATTCGGCAGATTCATCTGTAATCACCTCACCGATCAAATCGTAATCCAAAGTATCAGTAATTCTGATTCTGACATATTCTCCAGGTCTCAGGGGACTGTCAGACGTGAAGAAGACTTTTCCGTCGATATCAGGAGCATCAAGAGGAGTTCTTCCGAACCAGCATTCACCGAAGCGGTCGTAGCCTTCAACCACAGCCTCCAGTTCTTTACCCAGCAGGGTCTGGTTGAACTCACTGCTCACCAGCATCTGCTGTTCCATAATGATATCAGCACGGTGGGCAGCGGTCTCCTTATCTATCTGATCGGGGAAGTCATAGGCTTTTGTACCCTCTTCACGGGAATAGGCAAAGCAGCCCAGCCTGTTGAATCTTACACGCTGAACGAACTCAGCCAGAGCATCAAACTGCTCCTGAGTTTCACCGGGGAAGCCAGTGATAAGAGTTGTACGGAGAATAACACCCGGTATTTTTTCACGGATATGGGCAAAAAGAGCCTCAAGGCTTTCCTCATCGCCCCAGCGCTTCATGCGGCGCAGGATATCGCCGTTACTGTGCTGGATAGGTATTTCGAGGTATTTTACCAGTTTCTCCTCAGAAGCTATGGTCTCCAGCAGTTCATCAGTTATACGTTCGGGGTAGCAATATAGGGTGCGTATCCAGTGGAGATTTTCTATTTTGCAGAGCCGGCGGAGAAGCTCCGGCAGCATTGATCTTCCATACAGATCGGCACCATACTGAGAGGTATCCTGAGCGATAACCACCAGCTCGGTAACACCGTTGTCAGCCAGCCATTGAGCTTCCTTTACAGCCTCTTCAATGGGAACGCTCCGGAAGCCTCCTCTTATGGACGGGATAGCGCAGTAGGTGCAGCAGTTTGAGCAGCCCTCAGCCACCTTAAGGTATGAGAAGAAAGGCAGGGTAGAAATAATTCTTCCGCCGGTCAGCTCAGCATCTTTTTTCGGGGCGAATCTGACGTATCTTTCATCAGCCATGATATGGTTGAGAACATCGACGATATCCCGGTTATTTCCAATGCCCATGACCGCATCAGCCTCCGGGAACAGCTCAGCAGTCTGCTCCTTGTATCTCTCCACAAGACAGCCGGTAATGACTATCTTTTTGAGTGTTCCCTCCTCCTTAAGCTTACCCAGCTCAAGGATAGTTTCTATTGCTTCCTCCTTAGCGGACTGTATAAATCCGCAGGTATTGACCACAGCAATATCTGCAAGTCCCGGTTCAGTTACCAGCTCGAAGCCTGCTCTGCGAAGCTTATACAGCATACGCTCAGAATCCACAAGATTTTTTGAACAGCCCAGTGATACCATTCCAACCTTAATTGCCATTACCTTTCCTCCGGTTAACGTAAAATCTTAATCCGATCAATGATCCTGTCCATAATTACGGCAGCGCCGGCGGTCAAGCATAAGACGGAGCATAAGAATGTCCCGGTATTTTCCGCAGTCAGAGGCGAACCTGATCATGGATCGTTTTCAAAGTATTCACGGACAGCCCGGTTAATATCATCGTAGCTGTAGCCGTATCTGACGAGAGCATTTTTGACTTTTTCCACAGATCGTCTGTCCTCCGGGTCAGTCAAAAGCCTGTAGTGTTTATTATTGATAAGCTCAGAGAGATTCTCCAGAAACTGCTGATCATAGGGTCCGAGAGCTTCTTCGGCGGTATCACTGTCGATACCCTTCTGTAAAAGCTCACGTTTTGCCCGATAGTAGCCGAATTTTTTTGAGCAGACCAGTTTCCGGGCGAGTTTTTGAGCATAGCGCCTGTCATTTATGAAGCCCGCCTTAGCGAGTTTTTTTATAACGGCAAGGCAAAGCTCCTCGTTGTCATAGGTCTTCATCAGCTTGCTGAACATATCCTCAGCGGAATAATCTCTCACGTCAAGGCAATACATAGCATACTGATACGCTTTGCGGAATTCAGATGCAGCCAAGAGTTTTTTAAGCTCGCTGCTGTCGATGTCCATTCCGCTGCGGAGACCGAAATCAACGATAGTGTCGATATTCAGATAATAGATTTTATCCTCGTCCAGCACCAGTTCATAGGTGCTGCCTTTATATTTATTTATTGAAGTTATTTTCATTCTTCAGCAGGAGTGAACTCTTCAAAGTCCTCGTCTATCTCAATGAAATCCTCAGCGGCATTTTCATCAGAAGAGGATTCAGCCTCGCCGGTGTACTCGATATCCTCACCAGCCTCAGCATTGCCTTCAGCAGCAGCCTCCGCAGCCTTGCCTTTTTTATCCTTTTCCTTTTTAGCGGCGGCAGCAGCAATGACCTCTTCCTTGCGTTCAAGAATCTGCTTTTCGATCTCAGCCATAAGCTCAGGATTTGCTTTAAGTACTTCTTTTACATTATCTCTTCCCTGACCCAGCTTCTGATCGCCGTAGCTGAACCATGAGCCGCCTTTTTTGATTATTCCCAGCTCCACAGCAATATCCAGAACTTCACCGCTGCGGGATATGCCGGTGCCGTACATCATATCAAACTCAGCCTCTTTAAACGGCGGAGCCACCTTATTTTTTACAACCTTGCACTTTGTACGGGAACCGATAATTTCGCCGCCGACTTTAATGGATTCGCCTTTTCTTACCTCGATCCTGACAGAGGAATAGAACTTAAGAGCTCTTCCGCCGGTGGTAACTTCGGGGTTTCCGTAGGTGATGCCGATTTTTTCTCTTACCTGGTTGATGAAAATAGCCACGCAGTTAGATTTAGAGATAGCGGCAGTGAGCTTACGCATAGCCTGGGACATAAGTCTTGCCAGCTGACCCACATGGAGATCGCCCATTTCGCCGTCGATCTCAGCCTTAGTGGTCATAGCAGCGATAGAGTCCAGAACGATAACATCAATAGCACCTGAACGGATAAGCGCCTCAGCAATTTCAAGAGCCTGCTCACCGCTGTCCGGCTGCGAAACCAGCAGATCATCGATATTAACTCCCAGCGCACGGGCATAGACGGGCTCGAGAGCGTGTTCAACGTCAATGAATGCGACCTCGCCCTCCAGCTTCTGAGCCTGAGCGATAATAGAAAGGGCGACAGTAGTTTTACCTGAGCTTTCCGGACCGTAGATCTCGACTATACGTCCTCTCGGAACGCCGCCGATACCCAAAGCGATATCCAGTGTCATAGAGCCAGTTGGGATAGCTTCAACGTTCATGGTGACATTCTGACCAAGACGCATGATAGCACCTGCGCCGTATTTTTTCTCAATAAACTTAAGAGCGCCGGCAAGGGCAGTTTTCTTGTCTTCTTTTTTTTCGACCTTAACAACAGCAGCTTTAGTTTTAAGTTCTTTTTTAGCCATTATGATTCCTCCGGTCTCTGCGCCGCAGCGGTCCTGATTATATGACCGAGATCACGGCGGAGAGTGATATTTTCAAAGTTATAATATTTTAATATATCGCAGACAGCCTGATGCTGACCCATGCCGAATTCAAAGCAAAGCCAGCCGCCTGGTCTGATATTTTTCTTCCAGAGCTGAGTTATTTTTCTGTAGAAATAAAGCCCGTCACCGCCGCCGTCGAGAGCCATAGCCGGTTCAAAGGCGACTTCGGTTTGCAGCTCAGCCATTTCCTGAGCAGTAAGGTACGGGGGATTGCTGACGATGATATCATACTCACCCGCAGCGGTATCCTCAGCTGTGACATCAGCTTTAATAAGCCTGATATCGGCATTGTTCAGAGCGATATTTTCCCTGAGATATCCGAGAGCTTCCGGTGAAAACTCCACCGCAGAAACCTGACTTCCGGGGATTTGTTTTTTAAGGGTAACAGCAATGCAGCCGCTGCCGGAGCAAAGGTCGATGATCCGTGGTGAAGCAAGCTTTTCCCGGCGGCATATATCGAGAACGGTTTCAATGAGGGTCTCGGTGTCAGGACGGGGTATAAGCACGCCCTCACCAACTTTAAAAGGGTAGCCGTAAAACTCCCACTGACCCAGGATATACTGCAAAGGGAAGCCATTTTTTCTTTTTTCGGTCATACTGACAATAATTTCACATTCCTTTTCCTGAACGATCTCCTCCGGCTTGAACAGCGGCTGTTTTTCTCCTGTAGCATCCTGAAAAATGCACATGATATCGAATTCCGCATCGGGGATATTATTACTTGTCAGCTCACTTACACAGCTCTGAAAAAGCTCTTTTCTGCTTACCATACGTCCTCGGTCTTATCCTCCGGGATACAAGGCTTCATTGCGGCGATCGCCACCTCTATCATGCTATCGTCCGGCTCGCAGGTAGTTATCCTCTGCATGGCGAGACCGGGAGCGGAAAGTATCCTTGTGAAAACATTATCGTTATTTCCGGCAAATCTTATGCACTCATAGGATATGCCAACAACCAGCGGCAGCAGCACCAGTGATGCCACGACACGCTGCCATGTAACTGTAAACGGTACAAAGCACATAACGAATATGCTTACCAGCAGAACAATGAAGATAAAGCTTGTTCCGCAGCGTTTATGGAAACGGCTCTGTCCACGGATATTTTCGACTGTCAGCGGCAGCTCTGCTTCATGGCAGGCAATAGTTTTATGCTCTGCACCGTGATACATATACTGCCGGTGGATATCCTTCATTTTGCTGATAGCGACCATATATCCGATGAAGATGAGTATCTTGACGATCCCCTCCAGCACTGAGCGGAGGATCCTCATAGTTTTGATGCCGGGGATAAGTCCCACCAGGAATTTAGGCAGGAACACGAAAAGTCCCAGTGCCAGCACTACGCCCAGTATCGAGCCGATAGTCATGATCACATCGAAAAAGCCTTCGCCGGCTTCATTTTTCTCCTCTTCGGTGAGCTGTTTATCGGCGGACTTCATCATATACTTATAGCCCTTGACAAGGGAAGTTACGAAGCTTGTGCAGCCTCTGACCAGTGGAACTTTTTTATACCAGGGGGCAGATTTTCCGTTATTTTCCTTCCAGGTCTCCACGTCGATGGAGCCGTCGGGCAGTCTGCAAGCCATAGCGCCGGTGCCGGGTCCCAGCATCATAATACCCTCGATAAGAGCCTGACCGCCAATTTTTGATTTGAATTTTTCACAGCATTTTTCCTCAGCCATGTATTTCCTTCTTTCCATATTATATGCCGGAGCAAAGCTTCACGGGATAAACCTTCCGCAGCTGTTTCATTCTTTGAGCTGGCGGCAGGAATACTACTCATTGACGGGGAGGGTTATAGTAACAGTAGTGCCTTTGCCTTCGCCCTTGCTGGATATTTCAAGGGATCCGCCGTGCATTGAGATTATCTCGTCAGCCACGGCAAGACCGATGCCTGAGCCTCGTCTTGTATGATTAGCCTTATAAAACTTGGTTTTGACCTTTGCCAGGTCAGAGCCTTTGATACCCACGCCGGTATCTGTAACAGAAACTATGACATTTCCTTCCTCTTCGTAAGCCTTGATAGTAACGGTATCACCGTCAGAGGAATACTTCACGGCATTGTCTATTACATTGATAAACACCTGACGTATGCGGTTCTTATCGCCGAAAACAAAGGGCAGCATTTCAGGTTCATCATAAATGATCTTTTTATTTTCACGCCTTGCCTTATCGCTGTAGATCAGCACTGCATCGCCCAGCTCGGCAAGGATATCCATTTTTGAGCTTTGCAAAGTGAAATGACCGCTCTGCATTCGTGAGAAATCCAGCAGCTCCTCCACCATTTGTGAAAGACGCTCCGTTTCGCTCACTATAACACCTACACCTTTACGGGTAGTTTCCGGGTCTTCGCCTGCGTCCACCATAAGAGTTTCCGCCCAGCCTTTAATGGCGGTGAGAGGGGTTCTCAGCTCATGGGAAACGGAGGATATGAATTCATTTTTCATAGCCTCAGCAGTGGAAAGCTCATTAGCCATATGGTTGATAGCGGTGCAAAGCTCACCAATCTCGTCATCGCTGTTATTTTCGATACGGACGGAAAAATCGCCCATAGCAAACTTTCTGGCGATAGTGCTTATCTGTCTTATCGGCCGGACAATGGAATTGGCGAAATACAGACCGGTAATGACAATGATAAGGATAATGACAGCGGAGATCACAGTGACCATAAGGACATAGCCTTTGATAGTGCTGTCGATCTGAGTCATTGAAGTTACCATTCTGACTGAGCTGTATTCGCTGTTCATTGAAGAGATAGGAACAGACACAGCCAGTATTTTCTCGCCGCCTGAGAGTCTGCCGATATAGGAGCCTTCACCAGTCTCCATAGCCTGCTCATAATCCGGCATTATATAGTCGCCGTCCGGTGAAAATCCTGAGGAGGTGAGAGTGACCCGTCCACGGGAATTTACAGCCATAAGCTCGATCTTGTCCTTCTCATTGAAGGTCTCCAGCATATTTCTCATTTCAGCTGAGAAATTAGCTGAGCTGTCCTGGGAATGGATACTCAGCACGCTGGTAACGGCGTTGATCTTTGACAGAAGATACTGTTTTGCGGAGCTGTAGAAATAGCTCTGGATAACATATACAACGACCAGCTCAATAACCACCAAGGCAAGCACAATAACTCCCAGGTTATTGAAGAGCCAGCGCTTGGTTATACTCTTCTTTCCCATTACTGCATATCATTCCATTTATATCCATAGCCCCAGATAGTTATGATATACTTAGGATTTGAAGGTTCTTCCTCTATCTTCATTCTTATTCTTCTGATATTGACATCGACGATCTTATCATCGCCGTAATAGCTTTCGCCCCAGATATGATTAAGGATACTTGCACGGTCAAGGGCAGTATTCTTGTTGTTCATGAAGAATTCAAGTATCTGATATTCGACCTGAGTAAGCTCTATCTGTCTGCCGTTTTTAGTGACAGTACGGCTTTTGAGATTGAGGACGAAGGGACCGGATTCAATAACCGACTGTTTTTCATTTTTGATGAAGCTCATGCACACACGCCTGTAGATCGCATCAACACGGGCAGTCAGCTCTGAGGGTGAAAAGGGCTTGGTGATATAGTCATCAGCACCTATCATAAGACCGCTGACCTTATCCATTTCCTGGGTTCTGGCAGTGAGCATTATTATACCGATAGTAGAGCTTTTTTCTCTGATTTTTTTGCAGACCGTGAAGCCGTCGATACCGGGCATCATTATGTCCAGCAGAACGATATCGAAGTTTCCGTGTTCACTCTCAAAGGTTTTGAGGGCAGCCTCGCCGCAGTTTACGTCCACAACGTCATAGCCTGCACGTTTGAGGTTTATGACAACGAACTCACGGATAGTATCCTCGTCCTCACAAATAAGTATACGTTTCATGAAATATCACTCCTTGAATACAAATCTTACAGCAGCTTCCGGTGCAGAAATGGAAAGACCGTCATCATTTTCCTCCGAAGCCTGCGGGACGAAGACCAGATAAGCCTGTTCGCCCTTGGTATGTATCAGCATATAGCCGCTGGAGATTCTGTCTTCTCTTGAAGCTGAATCATCAGCACAGTAGATACGCATCAGCTCTCGTCCGGCTGAACCATTGGAATAGGTGCAGAACACCAGCTCATCGTTTACTGCATCACGTTTGATAGTGACCTTATTCCGCCATTTTTCGGGAAATATAAACAAATATCCCAATCCAACGCTATAGTAGGAGGTGAGCTTGCGTTCAAGTTTATTATTTGAATTGATGTACATCCAGTTAGTGAGCCTCAGCTGTTCGCTCTCGGAGGTATCCTCATAACCGGGAGCGATAAACTGGACGGGAATTTCAAGGGTACCGTCGCCGTCGGCATCGAAGCTTGTGCAGCCGGAGGGACGGAGGGTAGCAGCAGATTCCTCAGGTGAAGAAAAAACCTTTCCAAGCCCGTTTTCATCCATAAACACAACATCGGTCTGGATATATCCTGCACCTGAAACAGCGTCGATATACAGACCTGTAAGACCTGAGCGGATCTCGCCGTAGCTAAGGTTGTCGAATTCAGTGAAGCTGCCGCTGAGATCGGAGCTGTACTTGTGATACATACCAGCCTGATCGAGCTTATAAGCCTCGGCAGAAGCCGGACTGCTGCCGTTGGAACCAGCAAGCAGCAGGAATTCATTTTCGCTGTCCTTGTCCATATCAGTGACATCGAAGAAGGAATAGCCTTCAGAAAATGTTTGTTCGAGGAAGCCGTCCCTGTAATTATAGATAGAGACATTTTTCTCAGAGCGGTTAATAAGGCTGCTTCCGATTATAAGGTTAACTCTTTCGTTATCGCCCAGATGAGAGATCATGACCTTTTCGATCTCGGTGCCCTCAGCTGGAGTATCACAGACAGAACGCCATTTATCGTCCTCCTGGTCGAGAATATTTATACGCAGAGTATTTTCTTCCACAGTCAGGCTGTTTTTTTCATAGAAAACGACTGCCTCATTGCCGCCGTCACCGTCAATATCCTCAACTATAAAAGCAGAAAGATATTTTCCGGACTTAGGATATTTCAGACTTATAGAACTGCCGGCAGCATCAGTGAGAGCGCTGTAGATCTGTTCCTGCTGAGCGCTGAGCTTAGGCGGAGCCATAAGGTTATCAATACTTGTGCCGAACGTGCAGCCGGACAGTATTGCCGTCAGGACACAAGTCAGCACAAGCGCTATTGTTTTTTTCATACTTTCATTTATAAAGTTATAATATCCATGTCCGGAGGCTGACGAAGAGCTGCAAACTCTTGGGAGACCATCTCCGGGCGAGGATAGGATTTTAATATAAGGACAATAATTTTATATGGCATTAAGCTGACACTAAACTGCATTTTCAGGAAAATCGCCATGACAACACACCGCCTGACGTTGACATTTAGCTGACACAAAATCGCAGTTCATGAAAAGTAAGCTGAACCAAAATCGAATTACAGAAATAGTCGCACCAAAAAGTACCGGAGCCTCTTCTGTGCTGTATGCGATTGAAATGTAACTAATCACGTTGAGAGTGAGCGAGTTTACGAGCGTCAACGTGAGCTAAAAAAACGTGAGTAAAAAAACGTGAGCTAAAAATATTATTCTCGTTCTTCGAGTTTGATGTAGGCTTTTTCTTTGGAGATAGCTTTGTAAGCAGGACGAATAATTCTGCTGCTGGTTAAAATTTCTTCCATTCTGTGAGCAGCCCAGCCGGACATTCTTGCTACAGCAAACAGAGGGGTGAACAGCTCGTCAGGAATTCCCAGCATACGGTAAACAAGTCCTGAATACATATCGACATTGGCACACATCGTCTTTGCACTGCCCTTGACCTCCTTGAAAATCTCAGGTGTAAGGCGCTCAATTGTGTCCAGAAGCTTGAATTCAGCTTCAATTTCCTTGCCCTTGGCAAGCTCAAAGGCTTTCTTTTTAAGTATTACTGCACGGGGATCAGAGATAGTGTATACCGCATGACCCATTCCATAAATAAGACCTGAACCGTCATTTGTCTCTTTACGCATGGTTCTGCGCATATAATCAGCAACTTCACCTTCGTTGTCCCAGTGCTTGATATTGGCTTTAAAATTGTCAAGCATATGTATAACCTGGAGATTTGCACCGCCGTGACGTGGGCCTTTAAGTGAACATATAGCCGAAGAATAGGCGGAATATGGATCTGTGCCAGATGAAGTAAGCACACGGCAGGTAAAGGTTGAATTATTACCGCCGCCGTGTTCAGCCTGGAGCATAAGAAGTCTGTCAAGCATCTGTGCCTCGTCCTTGGTGTATTGTCTGTCGGGGCGCAGAAGTGAGAGTATACACTGTGCGGTATTTTCCTCATAGTTTATCGGGTGCATTATCATGCTTGAATTATCAAAAACACGGCGTTTTACCTGATAGGCATTAGCCATAATTACCGGCAGTTTAGAGATAAGGCTTATAGCGGTTCTCATTTCATTTTCGATGCCTTTGTTTTCGCACTCATCGTCGTAGGAATAAAGAGCGAGGACTGAACGGGCAAGCTTGTTCATAATATTCTTTGAAGGAGCTTTGAGTATCATATCCTCAACAAATCCTGAAGGCAGATCACGTTTTAAAGAGATATAAGCGCTGAAGCTTTGCAGTTCCTTAGGTGTAGGAAGATGACCGAAAAGCAGCAGAAAAGAAGTTTCCTCATAGCCGTATCTATCCTCTGCCTCAACATTTTCCACAAGATCATTTATACTGTAACCACGATAAATTAGCTGACCGGGAATCGGCTCAACCTCGCCCTCGTTCAGCAGATATCCATGAACATTGCATATATTGGTAATACCGGCAACAACACCTGTTCCATCGCTGTTGCGGAGTCCTCTCTTAACGTGATATTTATCATATAGGCTTGGCTGGATAGCGGAATTTTCTACCAGTTCCCTGCATAAACCTGTAATATTAGCACCTGAAATAAATGCCGGCATTTTTATCACTCTCCTGATATATATTCATATTAAATTATACACCAATCCCCTTTTTATGTCAACCCCTTTTTTGGCTCACGTTTTTTTAACTCACGTTGACGCTCGCTAACGCTCGCTTACTCTTTTTGGCATTTGTAACATTCCAATCGCATACAGCACAGAAGAGGCTCCGGTACTTTACGGTGCTACTTTTTCTGTAATTTGATTTTGTGTCAGCCTTCCTGTATTCACAAAACAGCTCTTCCCACACCCTGTCAGAAACCAGCGCCCCAAACCCATTTTTAAATGAACCGTGTAAAATGAAAGGATATGATATTATGAAACGTTATCTGCCTGCTATTCTTCTCGTCACACTGTCAACTGCTCTGATACCGGCGGTTCCAGTGATTTTCACCGGAAAACCACACACCCAAGCTGCTGAAATGCCAAAGTTAAAAGAATTTATTGAAGAGGAAAATATTTCAGTTCAGGCTTATAATGTGCTGGATATATCAACCGGCGAAGTTATGGAAGTGCCTGTCCGTGATTATGTCATAGGTGCAGTGTGTGCAGAGATGCCGGCTTTGTTTGAACCGGAAGCTTTAAAGGCTCAGGCTGTCGCAGCACATACTTATGCTGAACGTCAGCGCTTGCTTGAACAGAAAAATCCCACAAAAGAACTGTGCGGTGCAGACTTCTCAAACGACACATCTAAATATCAGGGATATTTCACTGTCAGCCAGATAAAGCGATATTACGGCGAAAACTTTGATGAGTATTATAATAAAGTCGCAGCGGCAGCAGATGAAGTTCTTCCATATATACTAACTTATGACAACGAACCGATAATCTCCGCTTTTCATTCGATGTCCTCCGGAATGACTGAAAGCTCAGAGAATGCCTGGGGAACACCAGAGCCGTATCTTGTTCCAGCTGAAAGCAAGGCAGACACTTCTGCTCCGAAATATATGGAAGAAGTCCGCCTTGACCGTGAACTGCTTGCTTCACGGCTGACCTCTGGGTTTGAGGAAATAACACTCAGCGATGATATAAAGAGCTGGATCCAAATAAATGAGGTTTCGGAATCCGGAACTGTTTTAACTGCTTATGCCGGAGATCTGCTTGTCACCGGAAACGATATACGCAGTGTTCTCGGACTGCGATCAGCCTGTTTTTCTATTGATTACAGTGAAGATGAAATAATCATAACGACCCGTGGTTTTGGTCACGGAGTTGGAATGAGCCAATACGGAGCAAATGCAATGGCGCAGGAAGGCAAGACATGGCAGGATATTCTCCAGCATTATTATAAAGGCTGTGAAATTAGTTTTGCCGGAGCGAAAGAATAGTCAGGCTGCGAAAGAGTTTTTGGTAAATGCAACTGAATTCACAAACCTTCCTCCACGAAAGGTAACATGACACTGAAACCGCCGTTTGTGGAAAATCAGCGTGATACTGAAATGCCATTGCTTAAATAGTAACGTAACACTTAATCGCTGCCCATGAAAGAGTGACCTGACACTAAATCGAATTACAGAAATAGCTGCACCACAAAGTACCGGAGCATGATCTGTGCTGTATGCGATTGGAAAGTTACAAATCACGATAAGAGTGAGCGAGTTTACGAGCGACAACGTGAGCCAAAAAAGCGAGCGGCAGCGTGAGCTAAAAAGGGGTTGATTTTTTGGGGGAGATGTGGTATAATGGAAATGTACAGCAGAGCGG
>ODAI014092004.1_pt1 | contig 14751 bp, 12 predicted proteins | sample 1539321 | NCBI WGS metagenome assembly ODAI01 (sample SAMN02144231, study PRJEB22623) | gut metagenome | biome: sheep rumen | host: Ovis aries | place: New Zealand
AACACTAACACAGCATCTCCCCGCCGATGAAAGCCAGCGAATTGGTTCTTGCCCCCGACGGCAGCCTTTACCACATACACTTGATGAGAAGCACCTTGGCCGACAAGGTGCTTCTCGTTGGCGACCCAGCCAGGGTCGATATGTTCAAAGAGATCTTTGAAAGCACAGAATTCGAGTCGCATAACCGCGAACTGCACGCACTCACCGGCACCTATCACGGCACGCGGATGACGGCCTTGAGCACCGGTATGGGATGCGACAACATCGACATCGTGATGACCGAGCTGGACGCCGCGCTGAGGGTGGAGAAGGGTGAATGGTTGGAGGATGCCGCCGAACGCCACCTGCAGATAGTGCGCATCGGCACCTCGGGGTCGCTGCAGAAAGACATCGACTGCGGCAGCCGTGTGGCGGCGGTATGTGCTGTGGGGTTCGACGGATTGATGAATTACTACAAGGAGTGGAAGACGCCGCTGCCCGAGATGGAGCAGGCTTTCGCCTCCCACATGGAGCTTCCTGCAGGGTTGGCCCGACCCTACTATGTGCACGGGAGTGCCACGATGCTGGATCGGGTGGCCTTCGATATGTATCACGGCATCACAGCCACCGCCCCCGGTTTCTACGGCCCGCAAGGGCGCACGATAAGGCTGCATCCCGCCATAGAAGACTTGAACGAGAAACTGGCGGCGTTTGAATGGAGCGACTATTCACGCATATTCAGAACCTCGCGCAACACACGTGAGATACGTAATCTCAGAGAGATAGGAGATTTGAGGGTGACCAATCTTGAGATGGAGACGTCGGCCATCTACGGGTTCAGCCATCTACTTGGACACGAAGCGTTGACGGTGTGCCTGATCATAGCCAACCGCCCGAAGGGGACTTTTCTGAACGATTACCACGAGCCGATGCGCCAACTGGTGGGCACGGTGGTGGAGCGCCTGGCCGAATAGTAGGGAAGGTGCAAAAGGCCGACGCTACTTCATTGAGGAGCGCCGTTCCTTGATGATTTCGTAGGCCTGGTTGATTTCTTTCATCTGCTCGGCGGCGTTGCGCTGCATTTCCTCGCTCATGCCGGCCACCCGGTCGGGGTGGTATTTCATGGCCATACGGCGATAGGCACGCTTGACTTCGTCGTCGGTAGCTGAACTGTCGATGCCGAGGACGCGATAGGGGTCTTTGTTGTAGGAGGTGCTGCCGGAATGGCTGCCGCCCGAATAGCTATTGTCGCGATGCCCCACATGGCGTTCGAAGATGGAAGTATAGTCGCCCTGCGAGATGCCAAGATACTGGGCGATGAGGCGCAACATGTTGATTTCGGCCTGGTTGAATTCGCCGTCGGCGGCACCGATGCCGAAGAGGAAATCGACCATGTGGTAGCGGGTACTGTAGTCGGTGTTGACTTTGATCTGGAAGCATACCTGGTCGATGGGAATGTCATTCTCCACCATCTGCTTGAGCACCTGAAGCATCTCTTTTCCACGCTCTTCACCATAGTTTTGAAGCAGGAAACGCTTGACGAAGTCGAGTTCGCTGCGCTTGACGTCACCGTCGGCTTTCATGACGGCGGCGATGAGGACCATGAGGGCGGCGTTGATGTCCTGCTGCGATCCGGTGTTGCGGTAAGGACCGTGATGGGAGGAGGAGTAGCTGCTGTAATCGCCGCCAGGGATTTGGTTGTTGGGAGAGACGGCTTTACCGATCCAATAGCCGAGGAGTGCTCCAATGGGGCCTCCGACGGCCCATCCGAGGCCCGCGAAGAGCCATTTGAGGAAACTGCCCATGTGGTTGGTGTGTTTATGGTTGGTTAACGTTAATTGGCTTGAATGATTTGATAGAGGATGCTTTGGATGTCGGTACGGACATTGAGTTGAGCCAACTTGTTGGGGGAGGCGGAGGGATGGACGCGGTTGGAGAGGAAGACATAGACGAGGTCGTATTCGGGATCGACCCAAAGCATGGTGCCGGTGAAGCCTGTATGGCCAAAGGAGGCCTGGGAGGCGAAGTGGGAGGTCTGCGCGTTCTTGGCAGGCACAAGGAGTTGCTTATCGAAGCCGAGGGCGCGGCGGTTGCCCTGCTTCTCGAAGTGGCGGCGGGTGAAAGTCTCGACGGTTTTCTGTTTCAGGTAGCGGTGACCGTCAAGTTCTCCGCCGTTGAGGAGCATCTGCATAAGGAGAGCCACCTCGCGAGCGTTGGAGAAGAGGCCGGCGTGGCCGCTTACGCCTCCCATGGCGTAGGCATTGGGGTCGTGGACGGAGCCGCAGATGAGTCCGCGGAGGGAGTCGATTTCGGTGGGTGCGATGGAGAGGGTATCGGATGCGGAGGGGTTGGATTGCGGGTTGAACAAGGTGTGGGTGAGGCCCATCGGCTGGGAGAAATACTTGTTGACATAACGGTCGAGAGGGAGGCCGCTGACTTTCTCGACGAGGTCGGCCAGGAGCATAAAGCCGAAGTCGCTGTAGCAGTAGTTGTTGTCGGGGCGGAGCTCGGAGGCGGCGACCAGGCGTAGGATACTGTCGCGGTCGGAGGTTTGCTGCCAGAGGGCGTCGAAGGCCTTGAGGCCGGCGCAATGGCTGAGTGCCTGTTTGAGGGTGATGTTCTCCTTGTCGGTGTTTTTGAGGTAAGGCAAATAACGGCTCAGCTTGTCGTTGATGTTCATCTGGTTGTGATCGACGAGGTGCATGACGGCGAGGGTGGTAGCGGTGACCTTGGTGAGGGAGGCGAGGTCGTAGATGGTTTGCGGGGTGACCGGTTCGGAGGTCGGGTCGTAGGAGAGACGGCCATAGCAGCGTTCGGCGACCACACGTCCGTGGTGCATCACGAGAATCTGGCAACCGGGCATGGCGCCCTCGCCGATGGCCCGTTCGACGATGGTGTCGATGCGGCGGTCGATATTGAGGTTGAGGTCGGCCGTTATATTCTTGCAGACGGTTTCGTGCTCCTTGCCGGGCACACGGATTTCGTCGTCGAGGAAGGGGACGACATAGCGATATTTGGCGTGGAGCACACGGCGGCAATGGTAGTCGATGAGCGCCCGGATGCTGTCGTTCTGCACCGCAGCGGTCTTGATGGTTTCGATGGCTTGAGGCACGTCGGGCGGAAGGAGGAGAATGTCGTTGCCGGCAAGGAGAGCGGCGAGCTCGCCCCGACCGAGGCCATAGGTGTTGGTGACTCCTTTCATGTCTAGGCCATCGGTGATGATGATGCCATTGAAGCCCAACTGTTTGTGCAAGAGGCCATCGACGACAATCGGGCTGAGGGATGTGGGATGCAAGGAGTCGAGAGCATTGACTTGGAGATGAGCCACCATGATGCCCCCCACCCCGGCACCGATGAGGCGACGGAAGGGATAGAGCTCGATTGAGTCGAGGTGGGCACGCGAATGCTTGATGACAGGGAGCTCGAGATGGCTGTCGGCATCGGTGTCGCCGTGCCCGGGAAAGTGTTTGGCGACAGCCATCACCCCTTGGCTTTGCTGCCCGAGAGAGAACATGATGCCTAGCTGGCTGACGCGCTCGGGGTCGTTGCCATAGGAGCGGGTGCCGATGACGGGGTTCTTGGGATTGGAGTTGACATCGACCACGGGTGCGAAGTTGATATGGATGCCCATTTCACGGCATTGACGACCGATTTCCTCACCCATACGGTAGGCGATGCTGTCGGCATCGGGGGTGAGTTGTCCGAAAGCGGCGTTACGCGGGAAGGAGTAGAGGTCCTTGAGTCTCATGCCAAGACCCCACTCGCCGTCAATGCTGACAAACAGGGGGATGCGGGCATCTTTCTGGAAACGGCGCGTCATGGGGACCTGCCGTTCGGCCGTACCAACAAAGAAGCAGACGCCACCGACGCCGTAGCCGTTCATCTGCTCGGAGAACTCCTTAGCCTGCTTGTCATTCATGTTCAGGGGAACTCTGACGATCATCAGCTGTGCAATGCGCTGTTCGAGATTCATAGATTCCATCTTTTCCTCCACCCAGTTGACCGCAGGGTTGCGGTAGGTGAGGCCGCGGGCGTCAAAGAACTGCTGAGCCGAGGCTGTCAAGGAGGCGACAAATAGGAGGGTGAGAAATAGCGTCTTTTTCATTGTCTTAACAATTTATCGATATAGGCCACCTGACGATGTCGCGGGTTACCTTCATAGTTCAGAATCACATAATCGGCACGGAGCATCATTTCTTCGGCTGGCATCTGGTTGGCGATGCGGGCCATGAGCTGTTCCTCCCCTACCCCGTCGCGCAGACGGAGCCGACGCAGACGTTCAGGAAGGTCGAGATAGACACACACCATGCGGTCCATCAAACGGTCAAAACCGCAGTCGTAAAGGATGGCGCTCTCAAAAAGGACATAGGGCGATTGGGGATGGAGGCTGCAGAAACGGTCGAAATCGGCCATCACCCTAGGGTGAACCAATGCGTTGAGACCGTCCAGGAGAGTACGGTCGGAAAAGACTCGTTTGGCGACGGCACGCTTGTCGGCGCTTCCGTCGGTCAGGAAAACCCCGTCGCCCAAAAGATGCCGCAAGTCGTCAAGGAAGTCGGTATCGTTATAATAGCATGCCGCCACGCTGTCGCTCACAAAACAAGGCACACCCAATGCCTTGAATTCATCCAACACGGTGCTTTTACCGCAGCCAATACCACCGGTTATGCCAACACGCTTCATTTAATGACAACACATTGCACCTCGTTCGGTTCGATGCTGCGGAGACGGATATAACCAGGGAACTGCAGCAGTTGTGGAGACAATCTCCCTCCGGAAGAGAGCAGCTCATCGTAAAAAACGGCGACCGTGAACTCGGGCTCCCGCAGGAGGTCTCTCTGTGCCACCCATGCATGGACGGTGACCTGGGGTGGATAAACCTTGACCGAGAGCGCGGTATCAGCTCCTTTGACAATCACAGGAACCATATATTCCTTTTCCACATAAGCCTCCACAGGGAGATAGAGGTTCACCTCCTGACACGAAGGTCGAACGTCGGCATATTGCTTCCACACAGGGTCAAGCATCAAGGGGTAGGTGCCGCTTTCTTTGATGCCAAGAATTTCAGCAGGTTGAATGTTCACCTGTTGGATGTCGTCCAACGCTTTCTTTGGCCCATAGAGTGTCACCACCGAAGGGGTCAACACCGGCTCGCCATAGAGGCCGTATTGATCGGCAAAGGAGATGTTCAGTTGGTCGAGATTGACAAGATAATCCCTGTGGCTTCGCTCGGCGAAGGAGAAATGGATAGAGTCAACAGATGACATAACACTTTTGGCGCCAAGTATCGACTGACGGACACGATCCGTCAGCGGCCCTACCGGCAAAGCATTTTGAGTCACCTCTACCGGCACTTCAAGTGAGACGGTATTTTGACTTATGCCAAGCAGCATAGCATTGAATCCGGAGATGTGCGCCTGAACGGGCAACAGAGTATCGGCTTGCAGCAAGGCATAGCGCACGGTGTCGTAGCCGATGTATTCGACCCGGACACGCACAGGGTAGTCGTTTTCTTCCGACAGAGAAACGCCCACCCATACCAGAGCGGTGATTCCCAGTATGACGAGGAAGCGCTTCACTTCTTGTCGTCGGTCTTAGGCTCGGGGGCGGGTTGGATCATGCTTTTCTCGACTGTAACGATGACACCATTGGTCACCTCCACTTCAACGGTGTGGTCGGCCACAGCGTGCACTTTGCCGTAGATGCCGCCTGAGAAGAGGACGCGGTCGCCCTTCTTGAGCTCGTTGCGGAACTTCTGTTCTTCTTTTTCTTTCTTACGTTGTGGACGCATCATCAGAATCCACATGATGACAAGGATGACAATCATCCAAATCCACGTATTTCCGCCTTGTTGTGCTAAAACTGTCATAGATGTTGTATTGTTTTTTAGTTTGTCTGATTAAAATTTCATTTATTTATCGCGTCACCTGGGCAAGGATGGTGAGCTTGGAGGAGGAAGGCTGTGCGTTGGATACCACGGTGACCTCCTGGAACTGCTGGCCGGATTTGCCGGAGGAGTTGAAGCTGACGGTGATGTAGGCGTCGCCCCCCGGAGCGATGCGTCCCTTAGGGTAGTCGGCAACGGTACATCCACAGGTGGCGCTGCAGCTGTTGATGACGAGGTCGGCGGTGCCGGTATTGCGGAAATGGAAACTATAACTCACACTCTCACCAGCCGAGAGGCGACCGAAGTCGTGCATATCGCTGTCGAAGGTGATGACGGGCATCGCTTCCTTGTCATTGTATCCCTGTGCACTACGGGGATTGCGTATCAAATCAACCCCGGGATCTTTCTTGTTCTGGCAGGCGCTGATTCCAAGGAGGGTCAACAGCACCATTGCATATATACTCTTATTTCTCATTTTCCTTTCCAGTTTGCTCATTCGCCTTTCACATCTATTTCCGTCAGAAGCCCGCGTCCGGTCTTATTGATACGGCCTTTGGAGCGGAGTTCGAGGAGGAGTCGGTCAAGGATGCCGTTGATGAAGAGACGGCTACGCTCGGCACTGAATTCCTTGGAGAGCTCGATATACTCATCCACCGTCACCTTTTCGGGAATAGTGGAGCATGAGGTCAGCTCGGCGACGGCCATATTGATGAGCAAAATGTCCATCAGGGCCACCCGCTCGAATTCCCACCCCTGCAGACGCGCCTTGATCATCTCGTCCGTCTCATCCCGGTCGGCCAACGACTGCTGCAACAGGCGGTGTGCGAAATCCATATCGGTTTGGTCCTTCTCATTGCGCACGTCGTACATCAAAGGCCAGGGGGTGGCCTCATCAAAATGACCTTCTGTGAGCGTCTTGAGCATCATAAAGTTGTACTGTGCGATCTGCTCGAAATCATCCTCCCACAGAAGGCTGCGCTGCGCGACGACGGCCACCAGGGCCTCGCGGTTCATAAGGTAGCGGAACATATTGACGGCGAACTCATGATCCTGCGCATAGTCGGAGTCGTCATGCGAAAGGTAGCGGCAGTAGATGTCCTGCTTACGGAAATCGATGAAAGCCTCGCGCACAAGATCCTCGTAGGTGTCCCACATGGCGCCCCACTTTTCGGAATATTTCTTCAATTCGTAGTTGTCGGCCAACCGACGGAGAAATTCGTTGTTGACAAACTTGCGGTTGGGGTGCTTCTCGGCCTCCGAGGGGCGGAACTTCTTCTTCCCTTCCTCGATGACCTTCTCTCCCACCTCGAGCATGCGCACCATCAAGGCCACCTGCACGATTCCCAACTCGTTCAACCGTCCCACATGGTAGTCGAAATCGTGCAATGCATCGGCTGGGGTTTTCTTCTCAATCTGGCAGGCATAGAGTTCCTGCAACACCTTGCTTCTTAGAAAATGTCGGCTGAGCATCAGAGTACTATATTAATGATTTTTTTAGGCACAAATATCACTTTCTTGGGTTCGGCGCCAGCCAGCCAGCGCTGACCGTCGGGCGAAGCCTTGATGGCCTCGAGGGCCTCGGCTTGTGTGGCAGCGGCAGGCAGGTCGATGGTAAAACGCATCTTGCCGTTGAACTGCACGGGGTACTTCACGGTGTCTTCAATCAGCATCGAGGGGTCGTACTGCGGCCACTCGGCGTCGAACACCGTTGTGTCGTGACCCAACTGGTGCCACAATTCCTCGGCTATATGGGGTGCGAACGGCGCTATCAGCACAGCCAGGGGCACCAAGGCCTCACGGCTGCCACACTTGAGGTCGGTCAGCTGATTGGTGCAAATCATGAAAGTGGAGACAGAGGTATTGAACGAGAAACGCTCGATGTCGTCGGTCACCTTCTTGATGGTTTGATGCACCACCTTCAATGCCTCCTTGGATGCGGGCTCGCTGCCGATGTTGTCGTACAGGCGCCAGAATTTCTTCAGGAAACGATGGACACCTTCGATACCATTGGTATCCCACGGCTTGGCTTGTTCCACGGGACCCAGGAACATCTCGTAGAGCCTCAGCGTGTCGGCGCCATAACGCTCCACCAGGTCGTCGGGGTTCTGCACGTTGAACATCGACTTCGACATCTTCTCCACCTCCCAGCCACAGATGTACTTGCCATCCTCCAGCTCGAAGCGGGCTTCGGCGAATTCGGGACGCCATTGGCGGAAGCGCTCGAGGTCGAGCACGTCGTTGTCCACCATATTGATATCCACGTGGATGGGTGTCACATCGTCCATATTCTTTATCAAGCCCTTGGATATGAAAAGGCCGTTGTCGCTCTTGCTTCTATACACGAAGTTTGAGCGTCCCTGTATCATGCCCTGGTTGATGAGTTTCTGGAACGGTTCCTCTTTCTTGGCCATACCGAGGTCGAAGAGAAACTTGTTCCAGAAGCGGGCATAAATGAGGTGTCCGGTGCCATGCTCGGCGCCACCGACATAGAGATCTACATTCTGCCAATACGTTACCGCCTGCTCGGAAAAATAACGAGAGTCGTTCGTAGGATCCATATAGCGCAGATAGTATCCGCTGCTACCGGCAAATCCAGGCATGGTGCTCAGCTCCAGAGGAAAGACCTTCTGATTGTCGATCTTGCTGTTCTCTTCCACGCAGCCTTTCTCCTCGTTCCAAGCCCACTTCGTGGCGTGACCCAGCGGGGGTTCCCCGCTGGCCGTAGGTTTGAACTCGCTCACCTCTGGCAGCTCCAACGGCAGGTGCTCCTCACCTATCGCATAGGGAATGTTATTCTTATAGTAGATCGGGAACGGCTCGCCCCAATAGCGCTGGCGGCTGAAGATGGCGTCGCGCAGGCGGTAGTTCACCGTCCGGTGGCCGATGCCCAGTTCCTCTATTTTGTCGATTACGGCGGCCATCGCCTCCTTCACCTTCATGCCCGTAACGAAACCGCTGTTCACCGAGTAGCCGGTCTTTGCGTCCATACTCTCCGTCCATGTGGAGGGGTCGCTCACCACATCCTTCTCCAGCGAAACCACCTGGCGTATCGGCAAACCGAAATGACGAGCAAAGGCGAAGTCGCGGCTGTCGTGTGCCGGCACAGCCATGATGGCCCCTGTGCCGTAACCCGCCAACACATAGTCGCTCACCCAGATAGGGATGCGTTCCTCGGTCAGCGGATTCACCGCATAAGCTCCGGTGAACACTCCGCTCACCTTCTTCACTTCCGCTTGGCGCTCGCGCTCGCTGCGGTTCTTGGCCCAAGTCACATAATCCTGCACCTGCTGCCGCTGCTCGGGAGTGGTAATCTCATCTATCAGTTCATGCTCGGGACAGAGCACCATGAACGTCACCCCGAAAATAGTGTCGGGACGGGTGGTAAAAATCTCAAAACTCGGCACCGGCTGTGGGTCGAACTGCGGCATATAGGCCTGCGCTCCAGGCAACACATTGGCATTGCTCTTCATATCGAGCGGGAACCACACCGCAGCACCTTCCGAGCGCCCAATCCAGTTGCGTTGTATCTCTTTCAGCGAATCCGTCCACTCCACCTTCTCCAATCCATCGACCAACCGCTGGGCATAAGCCGTGATTCTCAAGCTCCACTGGCGCATCAACTTTCTCTCCACCGGGTAGCCGCCTCGCACGCTGAGGCCGTTCACCACCTCGTCGTTGGCCAGCACCGTACCCAATCCGGCGCACCAGTTCACGGGGATGTCGGCCAGATAGGCCAGGCGGTAGTTCATCAGCACCTGCTGATGCTTTGTCTCATCCCATGCGTTCCACTCGGCCGCCGAGAAATCCAAGGCCTCCGTGCAGGCGGCGTCCAAACCCTCGGTACCGTTCTTCGCGAACCGGGCCTCCAGCTCGGCAATCGGCAGCGCCTTGTTTTCCGTGTTGTCGTAATAATGCTTGAACAACTGCAGGAAGGTCCATTGCGTCCACTTGTAATACTTCGGGTCGCAGGTCCTCACCTCGCGATCCCAGTCAAAACTGAATCCCAGTTTGTCCAGCTGCTCACGATAGCGGGCAATATTCCGCTCCGTCGTCACCGCCGGATGCTGCCCCGTCTGTATGGCATACTGCTCAGCCGGCAAGCCGTAAGCGTCGTAACCCATGGGATGCAGCACATTGTAGCCCCGCAGGCGCTTATAGCGGGCATAAATGTCGCTGGCTATATAACCCAGCGGATGCCCCACATGCAATCCCGCTCCCGATGGATAGGGAAACATATCCAAAACATAATAATGTGGCCGATCACTCTCGTTCGAAACATGATACACACCATGCTCCCTCCAGTAGTTTTGCCACCGAGGTTCAAGATTCCTGAAGTCGTAGTCCATTTTCATTCAATCTTTTATATCAGCCGTTCGCTCTGGCTGAAAAAGCAAAGATACATAAATATTTTTATATACGCGAGGAAAAAATTGCCACCCCTAGGTTATCACTTGGTTACTACCAGGTTTGCCCTTAGGAATAACTTGAGGAGTACTTTTCGCCCGGAAAGAGACAATCCCCCCTGACACTTGGCCGGAGGGGATTGTCGTAAGGTGTTATCTGATTGCTATTTGTCCATCGTGTAGAGGAATTCCTCGTTGTCGGAAGTGCGGGCCATCTGCTTCTGCAAGAATTCCATGGCCTCGACGGGGGTGAGGTCGGTAAGGTGGTTGCGAAGAATGACGCTGCGGGAGAGAAGGTCGGGCTTGACCAAGAGGTCGTCGCGGCGGGTGCTGCTGGCGGCCAGGTCGATGGCGGGATAGAGACGGCGGTTGCTGAGTTTTCGGTCGAGCTGGAGCTCCATATTGCCGGTACCCTTGAATTCCTCGAAGATGACGTCGTCCATCTTGGAGCCTGTCTCGGTGAGGGCGGTGGCAATGATGGTCAGGGAGCCGCCTCCTTCAATGTTGCGGGCGGCGCCGAAGAAACGTTTGGGCTTCTGCAGGGCATTGGCCTCGACACCGCCGCTAAGCACCTTTCCGGAGGCCGGCTGCACGGTGTTGTAGGCTCGTGCCAGACGGGTGATGGAGTCGAGGACAATCATCACATCATGGCCACATTCGGTGAGACGTTTGGCTTTCTCCAACACGATGTTGGCGATACGCACGTGACGGTCGGCGGGTTCGTCGAAGGTGGAGGCGATGACCTCGGCCTTCACGGAGCGCTGCATGTCGGTGACTTCCTCGGGGCGCTCGTCGATGAGCAGCACCATCAGATAGACCTCGGGGTGGTTGAAGGCGATGGCGTTGGCCACTTCCTTGAGGAGGGTGGTCTTACCTGTCTTGGGTTGGGCGACGATAAGGCCGCGCTGACCCTTTCCAATGGGGGTGAAAAGGTCGATGATGCGGGTGGAAAGTGTCTCCTTGGGATGGCCGGTGAGTTTGAATTTCTGATCGGGGAACAGCGGCGTGAGACTCTCGAAGGGGATGCGGTCACGTACCCGGTCGGGGCTGAGACCATTGATTTCAAGAATCTTCACCATTGGGAAGAACTTGTCACCCTCGCGTGGAGGACGCACGGTGCCGCGGATGGTGTCACCGGTCTTGAGGCCATAGTTGCGTATCTGCTGCGGAGAAATATAGATGTCGTCGGGAGAGGAAAGGTAGTTGTAGTCGCTGGAGCGGAGAAACCCATAGCCGTCGGGAACCAGCTCGAGGACGCCTTCGGCCTCGATGATGCCCTCATACTCGAAAGCATAGTGTTTCTTGGGAGCTGGCTGGCGGGGTTCTTCCACAGGTGCTGTAACTTCTGCCGTTTCTTTTACAGCCGGAACTTTTTCGGCTTTGACAGCCGGTGTGCCGACCGGGTTTTCTGTTTTGACAAGTCCTGCCAACGGGTCGTTTTCGTCGGGCAAAGATTGCACTTCGGGTTTGTCGGCGGATTCCGCCGGAGCCTCCCCTTCCGCGGATTGCTGCTGTGCGTTGTTTTTGCGCGGACGACCACGCTTGCGTTTTGTGGAAGACGGGACCGCCGCTGTGGTTTCAGCCACAGCCGGTTCGGTGCTTTCCAGCCGGCGGACGAGAAAGCGCCCCTCAGGGCTGAGAATATCGGGCACCGTCGGGACAGATGGCATCTCCAGGTCTTTGATTTCCAACGGCACAGGTGCCGATTCCTGCACAGGCTTGGATTCCTGCACAGGTTTGGGTGCCTGAGCCGGTTTTTTATCTTGGGACGACTTGTTTTTATGCACTTCCGGGTTCTTGACCGAAGATTCAGCCAACAGCTTGGGTTTCATGTGCTGACGACGGTTCCTGCCTTCGCCGGATTGCGGCTGGGCGGTGTCGCCACCGGTTTTCTGCACGGTGTCGGGATTGACGGCTTGATGGTCAAGGATGCTGTAAATAAGTTCTTGGTGTTCGAGGCGTGTGGCCTTGGAAATGCCCATCTGCTTGGCGATGTCTATAAGTTCAATCTGGGCTTTCGATTCTAACTCAGTTTTACTGTACATGAAAAGGTTTAGGAATTAAAATTTATAGTTCAAGGAAACCTTGATTGTTTTCAATAAAAAGAATAAAACATTGGATTACAAGCCACTCACACACACACCCACACTCACGGCCCATCTGTTTTGACGATGCAAAAATACAATTTTTCCGTAAATTGATAAACTTTTTTTCTCCACAACGAAAAAAAAATGTAATTTTGCAGCGAATAATAATAGAATTATTTATCACATAATAACGTAAGAATATGAACATTCCTGCAAATCTGAAGTACACCCAGGACGACGAATGGGTGCGTGTAGAAGGCGAATTTGCTTTCGTTGGTATTACCGACTATGCCCAGCACGAGCTCGGCGACATCGTCTTTGTGGATGTCACCTGCGAGGGCGACACCGTCGAGGCCGGTGAGGCTTTCGGTAGCGTCGAGGCCGTCAAGACCGTGGCCGACCTGCTGATGCCCGTGAAGGGTGAGGTGGTCGAGTTCAACGCCGACCTGGAGGATGCCAGCGCCATCAACGCCGACCCCTACGGCAAGGGCTGGATTATCAAAGTGAAACCCGAGAACATGGCCGACATCGACGCCCTGATGGATGCCGAAGCCTACAAAGCCAAAATCGGTGCCTAATCAGCATTGTTACCCTACAAAAAGGAAGCCCTGCGAGATGTTTCGCAGGGCTTCCTTTTTGTATTGCTGCCAGTTTCTCAACCGTCAGTCTTTTACCAATCGTACCGAAACACCGTGGTAACGGTAAGCGGTACCCTCAACATTCAGGTAACTCTTCTCGAATTCAACACTGCAAGCCGAATTACCGTAATAATCGTCGGGAGCATGTGTAGTGGACCAATACACGCCCTCACTACCGGCAAAGTTGACTCTCAGCTCGGTGCCATCGACCACACGACGTCCGGCAGCCGGCAAGAACACGGCACCGGCAAGTTCCAGTTTCTTCCACTGTGCAAGGGTATATCGGTTGGAGGGCTCGCCAGTGTAGGTGTTTCTTGCCGCACCTGCGGTAAGCGTAATGCTGTCGGGCATGGTGAAGCTGTCGGGCAGCACTATCAGACCGAAATGATCATTGACAACCGCAGTGGCCCACTTTCCGTTGCGCTTGGTGTTGTTGCCAAGCAGATAGGCCCACTCCTCGGCCGTGAGCGTGCGCCACTTCCTTGCCGTGTTGCCACCGTTGCTTATGGCATTGAAGACACCCCAGTCGGCATTGGCATATTCTCCGGTCAGGTCATTGGTGGAGGAACCTCCCACATGGTAGGGATTGAGTTCGGTGTCCCATGGCTGGTAGTTGTTCCAGCCACTGGTGCCCCACAGGAAGAGATCCACCCATCCATCGTAAGAGCTTGAAGCATTGATATTTCCATCGCCGACATAATCATATTGATTCTCGGCGAAACGCCACTTGCTACTGGCGGCATTGTACTGCAGATTGCCCTTGGAGAAATGCACACTCTTGGTGTCGCTGATTGAGAACACCGACTTGGTGGCACCATTAGAATCGAAGGCACTCTCCGCTGCCGGAGTCGGCGTCGTTTGTGGCTCGTTCTCTTTCTCTCCACATGCGGAAACCATGAGTGAAACAGTTGCTATAAAAAAGAGCAACTTGACGTTTTTGTGAAAATGATTCATCGTTTTTTTGATTAGTTTTTTGATTAATTCGGGTTGCAAAAATACAACAAAAAACAACAATGAAAAGAATAAATTCACACCCAACCGCAGGGGGGGGTAAACACACTGACAATCTGCATATTACATGCATACAATATTTTTCAACAGGCCATAAGGATTGAATAAAAAAAATGGGCAGCAATATGCTGCCCACATGAAATTCTGGAAGGTTGCGGATGCAACTTAATCCATGATGGTGTTCCAGTTGTGCTTGTCTTCGGCCTCGCCGAGCTGGATGGCGCGGAGGGCGTTGTAGAGCTTGGTGCTGTAAGGGCCGGGCTCCTTGCCAAAGACGTAGCTCTTGCCTGTCTCGGGGTCGTCGAGACGCTCGATGGGGCTGATGACGGCGGCGGTACCGCAGGCACCGGCCTCCTGGAAGGTGCTCAGCTCCTCGACGTCGATGGGACGACGTTCGACCTTCATGCCCATATCCTCGGCGAGCTGCATGAGGCTCTTGTTGGTGATGGAGGGCAGGATGCTGGTGCTCTTCGGGGTAACATAGACGCCGTCCTTGATACCGAAGAAGTTGGCAGCACCGGCTTCATCGACATATTTCTTTTCTTTGGCGTCGAGATAGAACTCGCAGGCGTACTGGCCACCGTGGCAAGCTTCGACGTGGGCCTTGAGGGAAGCGGCATAGGTGCCACCCACCTTATAGACGCCGGTGCCGAGAGGGGCGCTGCGGTCATACTTGCGGGTGATGACATAGGGGTTGGCCTTGAAGCCGCCCTTGAAGTAAGGTCCCACGGGGGTGACGAAGATGA
>ODAI013575266.1_pt1 | contig 14750 bp, 12 predicted proteins | sample 1539321 | NCBI WGS metagenome assembly ODAI01 (sample SAMN02144231, study PRJEB22623) | gut metagenome | biome: sheep rumen | host: Ovis aries | place: New Zealand
ACCCGTTTCGGCGGAATGTTTCTGTTGCACTTTCCCTACAGTTACCTGCGGCGGACGTTATCCGTCATCCCTGCCCTGCGGAGCCCGGACTTTCCTCATGCTTAGCACGCGATCGCCTGGTCTGCCCAAAATCCTGATTTATTATAACTATGTTAAATTAGTTTTCAATGCGTTAACTGCTTTTTCTTTCAGATTTATCAGGTAAGAATGATCTTCCCTGATCTTTTTCAGGATGTCCTGGTGGTCTTCTTTCCCACCGCTCAGATTGGCTTCCTGCTCTTCAAGGCTGCCGATCTTCCAGCATATCCTGTTAAGCGCCAGCTGCGGATCCGCACTTATTATCCCTTCAGGATACTTCCAGCGGATATCATCTTCGGAATATGGCGCTTCTCTGCTGCTTTCTTCAGATGGTACTGCCGAGATTATCTCACATGCAAATTTTCCTTCTTCTGCCAGCCTTTCGCTTTCGATATTCCATCCGTGAGTATACAGATAGTATCGCAGTGTTCCCGAATGCTTTCTGGGCTGAAGGATGAGTTTTCTGAAGCTTTTGCTTTTGCTCTCATCGTCTGCGAGTATATCCTTTATAGTATGCCCGCCAAGCCCCGCTATTATGAGCTCATTAACTTCACCAGCGTCTATGGTCTGAAGGCCATCTCCTATGCGGAAATCCGACTCGTTTACTCTCTCATTCAGATGGCAGGAAGCGAATGTTTCTTTTGCTTTTGCGAGCGATCCCTCACTAATATCTGACATTATAACGCGCGGAGACTTTCCCTGTTTCATCAAAACCATAGGGACGTATCCATGATCCGTCCCTATGTCAGCTATGCTGTGTCCATCGGTTACTGCGTCTGCGAGCGCGTATATTCTTTTGCTGAGTCTCATTACTCGAGGTAGTCGCGCAGCTTTTTACTGCGGCTAGGGTGTCTGAGTTTGCGAAGAGCCTTGGCTTCGATCTGACGTATTCTCTCACGGGTAACGTTGAATTCCCTGCCAACTTCTTCCAGTGTGCGTGGACGTCCGTCATCGAGTCCGAATCTGAGAATGAGAACTTTCTTTTCTCTTTCGCTGAGTGTATCCAGCACCTCGCGAAGCTGCTTCTGCAGCATGGAATAAGCTGCTGCGTCTACTGGTGAAGGGATGTCTTCATCAGGAATGAAATCGCCAAGGTGGCTGTCTTCTTCCTCACCGATCGGAGTCTCAAGTGATACAGGATCCTGACTGATTTTCTTGATCTCTCTTACCTTCTCAACAGAGATTCCCATCTCCTTAGCGATCTCTTCGCTGGTCGGTTCACGTCCGTACTCCTGAAGGAGCTGCCTGGATATTCTGATCAGCTTGTTGATAGTCTCGACCATATGCACAGGGATACGGATAGTACGTGCCTGATCGGCTATCGATCTTGTAATGGCCTGTCTGATCCACCATGTTGCGTAAGTAGAGAACTTATAGCCCTTTGTATAGTCGAACTTTTCTACTGCTTTGATCAGGCCGAGGTTTCCTTCCTGGATAAGATCGAGGAACGAGAGACCTCTGTTAAGGTATCTGCGGGCAATACTTACTACGAGCCTGAGATTGGATTCGCAAAGCTTCTTCTTGGCTTCTTCATCTCCCTGTTCGATTCTGATTGCAAGATCACGCTCTTCCTCTGCGGTAAGCAGCGGAACCTTTCCGATCTCTTTGAAATACATTCTTACAGGGTCATCTGTAGGAATATTTTTCGCAGAGTCGCTTACTTCGATCTCGCCTGAAGACTTGATGATTACACCGCTTTTCTTTTCGTCTTCTTCATCGTTGAGAATATCATCTTCATCAAGTTCAAGCTCGAGGAGATCATCATCATCAACGTCGTCATCTTCAAGTTCACTAGCATTAGGCTCTCTGGTTTCGATTATGCTGATATTTTTGCTTTCGACCATGTCGTAGATGTCTTCAAGAGCATCTTTGTCGAAATTGGAGTCAGCAATCATTGCGTTGATTTCACTGTAGGTGATCTCGTTGCCGGTCATCTTGGCTGCTTCAACAATTGCATTTGCAGCCTCTTCTGTCTTTGTTGTTTCAAATTGTTCATCGCTGTCGTCGATTAAAACGCGATTTGGGTCTTTGCTCTTACTTTTCATTTTCTCAGGCATTACTTTCCTCCATTGTAAGATTGATGAGTTTATCGAGCTCCATTAGCCTTGCCACCAGTTTATCGATTTCATCGGTCATTCCCATCTTTTCGGCTACCGCTATATTGTTTGTGACTTCGGCTTTTTCGTCCCGATATTTTCCGACAAGATACCCCGCCTTCGTCTCTTTATAGAAGACCTCATCATCGGGTCCTGTCTGTATCGATTCAAGCTGTTTTGCAAATTCGGCTTCCTCGTCCGGATCAAGCGCTTCGAATATCATCTCTTTAGTTATGCCGCGGATCGCTGTATTCATGTCTGCAGACAGCGATTCTTCAACGCGCAGTATCTTATTCGCAAGCGGGCTTCCGAAAACTATGCCGTCTTCGCGGAAACGCTTTATATATCTTGGGTCGTGCATCGCCAGTATTACAAATGCCATCTCAAAGCGCTCATAATAGCCTATATTAGCGGCTTTTCTGACCGAATTTCTGACAGCTCTGTCTCTTCCGGCGCTGTTTGTATTGGTATTAACCATTTTATTATTATCGCCACCAGCTCTCACTGCCATATGTATGGCACTTTCGGATATACCGAATTCATTTGACAGCTTTCGGACGTAAATATCCTGCTCAACAGGACCGAGGTTTCTTAGTATCGGTACTGTTCTTTCTATGTAATCCAGCACGTCTCTGTCGTTGCTGAAATCGTAACCTCTTCTGGCAAGCCTCAGCTTGTAGTCTGTAGCCGGTACAGCGTTATCTGCAAGCTTCAGAAAAGCCTCTCTGCCGTGCGCTTTTACAAAGTCATCAGGATCCTTGCCGTCAGTAACATTCATTACCCTTGGCCTGCCGCCTGCTTCACTTATAACATCGATTCCCCTGAGCGCTGCATTTATACCGGCAGAATCAGAGTCGTAAGACAGAATAATATTCTTTGAATATCTGCACAGAAGCCTGGCCTGATTGATAGTCAGCGCAGTTCCCAGTGAAGCAGCCACGTTTCGGACACCGTTCTGATACAGGGATATCATATCCATGTAGCCTTCTACGATAACAGCCCGGTCTTCTTTATCTATCTCCTTTTTTGTGAGATTAAGTCCGAAAAGGTTATTCTTTTTAAGGAATATCTCACTCTCCGGAGAGTTAAGGTACTTAGGTTTATAGTCTCCTATTGCCCTGCCTCCGAAGCCTATAACCTTGTCCTGCGCACTGATTATAGGGAACATCACCCGGTTGCGGAACTTATCATACAGGCCGTTCTTTCCGCTGTTTGCAAGACCGAGCTTCAGCATGTCATCGTCAGAGACACCTTCTCTTCTCAGGTAGTCTACGAGAGCATGCCCGGAAGCAGGAGCATAACCCAGTCCAAAAGCGGTTATAGTTTCTTTTTTAAGTCCACGCTTTCTGAGATATGCGAGACCTTTGTTTCCCCTTATTCCCAGAGAGTTGTAAAAGAATCGCGCTGCCTTTGCATTGATGCCGTGGTACTTATCGTAATCTATCCTGGGACCGCTGCTTCGCCTTTCAGGCAGCTTTATGCCGTTCTCTGCAGCCAGTTTTTCTACAGCTTCCATAAAAGGCAGCTTGTAATACTCCTGAACAAACCCGATAACGTCTCCGGACTTGCCGCATCCGAAGCAGTGATAAAACTGCTTGCTTTCATTAACGCTGAACGAAGGCGTCTTTTCTGAGTGGAACGGGCAAAGACCCATGTAATTGGATCCGGATCTCTTGAGCGTGACTTCACGGCCTATGATGTCGACTATATTAAGCTGAGCTTTTAGTTCGTCTGTAAAGTTATCGTAAGCCATGGATCACAATTGCCTCCAGCCCTGTGGGACAAACAGCCTGTCATACAGATTGAGTGCATATCTGTCAGTCATTCCCGAGATCAGATCCTTTACAGCTACTTCAGTGCCTTCTTCCTGCTCAATCTGCTTGTAAATACCCGGTATCTCGTCTGAGTGCTCTATATAGTATCTGTACAGTGAGCTTATTATTCGTTCAACTTTGTCCAGATCTGAAACACCTCTTACATCATGCGAGTTGTAGACGTTCTTGAACATGAACGTTCTCAGCCTTCCGAGAGAATCAGAGAACTCAGGTGATAAGGATATCAGATCTTTGCCCTCGCTGTTTTTGCAAAGGTCTACTATCAGATTGTTTATGCGGTCAGAATGAGTACTTCCGAGAATCTCGATCTCGCGCTTCGGAAGCTGGTCAAATGTTATGACACCGCTCCTTATGGCATCGTCTATATCGTGATTTACATACGCGATCCGGTCGCATATCTTTACGAGCTGCCCCTCCAGGGTCATTGGTGTTACGTTTCCCCTGTGGTTAAGGATTCCGTCTCTTACCTCGTATGTGAGGTTAAGGCCTCTGCGCCGTGATGTATCTTCAATTAGATCAACAGTCCTGAGGCTCTGTACATTGTGAACGAATCCGCCAGGATGTATCTTATTGAGGACTTTCTCGCCTACATGCCCGAATGGAGTGTGTCCGAGATCGTGGCCAAGCGCAATCGCCTCTGTGAGGTCTTCGTTATACGCGAGCATTCTCGCTGCTGTGCGTGCTATCTGAGACACTTCAAGAGTATGGGTCAAACGCGTTCTGTAATGATCTCCTTCCGGTGCGAGAAAGACCTGTGTTTTGTGAATAAGCCTTCTGAATGCCTTAGAGTGAACTATGCGGTCTCTGTCCCTTTGAAAATCTGTTCTGTATTCGCATTGCTCTTCTTCAAAGCGCCTGCCCTTTGACTCAGCAGCCTTGCATGCGAGCGGCGATAGAAACTCGTATTCTCTTTTCTCGATAGCCTCTCTGTTATTCATTTTCTGATAAGTTATCACCAGCAAGCGACGAGCCGATCATGTCTGAGACTCTTACATCGAATCCGTCTATATCATAGTCGAGAGCCAGCCTGAAGTCGTAGTCGGCATCTTCGCCAAGAAGCTTTGCTGCAGCGAGATCGAATCTGGCATCTCTTACGCTTGATTCCTCTCCGGACTTCTTATTGAATGCATTGAGGTCATGAACGTACCACTTGCGGAATTTCGATATCTCTGAAGCAAGTACGTCAACGTCTGCATCGCTCATGTCATCCATTATGAGGCCGTCAAAGACACGCCCCATGGATTCGACCATAACATAAAGGTCGGTCTCATTATCCGGCAGGTGGTCGAGAAATCCTTCGAAGTACGAGTTCATGTGCTCCGCGAGTTTTTCTCTGTCTATATGCCTTATGAGATCCTTAATAAGGTTTTCCTCTATGTATTCATCTTCCTCAAGCAATGCAGAAAGATTCTCATAATACTGAAACTCTTCAGCTGAGTCTATATCAAGTACGCGGTAAAATCTGACCTTGTCCATTATTCAAATAATCTAATTCAAGTGCTATAATAGTTCTATTGACAGAGCAATATTGCTCAAATTCCATATTCTGACAGATTATTATAGCATACGGAGAGTGCAAAATGAAGATTTACGTGTTCTGTAATCAGAAAGACAGATCAAGAACTGCCTACAACGAGTTTATCCCACTGGTCAAAGAATTCGGCTATGAAGTAAGCGATGAGTTTACCGGTGACGAAGACCTTCTCGCCTGCATCGGAGGCGACGGCACTTTCCTAAGCTTTGTACATAAATGTGGTTTCCCCAAAATTCCTATCATAGGTGTAAACACTGGGCATCTGGGATTCTTTCAAGAAGCCCTTCCAACAAACCTCAGGGAAACCATGGAGTACATTTCCAGAAAAGAATATCAGCTTCAGCACATCAGTCCTGTTCAGGCAAGGATAGTTACACGCCGCGGTGAATTCATGCGTACAGGTCTCAACGAGATAGTCGTAAGAGGCCCTTACTCACATGTTTCCCATTATGACATTTCTATCGACAACACAAAGATCCAGGACTTTTCCGGTGACGGAATCATCATTTCCACGCCTGTAGGTTCAACCGCCTACAACTACTCACTTGGCGGATCACTTATATCCCCTGAGCTAGATGTGCTTCAGCTCACGCCTATTGCTCCTATGAGCACAAACGCATACAGATGCTTCAAGTCGAGTCTCATTCTCCCGTCGAGTGAGATCATAACCATCGCCGGTACCGGAAGATGCGAAGGCGGCTCCGTTCTCGTTTCGTTTGACGGCCGCACGCACGAGTTTGGCGGCGTGCTCAGAATAGAAGTCACACGGTCAGACAAAGAGATCAGTCTCATTCGCACAAACACGTATGATCACTGGAGCAAGCTTTCAAGCAAGCTTCTGTAGCACAGCAATCAGCAATGTTAATGAAAACAGCGCCTATTCAGCGCTGTTTTTTAGTTCTTCGATAGCTTTCTGAATGTCGTCAGGAAGACCTGTTCTGAAGCTTACCCTCTCTTTTGTGATAGGATGATCAAATTCAATATAGTAGGCATGAAGAGCCTGACGCTGAATCAGATCAGGGCGGCCTCCATAGAGTTCATCACCAGCTATGACATGACCAATATGAGTCAGGTGAACACGGATCTGATGCGTGCGTCCTGTATGCAGTATCACTTCAAGCAGAGTATGACTGCCGTACTTTTCAGAGTCGTAACGCTCAAGAACGTTAACTTCGCTGAGAGCATTCTTGCCGCCTTCATACATTACTTCGCGGCGAATGGATACCTCATCGGGTCTGCCTATAGGAAGGTTTATCTCAAAGTGGTCTTCTTCTACATTGCCCTCTACAAGCGCGTAGTATTTTTTTACTACTGTGCTGCGCCTCATCTGTGATGAAAGCTCATTCTGCGCGTTTGCATTCTTGGCTACTATGATTATGCCAGTGGTGTCCATGTCTATGCGGTTAGCAAACCTGACTTTAAAGGACTGCCCGCTGTCCATCATGTATTTCATTACACCATTGGCTATAGTATGCTGCGGATGCCCCTTTGTTGGGTGCACTATAACGCCAGGCTGCTTATTGACGAGAATGAGATCATCATCTTCATAAATGATATCGAGAGGAATATCCTCAGGCTCAAAATCGCTCGTCTCCTCAGGAAGCCTTACGCCAATTACATCACCGACCCCCGGTTTTATATAGCCGGGAGTCGGTGTTCCGTTCAGGTCTACCAGGGACTGATATTTCATCTTTGTTCTGAACCTGGCAGAGAATCTGTAATTCTGCCTGAGTATCTGATTGATGGTCAGCCCTGATTCTTCAGTTGTTACTATGTGTTCGTATTTTGCCATTATTTAACGGAGCTGGGCGCCGCATTTCTTATCGAGCACCTTTATGATTCCGTTCATCTTCTTTTCTATCTGTTTTGAAGTCATTGTTGAGTCGTCGTTACCGATCTTGAGGCTCAGCATAATTGACTTCTTTCCTGCAGGGATCTGCTTTCCGCGGTACTCCTCAACGAACTTCAGATCTTTAACCATATACTTGATGGCTTCTCTGATCTCACCCCATGTCATCGACTCATCTACCAGCAGTGAAAGATCCTGCTCAACGAGCGGATACTGAGGCAGGGGCTTAAACTCGTTAGTCCTTGACGGATAAGCCTCAAGCATTGCAGTATCGATTTCGAATGCTGCTGCGCTTATGAGCTTTATACCTGAGTCAGTAAGAGCCTGTACGGAAATGAGGCCTAAAGAACCAACGATCTTTCCTTCTTCTACGATGTTGAGCCATACCTTCTCGTCAGCCCAGGATGGTTTTTTCTTCTGCTTGAATGTGAATGACTTGAAGTGACAGTATCCCGGCATTCCTTCAATAACACCCTTTGCCTTGAAGAAGAGCGTTTTTGCGTCTTTTCCGGCAAAAGCGCCACTGAGCATATTCTTGTGCACAGGAAGCACCTCGTCTTCGCTTGAAGGGCTGTATTCGCCTTTCTCAAATACCTGAGCTGCTTCGAATACTGCAAATTCATCGAAGTATCTGTGATTCTTCTCTACTGTCTCGAGCATTCCAGGAATGAGTGACGCTCTGAGGTTTGCAAGTTCAGGTGCAGGAGGAGTAGCAAGTCTGACACAAGTATCAGTATCTATACCTGCAGCGTGAATGTACTTCTCGTCTATCCATGGATATGTGAAGATCTCGTTCATACCGCATCTGAACGCGAGGTATTCCCTGAGCCTTCTTGCTAGGTCCATCTTTACCTGATGTACAGACTCGTCAAAATTTACAGGAAGCGGCTGCTTCTTGAAGTATTCGTATCCGATAAGTCTTGCAATATCACCGAGAATGTCATCGTGTATGGAGACATCACCGGTAGATCTCCATGTAGGAGCCTGGCAGTGGTATACTCCGTCTTCGAATTCCACATCGTAGCCGAGTCTCCATAGAATATCTTCGATCTCGGATCTCTCAATAACTTCTCCAAGTCTTCTGTCCAGGAAGTCCTGGGTGATGTCTATCTCGGCTTTCTGAGTCTTTATTGGATAATTGTCTGTAAATGCTGTGATCTCACATTCAGGATAGATCTCTTTGAACAGCGAGAGTGCCATTGAAACTCCGAGGTCTGCTCTCTGAGTATCTATGCCCTTTTCATATCTGAGTGCAGCATCTGTCTTCTCGTTGAAGTATGCGGTCGTACGTCTGATTCCAGGCGCTGTGAATACAGCACACTCAAGGATAACAGAATTAGTAGTGTCCAGTACGGAATCATCCTTGCCGCCCTTGATACCTGCGAGGTTAAGAGGCTTTTCTGTATCGCAGATGACCAGGTGATCATGTGTGAGCTCGAGGTCTTTCTCGTCTAGAAGAAGGAGCTTTTCGCCGTCATTTGCGAGTCTTACGATTATCTTGTCGCCTGCAACATGAGTGCTGTCATACGCGTGCTGAGGTGATCCGACTGCGAGAAGTACAAAGTTTGTGATATCTACAAGCGCATTGATCGGTCTCATTCCTGCGTTTGTGATGAGTGTCTTCATCCATGCCGGGGATTCCTTAACGCATACGTTATCGATCTTTGTGGCAGTAAACCTGTTGCATCTCTCCGGTTCTTCAATAACTACCGGATACTCAGGCAGTCCTTCAGGCAGCTCACTGCTGAGCTCCTTGAACGGGACTTTATAAATAGCCGCAAGTTCTCTGGCAACACCGTAATGGCCCCAGAGATCAGGTCTGTTTGACAGCGATTTGTTATCTACTTCGAGGATCACATCATCGAGTCCGGCTGCTTCTGCAACACACTGACCGACTTCACATTCAACTCCGAGCTCAGTGAAGTCAACGATTTCTCTCTCATCCTTCGGCGGGAAAACATCTGCAAGGTATACTTCTGTTGAACCGCAGATCATTCCATAGGACGAAATGCCTCTGAGCTTTGTCTCCTTGATTTTTACAGGCTCACCTTCGCCGTGCCATACGACTTCGGAACCCGGCTTTGCGACACAGACTTTATGACCTGCGGTAAGGTTGCTGCCTCCGCATACGATCTGCTTGAGCTCGTCTTCGCCCACATCAACAATGCATACTTTGAGAGCATCAGCGTTAGGATGAGGATTGACTTCCCTGATTTCGCCAACCACTATGTCGTGGAACTTATCTGCTGTGTAAATAACGTCCTCGACCTCTACAGTTCTCATTGTGAGGTCATATGCTATCTGATCATATGAGAGATCAGCAGGCAGATCTACATATCTGCTGATGAATTTCATCGAAATATTCATAGCTTACCTCCTTCTCTACTTGAACTGCTTGAGGAATCTCAGGTCAGCGCTGTGGAACAGTCTTACGTCATCGACTCCGTAGCGCATCATTACCATTCTGTCGAGTCCTATGTTGGTGTAGAAACCTGTCCATACATCAGGATCGAGATTAGCTGCTCTGAGAACGTTCGGATGAATGACTCCGCCAGGCATTACTTCGATCCAGCCTGCATGGTTGCATGCCTTGCAGCCCTTGCCGCCGCAGAGCAGGCATTCCATGTCGATCTCATAGCCAGGCTCTGTGAACGGGAAGAAGCCTTCTCTCATTCTTACATTTACCTTGCGGCCAAAAACTTTCTCGAGAATAGCCTCTATCATAACGCGTCCGGAGCTGAAGGAGATGTCCTTATCAACTATAAGAGCTTCATACTGGAAGAACGCTCTCTCGTGACGTGCGTCAGTAGTCTCATTCCTGTATACCCTTCCCGGATATACGAATCTTGCAGGAGCACCATGCTCAAGAAGATATCTTACCGATCCGCCTGTCAGATGAGGACGGAGACAAAGCCTTTCGCTTCCCCTTTTGTCTTCTGTACCCTCAAGCCAGTAGGTGTCCATGGAAGCTCTCGCCGGATGATCGTCAGCAAAGTTAAGATTATCGAAGGCGTACTTCTCACTTGAAATATCGTCTTCGCTGAATATTTCAAAGCCAAGTGATCTGAATGCATCGTTCAGGTCGTAGCACATCTGTGTTATAGGATGAAGTGCGCCTCCGCTCACTTCGAGTCCCGGAAGAGTCAGGTCTATGTCGCCTTCTACCGCAGATGCACTTGCGATAAGCTCCTCCTGACGCTTCTGGATCTTTTCGGCAAAGAGATTCTTGACCTCGTTAGCCTTCATTCCGACTGTCTTACGCATGTCGGGTTCCAGTCCGCCCAGACTTTTGAGGACCTCCTGAAGTGAGCTTTTTTTACCTGTAAGCTCCTTGCGGACTGCCTCAAGGGTGGCCGGATCCGATGATTCAGCTATGCGCTGAAATCCTTCTTCACGGATCTTCTCCAGCTTTTCCAACATTGATTTACCCTCCTTAGCTTTGAAACTGATTATATCGATGTCGTTTGTTATACCATACCTTTACCAGTGTATACCAGGGCTTCTTCCTCGCCTCTCAGTACTCTTAAAGCACCGGCACACATGGCTTCCTGTTCTACTTCATTTTCATAAATATAAATTGGTGCGATCCATCCGGTGTACTCTCTTATGTAATCGATGAGTCCGTGGAATCTTGTATAACGGCCTGTAATAAGAATGCCGTCTACATTTCCCTTGAGCACAACTGCCATAGATCCGATGTATTTTACGATGTTATAGCAGAGAGCTTCCCACACCAGTTTCGCTTCTTCATCGCCGTCGAGAACTCTTTGATATACCTCGTCTGCATCTGAAGTGCCGAAGTGCGAAACGAATCCGCCTGTACCTGTACACAGATGACGCATCTCTTCTACGGTGTGATCCTTAAAGTAATCAAGAACTTCCATGAGAGGAAGCGAGCCAGTTCGTGTTGCTGTGAACGGTCCTTCCCCGCCAGCTCCCTGATTGCAGTCTATCTGCTTGCCGTTCTTCTGCGCTGCTATGGTTATACCGCCGTCTATGTGCGCTACCACCAGGCTGGAGTGCTTATAATCCATGCCGTGGATCTTGCAGTGCTTCATCGCTGTTCCTCTGAGATTGAGAGCATGTGATTCAGTGCGGCGTTCAATACCCTTTACACCGGTTACTCTTGCAACATCCGTGTACTCATCTACGCAGATAGGATCTACCATGAACAGCCTGCCGCCATACTTCTGCTGCATGTTGTAAGCAAGCTGAACTCCGAGAATCGACGGATGGATAGTACGGCCTACATTTTTTCTTATATCGTTCAGAAGAAGGTCATTTACCTCAAATGTTCCGCTAGGAACAGGATAGCAGCCTCCTCCCCTTCCTACAAACGCATCTATGTTATCCAGCTCGATATCATTTTTCTCAACAAAGTCCCTGATTACTTCCATTCTGTAGTCGAGCTGATCGTTCGGCATCGGGAATGAGTTGAGAACTTCTGCATCGTGAGATACTGACGTTTCAAGTATCTTTATGTTGTTTTCAAAAAGCGCAAGCTTGGTCGAGGTTGAACCAGGATTGATAACAAAAATACGGAATTTGTTGTTCTTCATAATACATCCTTGATTACAGATTTGTTTATTAATAAATAACAGCGGCCTTTATGCAGAGCCGCCGTTTGTTCTTAGCTACAGCCTTGCTCTGCGTACAGGCACTAAAAGAGCCCTCCGAACTTCATAAAGAATGGAGCAGAGACGAGTGTTACTGCAAGCATCAGCTTTATAACATTTCCAAGTGTTTCAGTAGCAAGCCTGTCAAAGTACCTGCCGGCATTATTGAATGCGAAAATCACGCACATTCCGGTTACCGATGCCGAACACGAGAATGCTATAAGCCCGTTCACCCCGCCTGCAGCTCCTGCTGCGAGCGGAACTATAAGTGACATTACAAACAGAGGTGTAAGGCCTCTGAGAGAGGATATTCTTTTTTCCGGATCCTGTGCGTCTCTGAGCCTTGAGCTGAGGACCTGGCTTGTAAGCCTTATGGATCTGATTATAAGCCCGGCACAGATGAATACCGAGACAGCACCGACTGTGATACCTGTAAATACAGGAGTGCTGAGCAGGTTTATTGCCGGATTGTTCGCTACAACAGAAAGAGCTGTGTACATTGCAACCAGGGTTACATATGTAGCTACTCCTGAATAAGTCTTTCCAACAGAATCTGCGCCTACAGATGCTGTAAGAAGAACATCTGCAGGATTAGGACTTTCTGCATCAGGGTCGCTGACTGAAGTGATCTCCGACGCGCTGGCTGTGTTGATAGAAAAGCCTCTGACCGCAGCATTTACCGCAGACATGGAGTTGATGCCTACTGCAGCGAGAGCAATGCCATAGAAGTTTGAAAACTTGTAAGCGAGTATCATAGCAGCTGTTGTAAGCACAGCAGGTATTATTACAGAAATCATGCTGATGGACAGACTGTAAATCATGGACTGACTGACACCTGTCTTTTTAACATCCGGCAGATAACGTTTGAAAATAGCGCCGTCTATCGAGTAAGCTTTTGAAGCTTCTCCGGAAATAAGTGCGGCAAGAATGCCCAGAGTAACACATATACCGTAGATATGTGACTGAAGCAGATCGATACTGAAGTAGAAAGCTACAGCAATAATGATAACGGCAGCAACAAAATTTCCGACCGTGAGCCCGGCAGCAGGTTTCTTTTTAAAATACCCTCTGTACGTCATTACACCGATAACAGAAGCAACAATGCCTCCTGCCATAACTATGAGCGGATACCTGGAAGCTGTTGTTGCAGTGAATGTGGACATCAGCCCGGATGTTTCAACAGCAACTCCGGAAAGCAGCGCAGCGGAACATGTTGAAAGTATGTATGTTTCTACGTTATCCGCCCCGCTTCCGATAAGCATTCCGGTGTAATCTGTGAAATCGTTATTTCTTACCGATACCGAATATGCTCCTGAGAATGCTGTTCCTGCGAGACCTATGCAAAGAGAAACGATGGAAGCTCCGAACGCAAAGCTTGCAACCAGCTCAATCAGCTGACTTCTCGTCAGGAAGAAAAACATAACTCCAAGTCCAATAAGAGCTATGGATGATACTGTAAGTCCCAGCACAGCAGAAGATCTGTATGCTGTCTTTAAGGATGTTCTGATATCTCCGGAAATCGCATTGGAAGATGAAGATATGCTTCCTGTAACCACAGTAGACGACCCGGCTGCAACCGAAACAAAGCAAAGAGCCGCTCCCCCTAAAAAGACAGCGGCATTAAGATGCCCCACAAACACAAACAGAACTGCTGCAAGCAATGCAAGCAGTATTACCAGCGGCACATATTGACTTGACCAGAATTCAGAATTTCTGTTTTTGACTTCAGAGTATGCTTCGGCTGAAGTCTCATTCCTGACAATGCGGCTTCTGAGCCATGTCTCCAGAGAAATAGCAGACAAAAGGCCAACAAGCGCGCAGATCAGAGTAATTATCTTGAGCATTTATTGATCTCCGGCATGTTTTTTTATAACTCAAATCATTTGCTAGTTGAAAATAGCAACGATAGCCAGTGATATGACAATGTATACTATCGCACAGACTGTTGTGATCTTTGCGAGAAGCGCGTCATAGCCACTGCTCTTTTTCTTACCAAAGAGCTGCTCAGCTCCGCCTGCGATCGAACCAGAGAGTCCGTCACTCTTACTTGTCTGAAGAAGAATGCTCACTATAAGCACCAGGCTTGAGATTAAAAGGATTATCATTAAAGCGGTATGCATTTTGTCCTCCAAAAACTTGATTGAAATATAAGACGCCCGGATAAATATCCGAACGTCTAAAAATAACATAATCAATGACTTCGTGTCAATTGCAACAGAATACTTTTACAGTGAAGCAGCTGCCTCTGCGATTGCAGCAAAGTCGTCAGCCTTAAGGCTTGCTCCGCCGATAAGTCCGCCGTTGATGTCCTTCTTCTCAAGGAGTTCCTTAGCGTTTGACGGCTTCATGGATCCGCCGTAGAGGATGAGCATGTCATCACCTGTAGCGTTATCATAGATACCTGAAACAACTCCTCTGATGAATGCGCACATATCTTCTGCCTGCTCAGGAGTAGCTGTCTTTCCTGTGCCGATTGCCCAGATTGGCTCGTAAGCGATTACAACTTTAGCAGCGTCTGCAGCAGGGATCTCAGCAAAGTCTGCAATAACCTGAGCTGCAACGAATGTCTGCTCTCCGCCCTGCTCTCTTACTTCAAGAGATTCGCCGACGCAGAGGATAGGTGTGATGCCTGCCTCGATGAGGACCTTGAGCTTCTTGTTTACTGTCTCGTCTGTCTCGCCGAAATACTCTCTTCTTTCGGAGTGGCCTACGATGCAGTATCCGATGCCGAGTTCCTTGAGC
>ODAI010042589.1_pt1 | contig 14749 bp, 13 predicted proteins | sample 1539321 | NCBI WGS metagenome assembly ODAI01 (sample SAMN02144231, study PRJEB22623) | gut metagenome | biome: sheep rumen | host: Ovis aries | place: New Zealand
AAAAAGAATTGATTGAATACTTGTCTTGGTACAACGAAAAGAGAATTAAGGTTAAATTAAAAGGACTGACCCCTTTACAATTTAGAAATCAGTCCTTAAAATCAGCCTAGTTAAAGTGTCCAATAATTGGGGTGCACTTCAAAGTTTCTTTCCTGCGGGTATTTTTTTACTGATAAACTCTGACGTAATCAACTTCCATCTGACACTTTTCCAGGTCAGACGGAATGTCTCCTCCCAGGGTTCCTCCCATAGCTACATTCATAATCAGGTAGAAAGGCTTATCAAAAGGCCAGGCTTCCCATGGCTGGTCTTCATTCCTGGGATTTTTATATTCAGTAAGGAATTCTCCGTCGTAGTACCATTTAATAGAATCTTCCTGCCATAAAACGGCATAGGTGTGCCATTTTTTTACGTTACTGATTTCCCTGTAATCAGAATTAGCAGCATTTCCGCCATATCCTGCCTTACAGTGAACTGTACCGTAAGTTTTTTTACCCCAGAAGTTGGTTGCATATTCCATTACATCAATTTCGCCGCTTCGTGGCCACTGTCCGTAAGTTGTGCGCTGAGGAAGGAGCCATAAAGCCGGCCAGGAACCGCGTTCTGTCGGGAGTTTTGCCTTGAATTCAATATATCCGTATGTAAAAGGGTGCTTAAAGCTTGTTGTAAGGCGGGCGCTTGTCCATTTTCCTTTTTCATTTTTGCAGGCAAGGATTTTAAGGCTTCCGTCACTTACATAAGAATTTGTACGTGATTTTGTGTAATTCTGTCTTTCGCCGTTACCCCAGCCATGTCCGCCGGTGTCGTATTCCCAGTTTTTTTCTGACGGTTCGCCTTTATAGTCAAATTCGTCTGACCAGACCAGTTTCATGTTTTCCTTAACATAGTCTGGAAGGGAAGATTTTTGTGCGCAGGAGCACAAAAGAGCTGAAAGAATTGATAGTGAAATAAATAAAATTTTTATAGGGTAGCTGTTTTTCATAAGGTTTATTATAAAGCAAGATGACCTAATTTCAACTGAAAGATTTTGAAATGCAGGGATATGCAGGAAAATCCCCTTGATTAATTTTGCCTAAAAGGATAATATTTTTACATTGTTTTCGGTATTCCGGCAGAAGGAGGTGAAATTAATAATGGCAACAATCAGCGTTGATGAGTCAGAGAACTTGGAAAAAGCTATCAAACGTTTTAAGCGCATGGTTGAAAAAGAAGGTATCATCCGCGAATTCAAAAAGCGTGAATATTTCGTAAAACCTTCTGCAACACTTCACCAGAAGAAAACAACTTTGGAGCGCAAACTTTTGAATAAAAGACGTAAGTCAGAAAGAAAGGACTACTAGTTCGGTAAAAAGGAAGCCTTCCAACTTCCAGATTCACCGACCGAACTGCTTGGTCTCTTAAGGCGCTTGCAAGCCCCCGGCACTGATCAGTCCGAGGGTTTAATTTTTTAACCCGCCGATATAGAATATTTTAATGTTACTTTTAATTTTCAGTTTGATTTTTTCTTTTTTTGATATAAAAAACAGGCGGATTTCTGTTCCCTTTTTAGGAATATGCTATCTGGCTTCCATTGTCTTTTTGTTTTTTACAGGTGGAAGTCAGCTTTTAATCAGATCTTTTATAATTTCAATTTTATCTTTCTGCGCATATTTTATCATGTGGCTTCTTAGCCGCAAAAAATTTGGATTTGGAGACGTGCTTTATTCTGCTCTATGTGGACTTTTCATACCGAATCCTCTTTATATATGGATTTTTATGATTGGCTCGGTTGTGCTGGCTCTGGTTTTTCTCTTTATTCTTCTTATTATGAAAAGGGAGCCTGGAAAAAATTTCAGGCTCCCTTATATTCCCTTTATGTCCCTTTCGGCAATCCTGCTTCTTCTGCTGATCAGGACGGGGGTTATTTAATAAAATCTGTGATAATCAGGTCGAACATATTCTTGTTTGCATAAATCTGATCGGCGCCGCCAACGGTTATTATCGTTCCTTCATTTTCAAGAATTTTTATAAGCTTGGAAAATTCTTCTTTATCTTGTGGTGAAACAGATTTTAACTCCTTCATCATGCGTAAATCCCGGTTGTCTTCAACATCATCAATAAGATGAGAATAAATCTTGTTTTCAAGCTGTGATGTCAAGGATTCTCCACCTGCAAAGTAAGAATAGATTTTAGAAAGGTAGCCTTCAAGCTTTTCATCTGTTACATCAATTTTTTCAAAGGATGCAGATGAATTATTGAAAACATCATAGGTGTTCTTTACTGCCGGGTCGCGGTAAGAGAAGACATAAAAGCTTTCCTTACTGATGCTGGCTTCTGCATGGTAGGCACCATATTTATATCTGAGAGTAGGGAAGAGATAATCCTCCGAAAGAACCGAAGCCAGAACTTTATATTTTGCATTAAATTTTTTCCCAAGCTTTTCCAGAGAAATTGTCTTGCAGTTATACCAGGAATTTCCAGGGACAATAACCGCAATTGATTTTGGAAAAGGCTTTTTAGCCGGGAAAATCTCATGCTTTGTCACTTTTTCTGCTGAAAACTTAGACGAAATTGCTTTTTCTGCCTTAAGGCACTTTGACATCTGTTTTTTGTCAGCAATGCAGCAGAAAGTAAGATTGTTTTTGTTAATCAGGATTTTTTTTGCACTTTCAATCTTTTCTACAAGTTCCCTGATTTCTTCGTCAGGCATTGTTGAAACTCTGTCCAGAAAATCCCAGTAATCAAGTCTTGTTGCATAAAAACGTGAGGTATAGGATGGGTGTGCACCTACAAATGATAATTCAATCAAAATATTTATAGGATTTCCTGAAAGTCCCTGTCGTCTTGATTTTGCAATTCTTCCTGCATAGCTTCTGATTGCATCAAAATCTTTCAGCTCTGTATTGAGAAGAACCTCTTCAAGGTAAGCAAAAGAATCAGAAAGCTTTTCGTTCAGGCAGCTAAAGCCCGCAACAGCATCAAAAACTGTTCCTCCGCTTTCATATTGAGACGGAATGCTCATAAACTGAGTTGAAAAAGAACTTGAATAAACAGAGCTTGTCTGGAAAAGCTCCAGTTCCTCCAGGGAAAGGTTACTTGTTTCAAGATTTTCAAGAAGAGAAAAATAAAGCATTACCGGATGAAGCAGTTCAGAAGGAAGAGAATGTAAGTCGAACCTGAATTCTGCTGAAACATACTGTGCACCCCTGTTTTCGCCAAGAAGATAACGTTTTGAATCTTCTGTTTTGTCTGTAATTGTTACGTCGCTTGCTTCTTCCGGAAGATTGTCTTTGCCTATAACCTTTACCTTATCAAGAAGGTTTATTTTTTCATTATCAGAAAGCCATTTATCAAAAGCTTTGTTTTCTTCGATAAGGCGGTTAATTTCCTCTTTTGACATGGAAGCTTTTTTATCTGCAAAATATTTTTTTTCTTCTTCGGCCTTTTTTTCAGCAAGTCCCGCAACAGGCTTTGTAATAAAAACTCCGCTTTGCGCCGGGGAAAGAAGGAATTTTCTTGCAGTGGCAAGAATACTTTCAGGTGTAGAGCTTTTTGGAAGGCGCATAAGAGAGTTATAGCGGTCGATAAAATAAAGGGGATCGTTTCCTGATGCCCAGAAGAGACCTGCAAGGCTTAATTCATCAATAGGATTCGGATTTTCTTCATCCAGAATTGTAGACATTTTCAGACCGTTTGCAAAAACTTCAATATAGCGTTTATCTATTTTTTCAGTGCAAAGGCGATTTATTCCTTCTTTAAGAATGGCCATAAGCTGGTCTTTATCTTCTTCGTTTACGTTATCGAACTGGAATACACAATATGGATACAAAAGAATTGTTTCGCAGTCAAAATAAAACTTTGCAAGAGGAAACTTTTCCTTTAATGTTTGAGAAAACCATGAGGATTCCTGGGAAAGATAATGATTTATAACACGAAAATCGTTGATGTTGTCTGCAGTCACACCTGGAATGGTGAACATATAAGAAATTATTGACGCGTTATCTGTGTTAGTTTCTTTGCTTACCGGGAATTCGTACACAGCTTCGCGGTAGCCTTCCCATGGGATGTAAGTATCTGTAAAATCTACGCTTTCCTTTTCATATTTACTGAAAAAATCATGGTCGAAATACTCAAGGAAGCGGTTTATATCAATTTTTCCGTAAAGAAAAATAACAGAATTTGATGGTTTATAATATTTTTTATGAAAATCTTTAACTGACTGCCAGGTTACGTTACGAATATCTGCGGGAACACCGCCTGTGATGTAGCTCTGACAGCTTTCTGGGAATAAAAATCTCTGGCTGTAATAATAATTTACGCTTGCCTTATCTGCAAAAATACCCAGCAGCTCATTGTAAACGGCTCCTGTAGCCGAAATTTCTTCCTCCGGGGAATTCAGAACAAAGCGTACGGCTTCCCGTTTTAAATCATTTTCCTCTGTCAGAACTATAGGATCATAAATTCCGTTCATGTAAACGTCAAGATTTGCAAAGAGCTGTTCCTCTGAAAGGGAAGAGCAGGGGTAGTAAGTGAAAAGCTTTGCAGTTGAAGCGTTCATATAAGTGTTGTAGGTTTGCTTCATCATTTGGAAGAAGAGGTTTGAGCTTGGGTATTTGTGTGAACCTGCAAGACAGGCATGCTCAAAAATATGGGGCAGACCGACATCGTCATAGGCTCTGGTTCTGAAGCTGATTGAAAAGGCCCTGTTCGTATCATCATTTTTGAACCATACAACCTGAGCTCCTGATTTCTGATGCTCATAAAGCTGAACCTGAGTGCTCTGACCGTATTTACGTTTTTTTACAAGCTTAAATCCAAAGCTCTCACCGAAAATAAGTGCATTAAGTGAAAAAATAAAAAGAACAGCACAGAGAGTCAGTTTTTTCTGTGCTGTTTTAATAGAAATAAGTTTTTTTGTCTTCATGTATTAATTATACAAGTTTTTTTGTCATGGTGAATACATTCATATTGCCGTTTCTTTCATATGACACAAAATCCATGTATTTTTTTACAAGGAAAATACCCAGTCCGCCAATTCCGCGTTCTTCAACGCTGAGTGTAATATCCGGGTCTTCTTTTGCAAGCGGATCAAAAGCAATTCCTTCGTCAGAAAATTCAATTTTTACTACAGGTTTGCCGGTTTCTTCTCCTGCTTCGCAGATTATCTTTATATCTCCCATGCCAGGCTGGTAAGCATAATGGGCGATGTTTACGAAAATTTCTTCCACCGCAAGATCAATCTGTACGACTTTTTTAGGGTCACCGTCAAGTTTTTCTATCTGAGTGTGAATAAAATCAAGAACGGAATCAAGATATTTATCATCAGATTTTACAACGAGTTCTGCCATTTTCAGACCTCCAACCTAAGAAATTGCTGCATCATTACTATTATAACACTCTTTTTATATCTGGCACTAAAAAAACCCAAAAATTCTATATCGATTTTTCACATCTATGCTATAATAAATAAAATGGAAATAATAGAAAGATCAAAAAGAGATAACAATTTTGAAATTGCTGTAAAGGGCAAGCTCGATACAAATTCAGCTCCAGAACTTGAAGACTATATAAATAAAAATTTTTTACAGGTCCCAGTTCCAATCTGCCATAATATTATTATTGATTTGTCCGAAGTAAATTATATTTCCTCTTCCGGCGTCCGCGTAATTATTGCTACATATAAAGGCTGCCTTGCAAAAGCTGATAAGGGCTTTACTCTCTATATAAAAAAGCCAAGTGATTTTTGTAAGCAGGTTTTTGAAACAATTGGCATTGCGCAATATCTGACTTTTATAAAATAAGGGTTTGCCGAGTTATGGAAAAAGAAAAATTTGATCTTTCGCATTTCAAAATGGTTAAAATTCCGGCCGGTTCTTTTATGATGGGAAATTCCCGCACCGGTACCCGAGTCGTTCAGCTTTCTGAATTTTATATTTCACAGGTTCCTGTAACACAATTCTTATTTAACAAGGTACTTGGATATAACCCTTCCAAGCTGAATGGGGATTTGCTTCCGGTAGAATCTGTAAACTGGTTTGAAACCCTGATTTTCTGTAACCAGCTGAGCAGAGCCTACAAGCTTGATCCCTGTTATTCGGTTAAAAATTATGATATTAAAGATCTTTCGGATAACAGTCCTCACTGGAAAGACTTGGAATGCAATTTTGACGCAAACGGCTTCCGCCTTCCAACTGAGGCTGAATGGGAATATGCGGCAGGCGGTGGTGGACTTACACATTATTCCGGCAGTGACAATCTTGACGAGGTAGGCTGGTACGGAGAAAACAGCAATATTACAACTCATAATGTAGGTGAAAAAAATCCAAATGCATTTGGTCTTTATGATATGTCGGGCAATGTGAGTGAGTGGTGCTGGGACTGGTATGGACAGTATGAGCTTTCTGTCGTTAAGAACAGGATTCTTAATCCTTATGGACCGAAAAGCGGAAAGGCAAGAGTAAAACGCGGCGGAAGCTGGCTGGATGATGACGTACAGTGCAGAATCACCTGCCGGGAATACAGCGCGCCTACCGGAAAGGCCGGAACCCTTGGCTTTCGAATTTGCAGGAAAGCTTAAAAAAAATACTTGAATTAATTAAAAGGGTTTCGCGGCTTGTTTTTCCGTCTTAGATTTATTTATACTCCGCCCGGTGTAAAATGGCTAAAATAAATAAAAAATAACAAAATGGAAAAATAAAGCCGGGGATGCTATAATAATCTCCATATACAAATGGAAAAGCGTCGTATTATTCTTATATTTTTACTTATGATTCTGCTGCTTGCCCTGCTTTTTGTCTGGAACCTTTCAATCGGCAGTGTGCGTATTGGTTTAAGTGAAGTTTTTTCTATATTGATTGGAGCCGGGAAGGGCAGTGTTAATGAAAAAATCATTATGAATATAAGGCTTCCGAGAATTCTGGCGGCGATGGTGCTGGGAGGGGCTCTGGCTCTTTCGGGATTTTTACTGCAAACTTTTTTCCAGAATCCGATTGCGGGTCCTTATGTTCTGGGTATTTCATCAGGGGCAAAGCTTTTTGTTGCCATGACCATGATTTTTCTTTTGAATAAAAGTATTGTTGCCGGCTCTCTGACTCTGGTAGCTGCGGCTTTTCTGGGTTCTCTTTTAACGATGGGGATTGTGCTTTTATTTTCCCTCAGGGTTCACAAAATGAGTGTTCTGATTGTCTGCGGAATTTTAATCGGCTATATCTGTTCGGCGGTGACTGATTTTTTTATTACCTTTGCAAACGATTCAAATATTGTAAATCTGCATAACTGGTCGGTAGGAAGCTTTTCGGGCATAAATATGGGCGAAGTGAAAATAATGACACTTGTTGTTTTTGCTTCTGTGGCCGCAGCCTTTTTTCTTTCCAAACCGATTGGAGCTTTTCAGTTTGGGGAAAATTACGCCCGCAATATGGGAGTGAATGTAAAGCTGCTCCGCCTTTTTTTGATTTTAATTTCCAGCCTGCTTTCTGCCTGCGTTACGGCATTTGCAGGTCCTATAAGCTTTGTGGGGATTGCGGTGCCTCATCTGGTAAAATCTGCTGTATATACCGCAAAACCCCTGCTTCTGATTCCGGCCTCTTTTCTTGGCGGTGCCATTGTTACGCTTTTTTGTGACGGACTTGCAAGAAGCCTTTTCAGTCCGACTGAAGTTAGCGTAAGCTCTGTAACGGCCCTTTTGCTGGTTCCGGTAGTAATTTATATGATGCTGAAACGGCGGTAGATTTTATGGAAGAAAAAAATCCTTATGTTATAAAATCCTCTGAGCTTTCTGCGGGCTATGGCAGGGAAGTTGTTGTTGACGGGATTAACCTTACTGTGAAGGCAGGGGAAATTCTTTGCCTGATAGGGCCTAACGGAAGCGGAAAATCTACTATATTAAAGACTCTTACCCGGGAGCTTGAAGCTCTGGGAGGGAAGATTTTTGTATTGGGAAAGGATGCGGCGGCCATGAATGAGCTTGAAGCGGCCCGCCACCTTTCTATGGTGATGACAGAAAAAATCAGGCCGGAGTTTATGAGCTGCCGGGAAGTGGTGGAAAGTTCCCGTTATCCTTATACGGGGCGGCTGGGAATTTTGCGGCAGGAAGACAGGGAAGCTGCGGCGCGGGCAATTAAAATTGTTGGCGCAGAAGAGCTTTGTGACAAGACTTTTGGAAAAGTCAGCGACGGACAGAAGCAGAGGATAATGCTGGCCCGGGCCATTGCTCAGGATACGGAAATTATTGTGCTTGATGAGCCGACTTCCTTTCTTGATATGCGCTTTAAAATTGATTTAATCCGGGTGATTAAGAGGCTTGCAAAAGTAGAAAAAAAGACTGTGATTATGAGTCTGCATGAGCTGGAGCTGGCTAAGGCTGCGGCTGATACAATTGTCTGTGTGGGTCAGGGAAAGATTTTACGCACTGGCAGCCCGGAAGAGATTTTTTGCGGAGACTTTATTCAAAAACTTTACGGGATTAAGGAAAGTGAATTTGATAATGAGACGGCCCGGCTGAAGATTGAGTTTGAGGACGCTGACAAGGGGAAGGCGGGGGTTTTAGGGGGTGCCCCCCTAGGAGAGGGGGTAGCGGACAAGACCGGAGCAAAGCGAGGACTTGGGAGCGAGGGGGAGTCTTCCCCTCACCTTATTATGATTCAGGGGACAATGTCCAGCGCAGGGAAGAGTCTGCTGGCGGCGGGGCTTTGCAGAATTTTTAAGCAGGACGGCTGGCGGGTGGCGCCTTTTAAATCGCAGAATATGGCCCTCAATTCTTATGTGACCTCTGACGGGCTTGAGATGGGGCGGGCCCAGGTTATGCAGGCGGAAGCGGCGGGAGTGGAGCCCAGTGTGCTGATGAACCCCATTCTTTTGAAGCCGACAAGCGACAGAAAATCGCAGGTGATTGTTAATGGAAGGGTTGTGGCAAACATGGATGCCCGCGACTATTTTGAATATAAAAAAGAGCTGAAGCCTGCGGTGATGGAAGCCTTTGGTCAGCTGGCGGCGGAAAATGACATTATCGTGATTGAGGGGGCGGGAAGTCCTGCGGAAATTAACCTGCGCGAAAATGACATTGTGAATATGGGCCTTGCCCGGATGCTGAATGCGCCGGTGCTTCTTGTTGGCGATATTGACCGGGGCGGCGTTTTTGCCCAGCTGCTTGGAACTCTTGATTTACTGACGGAAAGCGAGCGGGAGCGGGTGAAGGGGCTTGTGATTAATAAATTCCGGGGGGATGTAGGTCTTTTAGAACCGGGGCTTAAGGAGCTGGAGGCCAGGGGCGGAGTGCCTGTTACCGGAGTGGTGCCTTATATGAAGCTGAGTCTTGATGATGAGGACAGCTTGACGGAGAGGTTTGCCTCTCCTTCCGGAGTGGACGGGTCACCTGCGGGGGCTTTTGTGCCTCCTTCGGACGGTTTAGTGCCTCCTTCGGGCGGGGTGAAAATAGGGGTGGTTCGGCTGCCTCATATTTCCAATTTCAGTGATTTTTCGGTTTTTGATCAGTTTAAGGGGAAGGGGCTGACGCTTTCCTATATTGACAGCGTGGAAGGGCTTAAAAAGCTTTCCCCTGACATGATAATTCTTCCGGGCAGCAAGAATACGATTGGAGATTTGCGCTGGCTTAAGGAGTGCGGACTTGCGGCGGCGGTAAAGGATTTTGCCGGAGCGGGGGCCGGTTATGGTGGCAGTGATATTGCCGTGGACGGCAGACTTGCTCCTGGCGGCGATGGGGCCGGAGCCGGGAATTTTGGATTCCGCGGGGGCAGCGCGGGCGGCGGGCCTGTAATTGGAATCTGCGGCGGCTTTCAGATGCTGGGAGAATGGGTGAGTGACCCTGACGGAGTGGAAGGGGAAGCCGGCAGCAGGGAGGAAGGTCTTGGCCTTTTGAAGCTGATTACGGAGCTTGAAGGGGAAAAAGTTACCCGACAGGTAAGACGGAAGATAGAAGGAGCAGACGGATTTTTTGACTTTTTAAATGGAAAAACTGCGGCCGGCTATGAGATACACGCGGGAAAAAGTCTGCTGGAAGACGGAAAAGAATTTGAGGAAGCTGTTTTATGCTCGGCTTGGGCGGAAGTGCCTCCTGCCGAAGCGGATGGGACTCCTTCCGGGGGGCCGGCTGTGTCTTCTGTCTGTCCTGATGTGCTGGGTACTTATATTCACGGTTTTTTTGATCAGGGCGATATTGCAGTGAGCCTTGTAAAAGCGCTGTCCGAAAGAAAGGGACTGGCTCTGGAAGCAGACTGGGCAAAGCGGATGGATTACAAAGCCTTCAAAGAAAGTCAGTATGACTTACTGGCAGACAGTCTGCGGAAATCACTTGATATGAAAGCAATTTATGATATTCTTGGCCTTGCCGGGAAAAAAGGAGAGAGAAGTGAATAAATATCAGGAAATTTTTAATCAGATAAAGCATAACTGGGATTGCGTTGCCAAGCCTCTGGACGGCATGGGTCGTTTTGAAGAACTTACTGCGAAAATCGGGGCGATTCAGGGGACGACTTTTCCGCGGCTTGATAAGCTGGCCCTTCTTGTTTTCTGTGCTGATAACGGAATTGTTGAGGAAGGGGTCAGTCAGTCGGGGCAGGAGGTTACGGCGATTTGTGCTAAAAATATTGCGGCCGGGAAGAGTGCGGCTGGAGTGATGGCGGCCGGACTTGGCATCGATCTGCTTACGGTTGATGTGGGGATTGCCTGCGCGGACGAAATTCCCAAGGTTTTGAATAGAAGGGTGCGCGCGGGAAGCCGTAATTTTATGAAGGAAGCGGCGATGAGCTGGGCCGAGTGTGAAAGTGCGATTCAGACCGGAATTGAGCTTGCCGCTGACTGCAGTAAAAAGTATGATGCGGTCTGCCTTGGCGAGATGGGAATCGGAAACACGACAACGACTGCTGCTCTTGCGGCCGGACTTTTAGGGCTTAGTGCAAAGGAAGTTTGCGGGCGTGGAGCAGGACTTTCTGACCAGGGACTTGCCAGGAAAATCAGCGTGGTTGATGCGGCCATAAAAAAATATGATTTATATAACAAATCTGCGCATGAAGTTTTAGAGTGTGCGGGAGGCTTCGACCTTGCGGCTTTGTGCGGTGTCTGCCTTGGAGGGAAAAAGTACGGGCTGCCGGTGATTCTGGACGGAGCGATTAGTGTGACGGCAGCTCTAGCGGCTGTAAGAATGGACGAAGAATGCAGGGATTTTTTGCTTCCATCTCATAAAAGCCGCGAGCCTTTGATGGAAAAAATCTGCGCTGAACTTGGCCGGGATATGACTCCTGTGATTGACGGGGGAATGGCACTTGGGGAGGGCAGCGGGGCTGTAATGATGGCAGGTCTTTTGAGGACGGCGCTGGAAGTTTATAATAAGGCATTGAAGTTCGAAGAGTCCGGCGTAAATCAGTATGAAAGGAAGTCAAAATGATTTATCTGGTTTACGGCGGGAGTGGAAGCGGCAAGTCTTCCTTTGCGGAAAAACTTCTTGCAGATTTTCCGGGTGCGGAAAAATATTACATTGCAACTATGATGGCGCGTGAAGATGACGCAGATGCACAGAAAAAAATTGCCCGGCACAGGAAGCTGCGGGAAGGCAGAGGCTTTAAGACAATAGAGAAGGCCAGGAACCTGGGGGAGATTTGCGGTCTGACGGGGATTCGCGGGCTTGGCGGGAGTGCCCTTGTAGAATGTATGGGTAACCTCTGTGCAAATGAGATGTTTGCCGGTCCGGGAATTGATGATGAAGAGAGCTGTGACCAGAAATCCCAGGGTGAGGTCGTAGAAAAAATTCTTGAGGGTGTAAAAAAGCTTTCTTCGGTTTTTGAAAATCTTGTAATTGTTACAAATAACGTTTTTGATGATGGAAGACAGTATGATGAGGCGACTGAAAAATATATAAAAGCGCTGGGAAAAATAAACTGCCAGCTTGCCGTAATTTCTGATAAAGTATATGAAGTGGTCGTTGGAATACCAGTGGAGATAAAATGAGGATTTTTCGTTCAGTCTGTCAGTTTTTTAAATCGCTTACCGTCGCTTTTTCAATTTATTCAAAAATCCCGGTTCCCCGCTTTACCTGGGGTTCGGACGATATGAAATATCATCTGATCTTTTTTCCATGGGTAGGGGCTGTAATCGGGGGAGCAGAATGGGGCTGGTTTGAGCTATGCTGCGGAGTTTTTGCTTCAAATCATCTTTTTTACATTATGATTGCCCTTGCGCTTCCCCTTCTGATAACCGGCGGATTTCACCTGGACGGCTTTCTGGATACTATGGATGCCCTGCATTCTTACGGCGACCGGCAGAAAAAGCTCGAAATTTTAAAAGATCCTCATATCGGGGCATTTGCCGTCATCTCTTTTGCCCTTTATTTGCTGCTGGCGGGGGCCTTTTTGTCGCTGGTAAATGAAAATTCTTCCTGCGCTGTAATTGCCTCTTCTTTCAGCTTTTTTATTTCGCGCTGCCTTAGCGGAATAAGTGTTTTGACTTTTCCAAAGGCTAAGCCTGATGGAATGCTTGCGGCCGAAAGTGCAAGCAAAAAGCCTCTTTTTGTAATCGTGATTTTGTTTATTGAACTTGCGGCGGGAGCGGGACTGCTTTTTTATCTTACAGGACTTTATGCTGTATTCACACTGTCTGTTATTTTGCTTTCTTTTCTATACTATTATGCCATGAGCAGAAAAAACTTTGGCGGGATTACCGGTGACCTTGCAGGATTTTTTGTCTGCCTTTCGGAGCTGCTTTCTCTGCTTGTTTTTATTTTTGTCAGATAGACATTTGCCAGCGGGCAAAATTATAACTGGCTCTGAATCAGCTGATAGAATTCGGCGCGGAGTTTACTTCCGCTTAGAAATTTTCCTGTGAGTTCAGCGGTTTTTGTGACTACGTCCTTTTTTGCTCCCCGGAACTGGATGCAGCCGTGCTTTGCTGTTATAACTACGGCAACGTCTTCTGCCCCGGTTGCCAGTCTGACACACTCGGCAATATCCATTCCGATTTTTTCCTGAAGGCTGGGGCGTTTTGCGCAAAGCTCGGCAATTCTTGCAAGCTTTGAAAGTCCGATTACCTTTCCTTTTGGAATGTAGCCGATATAAACTGTCATGTCGTACATTGGAAGCAGGTGATGCTCGCACATTCCGTTTAAGCCCGGTCCTGTAATTTTTTCAACTACGATTCCGGTTGCGGGATTATCAAAAAGTACCTTATTATTTTCGGCAATTTCTTCATTTGTGTATTTACAGCCTTCAAAAATTTCTTCAAAGGCTCTTGCGACGCGGTCGGGAGTGTCTGCAATACCGGGACGCTCTGGGTTTTCACCAATAGCTTCAAACATCAATCTGACGGCCTGTTTAATTTTTTCATGGTCAAAATCTGGTTTTTCAGCTGATGTCATAATCAAAACTCCTTAAGTAACTTAGTAATATTAGCGAATACTTTGTCTATTGTCATTATTTTTTGTCTGGGTTATTATCAAAAAAGAGGTAATTTATGAGAACAGATTTTGGTGCAAAAGAGATTTTATTTCCTATGCCGGTTTTGATTATCGGCACTTACGATGAAAAGGGCAAAGCTGATGCCATGAATGCGGCTTGGGGCGGAATTGGAGACACAAAAGAGGTTTTCCTCTGTCTGGATGCAAGCCACAAGACTGTAAAAAATCTTTTGAAAACTAAGGAATTTACTGTAAGCCCTGCAACTCTTGCAAGCGTTATCCCTGCAGATTATGTTGGAATTGAATCTTCCAACAAGGTTGAAAACAAAATTGAAAAATCAGGTCTTCACGTTGAAAAATCTAAAAACGTAAATGCACCGGTTTTTGCTGAATTCCCTGTAACTCTTGAATGTCGCCTTAAGTCTTATGATGAAAAAACAAGCCACCTTTTTGGCGAAATTGTAAACATTACGGCTGATGAAACAGTTTTGACAGACGGCAAAATTGATATCGCAAAGCTTAAGCCGATTACTTATAATCCGGTTTCACACACTTACCACCTTGTAAATGCTGAGCCAAGTGCCGCAGCCTTTAGCTGTGGTTCTGTGCTGAAGTAGTTTCAGTTTTAGCGCTGGTCAGCATAATCAGCGCTGCAATCATAATCAGCGGGAAAATGGCACCGGCAAGGAGTCCCCGCTGAAGGTTATCTCCTGCAAGCTGACTGATGTTTCCGACAATTGCAGGGCCGGCAGAGCCTCCAAGGTCGCCCGCCATTGCGAGCATGGCAAAAAAGGCAGTACCGCCACGGGGAATTTTTGGCGAGCAGATGCTGATTGTTCCCGGCCACATAATTCCAACCGAAAATCCGCAGATTATACAGCCCAAAAGTCCCAGAATCGGCAGGGGTGAAAGGGATGCAAGCAGATAACTTACGATACAAAGAAGCCCTGAACCTATCATAAAGTTTTTCAGATTCATACGGTCGCCGAATTTTCCAAAAATTGCCCGGCAGCTGCCCATTGTTACGGCAAAAAGACAAGGGCCCGCAAGGTCGCCTGCTGTTTTAGAAAGTCCCAAGGCGCTTTCTGCAAAGGCTGATGCCCACTGGGCCATGGAAAGTTCAGAGGCTCCGGCGCAAATCATAAGAATTACTGCCAGATAGAATAGCGGCAGACGGAAGAGGGCTGCAATTCCCATTCCCTTTTCGCCGCCGGTCGGGTGTTCAATAGGGCAGGTGGCAAAATTAAAGATATTGTAAAGGGGCAGAAGAGCCCAGAGACAGGCAAGCAGCTTCCAGTTATGAATGCCGAAGAATTTAAAAAAGAGAGTTGAAATCACAATTACGCCGACAGAGCCCCAGCAGTAAAA
>ODAI013688609.1_pt1 | contig 14749 bp, 15 predicted proteins | sample 1539321 | NCBI WGS metagenome assembly ODAI01 (sample SAMN02144231, study PRJEB22623) | gut metagenome | biome: sheep rumen | host: Ovis aries | place: New Zealand
AGAAACAGCGGAACCGGATGCTGACGGCGATGCGGAGAATTCGGATACGGATTCGGATACACAGGAGGAACAGGAAAAACCTGTTCTGACGCCGCGCCACGATATCCCACTTCTGATCAGTCAGAACAGCGACTGCATCGGCTGGATCACCATCGGCAACACCGCCGTGGACTATCCCGTGATGCACACTCCCGATTGGCCGCAGAAGTACCTGCGCATGAACTTCTATCAGCAGTACAGCGACTCCGGCGTTCCGTTTCTGGATTACCGCTGTACGCTCGAAAGCGACAACCTCATCATCTTCGGTCACAACATGCGCAACGGAACCATGTTCTCCTCTCTCAGAGAATATCTGAACGATGGACGCCTCGCCTCCAATCCGACGATCCTGCTGGAAACGGAGGACGGTGCGCACGAGTTCATCATCTTTGCGGTTGCCTGTGTAGATAAGCTCGACTCATGGTACAGCTTCATCGACGCAGAGTCTGAAGATGCTTTCAATGAAACTGTCCAAAGAATCATTCAAAACGCTTATTACACCAATGGGGATGCCCCCGTATACGGCGACCGCCTGCTGACGCTGTCCACCTGCTATGGAAGCACCAGGAGCAGCCGTCTCATCATCATTGCAAAGGAGGAAAAAGCAAATGTTTGGAAAACCGAAAGTGCTGACGCCGGCACAGATGGAGGAAATTCGGACGAAGGACTTCTTCGATATGATCTTACCCGGCTCCGTGAAATTCTTGTCCGACCACTATGTTGTTGGCGACAGTTACCGATCTGTGTGGGTTATCCGAGAATATCCCCCCTCCACTGAGGAACAGGCCATCCTGTCCCAGCTTGCTGACCGCAGCGGCGTAACACTCCGCATCTATCACCGCCTCGTGGAAAGTATGGAACAGAGGAAGATCATTCAGAACGCCACCCGCCGAAACAAGCTCAAGAGCGGCGGCAATGACGTAAATGACACCATCGAGGCCGAAGGCAACCTGCAGGATGTGATCGAGCTCCTGGCCAACCTTCGAAAGAACAAGGAACCGCTTCTGCATTGCAGCGTGTTCATTGAACTGAAGGCAAGGAGCATGGATGCCCTCAAAGAGCTTCAGAGCGACATTGCGATGGAGCTGACGAGATCCAAGATCTCTGTCGACAGGCTGACCTTACGGCAGAAAGAAGGATTCCTGTCCGTGATCCCGACCGGATACAATCAGTTCGGAGCGCAGTATGAGCGAGTCCTTCCCGCATCCAGCGTGGCAAACCTCTACCCGTTTAACTTCTCCGGCAAGACCGATCCCCAGGGACTGTATATCGGACGGGACAAGTACGGCACGAATATCCTCGTGGACTTCGACCGCCGCGCCGAGGATAAGACCACAAGCAACGTCTTGATCCTCGGCAACAGCGGCCAGGGCAAGAGCTATCTGCTCAAGCTGATCTTGACCAACATCAGAGAGTCGGGCAAGGCGATCATCTGCCTGGACCCAGAGTCCGAGTATGAGGAACTCTGCAATGCTCTGGGCGGCTGCTATATCGACTTCATGAGCGGCGAGTACACGATCAACCCCTTGGAGCCGAAAGCGTGGACGGACAGCGTTGAGGACATCGACGCGACCACGCCGGAAGCCTTCAAGAAGGTCACGAGACTGTCCCAGCACATTGCCTTCCTCAAGGACTTCTTCCGCAGCTACAAGGACTTCTCGGATACGCAGATCGACACCATTGAGATTCTACTCTCCAAGCTGTACGCCCGTTTCGGCATTACCGACGCCACAGACTACAGTACCAAGAAGCCCACGGACTTCCCGATCATGGAGGACTTCTACAAGCTGTGCGAGGAAGAATTCTACAGCTACGACAAGCAGCGGAAGTACCTCTATACAGAGGACACCCTGCAGGACGTGTGCCTCGGAATCCATTCCATGTGCGTCGGTGCCGAGTCCAAGTATTTCAACGGACACACCAACATCACGGACAGCCACTTCCTCGTCTTCGGCGTGAAGGGCTTGATGGACACCAACAAGCGGCTCAAGGACGCCATGCTGTTCAACATCCTGTCCTTCATGAGCAATCAGCTTCTCGGTCAGGGCAAGACGGCGGCGAGCATCGACGAGCTGTATTTGTTCCTTACCAACATGACGGCAATCGAATATATCCGAAACGCTATGAAGCGTGTCCGCAAGAAGGACTCCTCGATCATTCTGGCAAGCCAGAACATCGAGGATTTTTTGATTCCCTCGATCCGAGAGTTCACAAAGCCCCTGTTCAGCATCCCCACGCATCAGTTCCTGTTCAACGCCGGACAGATCAACCCCAAGGAGTATATGGACGCCTTGCAGGTTGAACCGTCTGAGTTCGAGCTCATCAAATATCCCGAGAGAGGTACCTGCCTGTTCAGGTGCGGCAACGAGCGATATCTTCTGCAGGTCATCGCTCCCGATTATAAGGCCGCCCTGTTTGGCAAAGCCGGAGGTCGGTAATGAGCGCAACAGTAGCGGCGGCACTCAAGAAGATTGCCGTCGCCATACTGACCGACAAGAAACTGCGAAAAACCTTCCTTGGGATTGTCCTCGGCATTATCGTAATTATCGTGATGCCCTTTGCGGCAATCATCGCTCTCTTCAACGGCGGCATCAATATCGATACAAACCGTCTGCAGACACTCGTTGTACAGAACATGTCAGCAGAAGAACAAGCAAGGCTGCAGAGAGTGGAAGATCTCATGTACGAGATTGAAGATAAGATGACCGAGGCTGGCTTTGATAAGCAGCGAGTCAAGGAGGCGCAAGTGCTTTATGTGCTTGCGCTTTCTGACTTTTCTGAGGAAGCGGGATTCGTGGACAAACTTGTCGGCTGCTTTGCCGAAGGGCAGACAGACGCGCAGTTGATCTCTGCCGTGAACTCAGCCTTCGGCACCAACCTCTCTGTCGATGAGTTCACGAAGGTGATGAGCGCGATCCGCGCCGTGTATATCTCTACGGCGGGATATGTCGATCCGAGCACCAAGAACAATTTGGATCTCGTGCAGTGGGCAAAGAACGCATACTCCAGAGGCTGGGGCTACGTTTGGGGAACCTACGGACAGGTCTTGACGCGGAGCTTATATAAGGCGAAAGCCGAGCAGTATCCCGATGAGGTCGGCGGCTATGCGGACTTCATTGAAGAACACTGGATCGGCGGCCGAACCGCAGACTGCGTCGGACTGATCAAGGGCTACGGTTGGTTCGATCCCGAGACAGGCAAGATCGAGTACGGTACAAACGGCATGCCGGACATCGGTGCCGACACCATGTACGCAAACGCTGAGGAAAGCGGAACCATCGATACGATCCCAGAAATCCCTGGGCTCGCTGTTTGGCACGAAGGGCATATCGGAATCTATATCGGAAACGGACAGGTCATCCATGCCAGCGGAACAAAGGTGGGAGTAGTGCAAACACCTATCGGCAACAGCGGCTGGACGCACTGGCTGAAAATTCCGTATATCACCTACTACGACAGCGACGTTACGGAAGCTCCCAATGAACAACACATTTGGGATGTCCTCTATGCCAAGATCGGCAACCCCTATGGTGTTGCAGGACTGATGGGCAATCTCTATGCAGAAAGCGGATTGCAGCCCAACAACCTGCAGAACAGCTATGAGGAATCCCTCGGGTATTCCGACTCCTCCTATACGCAAGCTGTGGACAGCGGCAGTTACACAAACTTCACGTCCGACAGCGCAGGCTACGGCTTGGCGCAGTGGACAGTCGAGGATCGGAAAACACCGCTCCTCGCATTCGCCAATGCACGAGGCTGTTCCATTGCGGATCTGGATATGCAGTTGGCTTTCCTCTGCGACGAACTGGAAACGAAATTCCCAGGCGTACTATCCGCGCTGAAGAATGCGAAATCGGTTCGAGAGGCTTCCGATTATGTGCTGTTCAACTTCGAAGCGCCGCTGGATCAGAGCGAAGCTGTGCAAGCGCAGCGTGCTGCCAACGGAAGCGTCTACTACAGCCGATACGGTCAGTGATCTGACCGTATCGGCTCCATCAACATCAAAACGGAGGTGAACGCCTATGACACAAAGTCAAAAGGATGCGTTCTATGACAAGCTATTCGCAATGATTCTAAACGAACTGAAAGAGGATGAAGAATTTTTGAAATACGTCCTCAATAACCATTTTGGGATGACAAAGAAAGAAGTATTTGACGCTTACCCCAACACCAAAAATCTCATAGTCAGCGACAGCAGCCCGAGGTCGCTTCTCAAGCAGAAGGTCAACGCCAACTTTGAGGAATACAAGGATCGTTGGCTGCGGATGTCGCCTGCTGAATTGATTGAACGCTGCGAGGAACTCGAAGCTGTCACCCGCATGGCACAGGAGCTTCCTTCTGCTGTGTCGGACGAGGACGCAGGGTACCTGCTCCAATTCAAAAACCCGCTCGAGGTGGTCAGCGATGAGTGGATCAGCAGAAACGGCATCGACTCGCTCATTGTAGATGACGAGATGAGTCATCTGCTGTGGTCACTGAAAGACCGTGGCGATGCGGAACAAGCCTATGAGATGGAGCCGGAATTCTCCGATGAGGAAGAGACTCCGTCGCTGTCTATGTAGAGGTGATGCACCATGAGATATAGAGGATTTATCATCACCTCCTGCTTTGACAGCGGCATTGAGCGGTACAACCGAGAGACGGGCAAAGACGAACTCTGCAAGGGATATTACTGTCAGGTGTATGCCGGTAATGACGATATGTACGACGAGCAGATCGATGACTTCTGCCTTGCCGCAGGTCATGAGATCGAAGACCTTTCCGATGCTGCTCTGAACAAAGGTATCCGAGAGTATGTGGACGGCATGCACCGTGAGCTTGAAGAAGGGCTGAACTTCAACAAGAAGTCACGCCTTGCGGATATGCTCGGCAGAGCTGTCTGCTTCCTCGGAGAGTTCCAATCCGGCAAAGAATTGTATGACACACTCACAGATCAGATCGGGCTAACCGATGATGAGATTCGTGAGATCGGCTTCAAGTCACTTGTCCCGTTCTTCAACCGTGACTACTATGCTCAGACGATTGCCGAGTACCTCATAGATGAGGGAACGGACAAGACGCATTCCGGCAACTACCACTTTTCCTTCGCAGAGGTGAATGAACGCTTCGGCACTTCGCTCCCCGGCGACAAGGAAATGCTTGATAAGATCGTATCCTCGTTGGACTCCGAGATTGTTGCTGACGTGGATGCCACGGAAGACTTTGATCTTACATTCTATCTGGACTACTGCCCGTATACGGAGGATACCGAAGAAATCGCTGATTCACCCACACAGCAGATGTAGAAAGGAACTGCCTATGGACAAAAATAAACTGAAAAGGCTCGCCGACTACGCCGTGCGTGAAGGCACGGAGCATACGACAGACGGACGATGGTCTGTTTCCTACGACGAGCTGTACTACCACTTTGGTGAGAACATCACCGATGCCAATGAAAACGGCAAACTGCTCGAAGAAGAATTACGACAGAGAGAAGAAATCAACGAGCTGATCATGACCGAGGACGCTATCGAGATGACCTACCATCTGGAGCACTGCCCGAACTGTCAGCAGGGCGGCATCGCCGGAGCTCTGAACCTTGTCTCTCTCATGGGCTGTAATATCTACGATGAGCACGACGAAGAACCTGCGGAGGTTATCTCGGATGATAATCAGCCGCAGGTGCTTTCTATGTAACGGAGGTGCCTATGCTGATCAACGCGCAGCTCCGAAGCAAGCAGGAGGAAATCCAGCCCGTGCGCTGTGACGTCGCCTGCATTGTGGAACTCTCCAATGCGGAGTTCTATGACTTCCAATTCAATCCTCTGGCAGACCACGATTTCATCAAAGAGCATCTGCCGGATCTGAAGACCGACGAGTTCCATGCTATCCCGTGTATGCTGGTACTCGGCGAAGGCGTCGATGACGGCATCCTCGTCGATCCGCAGGGGTACGACTATGCCCGCTACACCGCATATATCCCGATGGCACGGCAGCTCTTCCAGAACGAGCAGGTTGAAAGCGAGGATGAAGCCGTCGGGGAAGACGGTCTGGAAGAAGAACCCTTTCAAGGGATTACGATGTGAGGTGATGAACTGTGGCACACGGAAAAATGAAATCGGTGTATGGAATCTATAAGAAGCACGGCCGCGATCAGTTCCTTGATGCGGCCGGTTACTATTCCTGCCATGTCCATCCCGAGAGCATTGACAAAACCATTGATGAAATGGAGTCCCGATGGTACGACGCAACGCACAGGCAGACCGAAGCTGAGAAGATGGTCGAGGACTACAATAACGGCCTCACCGTGCTCAACGATGCCAGCCTTGCTTATGTCGATACGGGATTCGGAATGACCATGTAAGGAGTTGAATCCTATGAAGAAAATCTCTGTCAGCGTGTCCTACGACGAGGAAAAGCTCTCCACACTCAGACTGTACCTTGAACAAAAGGGAATGCAGGTTGAGGATGAGCTGACCAAATCTCTGGATACGCTCTATGCAAAGAACGTCCCCGCAGGCGTTCGAGAATTCTTGAATCTGCGCTCCGGTAATGCAGAGCCTCCCGCTCCGAAGGTACGGAGGCAGAAAGCGGAGTCGAAACCTACTGCGGAGGTGACTGATCATGACTGACGAAGAACTCGTTTTGTATTTCAACGAACACAAGCTCGCAAAGCTGGAAAGCTATCTGCTGAAGAACGGCAGCAGCGTCGAACACGAGCTTCAGAATCTGCTCGACCGCTTCTATGAGCAGACTGTTCCCGAGCATGAGCGCATGGAGGTAGAAGCGCAGATCGAGTTAGAGAGAGAACGTGAAGCAGCAGAGCGAGAAGCTTCCCGCCGCTTCGCCGTCGTTCATTTCCATGAAGGAGATGACGACTTTTTCTTTACCTCGGAGCTTCGCAACAGCTTCTACAGTATCGCAAACCTGTACCGCTCCACGCTGAAGGACGAGGTCGGCAAATATACGCTGGACAGTATCGCACAGTCAAACTTCAGTGGATGCCAGACGATCAACGATATGACGTTCTCCGTTCTGTGCAGCGCCATGCCAAATGATCCGAGAATCACTGCGCTCGTTGAGTTTGACTTCGACCACGACACCATCAGCGTCTGTGAGAGCAGCGACAATGCTTGGTGGACGTACAACCTCAAAGATGTGTCGACGGCCATGTACAAAGCGGAGCGCAAAGAAGGTCTGTCCCTGGACGCCAGGCACGAAATTTTTGCCACCGCGCTCGAGGGCAAAGAGATCACGTTTGATGAGGGCGAAGACGAGAGTCCTGACCTGCAGATGTAGCCCGCTGTGGGAGCCGTGAAGCCCCCGTGTCGGCTTTTCCGACGCAGGACGGCCAGCAACCCGCCAGGAGAACACAAGCCGAATTTGAGGCGGTTTCGAGCAGACGTTCAGACCGGAGATGATGCCCCGTCGAAGGATTTTCGACAGGGTCGAAAATCAAGCAGGTGAAAGAGGCGGTGCCGTAAAACGGCTTCCGCCTCGGCTCACAGCGGACGGCAACGCCGACCGCACAAGGGTTTTTGACGGTTTTGCCCCGAAAAGAATTACGGTGCCGTATTTCACGCTTTGACGCTGGGATACGGTGCCGTAATTCCCGAAACCGCCGACTTTACAAGGATATTTCACGGTGCCGCAACAGGTGCTGTAACAGGAACGGGAGTGATACCGATGAATGATGAGAAAACACCGAAGGAAAAGGAAGTGAAGCGAAGATTTCAGTCATGGCTGCGCCCGTCAACGATCAAGCTCATGGATCGTCTGTACGAAGATGATAACTGTAAAAGCAAATCTGAGTTTATAGAAAAAGCGGTTCGCTTCTATGCCGGATATCTCTCCACACAGAACGCCAGAGAGTATCTTCCTAACGTGGTGATCTCTACGCTGAAAAGCATCATCGCAGAGAGTGACAATCGGCAAAACAGAATGATGTTCAAGCTCGCGGTGGAGATTGCAATCATGCAGAATCTCGTTGCGCTCCAGCAGGATATTGATCCGCTGTCGCTCGAAAGGCTGCGAGGCGACTGCGTCAAAGAAGTCAAACGGCTCAACGGTTCTTTTTCTTTCGAGGATGCGCTTGATTGGCAGAAGGACTAACCAATGGCGAAGCTGATTACCAAATTCAAATATCTGAAACCGTCCGTAAGGCAGAGCGTCGGCGGCTATGCAAAATATATCGCAACCCGTGAAGGTGTGGAGAAAGTCGATGACACTTTCAAAACCGATCCTTCTACTGAGAAACAGAAGAAGCTGATTGAAAGAATCCTTCGTGACTTCCCGGACAGCAATTCCATGTTGGAGTACGAAGACTATCTCAAAGAGCCTACACTCGGAAATGCTTCTGAGTTCATCACCCGCGCCTTGGAGGACAATGCAAATGAAGCTCTCAACGTCAAAACATACGCGGACTACATTGCTACTCGCCCTCGTGCTGAAAGGTTTGGTTCGCACGGTCTGTTTACTGATGATGGAGTCCGTGTAAAGCTCGAAGATGTTTCAAGGGAGCTGAATGAATACGAAGGCAACGTGTGGACGGTTATCATTTCTCTTCGCCGCGAGGATGCGGAGCGCCTCGGCTTCAATTTCGGCGAGCGATGGCGGGATATGCTTCGGACGCAGACTGAGACAATCGCAAAGAACTTCAAAATCCCTGTGGAGGATCTGAAATGGTACGCCGCCTTTCATAACGAGAGCCATCATCCTCACGTTCATCTAATGGTCTACTCCTCCGAACAGGCGAAGCCCTACCTCACACAGAAAGGCATTATGAATCTGCGCTCTGCCTTTGCAAAAGATGTCTTTGCGGATGACCTGCTCTCCATATATGAGAAGCAGACGGAGCATCGGAATGCGCTTCGTGCGCAGAGCCGTGATGTGATTGCAGAAATCGTTTCTCGAATCCACAGCGGCGCCTATGACAATCCTGCGCTTGAATACAAGCTGCTTGATCTTGCCGACCGGCTGTCAAAGACGAGCGGGAAAAAGCAGTATGGGTATCTGAAAGCAGATGTCAAGGCTATCGTGAACGGAATTGTATCTGACCTTGCCGCTGACGAGCGGATCTCTTCTCTCTATGACCTGTGGTATGAACAGCGGGAAGAAGTTATCCGAACTTACACAGAAGAACTGCCAGAACGGATTCCGTTGGTGGACAATCCCGAATTCAAATCGATCAAGAACATGGTCATTCAAGAGGCGCTGAATATTTCTGCCGACCGAGTGATTGCAGACGAGCAGGATGAGCAAGCCGAGGTTAATGCAGAGACATCAGAACCGGAAACAGATGAGGTTGAGAAACAAGAGTATGCTCCTGCGCCGAGATCTGTTCAGCGTTCCCGGATGTGGCAGTTATACAGAAGCGCAAAGGAACTGCTCGACCGAGAGAGCAACGCCTACGATCCGAACACCGCTGTGGATCTTCTGATCGAAGCAGCCGGACTTGGATGCGGCGTTGCAAAATACAGACTCGGGAAGATGTTCCTTCGAGGCGAAGATGTTCCTAAAAACATTGACTACGCCTTGCGCTGGCTGGAAGAATCCGTGTCCGAAGGCAATCAATACGCAGAATACCTGCTCGGGAAAACCTTTCTCCGTGGCGAAGATGTTGATCAGGATCTTCCACGTGCGGAACTACTTCTGCGACGATCTTCGGATCAGGGTAACCGTTATGCCTCATACACACTTGGAAAAACGCTTCTCGACGGAGAACTTCTCCTGCAGAACATCCCCGAAGCAATTCGTTTGCTTACGGATTCCGCTGACAAAGGATTTGCGGCCGGACAGTATCAGATGGGAAAGCTCCTATATCGTGGCGAGGTTGTCCCGCAGGATGTCTCTCGTGCAATAGAGTATTTGGAGCGATCCGCCGAACAGAAGAATCCCTATGCCGCATATCTTGCCGGAAAGCTTAGACTCACGGAAGCGGAACTCAAGGATGTTCTTCGGGCAATCCGTGACTTCGAAATTGCCGCAGAGAACGGAAACGACTATGCGGAATACCAGCTCGGAAAGATTTATCTCTACGGGAAAGAGGTCGAGCGGGATTATGAAAAAGCCATCGCCTATCTGTCCTCCGCAGCGGAGCATGGCAATCAGTATGCCGAGCAGCTCCTGCACAGTATTCAATCCAACCGCAATTGGTCTGCGGCGCTTGGAGCGATTCGGCTCCTGCATCATCTGAGCAGGATGATTCAAAATCAACTTGACGATGAGAAGAAAGGAAAGGCCGGAGCCATTGACCGGAAACTCAAGAGGAAGATCGACGAGAAGAAACAAGCCCACGGCCTCAAGCAAGGATAAGGAGGATTTCATGCCAACGAAATATATTCACTTCACTGACGAGCAGAAAGAGCGAGCTCGTCAGACTGATCTCTGTGAGCTGCTTCGCTCGCAGGGAGAAAAGCTCAAACGATCCGGCTCGGAATATGAATGGCAGGACGGATCGCAGAAGGTCACCATTCGGGGAAACCTTTGGTTTCATCAGTACGATCAGCAGGGCGGCGACGCCATTGACTTCGTCCGAAGGTTCTATAACAAGGACTATCCCGAGGCAGTAGAGTATCTGCTCGGCGGCTGCAACGGAACCCTTACCGTATCACCGCCGATTGAACGCACACCTCCAAAACCATTTGAACTGCCTCCGCGCAATGATAACATGCGCAGAGTTTATGCCTATCTGCTGTCCCGACGCGGACTGGATCGTGACGTGGTGTACACCTTTGCCCACAGGCAGATGATCTATGAATCGGCGCAGTACCACAATGCCGTGTTCGTCGGTTTTGATCGGGAAGGCGTCCCTCGTCATGCCAATATGCGCGGAACAGGAAGCGAAAGCACCTTCAAAGGCAATGCAGACAGCAGCATACCGGAGTACAGCTTTCACTGGACCGGAAGAAGCAAGTACCTGTTGCTATTCGAGGCGCCGATAGACATGCTGTCCTTTATCTCCATGCACAAGAAGAATTGGCAGCAGCACAGCTATGCCGCCGCCTGCTCGGTGTCAGACAGAGTTCTGTTTCAGATGCTGAAGGACAATCCCAATATCTCGGAGGTGTTCCTCTGTATGGACAGCGATGAGCCTGGGCAGACGGCGGCAAAACGAATCAGCGATAAGCTGTTTACACAAGGAATCAATGCAAAAATCCTCGTTCCCGAACACAAAGACTGGAACGAGGATCTTTTAGCTCTAAACCAAGAAGAAAGCGAGGTGGAAGAACCGTGTCAGGTATTACAACTCTGATCATCGTCGGCGCCGTCATGTTCAGCGTCCTCGGCGGGATCACGCTGCTGGCGTATGTATACAGCCTCAACAACATCAAATCCAAGACGGTCGGCGACGGCCAGCATGGAACTGCCCGCTGGATGACCAAAGGCGAACAGCGCAAGATCTATAAGCACATTCCATTCACGCCGAAGAAATGGCGGGAGCAAGCCAAGAACGGTAAAACTCCCACAGGCGAAGATGGCAAGGCACTTCCTCAAGGAATCGTTGTCGGTTGCACGGGAAATACCACTGCAATGGTGGATACCGGCGACGTCCACGTGCTTATGATCGGTGCGGCCGGCGTCGGCAAAACCGCCTTTTGGCTCTATCCATGCATCGAGTATGCCTGTGCCAGCGGGATGAGTTTCCTGTCCACAGATACCAAAGGCGACGTCATGCGCAACTACGGCAACATTGCAAAGGGCTACGGTTACCATGTATCCGTAATCGATCTGCGAAACCCGACTCGCTCCAACGGCAACAACCTTCTTCACCTGGTCAACAAGTATATGGATCTGTACCAAGCGAATCCCGACATGCTTGTTTACAAGGCGAAGGCTGAAAAGTATGCGAAGATTATCTCCAAGACCATCATTCTCTCCGGTATGGATGCGGCAAGCTTCGGCCAGAACGCCTACTTCTACGACGCAGCCGAAGGACTTTTGACAGCGACGATCCTGCTGGTGGCAGAGTTCTGCAAGCCCGAAGAACGACACATCGTATCCGTGTTCAAGATCATCCAGGAGCTGTTGGCCCCATCGGGAAAGAAAGGCAAGAATCAGTTCCAGCAGCTCATGGAGATGCTCCCCAACGATCACAAAGCCAAATGGTTCGCCGGAGCCGCCTTGAACACCGCCGAGCAGAGCATGGCATCCGTCATGTCCACGGCGCTCTCCCGGTTGAACTCCTTCCTGGATTCCGAGCTTGAACAGCTCCTGTGCTTTGACACGGAGATTGACGCCGAGAAATTCTGCCGCGAGAAATCTGCGATCTTTATCATCATGCCGGAGGAAAACCCCAACACTTTCTTCATGATCTCCCTTATCATCCAGCAGCTCTACCGTGAGATCCTGGCCGTTGCAGATGAGAACGGCGGTCAGCTAAAGAACCGCTGTGTATTCTTCTGCGATGAGTTCGGTACGCTGCCGAAGATTGAATCCGCGGAGATGATGTTCAGTGCCTCCCGATCCAGACGCCTGCAGATCGTTCCGATCATCCAGTCCTTTGCCCAGCTCGAAAAGAACTACGGCAAGGAAGGCGGTGAAATCATCGTGGACAATACACAAATTACGCTGTTCGGCGGCTTTGCCCCTAATAGCTCCTCTGCGGATACCTTGTCAAAGGCGCTTGGGAGCCGCACAGTCATGTCCGGCTCGGTTTCCAGGAGCAAGAACGATCCGTCTGAATCCTTGCAGATGATGGAGCGACCGCTCCTAACACCTGACGAATTGAAATCGCTGCCCAAGGGTGATTTTGTGGTAATGAAGACCGGCGTCCATCCCATGCGAGTCCATCTCAAGCTGTTCTTTAAGTGGGGTATTGAGTTTGACAAAGATCATCCCTATACCGTTGCAGAAAACGGCAATCGGAGGGTTCAGTACGCCAATAAAGCGGAGCTGATGGACGGAATCGTGAAAAAGTACCATCCCGAAGCCCTGCTCGAAGTCGACGCTGCCGGTGAAGGCGGCGAGATGGCAGAACCCAAGCAGACAGAGGCAAAGAACCATCAGCCTCCCAAAAGCAATCGGAGCAGAAGCAGACAGCCGAAACCCCTTCCCGAGCAAGCAGATAAAGACGGCAAGAAAGGCGGCTCACAGCCGTCAGAGAAGCAAATGACTGCTGAGCCAGAGCCGGAACATGTGCCGCAGGAGGTGTCTGATGGGCAGACTTGACTTTCTATATAGGATGGATCTTCCTCACCGTGCAAAGTCCGTTTATATCTATCTTTTGGATCGAGCGAATAAAGACGGCGAATGCTGGCCTGCAATCCCGACCATATCCCGTGAGCTCAAGCTGTCGCAGTCGACTGTGCGTCGAGCCTTACATGATCTTCGCAAAGCTGGACTGCTGGAAACTGAGCAGCGATACCGCAAGCATGGCGGCAAGAGCAGCTTGCTTTATATGCTAAAGCAAGAATGAAAAACAGTTCCCTCCGCCAAGAGGGAACCATACCTATTTACTGACAGGTGCCACCTGTCATGATGAAAGGAGAAGGCGAACCTCCCATCTGAAAAACTACCACAGCAGAAAGAAAAACACATACTCAGATAACGATAATGGCGAATAAGATATGAAGATAGCGTAAATATTTTTGTCGATTCCGCATCCTATCGTAAGCAATTCGCTGTTGCCTTGTGTATTAATGCCTGTCCCATCAATATACTAATACTAACGGCATTGCCGCTTACGATATTAGCATGAAAAGGAGGTGGGTGTGTGCAGAAGGATAACCACATTGAGCAAATCATTGGTAAGCGTATTCAGAAAATACGCCAGTCGAAGGGCTTTACCCAGCAGCAGTTTTCAGAGATGGTTGGACTCTCAACAAATTATCTCTCTGATGTTGAGCGAGGAAAAAGCTCCGTCAGATTAGGAAAGCTCGCCGCAATTATCAACGCTCTTGAATGCTCTGCAGATGAGGTGTTCATAGATGTAATTGATCACGGGTACAAGGTTAAAAGTTCCCGGTTAGCTGATCGAATCGAAGCACTTCCACCCGACGAGCAGGAAAAAGTATTCGCTGTGTTGGATGCCCTTATTAGTCAATCGAAGAAATGACCCACAAAGAGCCTGTAAGCACGGGCTCTTTTCCTTTCTCAACTTTTTTTCGCTAAAGACTTTCTTTTTTCGATCTCATGTGCTATACTAACGATAATAGCGTTAGTTATTCGCTAAAATCGTTATTGGTGGTTAGATGAGAGAGAAGACCTGCTGCTTTACAGGACACAGACAAATACCAGCAGAGTATCTTCCGGCTATCTCAGAAAAGCTGCGGGATACTCTGATTTTTTATATTGAACAAGGATACCAATACTTCGGCGCTGGAGGTGCGTTGGGATTTGACACTCTTGCAGCACAGACGGTACTACACCTTAAACAGCGGTATCCCTGTATAAAGCTGATTCTTATTCTGCCGTGCAAGGATCAAGCGACCAGGTGGAGAGCCAACGACGTTAAAGAATATGAACGGATAAAATCACATGCTGATAAGATAGTCTACACGGCAGAACGATACTATAACGGCTGTATGCAAAAAAGAAACCGCCATTTAGTTGACGGTAGCAGTCTTTGCATCTGCTACTTGGCAAAACAAGAGGGTGGCACTGCTTACACAGTCCAATACGCCAGAGAGAAAGGACTGCGGGTAGTTAATATTGTAGAATAACAATAAGACCGCAACTCTTTCGAATTGCGATCTTATAGACGGATATTTTTCGCAGAGTTCACAACTCT
>ODAI013479166.1_pt1 | contig 14748 bp, 12 predicted proteins | sample 1539321 | NCBI WGS metagenome assembly ODAI01 (sample SAMN02144231, study PRJEB22623) | gut metagenome | biome: sheep rumen | host: Ovis aries | place: New Zealand
TCGGGAATGCAAAATTCACTGTTTCGATAATAGAATCTTTCCGCCCCATGGTCTTCCTGTCGTCCTGAGACCTGGAACCCATCACGATGGCGTAGTCGATGTTCGCACCCATCTGAATGGAGGAGACGATCAGGTAGCTTATAAAGAACAGGTTCGCCTGCATCAGGGTCGGGAAGGAGAAATTGATGAAGATCGCTCCTTCGATGACCGCGATCAGCAACAGCGGCATGCCCGCAGACTGGAAGGTAAAGAGCAGGATCACCAGCACGAAGAGGACCGAGACCACCGAAACGACGATATTATCCGTTTCGAACTGGCCCTTCAGGTCCATCTCGGAGGTGGATTCACCCGCGATATAAACGCGAAGGGAGGGATCCTCGTCCATTTCGGCCTCAAACACAGGATCTATGATCCGGTGCAGTCCGCCGAGAAAGGCAAAGGTCTCCGGGCTTTCCTCCGGGAGCTCCAGGGACACGAGCATCCGCTCATAGGTCTTTCCCTGCAGCTGCCTTCTCGCCAGAGAAAGCTTGTCGTAAGTGTCGTCCAGATCCTTCCTGTCTTCCGGGTCGGGATCGATGTATCCTTCGTCGATCTTGTCGTGAAGGAACATATAGATATCGATGAAGGGGATCCGGTATTTTCCCACACCGCCGATGATCCGACCGTATTCTTCCTTGTCCGAAGCATACATACTGTACAGCATGGTGGAGACATCGTAATCCAGATCAGCCATCTCGGAAAACTGCCGGGGCGTCAGGGGCTGGGAGACCATATAACCCTTTTTTGCTTCCGTATTGGAAAGGGAGGTCACGCTCTTTATCTCCGGCATCGCTTCGAGGGTCTCCGCGATCTTTGATATCTTGTAGTAATCATGGCTGGGGAGATTGATCGCGATGATATTGTCGGATCCGAAGGTCGCTTCGATCATATCCTCCGTGATCTGCGCATCGTTTCTGACGGGGGTCGTCAGCGTCGAGTACCCGTACACATAGGGGCACTTGTTGGAGAAGTAAAACCCTGCCGCGGCCACCAGCAGGAACAGCGGCGGGATCACCCGCTTCGTGGCATAGGCGAATCTTCCCACAAAGGGGATCATCGGGACCAGGTTCTTGTGCTTTGTCTTCATCATCAGATCGGAGAAAAGCACCAGGAGCCCCGGCATGAGGGTAAACACCGCCACCAGGCTGATCAGGATCGATTTTGTGAGCGTGGTGCCGAGATCCGCGCCAAGCCCGTATCCCATAAACAGAAGCGCCAGGAGGCCTGAGATCGTGGTGAGAGAACTCGAAGATATCTCAGGGATCGAATGGGCCAGGGATACGATGACAGCGTCTCTGGTGTCATAATGTTCCCGCTCTTCCTTGAAATGGTTGCAGAAAATGATCGCGTAGTCGATGGACAGCGCGAGCTGAAGCACGATGGCGACAGAATTGGAGACGAAGGAAATGGTCCCCATGAGGAAATTCGTACCGTTGTTGATGAGCGCCGCGGCGACAAAGGTAAGAAGGAGGACCGGCACCTCACCGAAGGTCTGGGAGGTCAGGATCAGCACAGTGACGACCACGATCCCCACCACGACGATGATCAGTTTCATCTCTTCCGCAATAGCGTCCGCCTGCACGTCCCCGAGATCCGAGGAAACGTGAAGGTCATAGGAAGCAAGAGACGCTTTCAGCGTATCCAGGGATTCCAGAGCCCGGTCATCGTCGTCGGCATACCGGAAGACCACGTTGTACAGCGCAGAGGAATCATTGTAGTGATCCCGGATCTCTTCGAGGGTAAGCTCCTCGTCCTCGTCCGGCACTTCCGTGGATCCCGGCTTCAGATAATCCGGGAGAAAGGATGTCTCGGACACGCCCGGAGACTCCTTGATCTTCTCATAGACCTCGAAGGCTTCGGAAAGGGAGATATTGGATATCATTACTTTCGCGGATCCGAAAGTAGTGTATTCCTTTTCCATCATATCCATGGTCTGTCTGGTCTCCGTGTCATCACTGAGGTACTCGGAAAGATCGTTCTCCACCGATACCCAGTTGGACGAGAAGATCGAGAAGATGATCAGGATGATGTAGATCAGGAAGAACAGGTTCCTCTTGTCTACGATAAACGAGCATATTTTCATAAGTGGTGACGACTTGTTGTCCATATTACGGGTTCTCCTTTAGATCTTCTATAAAGAAAAAGACACCGTCCCGGCTGAAGACGCACAGCCGGAGCGGCGCTCTCTGTTGATGCCAATGTCCTGAACCATCAGTGAAGATTGATCATCTCCACGCAGGTATTATCGTTTCCTACGGTCCGGAGCATTTCCTCCTGCTTCTTCAGTGCTGCCAGTGCCTCAATGTCCGAACCGTACTCACCGACAGTGCTGCGGCTCAATTCCTTTCCATTGTCATCTTTCCTGACAAGGTCGATCCTGATCCTCATAACAGACTCTCCTTTTCCGGGCGTACGTCCCTGCCGCCCGTATGATCATTTGTGACACATTATAGCACGTAAAAGCTTCCTTGCACCCCCTGATTATTTGTTTTATTATTGAAATATTAAGGACCCGGATATGACCATTCGTTTCAAAGGAGGTGCGTCGCTTAATGAACCAGCATTATATCGGAGGCGGGCATGTCGCCGTTAAGACCTGCAATATGGAAGAAAGTATCGCATTCTACACGAAAATAGGCGGAAAGCTTCTGCAGCTGGAATCCCTGCCGGACGGTAACGGACGGAAACAGCTGGCACTCTTAAGCTTTGCCGGTTTCGTCCTGGAGCTCATCTGTCCCGCGGAGCCGAAAAAGGAGGAGGACGGCGTAGTGGCCCACTTCGCGGTCTACGTGGACGATGTGGACGCTGCCGCAGCGGAGCTTCAGTCCCTCGGGATCAATACCTTCCTGAAGCCGGAAAAGACCGTTCTTCCGGAGCTGTTCGGCGGACTGGAGAACCGCTTCTTCCGCGGCCCCTCCGGAGAACAGATCGAACTCCTGCACTGCAATACCTTTGCATATCCTGACTGATCCAGTACAGAAAAACGGCCCTTTGACGAAAAAAGGGCCGTTTTTCTGTGTATAAAGGGCATCTTTCCACAATTTCTTTTTGAAATCCGCGGATTTTTCCACAAAATCAACAAGGTTATCCGCAAAACCCGCGGAAAACAGCCGTTTTCCTCAGAACAGCCTGCATTTCTCCAGTATCAGTTCTTTCGCCCGCTCCGCGTTCGTTTTTTTCTCCATCACCAGGGACACGAATTTTCCCTCCCCGCCGTAAGTGATCTTGACTGCGTGCGCCGGGATCGATTTCCCGCAGCAGCCTGTCACATGGAAAGAGGTCGGGATGATCTCCGCGCCGGTGCAGGCGGAATAGGGCAGATACTTCTGCGGCGGAAAATACACAGCTTCCTGCCCGAAGCGGAACTGCTCCAGGCGGAGACCGGCTTTTTTGTCCTTTGCCGGATCTGCGATCATGTATGCCTTGTCATAAGGATCATCTGTAAAAAAGCCCATGCTCTCCTCCTTCCGGTCTTCGGTCAGCCTTCCCTTTCCGCCGGAGCACTGTTCTGCCGGGCAGCCTTCTCCATCTGTTCCTTCTTCTCGTTCTTGATCTCCCAGTGGATCAGGAAGGTCAGGGCGCCGCGCAGCAGGATGATGGCTCCGAGGATCCCGAGCTCCCGCCACTCCCGGACCACGACCGTGCGCAGCACCTCGCCGCCCATCTTGAACTCCAGCGCCAGGGCGATGCCTTCGCCAAGATCCAGGCGGATGTTTCTGTCCGTCTTCTTCAGCCACCCGTAAAAACATTTTACCGCAGTGGATACCAGCACGCAGATGCCGGCCATCTCCATCAGGACCGTACTGATCTCGACTACATAAGTCAGGATAACGTCCATTCCTTCGAGCACTCCGGTCATGCACTGCCTCCTTTACTGGTTTCCGCGCATATTGACCAGGATCACCCGGTCGGTCTGCCCCTTCCGGATCCCGGTCATCCGGCTTGTCAGGTTCGCTGTCGAGCAGCTGTGGTTCGGGATGATGCGGATCCGGTCGCCGATCTTCAGATCCGTCGGGCCCGCAGCCTCAAGCTGTCCCACTTCCTCGGAAAGATGGGACACCTTCAGTTCCGGGTGCCCGATCACCCTTCCGTGCCCTGTCAGGGAGCTGTTCCCGTGGGCTCCCTGGTCCAGTCCCAGGCATTTCGCGCCCGCGTCGCAGATAAAATGCCCTTCCGACGGATTGGAGATCACGGTAGCAAGGACTGTCAGGGCACAGTTTCCTTCCTCCGCGGTCCCGTTGGAGATCTGGATCGCGTCGTTAAACACGTAATTGCCCGGATGGTACATATTGATGACCGGATCCCCGATGTTCGCTGCGTAGGTCGGTGTCGAACCGCTGCCGACGATCTCCGGGACCAGTCCCGCCGCCTTCAGGTTCCGCACCGCCGCCCCGATCTGCTCCGCTTCCTCCGCGCAGTAACCCGGCACCTCCGCCGGCGAGGCGGCTCCGTACACATGGCCGGGGTGCGTGGAGATACCTTTCCACAGAAGATGTGGGAAGATGCGGAGTTTTTCCACAAATTCCGCGATCTTTTCCGCAGGAATGCCGAACCGGTGCAGCCCGCAGTCCAGAATGGCCGTATATTTCACCTGAAAGACTGCTTTTTCTCCCACGGTCCCCGCTGCCGCTGCTTCCCGGTTTTCCGCAGCTTCCGCCGCTGCTGCTTCCAGCGCTTCCGCCGCTTCCAGGCTGTCCAGGCGCACAATGAAGTCCGGCACCTTTTTCGCGAGAGCGATGACGCGCTGTATGGACGGTCCCGCCGCTGCCGGGTAGGCGTACATCAGATGCTGAAAGCCGTCAGCTGCCAGCTGCTCGGCCTCGTCCAGTGTTCCGCAGAGAAAGCCTTCACATCCGGCATCCGCCTGCATGGCGGCGATCTCCGAGCTTTTGTGAGTCTTCACCATCGGCCAGAGGGCTTTTCCGCAAGCCTTCGCCTTTTCCGCATACGTTCTGATGTTTTCTTCCAGGATATCCAGATCCAGTAGCATGACCGGCGTAGGAAGTACGTCGATCCCGTCGCCTGTTTCCATGTTCAGCCTGACGTTCATTCTGCTGTTCTTTCCGCTGCTCATGCAGCCGCTCCTTCCTCTGCCTCCTGGTTCATTTCTTCCTCCGCAGCCTTTGCGGCTTCATCCACCAGCTTCATTGCTTCTTCCAGGCCTTCCGTTTCCAGGGTGACGACCTCTCCCGCGCGGACCTCAAACACGGCGGTCTGGTCTCCGTCGGCAAATTCTTCCGTGGCTGCCGCGTCATAATATTTCCAGCCGTCTTCCATCAGTATGACCATTCCCAGCGATTCGGAGTTTCCGTCGGCGTAGAACGCTGCGTATACGTCATAGCGCCCCTCAGGCACCGCAGCTGCCGCCGTCGTCGTATTTGCATCCGGCCAGGTCGTAAAGGCTTCCTCCGCGCCCTCCAGTACCACGATGGAATAGTATGTTTTTTCCGTCTCGGGCTCGGGGAAGTCGAACATGACCAGGCCCAGCCCCTCCGGCGCCGTCTCCGGGATGGAAAGATCCCCGATCCCGGTCTCATCCACCGCGGCGCTGATGGTGTCCTTATATTCCGGCTTTCCGATTCTTTCCAGACACCAGGGCAGGAGCCGGATCAGCTGGCTGTAGTCCGAATACGGCGTCATGGCCATCGAAACATTCATCCAGAAATACAGCTGGTCCTCCTTCGGCATCCCGGTCTCGTTCAGTCGGTACGCGATCAGATTCAGAAGAGAGCTGTTGGTGTGCACGCCGCCCAGGTCATTGTTTCCCCTCGGCGAAAGAAGATCCGGCAGATAATACTTGTCCCAGACATGAGCCGGCTGGGCGTAGCGATTCGGATCGCTCATACAACGGTACGGAGTTTTACCGTGCTCCGCGATCAGCCACTCGGTGTCCTCTGTATCTCCGAGCATATCTTCCACCAGGTTTCCGCAGATGTCGCTGAAGGACTCATTGATCGCGCCGTAGGCGTTGAAATACAGATTCGTGCTCATCAAAGTGGAAGTCATGCAGTGGGTAAACTCATGGGCTATCACGTCGGTGCACTCTCCGTAAGCCACGGTAGTGTCAAACTCGAACACCTGGAAGCCGTGCTGCCGCCCGGCGTAGCAGGCATTATCGGCAGGCTCTCCGTTTTCATCCACGTAGCCCATAAGAAGGAGCGTCGGCGTTCCATCGCCGTCCGGTCCGTGCCATCCCGCGCTCTCGAAGGTGTCGTACACCCGGAGGAAGGTATCGTAGACACTGACCTCCTCCGGGTCCCATCCATTCATGCCGTAACTGCACGTCTCCACATTATCATTGTTCACAAACTCAAGATAATCGCCGCAGATCACACCGCGTTCCATGTCTCCGAGACACAGCTGCCCCGTCTCCTTGTCCTTCAGGACAGGGATCGTGACTTCCCGTGTGCCGCCCCCCAGGAGATCTATCTTTCCGCTCCAGACCTCCTGTTCGAAACCGCTGAAAGTAAGGCCGGCGCCTTCTCCGGAATAAACGTCCGCATTTCCGGGCTCCGGCACCGGCAGGCAGTAAAGATAGGAGCCCTCCATGTCCACATAATGGACCAGATAAGCTGCCTCATATTCCGTGTAGATATTGTTCGTATAGACCGCGTAGGCAAAGTAAAAGCTTGAATCGTCGTTGAGGTACGGGAGGAACACTGCTTCCGTCACGCCTTTTTCTACCTCGGCGCCGGTCCCTTCCATCTGCTGGCGGACGATCTCCTCCGCCTCTTCCGCCGTGATCTGCGTCTCGGGCATGTCAGCATCGCCGACACCGGAGAACAGGGAGCTCACTACCGCGACCGCATGTCCGTCCTTGTCCGCCGCAAGCTTGACCACCGCTCCGTATACGGAAGCCTCGCCCTGCAGCTGGCGGAAGATATACCACACAAGTCCGTCCTCGTTCGGCCGAATGTAAACAGGCTCCAGGACCGTGTCTTCCTCTACCCCCAGTCTTCCGAAGAGGCCCCGCAAAGCCTCCTCCGCGTCCTTCTCATCCCGGATGATCCCGTCATAGAGGTCCTCCGTAAGGAAGTTGTTTTCTTCCTCTTCTTTTATATCTGACCCCGTTGTAAAGGCAGCCCCCTTTGCAGCCTGGAGATCAGAAACAGCGTCCTTTGCAGCCTGCGTCCCGGAGGCACCAGCCTCTCCAGCCTGGGTCTCTTCTGTCTGTGCTGCCGCAGCCTGTGTTCCCGCGGGCTGTGTCTGCGCCTGGCCGCCTCCGCAGCCTGAAAGCAGCAGAATCAGGATCAGTACTGTTGTAATATAGAATGCTCTTTTTTTCATAACACACCTCCTCGCTGTCATTTCCGATTATACCATGCCCAGAGACGAAGCACACTCCGCGGGAAGAGTTTCACCCCGCACGCGTTCAACAAAAAAAGCTGCTCCGGCACGGAAGGCTGATCCTTCCAGAGTGCCGGGCAGCGGAATTTAACACTTTATCTCAGTAAGACTTGAAATCTGTTCGATAACTGGTTTACTCAATGGTCGGCGTCACGTACTTCCCGTAGAATTCCGAGGTCTTCATTACATTGATGATCACCCCGGGATCCGTTTTCCGGATCAGCCGGATCGCCTCCTGCTCTTCATAGGAAGAGAGGACTGTGTGCAGCAGATACATCTGCTGATGACTGTATCCGCCCATGACCGACGCGCAGGAAATGCCGTGGGGGAAGTGGGACGTGTAGACTTCGATGATCTCCTTCGCCTTCTTCGTGGTGATCTGCAGCGTCACCCGGTCATAACGGTGATGGAAGGTGGAGACCGTCTTCGTGGAGACAAAGGAGTACAGCACGGAATAGGCAGCGTTCATCCATCCGTACATGGCGCCGAAGATAAAGTACAGCACGCAGTTCCCGATGAAGACCTGGTTCCAGATGGACCTGCCCGTCTTGTTGGAAACGTACATGGCGATAAAGTCGGTCCCTCCGGTGGAGGCATTGCCCCGGAGAGCGATCACCGTGCCGATGCCGCCGATGAAGCCGCCGAAGATCACATCCAGAAGAGGCTCACCCCGGAAAACGGGCTGGAAATTGCAGACCTGCAGGAAAAAGCTGAGCAGAAACACGTTCAGGAAAGAAAAGAAACTGAACCGCTTGCTGATGCCTCTGGCGCAGAACAGGCCCACGGGAATATTGATGCAGAGCACGCCGATCTGCGCCGGGAAGCTGAACCCGGCTTTCTGTGCCAGCAGCTCAAGAAGCAGCGCCACTCCTGTAAATCCCGAGGACAAAAGCTCCGCAGGGCGGATGAACGTCTGGATCATAAACGCCTGGAGCAGCGCGGATATGGTCACACAGACCGTCGTATTCACATTGTGCCAGACTTTGCTGTCATGCAGGGAATGGATCCACGCATCCCTGGTCTTCTCTGCTTTTTTCTCTTCCTTCAGCGCAGTCTCCGCTTCGCCCGACGGCTTCTTCACATCAGATCCCATGCTCACGTTCACGCCCTTTCCCGTCCCGCATCCGCAGGCGTTTTTCAGACAGTATCGTACAGTGAATTATGCGGCCTGTCCCAGCAAAAAGCAAGCCTCTTTTCGCGAAGACAGGGGAACGGTCCTCTGTCTCCTTTACGCGAGCGTCCTCCTGCACTCTTCAACGATCAGATTCATGAAAACACGCATGTACTCTGACACATAGGCCTGCCGGTGCGTGACCAGAAAAAGCTCGTTCGGGTCGGTGATCTCCGGCACCGGGAAGGAGAGCAGTCGCCCTGCGATGCGGGAAGCTCTGGGGAGCAGAATGTTCCGGAGCATCTGCTGCGGGCAGAAGCAGGCGCCCACCTGATGGCTGGCCAGCTCCATCTGCAGGCTGTAGCCGTCCACGGAGATGACCTGCTCCGGGCTGAAAGAGAGTCCTTCCAGATACTCATTGACCCGTTTCCGGAAGTTGCTGGCCTGCTGGTTCAGAATCAGCGTCATTTTCTGCAGGTCTTCCCTCGCCACCTCGCCGATATCCGCGGGATCCCTCTTCAGCGTATCCCGGAGATAGTCCGCGGATACCACAAGAAACGCCGATTCCGAGGCCACATGGACCCGCCGGAATTCCGGGAGATCCCGGGCGTTGATGCCGAAAAAGAAGTCCAGGTCGCCGTTCAGGAGCATCTTCTCAAAGTCGCTGGTATCATGGTTGTAAAAATTCAGCACCACATGCGGGTACTGTTTCCTGAAGCGGGCAATAGCCTCCGGCAGGATGCACCTGGCTCTTGAGGAGTGGATCCCGATGTTCAGACGGCCTTTCTGCTTTTCCCGGATCTCCGTCATAGCGGTATCCAGGCCATCCTCAAGGATCCGGATTTTCTGCAGCGTCCCGTACAGCAGCTCGCCCTCCTGTGTCAGCTGGAAGCGGGGCCGCCGGAGAAACAGCTTTCCCCCGTACTGCTGCTCCAGCTTCTGCATCTGCTCACTGAGGGACTGCTGGGTGATATAGAGCTTCCGGGCAGCCTCGGAGATGCCCTGCTCCTCAACGACGGCCATATAGTATTTTTCCGCGGTCTTCATTCTCTTCTTCTCCCCTTATTTTTCCCTTTTTCCGGTCTGCTCCCTCCCGAACTAAGGTATATACCTGTGTCACTAAGATAAACTCCAGTTTTACCTGTGTCAATATCCGGAATACAATAAGCGCATCCAATCCATTCCATCGATCGTACGGGTTCGAATGATCGATCTTATGCATCGGGCCCGTACATCCCCGGACAGGAAGACCAGAGAGGAGAAATCATAGCCTGTCCGGAGTCCTTTCACGAGCGTGTGGGTTGGGTTCAGCTTGGTTTGGGCATGCTTCGGCTTGGGCATGCTTTGGCTTAGGCATGCTTTGGCTTGGGCATGCTTTGGCTTGGGCATGCTTTGGTTTGGGCGTAATTTGGCCTTTCCGGGATTTTTGTTCCCCTCAGGGCCCTTCAATTCTTGCTTTTATGCCCATATAAATGATCGCATTGGGCGTTTCAGGAGTATTTTTCGATTTTTGTTCCCTTTTCTCACTAAAAACAGGAGCGTAAAACTGTGAAAAAGGGAACAAAATTTTGAAAAAGCCTCTGAAGCGCCCAATTATTCTCTCCTGAGCCCCGGAATCCTCTGAAAACCGTTTTCAAAAGGGAACAAATTTTATAAAAAAGCCCGGAAACGCCCAACCTCTGTACACAGGCTTCCGGACCGCTTCCAGCAAGCTTCCTGCGGGCTTCCGGGCCGCTTCCTGCCTGCTTCCCGCAGGCTTCCGGGCCCGCTTCCGCCGCGTCATTCCGGAAACCAAAAGAGGGCTGCCGCATCAGTTGATCTTAATCAATGATCTTAATCAACTTAGTGCAGCAGCCCCTTCTGCTTTAGATCTTTATTACACAGCCCTGAGGTTTCCTGTAGCGATCACGTCCACACCGGTGCCCGCCACATCCTTCAGAAGCACTTCTCCGATCGTCACCGGTGCTTCGGCGACGATGCCGTTGATGTCGTCCATGACCTCGAAGATCTTCGCCTTCGGGATGTCATTTGCAGTCTTCACAGATACCACAGGACGGATCCCGCCTTTGACGCGCACGGTGGAGGTCACGATCCTGGTGGGATTCGTCACTTCCTTGCGCGCGTAGATATCGCCCCGCTTGCAGGTGTTGCCCTTTACGGACACCACTTCGCCGTTCTCCAGCTCGACCGTCATCGGGCAGCCCATCGGGCAGCCGATACAGATCAGTTCTCTCTTCTCCATGCTGCCTCCTTATTCCTTCTCGATCTTAACAGTGATGGTCTTCAGCTCCGGATGAGCGAGCACATCCTTCTTCTGCAGGATGATCTGCTCCATCTCGCCGGGTGCCATGATCTGTTTCTTTCTGTGCTGCACACGCTCGTCATCGAAATACACGCTGACGTAGCTGTCCTTGAACACATCGCCCACGCGGAAGCGCACCGTGAGGAGATCCTCCATCCGCTTCGCGTCGATGGTCGCCGGCACCGTATAGCGGGCGCCGTCCGTGGCCTTCAGCTGGATCTTCGCGTCGTTCTCTTCATCCAGTTCGCCCTTGATGAAGCGCACCGCGTTCTGTCCTGCTCTGACTGCCTCCTCGGAGACGTAGTCCACCAGGTCGTGAACGTGAAGAACGTTGCCGCAGGCGAAGATGCCCGGGACGCTGGTCTCAAGGCTCTCGTTGACGTTCGGTCCGCCCGTGACGCCGTTCATGTCGACGCCTGCCGACCGGGACAGCTCGTTCTCCGGGATCAGACCGCAGGAGAGCAGCAGTGTGTCGCAGGTGTAGCGGATCTCCGTGCCCGGGATGGGACGGCGGTCCGGTCCGACTTCCGCGATAGTGACTGCGGAGACGTGCTCCTTGCCTTCGATGTCGATCACCGTGTGGGACAGCTTTAACGGAATGCCGTAGTCATCCAGACACTGGACGATGTTTCTCTTCAGGCCGCCGGAGTAGGGCATCAGCTCTGCCACGACCTTGACCTTCGCGCCTTCCAGAGTCATTCTTCTCGCCATGATGAGGCCGATGTCGCCGGAGCCCAGGATCACGATCTCACGGCCGGGCATGTAGCCCTCCATGTTGACGAGACGCTGCGCCGTACCGGCGGAGAAGATGCCTGCCGGACGATAGCCGGGAATGTTCAGGGCGCCTCTCGGACGCTCTCTGCAGCCCATGCACAGGATCACCGCGCCGGCCTTGATCTGGAACATGCCGTCCTCGCGGTTCATCGCCGTGACCACGTGGTCCGCGGAGATGTCCATGACCATGGTGTTCAGCTTGTACTCGATGCCGAGATCGAGGACCTGCTTGATGTAGCGTCCGGCGTACTCCGGTCCTGTCAGCTCCTCCTTGAAGGTGTGCAGGCCGAAACCGTTGTGGATGCACTGGTTCAGGATGCCGCCCAGCTCATGGTCGCGCTCCAGGATCAGGATATCGTCCTCTCCCGCCTGCTTCGCGGAAACCGCTGCCGCAAGACCTGCCGGGCCGCCGCCGATAATGACGATCTTGTAACTGTCTTTCACTGCAGCGCTCATGCCTTTCCTCCCTTCGTCTTCTCCAGGACAAGATAGGATCCTGCGTCATTCTTCCGGACTTCCTCCAGCGGGATGCCGAGCTCTCTCTGCAGGATCTCCATGACACGCGGGCTGCAGAAGCCTGCCTGACATCTTCCCATGCCTGCGCGGGTCCTGCGCTTCACGCCGTCCAGGGAACGGGCGCCCAGCGGACGATGGATCGCGTCCAGGATCTCGCCTTCCGTGATGGACTCGCATCGGCAGATGATCCTGCCGTAGGCCGGCTCCTTTTTGATGAGCTCGTTCCGCTCCTCAAGGCTGAGCTCCGAAGGCTTCAGCACGTCCTTCCGTCCTGCGATCCAGTTTTCTTTCTTTTCAAATCCGAACTTCGAGCTGATCATCTCACCCATGTACTCGCCGATGGCCGGGGAGCTGGTAAGGCCCGGGGATTCGATGCCGGCGCAGTCAAAGAAGAATGGAGCGTCCTCCGGCTCGCCGAGAATGAACTCATGATTGTCTTCGTGGGCGCGGAGTCCCGCGAAGGAAGTGATCACCTGGCGCACCGGCGCGTTGGTCACGTACATGGAGGACTTCTTCAGGATCTCGTCGAATCCCTCCTGTGTCGTCGCCACAGCCTCTTTGTCCTCGATATCGATCGCGGTGGGTCCGACCAGCGTGTTTCCGTGGATGGTAGGCGCCACCAGGATGCCCTTGCCGAGCTTGGTGGGCTGCGGGAAGATGGTGTGCTTCACATAGCCGCCCGTGGTCTTGTCCAGAAGCAAATAGTCGCCGCGGCGCGGGGTGATGTGGATCTTCTTCGCGCTGACCATGTTGTGGAAGAAATCAGCATAGACACCGGCAGCGTTCACGACAGCCTTCGCCTTGTACTCGCCGTTGCAGGTGCTGATGTGCCAGATCCCGTCCTCGTCCCGGCACAGCTTCTCCGCCTTCGTGTTGAAGAAGAAGTCCACGCCGTTCACATTGGCGGACTCCGCCATGGCGATGTTCAGGCGGAAGGGGCAGATGATTCCCGCGGTCTCCGCGTACAGAGCGCCCTGGGTCAGGTCCGAAAGATGCGGTTCCATCTCCTTGGCCTCTTCCCGGCTCAGAAGCTTCAGGCCGGGGACGCCGTTCTTGATGCCGCGGTCATAGAGTTCCTGCAGTCCCGGAAGTTCATCCTTGTCAATGCAGACCACCAGAGATCCGTTTCTGTCAAAGGGAATATCCAGTTCCTTGCAGAGATCCGTCATCATGGCGTTTCCGCGCACGTTCATCTTTGCCATCATTGATCCCGGCACACAGTCATAGCCCGCGTGGACAATGGCGCTGTTTGCCTTGGAAGTGCCGGAGCAGACGTCCTCGCCCCTTTCCAGGACACAGATCTCCGCTTTGTAGCGCGACAGTTCCCGCGCGACAGCGGCACCCGTGACTCCGGCGCCGATGATGATTACATCATAAATCATGAAGGTATTCCTCCTAAGTAAACACTGGTATGTTCTTTGTTGTTTTTTTTTCGAAAGAAAGAGCCACCAACCGTACGGACCCGTACCTCGATTGATGGCTCTCTCTCAGCATTCTTGAGCTTATACGATCTTGAACTCTTCAGCCTCTATTCAGTTGACAGACAGACTTGATCGTATTCCGATTATGCCGCGAACACTGCCATATGAAGCAGGGAAGCCACGATCGCGCCGCAGATGGGAGCGATTGCCGGGATCCAGCCATATGCCCAGTCGGGATCCTTTTTGCCCTTGTTCGGAGCAAAAAGCTGATAAGCCAGACGCGGAGCAGAGTCTCTTGCTGCGTTCATTGCGTAGCCAGTCAGGCCGCCGAAGGAAGCGCCGCAGGCAACGATGACGCCGTAGACCAGGAACCATGAAACTGCAGAATCACCTGCGTTGCCCGGAATGGAAGCAAGGGTGAAGACCAGGATGAAGGTCGCGAAGAACTCGGACAGGAAGTTGCGGCCGGTGTTGCGGATGGACGGGCCGGTGCAGAAGCAGCCGCGGATCGTCGCATCGTCATCCGTAGCGGCAATGTGATCGCCGTAAAGGACCATCAGGATCGCTGCGCCGACGAAGCCGCCTGCCAGCTGAGCAATAATATAGCCGGGAACCAGACCCCAGTCCATGCCGCCGCGGATCGCAGCGCCGATGGTAACTGCCGGGTTGAAGTGAGATCCGGACATTGCGCCGAAGCAGAACGCCGGGACCATGACTGCCATGCCCCATCCGATGAGGATGTGGACAACGCCGGCACCCTTCATTCCGGACTTGTTGAGGCTGACGTTGCAGCAGACGCCGTCACCAAGGATAACGAGGAACATCGTTCCGATAAATTCCGCTAAATAAGCCTGCATATCATTTCCCCCTTTTTCTTGTTGCTGTTAATAGTTATTTATGGTGTTTCCGGAGGCCGGGCCTCCCGGCCCCCGGTTGCATCCGGTTTTATTCCTTTGCCCATCCGAAGGTAGCCTTGACTGCCTGCTTCCAGCCCTTCAGTTCCTTCGCTCTTGCAGCATCGTCCATAGCCGGCTCGAACTCCTTGTCGATCGCCCAGTTCTTGATGACGTCTTCCTTGCTGGCCCAGAAGCCGACTGCCAGACCTGCCAGGTAGCTTGCGCCCATAGCGGTGGTCTCAACGCAGACCGGACGATGGACCGGAGCATTGATGATATCGGACTGGAACTGCATCAGGAAGTTGTTCTTGCAGGCGCCGCCGTCGACCTTCAGAGCGTTCA
>ODAI012157632.1_pt1 | contig 14747 bp, 13 predicted proteins | sample 1539321 | NCBI WGS metagenome assembly ODAI01 (sample SAMN02144231, study PRJEB22623) | gut metagenome | biome: sheep rumen | host: Ovis aries | place: New Zealand
CGGATCTTTTATACTGATATTTCGATATATTTGAAACAAGCCAAACGTTTTGTTCTCATTTATTAGGCAACCTTGTGGAATTTCAGGGTATTGCGATAAATCTGGTTTACTCATAGCATCTCCGTATTACTAATATGAATATTATCGCATATTATTTATACAAAATCAAGATAAATCATTGATAATATTAGTAATATTTTTAATTTAGATGCGTTCGCCCTGTTAAAAAACAAGAATGTCAATATAGTTATTCTTACCTTTTAGCAATTTTAAATTCATCGCTCTTTTGGTGGTTTTTATATACTACAGGAGATACGCTATCTGGCGATGCTAGAAGGGTAAAGAGTAAATATATATTCCCATTTCATCTTCCGAAGTATGATAAAGATTACGATAAAACATTAACGCAACTTGTGGAAATGAGAATGACAAGTGGAAATGAAAAATATGAGACTTTGATAGATTTATTTGTCATGAAATCTTACAATTTAGACTTTGATGAAGTTAAAACTATAAATTCTCTGTATGATGATACATACAAAGGATTATATGATAATATCTGTTTAGGAATGTCTAAAGATGAGTTAGAAGAAATTGTAAATAGGTCTTAGTATTCCACCATAAGCGATTTTCATATGTTGCTAGAAATTTTAGTTTCATTTTTGCAACTTAAATTCCTATCCAATTCTTATGGGGGATTTTGTTTTTAAGTGATATCAATAAATCTTTACAAAATAGCTAAAAACTTTCGTCCGTTCAAAAAGAATAAATTATGCTGCGGATCAATGTTTCCAAAATACTACCATACGGGGGGAAATATATGACACATCTGTTTTCAAAACTGGCACTTGCGGTATTGGCACTTGCAGTAGCCGCAACTGTATTTCTTATGACACCGGCATGTGCATCAAAGGACACTGAGGCTGAAACTTTAATTAAATACATGTATCAGCAAACTTTTAAAGATCGCTTATCCCCTGATCCGTTTGCGTTCGATAATTATATTAAGGAATACGGTTCAAGTGACTTTGCCTATATCTGGCAGTGTAATATCGACCACAATTTGAATATTGTTGGCTCTCCGCTCAATGAGTTTATATGGGGGCCTCCTCCAAAAGAGTTTGAGGTAAAGGCACTCCCAGGAACTGATTTAGTAACTGTAACTGCGAAAATTGGCGATGACAGTATTTCATGGGTTTATGTTGTAAGATGCGGTTATGGGGGGTGCGAAATCAGCGATTACATTTATGCTCCGTTCGGTTCCGCAAAGTACATGATCTCCTTAACAGACCCCGAGTGCTCCGTGATTAAGGGCAGGACTGAAAACTGATTCCTCTGTCGGAAGTACCAATACCGGATTACAATAGATCTTTTTTGTTTAAAAACAGAACTTCCCCTCTGTTTTAACACACATTGACTCCCGCTTTTTATAAAAGCAGGAATTATTAACCTAAATCAATTAGGTGATTTTTATATTTGGTTATTCATAGTAAAAAGGACCTCGGAGCTTCGATAGTTGGCGCAACACATATTTCTTCAAACCCTTGTCACACCTAGCTTAAGAAGAATAAGATAATAATAATATTTTATAGCTGATAAGAAAGACTGGTGTATTCAAGCTAAAAAAGGAAGTAACCGAACAGATACAAACCATAAGACCGAACTTAGCCCAGACAAAGCCTATGCCATGGTTTTTGCTGGTTCTGAATGCGTGTATTGCGGGTAGCTCTATTTGACCTGTTGCTGATTTTGCAACAATTCAATAGAATCCTTTTGAAAACGGCAAACTACTTAAGCACAAACAAAAACAATAGAGTAGCCTCCACATTTTAACTTGACACACTCAGTTCCAGAACAATAGAAACAAAATTACGCAAGCAAACACGATCCTAATGTCAATATTTTTATGTTCATCGGGAAGCTGGATCTTGTGGTTCAATACGTTTATCGTAAATAGATCCATTAAATCTTGACTGCTCATAAAGCTGTCTTGATACTTGACCATAAATACGACTAGCTGCTTCAGTATTATTTGGAGCATATCGTCCAGCAAATTCACTAAAAGGCAAATCATGCACAGTAGCTTTTAATTCATCGTAACTTCTAAATTGCTTTAAAATATCTTCAGCCCCTGGGACTTTTTTCAAATCTGCGAATGCGGGTTCGTTGAGTATTGCGGTTGCATCGGCAAAAGCAACCCCGGAAAGAATACAGAACAAAAATGCCAAACAAATATTTCTTAACATACGTATCTCCTTGTTTTAGTAACCCTGTTTGTTCAATAATTTATAGTTGTGACAACCTTCCAGATAGCCTAAATCACAAGCTTTTCTGAAATATCCTTTTGCTATGGTTTTATTTTGCCTTACACCATTACCGTCCCCATATAAAAAAGCCAAGTTGTTGCATCCGCCTCCCATACCGAGACTACAGGCTTTTTCATAGTAATATTTTGCTTTACTGTAATCTTGTTCTGTTCCTTTACCATCGTCGTATAAAACTCCTAAATTGAAACATCCTTGTGCGTTATCCAGATTACAGGCTTTTGTGAAATAATTATTCGCAGTGCGGAGTTCTTGTCTTACCCCATAACCGTTGTAGTATAAAGTACCCAAATTGAAACATCCCTCACCTTCATTTAGACTACAAGCTCGTTCAAAATAGGTTTTGGCCGTACTATAGTTTTGCCCTACACTGCGACCATAGTTATATAAAACGCCCAAATTGTTGCATCCGCCACCACTGTTAAGACTGCATGCTTTTTTATAATAAGTTTTTGCTTTGTTGAAATCCTGTATTACGCCATGACCATCTGCGTATAAAATACCTAAATTTTTGCATCCATGCCCCTCATTCAGATTACAAGCTTCTTCGTAATAGGCTTTGGCTTTACTGTAATCCAATCTTATACCCCTGCCATTGTGATATAAAACACCTACGACATAACAATCAAATCCGAAGCCAAGGCTGCAACCTTCTTTGCAGATTGGAACAGCTTTTTCAAATTTCCCAGATAAAAACACCTGCTTACACGCCATTTCATTGGCTGCGTACGCATTCATGCAAAACAGACCAACAATGCAACACGCAAACAAAGGAATTTTAACCAGACAATTCATAAGCCAATCCTCTAAAAACATACAGCTACTTGTATTTATCATATTTATCCCCCAAAATTCTTCTTAACTGATTATCATCCACCGCACATTTCTTAATATTTTCCTGCAGTCTTACGTGTGATTCGATAATTAACGTTTGACAGGAAATTTTGTTTTAGGTCTAACGTTAATTTCTGAAAATCTCATTCTTGCTACCTTCTGCAATAACTGTTTTTTGTAATCTTGTCGAATTACCCTAGCTTTAACTTCGGTAAATTATTAACTATGTCAACCGTTTCAAGGATCACTGTCATAACTGACAACAGCAAATCAAGAATATATCTCGGTTTACCGTGTTCCAGGCTCCAGTCGTTAGGGTCGTTTACGATCAGACTGTCTTTGTTTTGTGTTACCTGATACCGTTCCATAACCCATTCAACAGCAGACTTGCCATTAACTACATACTCGTAAACTTTGGCCGGTATGTTTTCAATGGAAATGTTAAAGTTGTAAAGAATCTTGTCTTTTTCCTTTTTGGTCGGATATTTCATTTTTTGAACCCTGTAAAACTCATAATCTTCATTTGAGTTTGGTTCTTTGGCAAGATTTATAACGACTTCTTTCGGTGCAACCAGTTCTTTCGCGTTAAGCATGCAGAACTGATTCCTAAAATTAGCGCATACATAATCATAATTCTATAGGTCTACATACTTATAAGTCCATGTCACCTATTCTGTCTATGTAAATCGATAACAGTATTGTAATTCATTGTTATGAATAAGCAATATCCTATGAACGTTTTATACACTGTGTAAAATAATCCAATGTTCTATATAAAAAAGTTTATCGTAATTTACACACCTAAGTAAACTATTGATAAGGGTGGATTTCCTTCAAGATATGTTCCGAGAGAGCACTACGACACCGTGGTGGGACAGCTGGCGCACAATGTGCAGATAATCTACGATTCCGCACTGGCGGCAGATCTGCAGATAATTTCCCGGGAAAAAATTCTTTTCAATTCAGCATCAGAGGCTGACCGGTCCGCTGACATCACGGTTGCGGAGGTGATAAACCGGGAGCTTAACCGGCAGATTACCAATAATTAAAAAACAAATGCGGAAGAAAAAATCCGGCCGTACTGCGCAGCAGGTTTAAGCCGTAATTATCTGCAGAACCTCATCGGAGATCTGCAGGTTCTGATCTTTGAAGAGTCGCAGCTACAGAACTTCACACTCCAGTTCATAGATTGAACCGTTGTCCCTGATGTCCACCACTTTAAGAGTGCCGTTTTCAGCGACATTCAGATCGAACAGTGCACGGGAGAGCGGATTGATCAGATGACTCTCCACCACATTTCCGATCCCTCGTCCGCCGTTTTCAAGATTTCCCTTCGCCGCCTCAAGCAGATGTTCACGGGCCTTGTCGGAAATTTCGATCCTGATTTTCTTTTCCTCGCTGACACGGCTGATGATCTTTTTAATCTGGGAATTCAGGATCAGTTCAGCAACCTGAGGTCTGATAAAATCAAAAATCACGATATTCTCACCGATACGGTTAAGGATTTCCGGACGGGAAATTTTTTCCTTGAAGTAGCGTTCGATACCCTCCATAACCTTCTGCTGAACCTCTTCATAGTCAAGTTCCGGGGTAACCACCTGTTTTCTCTGAACCATACCGGTTGCAGGATCCTGGATCTCCTGTGAAATACCCAGGTTGCTGGTAAAAATAATCACCGCCTCGGAGAAATAAACCGTCTTGCCCTGACCGTCGGTCATGCGGCCGTCTTCAAGGATCTGCAGGAATTTATCCAGGATCAGCGGATGAGCCTTCTCTATTTCATCGAACAGAATGATGGAGAATGGATTGTTGCGAACCGCATTGGTCAGCTGACCGCCGGCCTCGTATCCAACATATCCCGGAGGTGCACCGAGCAGACGTTGGTCGGAATGGGACTGACTGAATTCACTCATATCGAATCTGATGAAATTCTTTTCATCACCGAAAATCAGTTCCGCCATGGACTTTGCAAGTTCGGTCTTACCGGTACCGGTAGGTCCGGCAAAAAACAGTACACCCTTGGGATGGGAATTGGATGAATGCTGGAGACTAGCCATGCCGGTTACTGCACGTTTGATTACATCCACGGTCTTCTTCAGTGCAAGATCCTGCCCCTTGACCCGGCGCTGCAGAATTTCAAAGGCATTGGCAACCTGGGTGCGATCGATGGCATTCCACGGATTGTCCTTAAGCCCGAATTTGAACAGATCCACCACTGATGGCAGCTCCTTCAGATGCAGTTTCTCATTTTTGCACAGCAGACGCAGCGAATTAATATCGGTAAAGGAGAACTGATCGGTGGCTCCGATAAATTTATTCTGCAGTTCTTCAAGCAGGTGCTGATTTTCCGGCTGCTGGTAGAAACCGATTTCCTCATTGTAGATCTGACGGTCAAAGAAGGAGGAGAAATTGTTGCCACCCTTGATAAAGGTCTCACGCTCCTCACGGCGCGGTGTGCTGATATTAATAACTTTGACTGCAGGATTGTCAAGGAAGAACCAGGAAGGAAGATCGTTAAGTTTGTTAACTATAATAAATACAGAATTGAGACTGTCGCGGTTTTCCTGGGAAATCTTTCCGTCAGGTCCGGTAATTCTTTTACGGTAATTGGTGCTGGAAAGTCCTGCCTGCTGCAGCAGGGTAAATGCATTAACATCCTCAATCGGATTGTGCTGCGGTCCGGTAATATAGCGGGAGGCAAAATTCATAATCACGCAGACGGAACTTTCGTGCTGCTCGAGTGCCCTGGCAATGATCGCCGGCGCTGTTCCCTCAATGCCGTTACGCGGTGCGGCAAAAGGAGCATCAATCACTCCGTTCTGGATGTTCGCTCCGGAAATTCCGGCAAAACGGGAAAGCGGGGTATCCTCCCCGGACGGTCTGCCGATATTTCTGAACCCGCGGATGGAATCATATTCAACCACAATATCAGTTCCGCAGTCGGTAAGGAAGGTATTAAGATAGGCGGAAAGTCCGGACATGATAGTTCCCTTCGGAACACCGCATGCCGAATCAACCGGATAAACATAACGATCAAGAACATTACCTTCAAGAATAACAATTGGCTTGATCCGGGAGAAAATCTCCAGTTCCCGGTGCCACTTCGGAATGGTATTCAAATCTGCCATAAATAAAAAACTCCTGAACCATCAGCCGCGTACAGAACGCGGATTAACTGATTTCAACTTTGATAAAACCAACGGACGGATCCCTGGTACCGCGGTACTCAATACCCCCGAGACTGATCAGATCTCCGTCATTAAGCACGGTACCACGCTCTTCATCAACACGCTCGGCATTGACAAAGGTTCCGTTGGTACTTGAACTGTCTCTGATAATCACATGGTCATCAGTGATGACGACGCTGGCATGGCGGCGGCTGACATAGCGGCAGCCGGAGAGATATCCACTCATCTGAGCCTCCCGGCCGAGCACGGTAACCTTCTGACTTAAAAGTTCACTGAACCGGCCGTCCGCTGATTTAAGACGGACCGAAACCATCCTTTGTCCCGGATCAGGTCTTATTCTGGTAACTGCCGCGTCCGGTGCAGTTCCTGAACTGATACGGTCTGATTCGACCTGGTGCTGCTGTGAACCGGGAGTGACGCTGTCCGGAGTGATGTTCTCCGGCTGCGCTGCTGCTGCAGTTTTTTCCGTCGGGAATATATAGGACAGATCTTCATGGCATTTCTCGCAATAGACATTAGATGCAGGATTTTCAAAACCGCAGGGACATCTGCGGATGTAGATCTTCTGGTTTTCCGACGGAGCGGAGAGTTCTGACGGTTGCTGCGATGCATGACTGATGTCCTTCTCTGATTTGGCTTGATGCGAAAGTTCCGCTGCGGCGGTTCCGGACTGTTCTTCCTCCGGACTATGCTCCACCGGCTGATCCAGCAGCGATGCGGAACACTGTTCACATTCAACCGAAGCAGGGTGATTTCTGTACCCGCATTCAGGACAAATTTTTACAAACATCTGTAAACGGCACCCGTACAAAATATGATGTGCTCAAATAAAACAACTGGTTCTATTATAAAATAAATCACCGGGAGATCTGACAAGAACAGTCTACTGATATGATCTTTTTCACAGAAACAGCAAGGATAAGGAAATTACCGGAACAGATCGGTAGGAATAAAAAAGAGATCGGATTTTACTCCGATCTCATAAGGGTATTTAATAATCTGTAAAAGAACTTTTACTATTTGATTGCGATACGATCTGCAGCAACCTTCAGAGCTTCATCAACAGACTGACGGCCTGATGTTGAGTTCTTCAGAGCCTGCTGGAATGCAGACCAGAAACGGTTCATTTCAGGAACGTTAGGCATTGGTTCACCGTTGATAGCGTTAGCCATGGTTGCCTTGATGCGTGGATCCTTTTCAAGAGCCTTCTGGAATGACTTCAGAGCAACTGCACCGAGAGCCTTATCATCGTTAACTGCTTTCAGACCAGCATCTGTTAACAGATAGTTCTCGAGGAAGTCAACAGCCAGTTCCTTGTTAGGAGACTGAGCATTGATGGTTGCAGCGAGCACACCTACGAATGCCTTGGCTGGTTTGCCTGCCAGTTTTGGCAGAGGGTTAACACTGTAGTTAATCTTTCCATCGTAGTTAGCCCATGCCCATGGACCGGTAATGATACATGCAACATCACCTTTAGCGAATGAAGAATCCATTACACCGTAGTCGGTTCCTTTAGGTAATACGCCTTTCTTAACGATATCAACCAGGAAGTTAACACCGGTCTTTGCACCAGCATTGTTAACACCGGTATCACCGATATCATAGTTGCCTGCGCCGGTCTTCTTGAATGCATAACCGCCGTTTGCAGCAATTACAGGATATGAGAAGTAAGGTGTGGTGTAATCCCACATGATTGCCTTTTTACCTTTCTTTTCAAGTTCTTTGTCCAGAGCTTCGAAATCTTCATAGTTGCCTGGGATCTTCTTAACCAGATCATTGTTACAAATCAGACCGATAGCTTCGATTGCGATTGGGTAACCGTAGATCTTACCGTCGATTGATACTGCATCCCATGCGAATTTTTGGAATTTGTCTTTGAAATCTTTTGATGGAGAAAGTTCTGACAGAAGACCAGCTTTCTGCCATTCACCGAAACGGTCATGAGCCCAAAGGAAAATATCTGGACCGTTACCGGTTGATGCAGCCTGCTGGAATTTGTTCTCTACTCCGTCAGGATGAGCTACTTCTACTGGAACACCCTGTTCCTGAGTGAATTTCTGACCAACTTTAGCAAGTCCGTCATAACCCTTATCACCGTTAACCCAGATTACAAGTTTACCTGTTTCAATTCCGGCACTGGCCACTGAAGATAAACCAAGAGTTGCGGCCATTACCAGTAAAGAAATAATATTTTTTTTCATTTTTAGCTTTCCTTTTACAAATACATTGAACCGGGACATTCATACCTCACCGGCAGACCAATTATTGCAGTTTGCTCCGGCGATGTCCAAAACATTGCAAATAAAATAAATAATTTTGCGACTCAAGCATCATTATTGGTATTTTTTGCGGGACAGTTCAACTATTTGAAGAATAACAGTTGCAACCGCCACCCCGCCTGAAACCTTATGACTGCCCGTCATCAGCCTGCAGATATTTCTGCTGCTCGGTCTGCACCATCCCCTGCCGTGCCTCTTTCTGCTCACGCATATTGAAGGATGAGGTGTTGATAATCTTGGCAAACTGGCGGTCGGCCGGCAGAATTGCGGTCTGATCAATATCTAGGCCGCGTCGGGCAAGAACCTCTTTAATCTTCGGGAATCTGCCGCAAAGTTTCTTCATTTCCGCGGTAAGGGAGTCCCTCTCCTCCTCCGTCGGTCTGCGGTCGGTACTGTCGGTACCCACCACCTCCATCGACATCTGGCCGTTCTCGGTAACGGTAAAATGCAGCGAGGAGGTATCGGAGAATTTAACCAGTTTCTGGCTTACCAGCTGTCCGCCGCGGTTGGTGTGGGATCTGTCACCGATGGTCTCGTAACCGAGCTCCCGCATGGTGTCATCGATAATCCGGTTGACATAATCAACCGCAAGAACATTTTCAAACCTGATTTCAAGCTTCTTGATCTCCTCTTTAAGCTGCGCCAGACCGTCGGCGGTGCGGGCAAACTCCTGAAATTCATCACCGCAGGTTTCACACAGAACCCTATACTGAGGTTCCAGCAGATTGAAATCATCCGCAATCTGATCACTGTGCTGTTTCTCCTGCCGGCACTTTTTCAGAAACGGAAGTGCCACAGTCTGATAGTAGTTGCGGGCATATTCTGCTGAATCAATTTTTCTCACATCCTCGGTCATTACATCTATCCCGGCCAGGGTCTCGTCACTGCAGGCATATAGCCGGCATTCGGCAAAGACGCGCAGTGAAAGATCGATCTGTTCCCGCAGCAGCGCCTCCGCCTGCTGTTTATCAAGAAGCTTCTCGTTCTCAATTCTCAGCTGTTCACTGCGTACTTCAAGTTCGCGCTTCTGCTCCAGCACCCGGGCTCGATCGAGCACCGAGCTGCTCTGAAGGGAGGAAACCTGTTCAAGGATGCGGTTTTTACAGTCTTCAAACCGTTCCCTGCGTTCGTCGCCTTCTGCAGAAAGTTTTGCGAGTTTTTCAAGTCTGTCCTTCAATACAGGGATTTCATCATCCCCGACACCGCCGGAAAGTTCATTAAGTCTGGCGGCAAGATCACTGTAATCAGTGGTCAGGGGATGCTCAATATCATAGGCGTTGCACAGTTCACTGATAAAATTCTGATCGGCCTTCAGCACCGCAAGGCCGGACTTTATCTGCTCCTCTGCTGCATGAACCTGCCCCAGCAGTTTCTCCCGCTCCTGGCGGATCTTCAGGTTCTCCTGCTGGATCTCGCTGATGGACTCGCCAAGTTCATGCATCCGGTCACGGTAGTCATCAAACAGGGCATGCGTCTCCTGCGGACTGATGGAGTCTGTTCTCATGGTCGCAAGTGAATCACGGTAGCGCTCCAGACTCTTCATGCTGTCACGGAAACGGGAAATATCAGTCTGACTGCCGCCGCTCCTTCTGACACTGCGTTCAAACTCAGCCAGTTCCCGGGAGAAACGCAGCATCCCGGCATCAATACTGTCGCGGTTATGCTGTACCGTGCGGCTCAGCTGGTCGTTACCCGTAACTTTCGGCCGTTTCAGTGAATCAGCCAGCGCGGCAGCGGTTAAACCAACACCAGCAACTACAGCCTTGGCCGCAAGGATTACCACAACAGAAGATATCGCTCCACTCATTAAAGATCTCCATAAACGAAATTACAGAAAAAAATCCGGATCACTGTTTATTATCACAACCATGTCATAGCATGACATTTAGATAAAATTATCAAATAAAGAATAATTTTTCTGACCCTTATAACCTATTATAAGGACAATCTATTCAAAAAAAGCAGATCTATTTCATGTTTAAATTTTTTTTCAGAGTTTAAAATGAGCAGGAATATCTGAATAATAGGTTCATGAAGGGTTACCCTATGACACACAAGACGCAGATCAACCGAGATTTACCGCAACAGATCCGCAGCAAAGGACGCAGCTCCGGCAGCAGTGAAAACAGGACCGGCAGTATTAATGAACCGCCGCAGATCCCGGCAGGCCAGAATTCCACCTCGATCAACACTGAACTTAAAGATCAGCTTGAAGATCTGAGCGGCAGACTGATCCTGGATGACAGCTTCCGCATTCTGCACCGCCTGGTCACTCCTGCTGAATCCGGAGAGGCGGATCTGTTCGTTGCCAGAAGCTCCGATCCTGCAGATCAGAATGAATATATCGCCAAAATCTACCGGCGCAGCGAAACCTTCTCCGACCGCAAAACAGAAATTCTCAAAAACCTTGACAGTCCATATGTATCAAGGATTGTAGCCGCCGGAACCTTCCGCAGACGACAGGTGCTGGTTCTGCCCTACTACCGCAGAGGCTCCCTTGACGGGAAAACCGTCAGGGACATGATTGAACTGAAAAAAATTATCCGCCAGCTCAACGAAGGACTTAAGGCCCTGCACGATCAGGGGATCATTCACAAGGACATCAAGCCCGCAAACATCATGATCAAGGATAACGGGGATCTTGCCATCATTGATTTCGGCATCAGCTCGGTGCTTGATTCCAACGCCACCGTTTCCAAAACCAAACTCGGTCTTACCCCGCAGTACTCCGCGCTTGAGACCCTGGTGGGCGGAAATTTCATCCGCGAAAGCGACTACTACTCCTTCGGTATTGTTCTTTATGTGCTGTTTACAGGGCATACCCCCTATCAGAGCGATGACGAGGCAGAGAATTCCAGCTTCCAGCTGCTGCAGCATCTGCCGTTCCCTTCAGATATGCCGCAGGAACTGGTAGATCTGATCAAGGGACTTACCTACAAGGATATTACCAACCGTCACGATCTGTCCAATCCGAACCGCCGCTGGACCTACCGCGAGGTGTGCAGCTGGCTGGAGGGTAAACCCGCCGTGGTACCGGGCTATGCCGCAGACAGTTCAGGGAAACCGGTCGAACTTTTCGAGGGTTCAACCTACTTCCCTATGCCCTACCGTTTCAACAATGAAAACTACCGTGACAGTCTCAGCCTTGCCTCCGCTCTGGCCCGCAACTGGAATACCGGGATCAAACACCTTTTCCGCGGTCTGCTGACTGAATTCTGCCGCAGCAACGGACTTTCCGATCTTGCCATCGTCTGCAGTGATGCCGAGGAGGAATACCGCCAGAACAGAGATCAAAACCTGGTATACTTCAATTTTCTCTACCGGTTTGATCCGAACCTTACAGATCTTGCATGGAGGGAATATACCTTCATAAATCTGTCCGATCTGGGAGACTCCTATCTTGAAAATCTTTTCACCGGGGAGGATTCCATGGGCGATGCGGTAACCGAAATGGTAAGCAGGAAAATTCTCTCGAAATATGTAACTCTGGTGGCACCGGAGGAACATGAGGTTCTGCAGATTGTCAGAAGTCTTGAACAGCAGCTGCAGACCGCAGGGGATAATATGCTCAGTATCAAGGCCTTTAAATACACCCTGGCCTACAGCTTTGCCACACGGAAATATTTTAAATTTCACGGCCATACCTTCATGAACTATGAGGAAACCAGCCGTTACTTCTATGATCTGATCAACCGCTCTTATACCGACTATCAGACCCAGCGCGAGGAGTTTCTCAATGTTTCCAACAACATAATACTCCACCTGTGGCTCAAGGCGATTGAATAAAACCGGCTGATAATACGCAAAGTAAAAAAATTAATGAGGATCCGAAATGTTTTGTTATAAATGCGGTTTCGAAATCAAAGAACAATTCAATTTCTGTCCGCGCTGCGGGGCAGATCTGAGAATGCTCACCGGAGTTTCCTCATCTGACGGAAGCGGCGGAGAGAGCACCGTATCTGAAAAAGATCAAAAGAATGCAGCGACCGCGTCTTCTGAAGCAGATTTGAATACCAAACCTCAGACAGTTTCCGGATCAGAAAAAAATAAAGATGATTTCTTCGGGAAATATTCCGCAAAACCTGCTCCTGCGGTACAGATCAAATATATCAAACGTCCGAAATTCTTTATCACTGATCCCGCCAGGAAAACATCTGACAGCGCTGCTGCCAAAAAAGAAAAACAAAGCACGGCTTCAGCCGCCGCTCTGACTCCAGTCGATGAAATCGTGCTTGATTCACGGAATGATCTTACAGAGGAAAATCTCAGACTGATAAATGCCAATGCAGTAAAAAAACTTGTTATCGGATTCAACGGTTCTTTTATTAATCAGGAAACCCACACCAATATTCTCTTCTCTGCCGAACTGAAAAAAATAGATTTTAAGATTGAACTTAAAGAAAATGTTACTGATATCAGCGGTCTGTTCTTCGGCTGTCTTAACCTTGCCTCGATTGCCCACAAGATTGATGTAAAAAATATCACCTGTGCCAACTATCTGTTCTTTAACTGTATCAATCTCAAAGGTCTGCCGCTGATCAACTTCAGCAGGATCCCGAATATTAAAACAGAAATCAAAGAACTACTGTTCCATCTTAATCTCAGGGAGCTCGAACTGCCGACTGCACTTGCTCTTCTGGAACTTGAAGTGATCTCTTCTTCCAATCTGCACGCCAACAGCGCCTATCAGCGCTATTTGGAAGAGCAGAAACAGAAGGAATATGAAGCAGAAAATCCGGTTCTGACTTCTGCAAATGACATTACCGCGGATCTTCTTGACCGTATAGCAGAAGATCGACTGAAGTCTCTGACCTTTAAAACGAATTTTTTTACTAACACTGAGGATAATCCATTTTATATGGTGCGCGACCGGCTGACCTCGATCAGTTACAGCGTGACCATTGATCAGTCAGTAACCACTCTGCGTAATCTTTTCTACGGCTGCAGTCTGCTGGAAAAAATTCCAGCTCTGAATTACGGTGAAATTACTGATTTTTCCTATGCTTTCTGCGGATGCAGTTCGATCACCGCTGTACCTCTGCTGAATACCGCCAAAGCTGTCAACATGGCATCCATGTTCAAGGACTGCTCGTCCATGACCTCAGTTCCGAAATTTTCCACCGATACGGTTGAAAATATGGATTATATGTTTTACAACTGCTCTGCCCTTACATCTATTCCGAACTTTACCATTACAAATGTAAAAACGAAAAAGCAGATGCTCACCGGTTGCAGCAGTCTTAAAACCACCAGCTACAGCAACTCTCTGTATGATTCATCCAGGGGAGGAGATGGTAAAACCATCGGATTTCTTGATGCGATTTTCACCGGACTAAAATCGAAATAGTATAATCCGGAATGGAGGGTATACCGTTCAGTGCAATGAAGAATTGTTATATCGGCTCTTCACACTTAAAGATCCTGTAACAAGTATAAATCTAGCGCAGACACCATGAAAACAAGATCTTATAAGCAATGATTGTCGATAGTTCGATCGACTAAACAATATACTTATTCAGTTTGGACTTAAAAGATTAATGCAATTACAGTTCCTGCAGTCAGGAAACCTACAACTGCGCCGAGCACCTGGGCAAGCAGAGCTGACTTTGGAATGAATTTTGTAAAAATTCTACCGCCGAGGAAAACCCAACCGAAAAAATAGATCCAAATGATAGACAGAATTACATAAACCAAATGTGTCATTGTAATAACCTCCAAATAATCAATTTGCGTTCATTAGGGTAAGATCAGTTTGATTTTCTGTTCATTATTCAAAATCCAACCGTCTCATCAATCTGATATGATTATTATACAGTCGGATATACTGAATGGATACAATACTGTAAAGATTTTTCAATGCATAAAAAATGTAGTTTTATCAGCGAATTATCAAGCATGATTCAAACGAATAAGCTAAAATATTGCTAATTGACAATCTCGATAAATATAAGAGTTAACATGAAACTTTCTCAAATGACTTATGCAGTAAGCTCCTGTTTACTGTTTCTGTCCGGTTTTAGCAGTGCTGTTTTTGCTGAAAACTGTATGCAATTAATGGAAAAGCAGGATTTTAAAAATGCAGAGGAAATATGTTCCCAGTCCTGTGATGATGGAGACGGATA
>ODAI013253559.1_pt1 | contig 14747 bp, 1 predicted proteins | sample 1539321 | NCBI WGS metagenome assembly ODAI01 (sample SAMN02144231, study PRJEB22623) | gut metagenome | biome: sheep rumen | host: Ovis aries | place: New Zealand
CGTTTACCTGTGGCGTCGAACTTGTCGCCGTTGGGCAGGATGATATACATCACTCCGTTTTCGATGACTTTTTTAACTTTAGCGCCATTAGTCTTGTCGTCCGATACATCCTCGATGGCATCGTCAATGCGGTTGAGCTGGATGATATATGGTTCTGACAGGGTGCCTATTGCCGCGTCATCGTTATAGAGCAGCGTCTGCTCAACATCTGTCGTGGTATTTGTTTCAGGGTCATAGACTTTGAACGTGAGCGTTACCGGTTCGTCGCCGGCAATGGTGATGAACCAGTATCCGTCTTCTGTTTGTTCGCTGCTGAAATCTTCCACTGCCGTACCTCGACATTCACCGTTTGCGAACACTCCCACTTCTACTCCGTGTACAGGCTCGTCGCCGTTCATCACTCGCGCAACGATAGTCATGTTACCGCTATAGGGGTCAGTAACGGGGGTGAATACCGGTTCGTAGGCCGGCGCGAGGGGCATGAGGTGCCGGTGCGGCGCGCGCATCACTGACAGTTCGGGATAGTAGAAAGTGAAGACTTCCGCGGCATTGGAGTAGTACATATAACCTTCGCCGGGGGTCAGTCGGTTGAGAGCCCCTACCCACTGCGAACCGTCATATACGGCAAATGCTTTCTTACTCTTGATAATATCTCCCACAACAGGTTCTACGTCTGCCAAAGCGTCGTTGAGCGACATGGTCTGCTGTGGCAGGTATCCTATCCAGTTCCAGCCTTTGCGAATGGTGAGCGGCGTTGCTGAGCAGTTGACAGCCCTGCCTTCCACCGTGAGGGTGGTCGGGCGCAGGGCATTGACGCGGTAGGACGAGGTAACACCAATGGTCTTGAGCGAGCCGGCGTAGGTGGTGTCGGCGGCGTTGACGGTGAAGAAATTGCCTTTGCTCTTGACGAGTTTTATATCGCCAAGAATGGCTTCAAAGACTTTTTCGACGCGCGGATAGACGGGATTGATATTCAGGCTTATCCAGTTCCATGACTGCTGCAAGGGTAAGGTTTGTTGCAGACGGTTAGTAACTTCAAGCACTACAGGATTAGTGATAGAGCCTTTGACCATATTAGGCACGAAGCGGAAAGGTGATGGCAACACTTTGACGGCGGAATACGTGACTGCCGTTTCAGCGTTCCAGAGTCGGAATTGCAGTGCTCCGCGGCTGGCAGAGTCGCCATAGACAGTCATCATGACATACCATGCGTCGTAGTTGCTGAGGTACTGTGGATGAGCCAGTCCGACACATTGTCCGTCGGCAAATGCGGCAACGATGTCGTGTTCGCTCTGCGCCACGCCTGCCGGCATGCTTATGCTGGCTATGATGCTGCCTGTTGATTCAAAGGCATTTTCGTCCACTGTCCAATCAGGTTCCGGCGCAATAACATAAGCCTCGACAAGATAGGGTTCCGAAATACCGTCATTGCCTGTGAGAAGGATAATGTCGGTATAGTAACCTGCGGCAAGAGAAGTCGGCAGAGTGGCTGTGAGCGTCAGATTACTCTGCGGGGCTAACACGCCGGATGTAGCGTTGAGTTGGAGCCATGCCGGTACATTGGTGATATTCCATGTCTCATATCTGCTTCCGGCATTGACCATAGTCATCGTGAACTCCTTTTCATCCAACTCAGGTTTGATGACAGAGGCGTAATTGTCCTCCCATAGCAAATTGTTGCGTTTCACGAATATATTCCAGCATACGGGAGCTGCATAGTTGCCGTTCTGGTCGATTACATTCTTGACCTCCACGCGCAGGTTGCAGCCTTCTATGCGTGCCGGCGCCATCTGACGGTCGTTGAGTTTGATGGTAATCTGACGGTCAGAAGCCGTGAAGGTGAACGGCACTTTCTCGACAGCTTGCGCCTCAACCAGCGCAGGATGGTTTGTGCTAATCATTTGTCCGGCTTGTTGACCTGACCAATGAGCGTATTGCTGATTGATGGCTTTTGAGCAACGGTCGGCTAACGTAGGCACTGTGAGGTGCTGATTACCGGAGTCTATGGAATCCTTCTCAAAGGGATAGTATGCCACGAGACCTGTTTCGTTGCCATGCAGCCGGAAATGCGATGAGAGCATTAGCAGTTCGTTGGTCTGTGATGCTCGTGCTATGCAAAGTTCGTCAAAGGCTCCTGTGAGGCCCTGCCCGATAGTGAGGTAGTCGCCAAGGCGCGGAGTTGAGTAGTTGTCAACATATTGCATGACGACATTCTCGTCGAGTATGACAGATGTGGTGCCGCTACGACGAACGTTAAGCGCCACGAAGTGCCAAGAACCATTAACTATTGGTTGTTCTACTATTTTCTCATTTACTCCAATATGCAGTACAAGTTTGCCCGACTGAATGGCGAAGAGGATTGTTGTGTCGCCGTTGATTAGGATTGTGCCGTCAGATGTGGCATTGAACCAGAAGTCGAGCACGTAATCATCTTCTGAAGCTATGCCCACTTCGCTGACGGGGACACGCAAAGTGTTGTTGCCGTCGAGGACAGCAGAGATGTTGTCGCCGGCTATCCACCATGCGTTGTCAGCAGTAATGATATGCCTTGCGTGCACGCGTTCTGCCGCCCGTTTGCCATAGCCCTCGTTAAAAGGCCAGTAAGCTACCAACCCCGGTGTGGAGGGTTGTTTGGCGCGTGAGCGTTCGCTGAGCGATGTTGTCATGTCGCGCGCTACATTCCAGATGGTGAGGTCATGCATCATACCTATGGTTGTGCCGCCGCCGAGTTGCAGCGCGGCCTTGGTGTTGACGCTGGGCATCGCCACGTCGGTCATCAGCGTTTCGATGACATCGTCGTAAGCCATCGAGGCATTCATCACGCTGCCCGCGGTTGAGCGGGTACAGTTCATGGCGAGGAATACCCATTTGTTTTGGGGCAGCACAGCTGGCGTTGTGTAAGTAACGGTGTCAACTTGTATGACGAGATTGCCGTTGTCGTTGAGCGAGATACTGAACCTGTCGCCTCCCACGTCGAGCAGTTTGCCGGCTTGCGAGTAGTTGAGCCACGTTTCTATTGTGAAGTCGGATGCTCCGAGTCGCAGCGTAGCCTGCGTTGAAGCCTGCTGACCATTGAGCAGCAGCGCTACGGAGTGCGACAGGTCGTGTCCGTTGAGCACGCCACTGACAGAGATGTTAGTGGCAAGTATGCGGGCAGGCTGTATATCCTTGTTGAAAGTAACGCTGATGGCGTCGCCGGTTTTCAATATGCCGTCAGAGGGTGATGGATTGGTGATGGGTTCAGGACGAACGACATCCTTGATTACGGTGTATGTGTCCGATTCCTTGCAGACCTCTTCTTCCGCCGCGGGTTTGCAAACCGTTACGGCTCTGATTTGGTAAGTACCGTCAGCATAGTCCTTGTCGGGCATCGGTATGTTGAATCGGAAATGCTCGGCATTAGGCATCGGATAGTTACCCTCGTTGTCGCGTACGGTGATGCCCTTGCGCCATGTGCGCAGGGTGCTCCACTCTCCTTCGCCGCGTTTATATTGCAGGCGAACGCCGTAGAGAGCGCTGTAGTTTGGCAGCAAACCGCTTATCTCTCCGCTGAGCTCAACGGTGTCCTTGCGGAGAACAGATTTCATCTGTGTGTTGAGCAGGGTGTTATCGAGTGCGAGGGTGATGTCGGAGCATGAGTAGCGGTAGTTGACGGAGAGCCAAATTTCGGAACGGCATGTGGGGTCGCATTCACTGATGAGTTCAAGTCCTATGCTGTCGTATCGCATCACCTCGGGGTTAGACTGATAGACCCGCAATGGCACGAATATCGAGTCTGCCGCGGCAAGCATATAAGTGATACCTGCCGAAGTGAGCGGCGTTCCGTTAATTTCGAGAACAGCCCCGAGTTCGCCAGCGTTATGTTTGTCTATCGGTCTGAGTTTATATGTGCCTGCCGCACCTGTAACAGCCGACTGGTTAGTCATGCCGAGCGTGAAGTACGCCGAAGCGCCTACAGGCAGGTCATTTTGCATGGAGCTGCTGCCCTGACGGAGGTAGAGATACGGTTTGTCGATTTGCGCCGTTGATGTTGTGAGCACGTATCGGCCGGGCTCGTAGTACTTAGTGCGTTCTTCGTCGACGTAGGGGCATGATGTGGCACCGCCACGAATGAAGAATATCGGCGCGAAGCCGTCTGGAGCGGCGTACATGTCGAAGGACATGGATGATGTTGCGTTAGAGGCGATGGTGATGTTAGTGGATAATGATGAGCCTTCATCTTTTCCGCTCACGTACGTCGCTCCACCGCCGGCGTTAATGGTACCTTCTGCCGTGAAGCCACAAAGTGCGGTCTTGTAGGCGCCACCAGCGCCTATTGAGAAGGTGCCGTCGTGAGTTGTGGTAACATTATCGCCCACTGATACTGATTTAGTATCGCCCAAAACTACCGATGCTCCGGGGCTGACGGACAAGTTGCGCATCAGGTATCCACCGCCATAGTAGTCGGAGATATTTAGCTTCAGGGTGTCAAGCTCTTCATCTTCAAGAATTTCGAGCTGTACTGTTGCAATTTTCTCGTTATCATTATATGTTTTGAGCAGTCGTTCCACCTCGCCTTTTGAGAAGCCTCGGTATAGCAGTCCATCGCCATATTGTGTTCTGTTATAGAAAGCTTTAAGACTGTCTAAACCATACTGTTTTACGGCCTGCATTTTGTCGCGGGCTTCTGTCAAGACGCTCATCACTTCCCGCACGCGCTCCACTTTCTTCACTGCCGCGTCATATTGTTCTTGCCTGAAGGCACCTGAGCGCTGCTGGCACATCACTTTCATGCGCTCATTGTGCTCCAAGAGTTTCTTCCATGCCCGTACCTGCTCGTTGTAATATTGAACCATATTCTTGTCAACTTGCAGTGCCTCGCCGGGTTGGCGTTCGGGAGCCACGAAGACATAAGTGCTGTCGGCGCCATAGTTCGGGTCAGCCGGTGTGAGAGCCGTGAAATACTTTGGTTTGGATGTGGTGTTGACAATAGCGGTAGTATCACCGTTATTGAAACGCTGAATGGTAGCGGCATCAATGGTCTGAAGCAGTTCGTTACGCATTCTGATATAATCGGGCAGCAGTTTTGTCTCTATATGATTTTGGGTATAGATGAACTGTGTTCCGAAGTGTTTTCCCATTACAAATCCGTCGAAGTCGCCTATGTAGAAGCGAGTTGTATCGCTTGGGTCGCGTTGTATGTCAACGCGTCGCGAATTGGAGAAGACTTCGTTAGTTGCCTGTCCTACGAACACATCGCCTGCCGCTCCGGTCTGCCCGGGAGTGGTTGAGATTGTCTGCGTCATGGTGTTGACGGTAGTCTGTGAGCTCGCCCAAGACTTATTTCCAGTGTATGTTGCTGACGGGCTTAGGTGTAGACGTTCGCCCATGAACATTACCGATATGGCACCAGTACCGGGTATGAATGTATTCATGTCAAAATCGGCAGTAGCCTTACCCAGCCCTATCTGGAAGTTTAGCGCCCCACCCCAGTGAGCGGTAGTGGTGTTATTGGTAGTCCTCGTGAATGTAGTGCCTTTTGTGGCAGCTACGGTGGATGCGGAACCCGGGGCGTTACGCAGGATATAGAAGATCTCGTCAGGACCGCTGGTGAGAATGTCAGAGCCGTTGGTGATAGAGCCGAGCGTTACGCCGTAGAAACGTCCGTTCTCCGACCACGAGTAATTGCGCGTGCCATAGACATTGGTGTAACTGATATTCACACCGAGCGTATAGGGGCTTGTCAGGTTCGGGTCGGAGGCGCGGAACTGATATATTCCTGTGCCTGTAGAGTCGAGCGCTATCTGGTTCTCGCCCAAGGCTATGGTCTCGCCTCTGCGGAAAGTAATCATCTTGGTGGAGTCTTCTCCGAGAGGCATGATGGTGTCTCGTTCGGCTGCTATGCGGTTGCCCAGTTCGCTCTTGACGGTTACGATACCATTTTTCCACGGCAATATGGTAGTCACGGGGTGTTCGGCATTGTCCTTATTGACGTATGACTCCGTTATTTTCAGTCTCCAACGGTATCCGGCACCTTGTCGGAACAGCGGATATGTCATGCGGTAGGAAGGTTGTCCGGTCGCCGAGTCGACGGTGAATGATGGTACCATGTGCAGTTTCTCCCTCTCGTCCTGCCATGGCAGCCACTCCTCGCCAAATGCCATGTCGCTGCGCATGGCGTCGGTAACGGTGAGTAGCGGTTCGGCATAGTATGGCGCGTCGAATGCCAGGTGATAGTTGACGCGTCGCACTGTTGTGCTGTCCTGCAGCAAACTGTCCTGCATCATTGCTTGTCCGGCATGCGCTCCCAACTCAATGGGGTTGAACGACAGCGGGTTGAAGCGGTAATCGTCGTTCGACGGAATAACAATGCTCTTGACCTTATATGTCAGCGGGGGCAGCAGAGCAGTATATTCACCCGTCACGGAGTCGGTATAAATAACTATGTCGTGACTAAGGTCGGTGCCAAAAGCCGATGTTACTACTTTTCCTGCGGCTACAATACTATCTGTCGGTAGCTCCCATACGCGTTCAACGGAGTCGGTATTGAGCGAATAGATATCTGAAGCACGTAGCGTGATGACGGCTCGACCGATTGTGGCTTTGCCAAGGTGCATACCGTGCGGCTTGTGCATCTCTTCGTCGCCGCCGGCTACGCGACCTACAAGCAGCAACTTGGTGTTGTCGTAGAAGCGGAGGTCGGTGATGTCGTGCAGGAACTCATGCGTAACGCCCACGTTGTTGGGGTCTTCGGGATAACGACCGCTATAAGCAAAGGTATGTCCGTTCTTGCTGGCGGTGATATAGTGTTCTCCCATAGGCACGAGTATTGAGAACATTCCGTCCTTGTCGGTGCGCACAGGCACTCCGCCTACTATGCACGGCACACCGTCCACGCTCAGGGCAACGCCTTCAACAGGGTAATCGGTACCATCGTAGTAGATGGCTCCGGAAACGTTAACGGATGTGAGGTCGGTAAAGTCAACGTTGTTATGCGTGTTGGTGTTGTTGTTAAAGTAGAGCGGCCGGCTCACGGGTGCGAACTCATGCGTGCCGAGCGTAGGCACTATCTTGTAGTAAGTACCCGCCTCGCGATAAGGAATTCCGGTGATGACATACGTGCCGTCGGACTTGGTGTAAGCCGTGAAATTGGCGTACGAAGGGTCGTACACAGAGCGGAAAACAACATCAGGCACCGAGTCTTTAGTAGTAAAATTACCGAAACTCATGCCGTTGATTATTTTCAGATGCCGCCCGTGCCCTGAGAGGTCATGCACCTCATTACCCTTTTCGCAAGCGGAGTAGTAGAGCTCGAGACCCGTTTCATTACCCTTGAGTGGTATGTTCATGGCGTTGCTACTAATTTCCGTTGAGTCCATGTTGTAGTTGTAAAGCCTTATATCAGCCATCTCATAGTTTCGCGAGTCCATATCGCCTATGTAAAAGTCATTTCTGCGCTGTGCGGCATAACTCATACTCCCGACCTTATGTCCGTTCAGGTATAAAGAGGCAGTGTTTTTTGTATAGCTTACCGCAACATGATTCCATTCATTCAGAGCAAGAGGCGAAGTAAGGATATTACCCGGATTTCCTGATATATTGATAACACCGTCCTTGTTCAAAACAACTCTTAGCCGTTGCGGCAGATAGAACAAATTAGTCCATGATTGTCTGTTGTTTTCAGAGATTCGCAACCAGAACATGAGACTTCCTTCCTGACCGTTATATTTTGGTCCCTGGATATGACTGCTGTTTGTGGGTTTCAGAGTTCTGAAAACTATGGTAGTATCTTTGAGCACTGTGTCAGCGACAATTATTTGTGGCACTGGCACTTCCTCATCAGTTATTGCCGTAACTAACACTCCCGGCACGCCCTGTCGTCCGTCGTAGGTTATTTGCCCCGTTACCACGCCGTATGGCAGTGCGTAACCGGTTTCTGTAAGTGAGCTCATGGGCGACAATGTGCCGTCGCACTCTCGGTAGCCCGTTACGGTGTAGTTGTAATAGGTACCAAGTTCCATGGAGTTGTCCTCATAGGTAAAAGTCGTAACAGCCTGGTTCATGGGCATTTGCGGCACGAGCGTTGTTGCCACGCTGTCGCCACGCAGCGCGCGCGTGATGGTGAAGTATGAGAATCCGTTCATGTCCCGGGGCACGGTCCACAGCAGGCGCACGCGGTTATTGGAATCGCCCTTGGTGGCAGTGAGTGAGGCGATAACAGCCTGGCGGATTGTTGCCATAGTTATGGGAGCACTGGTCATGGAGCTGATTATCCTCATAGGCGTACAGATCTGAACGGTATATTCAATAGGCTGGCAGGCCGGTATACCATCGGTAAGTTCAACCGCCGTGAGGTTGCGGTCAGAATACTCCTTAACATAAGGCGTGCCGTTCACCACATACTGCACGCGGTAGGTCATGTCAGAAGTCCAGATACCCACGTAGTCCCCCACGTGAGACCAGTTGACGCGTATCTTGCCTCCTACGTCCTGAGCCTCAACCGCGGCGATTTTTCTCAGGTCAGTATTAATTGTTATGGACTGCTTTACGCATGTGTTGATATGATCCACGAACTCGCGTGTAAAGCGCACATAGAATGTCTGACGGCCTTTGCCGAGCATATTCTGCGATAGGGGCAGAGCTACTTTGTATGATGTTATTACGTTGCGGTTGGTGGTGTTGAAGTCCTCACGCACAGTCTCATACGAGCCGAAATTCTCGTCTGTCGAGTACTCGATTACTATGGCGGACTCATCCTCGTCCCGCCCGTAGGGTTTACGCGGGATGTCGAAAGTGGCGTAAATAGTGTCGCCGCCGTTGTGCGATAGTTCTATATTTTCCGGAAGGAATAATGACGGAACGCTTATTCTCTTCCAGTTCGATGTCGGTCCGGCAAACGGCGAACGCGGTCCTCCGTTTGTGCCGTCGTAGTACGAGGAATTGAGCGTGGTGTAAGGCTGCCGCGACACCTCAAGGACATAAGGCGCGTTATCCCTTCCGAGCCGGTTGAGTTGGTCGGGGAGCAGTGTTGCCACATCGTCGCGCTCGCGGCTCAAGAAGTCGCCGCGGGGCTCCAAACGCGTGTCCTGCGTAGTAACAGTTCCGCCACCAGGGCGCTCGTAAACAGCGTGCTCGTAATAGATGCTGTTGAAAAGACCGCTCGCTGTAAAGTTGAGAGCAGTTTTGCCGCTGCTGTTCCTGCCCCACCGGAAATTTTCCAGTTCAGGGTCGCTCACAGGCTCCATGATGTCATTCAGCTCGCCGCTCTGGAAGGTGTAGGATTTGTCGTATTCGACACCGTCCCAACCTACCAGCAGCCGCAAACCGAGACCTTTGTTCTTGTTGTCATGGATATAGTTATACACTGTCTGGCTATACACGATATTGAAGTAGGCATATTGGTCATCGCCGTCGTTCACTTGTCGCTTCTGCACAAAATGGGCGGTACAGTTGTTATGTCCCTCAACACGGTCGAATTTACACTCATTATTGAAGGTGTTCTCCCATTGTTTCCAGTTGCTTTTGTCCTTCAAGCGAAGCGTAACGAGGTGAATGTCGTTCTGCCCGTTGGCGGTGAGATAGACCTCTACTTTTTCGGCAAGGTAGTTGTCGCCGGTAGGCAGCGAGAACTCGTTCCAAGCTCTATAACTGAAAGCTATGATGCCTTGCGCCTGCTGGAAATCCACGTTGCCGTCGTCATACTCATTATTGTGCGCACCGGCATTGTGAAAAACAAAAGCATGGTCAAACTTGAAGTTATCGCCCCATTTGCAGTACTTCTCGTTAGGCGTCCATCCGTTGCCGGCATACATTGTTCCCACTACACTGAAAAATACACAAAGAGTAGATAAGATTTTTTTCATAATTGCCTATTATTTATAAGTTCAGTAAGTTGAGGAGTTTTGTGTCGTTATTTTCTGTTCCGGATTATGTTTATCTTTGTCAGTTTGTTGTCGTGGCGTGTTGCGGCTTACTTTGTTCCACCACCCAATGCCACGTAGAGGTCTATCAAACCAATCATACCATTATATTTATTTGTGACATCGGCAAGTTGTGCTTTGAGGTAGTTCTCTTGTGCGATAAGCACCTCAATATATGCTGCTTTACCTTTTCGCATAAGTTCGCAGGTTCCGTTATAGGCTTCTTGCTGAGTGGCGAGCAGGCGTTGGTATATAGCGTCTTGCTCTTGAGCATTACGACAACGGAACATTGCATCATTAACTTCGTTACCGGCTCTTAACATTGTTTCCACATAGCGGTTAGCAGCTTCTTCTTGCGCTATCTTGGCTATATTGAGATTTGCTTTGAGTTTACCTCCGGCGAAAATAGGCTGCGTCAGTCCCAGAACGGCATTCATGAGCAGTTGCCCCGGGTCGGCTACAAGTCCTCCGTTATTTGTCCAACCTATGAGTCCGGATAGTGATAGTGCGGGACAGAATGCGGCCTTGGCCATATTAGTCTGATAATATGCCGCCGCCACATTGCGTTCCGCCGCACGCACATCAGCGCGATTGCTCAATTGCGCAGCAGGTATTGGCTCAAGCGGCCATGTGCTGAAAACATTGCTGGACCATGGTGAGCGGTTTATGGCTCTAGGCTCTTCATTGAGCAGACGACACATAGCCAATTCCAAACTATGAATTTCCTGCATAATTTGTTTGCGCTGAAGGAGCACATTGAGTAGCGAAGCCTCCATTTGCCCTACTGACGGAGAATAGGCTTGCCCGTTCTTGACCAAGACACGTTGCACCTCAAGCACTCTCTGCCAAATAACTTCCGTTGAGTCAAGGATGGTAGCCTGATAGTCAAGCAGTTGCAGTTGGGTATAAATTCTTGCCACAGTAGCTACAAGATTGGCATGCATCGCTGCTCTGTTATCTTCCGCTTGCTCACGGAGCACCTCGGCTTGCCGCTTACGGTTGGTGATAGTACCAAATCCTTCCCCACCCCAGTTGAGCGTGAGAGGCACATGGTAACTCAAGATTGCGTCGGAAGTACCTCCGCCGTTGGGTGTCACGGTTCCTGACACACCCACATGAGCAGGAGTGATAGCCAGCGTGGGCAAGAACCCCAATTTGGCAGCACGTAAGCGGGCATCGGCCTCACGAACAGCTAATTGGCTGGAACGATAATCAACATTGTTGGCTAAAGCCTTCTCTATCAGATTTTGCAGTGCGGGATCTGTAATATACGACTTCCAGTCAGCTTCGCTGACAGTGGTTACTAACGAGTCGGCTTCGGGCTTCGCGACAGGTTCGTATTTCTTGAAAATGCCGCACGACGGCAGTAAAGTACTAAGCGACAAAACACAAAGCACGAGTAGCGTCGTCGCCTTATTATGGTTGTGGGTCATAGGGTTTTCAGCATTTGAGTTTTCTGACACTTCTTCTACAGCAGCCTGATTGGCTTCGGGCGTCATAGGTCCCTGAAAGCGTTCGTGTAGTTTCTGGAATATGACATAGAAAGCCGGCACAACAAACACCAGTGCCAGAGTTCCTACCGCCATACCACCCGTAACACCGATAGCCAGCGCGCGGTTACCATTAGCTCCCGCACCACCTTCGATAATAAGCGGTATCATACCGGCAATCATAGTTACCACAGTCATCAGAATTGGGCGCAGACGATCATCACAAGCGCTAAGAGCAGCCTCCACTATACCCATTCCCTGTTTGCGTTTCTCAACAGCGAACTCGGTGATAAGAATTGCTGTCTTTGCCAGCAGACCGATAAGCATAATAACACCCGTCTGCAAGTAGATATTATTCTGCTGACCGCAGAGCCATGACAGCGCAAAAGAGCCCATGAGACCGAATGGCACTGACAGCAGTACCGCCAAGGGTATGAAGAATGATTCGTAGAGCGAAGCAAGAATCATATATATAAGGAATACGCATACCAGATAGATGAGAGCCGTGAGGTTTGATTTGCTATTTTCTTCCAACTCCCGGCTCATACCTCCATATTCGTAGGCATATCCTGTCGGCAGATGGTCTTTTGCCACCTCGGCTATCACACGCTGTACGTCGCCCTCGCTATAACCGGCATTAGGCTGTACCGAGCATGCGATGGACTGATAAAGGTTAAAACGCTTTTGCGTTGCAGACCCCACGGCAGGCGTGAGTGTTACGAATTGGGCTATAGGAGCCATCTCATCGCCTATGCGCACGAAGATATTATTAAGTGAATTGGGGTCGAGACGATATTCGGGTGCCGCGCCAGCCATGACACGATAGACCTTTCCATATTGGTTGAAATTGCTGATATAAGCACTACCACAATATGCGCCAAGGGTGTTGAGCACCATGTCTGGAGATATGCCGACACGGTCACATTGCGTGGCATTAACGTCAACCTTATATTTGGGGAACGACTCCGAATAGAGCGACATAGCCATCTGCACTTCGGGGTGTTGTTGCAACTCGGCAAGGAAGTCGTTAACAATATCGTTGAACTTCGACATATCGCCGCCTTGCAGGTCTTCCATCTGCAGGTCAATAGCATTACTATTACCATAGCCAGGTATCTGAGGCATCTGGAAAGGAATGATTTGCGCATCCTTGATATCCTCGCACGAGAGGTAAAGTTTATACATCACCATGTCAATATAATGCTCAAGACCTTTACGTTTGTCCCATGGTTTGAGTCTTACCACGAGCGTACCATAGCTCACCCCCGTACCTGATATCAGACCGAAACCTGATATTTTGGCATAACTTTCCACTTCTTCGAGCCTGAGCACATGCTCCTCAACCTGAGCCATGATTTTATCAGTCTCCACGAGCGGTGAACCGGCAGGTGCTGTAACATCAACAAAGATAACGCCTTGGTCCTCTTGCGGTACCAAACCTGAAGGCAGCGCACGCATGGCGAATACCATCGCTATCACAGCCGCTATAAGCCATAGCCATGCCCTACGGGGCTTTTGCAGGAAACTTGCCACACTTTTTTTGTACTTCCCAAGAATGGCGTTGTAGCCTGCTTCATAAGCTGTCTTAACCCAATAGTTGAGCCCTTTACGGGTTTCTTGCGATTCATCAGTCGGACGGAAGAGAACAGCAGTCAATGCCGGACAGAGCGTCAATGCCGATATACAGCTCAAACCAACGGAACTGGCAATGGTTACACCAAATTGCGTAAAGAAAGTTCCACTCGTTCCGGGCATGAAAGTCACGGGAATAAACACTGCCATGAATACTAATGTACAACTTATTACCGCTACCGAAACTTCGCTCATGGCATCTTTTGTGGCTTTGTATGCCGACGTATAGCCCGACTCCATCTTCGCCATCACCGCCTCTACAACCACTATGGCATCATCAACCACGGTTCCGATAGCAAGCACAAGGGCAAAAAGTGTTAGAATATTAAGCGAGAAACCGGCAACCTTGACTACAGCAAAAGTGCCTAACAACGATACTATGATAGATATTGAGGGTATCAATGTTGCCTTGAAGTTCTGCAGGAAGAAATATACGACAAGGATGACCAACAGGATAGCTATTATAAGCGTTTCTACAACGTTATGAATTGCGGCATAGAGAAAGTCATCCGATGTTTGTAGTATTGTGAACTCCAAACCGGCAGGCATGGTACGTTTCAAATCGGCATATAAGTCATTTATCGCGGCATTAACTTGTGTGGCATTAGCTCCGGGGGCTTGGTTGATAATAAACGCCACACCAGGCTGACCGTCAACGCGCGATGAGAAACTATAGCTCAATGCACCAAGTTCCACATCAGCTACATCTCTCAAGTGCAAGACATTACCCTCAGATGTACGCAATACGATTGACTCAAACTCTTCAATAGACTGCAAACGGCCCTTATACTCTAAGTTATACTGATACGTATTTCCACTCTGTTCACCCAACGAGCCTGTAGCAGCAACCATATTCTGATTGCCTATGGCAGTAAATACGTCTTGAGGGTCAAGACCATATCGAGCCATAACATCGGGTTTCATCCATATACGAAGTGAATATGTATTACCCAAATTCTGCACAGCCCCCACACCCGTCACACGGAGCAAACGAGGTTTTACGTTAATATCTATATAGTTGGCTATAAAGTCGTTATCGAACTTTCCGTCACGGCTTACCAGGGCGCTAATCTGCAAAATATTATTCTGACGCTTCTCAACCTTCACACCCACGCGCGTCACCTCTTGGGGCAATAGTCCCAAAGCCGCTGACACACGGTTTTGAACATTGACAGCCGCCATATCAGGGTCAGTACCTTGTTTGAAATAAACATTGATAGTTACCTCGCCTGTGGCTGACGCCTCGGAAGTCATGTATGCCATATTCTCCACTCCGTTGACAGCCTCCTCGATTGGCATCACAACGGATTTCATCACCGTATTGGCATCGGCGCCGGAATATGAGGTTGTAATCATCACCGTCGGAGGCGCTATGTCAGGATACTGTTCAATAGGCAACGTCTTGAGACATATAAAACCAATCAAAGCTATCAGCAGCGATATGCACACTGCCATCACTCTTCTATCTACAAATATATTTCCCTTACTCATAGCATTACCATATTACGCGGTCATGTTCATGTACGTTGGCGGCGCCTTTGGCAACTATCGTCTCACCCACTTCGGCACCTGAAAGGATTACCGCCCTCTCGCCATCACCCAATTCCTCTATCTCAACAAGGGCTCCTGTTGCTAAACTATCGGCTCCGACTTTATAGACCAAAACCTTATTTTGTATGCGTACTATCGCTGTTAGCGGCACAAGCATCACATCGGCCCACTCAAC
>ODAI013970099.1_pt1 | contig 14746 bp, 14 predicted proteins | sample 1539321 | NCBI WGS metagenome assembly ODAI01 (sample SAMN02144231, study PRJEB22623) | gut metagenome | biome: sheep rumen | host: Ovis aries | place: New Zealand
CCGGGCGCTGTGGCCGCTGTCGAAATAGATGCGGATGCGGAAAGTCTGGTCTGAGAGGCCCGACGCCGCCTTGCGTGCGTTCCGGTCGATATGCGCGGCCATGGCAGAACGAATCTCAGGGCTCTGCTTGACGCTGACTTTCTCCGAAAGCAGGTCGAAGACATCGCTCACGGCACTGCTGTCCCTGACTTCCTGAGCGCTAAGGCACAGGCAGCCGAGCAGTGGAAGGATTAAAACCAGAATCAACCTTTTCATATGCCGCTCAATAAATCTTTAAGGGGTAAATCTTTATATTCAAAGTCCTTGCCTAAACCGCTCTTGAGCGCTCCGTGATACGAAACATCGATGGTCACAGGCTCCAGGTCGGGGCTGTTGATAAGCGTCAGCAGCGAGAAGGGGTTGAAGCCTTCGTCCATGGTGCCGTGGAGAATGAGCGCATAAACCTGCTCTGTGCGCGGGGCCACCGTCACGTCGTCCGCAGTAAGGTAGAGGCACGGGGTGCCGTCCATCTTGACCACAGCATTCATCTTGCTGAGGGCAAACTGTACCGAAGGATTGTCCACGCCCAGATCTACCGTAGCGTCGAAAGCCGCCAAGCCCCGGGGCGATATGGAAGTGACCTTGCACGAAGTGATCTTTATATCTTTGAGCGACTTGGTGCAAGAGCTCGCCATGAGGACAAGCAGCGCAATGGCAAACAGTTTAACAAAACTTTTCATATGAATGCAAAGATAATCAAAAGTTCGAGAAATTACTTCACCTTGCCGGCCTCGTACTCCGCCCGGACTTCTTCTAGCAGTTTCTCAGCTTTGGCGTAACCGTCTGCAGGTTTGTTCCAAAGCAGAGCAAGCAGAATGGCTCCCACGATGCCCATGGCGATGGCGGCAATGTAAACACCGTCCCAGCCCATTGCGGGATTGTCGGCAATGAGGCCGAACACGGCTCCCGACACGATAGGGCTAAGGTAGCATACTATGCCGACTATGCCGTTGGCTGTGGCCGCGGCCCTCTTGGTGGCCTGGTTGGAGGCGGCGATGCCCAGCAGGGCCTGAGGTCCGTAAATGAAGAATGCCGACATTATCAGCATGGCTATGAACAGCCATGGAATGTCTTTCACCTGCCAGAAAATGAACAGGCAGACTACTGCCATGATGGTGCATATTGCGCTGGTGCACTGGGCTTTGCTGTGGAAGAATTTGTCTGTGGCCCAACCTGCGAAGAGCATGCCCACTATTCCTCCCACGATTTCGCAGGCGCCGACGATAGACGCTGCCAGGGTAATGTCCAGCCCTTTGTCCTGCACCAGAATGGTGGAGCCCCAGTCAAGTATTGTAAAACGAATGACGTACACGAAAAAGTCGGCAATAGCGATTATCCAGATTATAGGGTTGCCGAACGCCATCTTGCTGACGAACTTCTTGTAGGCGAGTTTGGTGAATGCCGGATCTTCTTGTTCCGCGGGAGCGTTGCTCTCGTGGTGGGCGTCCATGTCCTCGGGGTTAGGCAGACCTACCGAAGCGGGAGTGTCTTTAAGTCCGAAGAAAATGAGCGCGGCGCCGAATATGGCGAGAATAGCCGGTGCCCAGAAGCACCACTGCCATGCCGAATTCCCGAAGCTGCCCAGGATGGCTCCGACCATGAGTGCAAGCAGGCCGGCGCCTATAGAGTGAGAAGCGTTCCAGATGGATTGCTTGGTGGCAAGTTCGGAAGGCTTGATCCAGTGGGCCATGAGGCTTGAGCAAGGAGGGTATCCCATGCCCTGCAGGTAGCCGTTGATGAGCCAGAGCGAGCCAAGAATGTACACGAAACCTATGGTGGCTTTACCGGATGCGTCAAGAACGTTGAAGAAACTGTTGACCGCAGGTATGAAGCCTATGGCGATGTTTACTATGGCAGACAGCAAAAGTCCGAGAGCCATCATGCGTTTGCGGCTGAACCGGTCGGCCAGCATGCCGTTGATGAAGCGTGACACTCCGTAGATTACTCCGTTGAGAGTAAGGAATATACCAAGCTGTGTCTTGCTCAGTCCGAGTTCGGCCTCCAATGCCGGCATGGCGATACTGAAGTTCTTTCTTACAAAATAAAAAAGAGCATAGCCTATCATGAGGATGATAAGCGTGCGCCACTGCCAGTAGTTGTACTTTTTGACTGTTGCTTTATCCATTTGTTCAGAACTTTACCTTTGAATCAATCGTTTGGGTCTCTCCCTTCCATCTCCATTCAAGCGAAAAGACCAATTCACCTTCGGTGGGCAAATAGTCCTTCAGAGGGAAGGAAGAGTAGAAAGAATAGCTGTTCCCGATCATCTCTTCTGCGTATTCATCGACCAGGTCGCCTCCGGCATTGTGCATGAGGACCATTTTCAGGGTGTCCGATGCAGGAGGATATGCCTTGATGAGCAGATCGACGGAATGCTTGCTGTCTGCATTGTTGAAAGTGAGCGTGTTGAGCATGTTGAGGCAGCCGCCCGAGAACCATATATCATTCACTTTCAGGGGAGCGGTGCCCAGTGAGTCGATCAGTTCCTGGCTGTTGCCGGCAAAAGGCTTTTTGTACAGGGGCGCCTGATAGTCTAAGAGGTTGGCCGAGTATTTGTCTTCGCCGTCTATTGACGCTGTCACGTCGAACACAGCCATGATACGCTCCACGTTGTCCCATTCGACATCTGTTCCAACATTGCTGAATACGTATGTCCGTCCGTCGTCGCCAAGGAAGGAACCGTCTTTCTGCACGAAGCCCATTTGTGCGATGCGGTAAAGTATAGGGTCCACCTTGTTTGTACAGGCGAACAGCAGAGGCAGCAGGGCTGCCAGCATAAAATATCTGATTTTCATATCTTTTTTTTTCTTGTTGGGTGGCAAATAATCTGCAATTCAATATTGTCCATTTTGTAGCCGCGGAAACGCTTTCCCTTGAGGCCGGACTCTACCAGCGGGATAAGGTCTCCGTCTTCGAAGTCCAGAAATACATTGTTGCGTGCATCATACAAATGGGCGTGTTTGCCCGGATCCACGTCGAAGTACATCTTTCTGTCGGGACTGAAGCGCCTTCCGTAGATGCCTTTGTCGGCAAAGTCGGAGAGTATGTTGTAAATACTGGCTGCGGTTATACCGTCTTCGTCCTTGAGGCTCTCCAGCACCATGTCGGCGCTTGCATGTACGAGTTCCATCATGACCCTGTGCACAGCCAGCCGCTGAGGCGTGACCCGGAGTTTGATCGACTTCAGTTTCCGGCAGAACGCCTCTTCGCTTCGGATGCTTTTTTTGATTATCCTGGGCATAGGGCGTCAGTTTTTCATCAGGGCTCTGGCATTTGCTATGGCCTCGGGGCTGATGTTCTCGCCGCTGAGCAGACGGGCGATTTCCAGTACGCGGTCTTCGCCTTCAAGAAGCGATACACCGGTGCTGCTGCGGCCCGACTCAGGCTTGTACTGCTTGCTCACAAGGTAGTGGGCATTTCCCTTGGCAGCGACCTGCGGCAGGTGGGTGATGGAGAACACTTGCATGGTGGTGCCCATTTCGCATATCATCTGTCCCATCTTGTCGGCCACGCTTCCGGACACTCCGCTGTCGATTTCGTCGAAAATCAACGTCGGCATGCCCTTGAATTTGGCCATCATCGCCTTGAGGCTCAGCATGATGCGAGAAATCTCTCCGCCCGAAGCGCATTTCGCGACGTCCGTGGGACGGGTGCCGTCGGAAGAGAACAGAAAACGCACGGAGTCAGTGCCGACGGGACCTGCCTGCCCGGGCTGCAGCTCCACCGCGAAGCTGGAGCGCTCAAGTTCGAGAAAGTGCAGATGACCCTCGACGGCGGAAGCGAATGAACCGGCTGCCTGTTCCCGGGCCTTGTGAAGCCTGGAGCATATGTCGGAGTATTCGCTTTCAAGCGATTTGATTTTGCCTGATACGGCCTCGCAGCGCTCTTCCAGTTCTTCTGTGCCGTTCACGGCTTTCGCGAATCTGTCCTTGGCCTCGATCAACCCTTCTATATCGTTGCACCCGTGCTTGTGGAGCAAGCGGTATAGCAATGAGAGCCTTTCTTCCACTGCTGCGAGCCTTTCGCCGGACACGTCGGTGCGTTCGGCATAAGATTCTACCTCGGAAAAAATGTCTTCCAGCTCTATTCTGGCCGACTCGAGCCTGTCTCCAAGTTCCTTCATGCCGTTCAGGTAGCGTCCGGCGTGCTCAATGGAGCGCCGTGCTTCCTTCAGGCTTTCGGCTACTCCCTGCTGCTCGGCCGGGCTGAAGCAGCCAAGGGCACGTGTGAGGCTCTCCCTTATCTCTTCGGCATTGGCCAGGGTCTGCTGTTCTTCTTCGAGTTCCTGAAGCTCTCCTGTGCGCAGGCGGGCCGCGTCAAGTTCGCTGAACTGGGCTTCGTTGTAGTCCGCTTCGGGATTGTTCCGCCTCAGTTCTTCTTGCGCTTGCAAGAGCTCCTTGCGGCTGGCACCCAGTTCGCGCCATACTTTCCCGCACTCTTCGAGCAGGCTGTCGTTGCCGGCGTAATGGTCGAGCAGAGACAGCTGAAATGCGCTGTCTGTAAGCAGCAGGCTGCGGTGCTGGGAATGAATGTCGAAAAGGGTTTCGCTGAGCGCGGCAAGTTCCTGCACCTGGGCAGGGCAGTCGTCTATGAAACTGCGCGAGCGTCCTGAAGAGTATATGACCCTCCTGATGATGCGCAGGCCGTCCGGGGTGTCGAACTCTCCTTCAACTACGCAACTTTCGGCCCCTTCGCTGATCAACGACGGGTCGGCCTTATCGCCGGCCAGAAGACCCAGGGCGCCAAGCAGGATTGACTTGCCCGCGCCGGTCTGACCGGTAATAATCACAAGGCCCTCCGGAAATTTAATGTCCAGAGAGTCTATGAGAATGTAGTTTCGTATGTGAAGGCTGCGGAGCATGGCGACTCCGATTATTCTGCCTTTCCGTCGGCTTTTGCAAAGCGGTACGACAGTTCGCCGTCCTCGAATTCTGAGATGGCTACAAGGCTGGGCTTGGGCTGGCGCTCAAAGTACTTGGATATTTCTATCTGCTCTTTGTTCTCGAAGGTTTCTTCCATCGTGTCGCGCTCGTTGCGGAATTCCTCCAGACGCTTGTTGAGCTCTTTCTTCTCTGCGAGGGCAATCTGGTTGGCACGCTGTGCCAGGATTACTACAGTCTCGTAAATATTGCCCGTGGGGGCTGCGAGGTCCTTGATGTCCCTCGTGATAGTGTTGTTGGGTATTTTATTTTCCATATTAATAATACGAACCTATCTGCGGGGATGGTTTCAATATTTTTCTTTTGCTTTGTTGTACAATTTTTCAAGTTCTTTGCTCCTGGCTGTGTCGGGGAACTCGCCTATGTAGTTGAAATAGTCGTCGTAGAATACCAGGAAACGCTCTTTTTGCTTCGCCGCAACGCTGAGGCTGGCATATTTATAAGATGCCATGGCGGTGTAGTAGAGCACATCTTCGCGGTAACGGTTGTCGGCGTCTTCTTTAAGGACATTGCGCAAGGCAACCCTGGCGGCGAGGTAGTCCTCCATCTTATAATAAATATAGGCGTTCTCGAATGCTTTGCGGTCGAGCCTTTCGTTGAGGTCGTCGAGCATTTTTTCGCAAACGCTGCGATATTCGCTGTTGGGATGGTTGATCAGGTACTCGCTGATAGCGGTAATGGTCCTGTAGGTGGGCGTCTGGTCCAGCTCGTAGCGATGGGTGCCCCTGTACAGGCAGTCAAGGTGCAGGAATGCTGCAGACTCGGCGAAAGGACTCCTGGGGAAGTTCTCCATGAAGCGCTCGAAGTTTGTCTCGGCGGTATAGTAGTCCTTTGCCCTGTAGTTGCTCAAGCCCCAGTAGTACTGTACCGTGTCGTCGCGGGAAGTGCCGTTGGTGATAACCGACAGCGACTCGAACAACTGGCTGGCCTTTGTGTACTTGCCCTGATTGAAATAGTCGAAAGCTGCTGCATACTTGGCATCGCTGTCGTTGCCTTCCAGCAGAAGCTCATACTGGCTTTTGCAGGAACAAAGACAGAACGCCAATGCGAGGCAGGTGAAAAATATACGCTTAGAGATCTTCATCGTTTCAAGAATTTTTCTGCGTCAAGCGCTGCCCGGCACCCCGAAGCCGCCGCCGTGATGGCCTGGCGGTAATGGGGATCCTGCACGTCTCCGGCTGCAAAAACGCCTTCCACATTGGTGGCGCTGCTGCGGCCGTCGGTAATTATGTATCCGGCCTCGTCGGTTTTGATCCAACGTGCAAAGAGATCTGACTGGGGATGGTGACCTATTGCCAGGAAGAATCCGTCTATTTTGATGTCGAAAACCTCTCCGTCCTTGCGCTCCAGCCTTGCGCCGGTGACTCCTGATGAGTCACCCAGCACTTCGCGGGTGTTGCAGTTCCACAGAATCTCTATGTTGGGGGTATTGGCTACCCGTTCCTGCATGGCGGCGGAAGCCCTGAGGACGTCGCGGCGCACAATCATATACACTTTGTTGCAAAGACCTGCGAGGTAAGTGGCCTCTTCGCATGCGGTGTCGCCTCCGCCCACCACTGCCACGTCTTTGCGGCGGTAGAAAAAGCCGTCGCATGTGGCGCAGGCGGATACTCCGAGTCCGCGGAATTTCTGCTCCGACGGCAGTCCGAGGTACTTGGCGGTTGCTCCCGTTGCTATGATGAGTGTCTCCGCTTCGAGTTCGGTCTGAACGTCAATTGTGATCTTGAACGGCCTGGAAGACAGGTCTGCAGCACTGACGGAGCCTCTCCTGATGTCGGCTCCCAGACGTACGGCCTGGCTCCTGATGTCTGTCATCAGTGCGTTTGCATCCACTCCGTTGGGGAAGCCGGGGAAGTTTTCGACCACAGTAGTTGTGGTGAGCTGTCCGCCGGGTTCTAGCCCTTCGTACAATACGGGTGATATAGCGGCGCGGGCTGCGTAAATAGCGGCTGTATAGCCGGCTGGACCGCCTCCCACTATGAGGCATTTAACTTTTTCCATCTTAACGTACTACTGAAATTGAATTGTTGGTGTTGTAGAGCAGACGCCGCACGGCGGTGTTGGTCTTGCCCGTCTTGTCGAATGAGAAATCGGTCTGCAGACCTTTACCCTGGGTGGCGCTTACCGCCTCGAGAGAGAAGCCCTGATTCTGTTCGAGGATCGTACCGAAGTAGTTCATGAGGTCGTAGCCCTGGTAAACCCACTGACCGGGATCGCCCTTGAATTTTTCTTTGTATCGCTGGGCGAAAAGCCTGACGTCACGGTCGCCGGGGTCGGCGTAGTATGCTGCAGTCACGTGGGCATGGGCGGCATGGATACTTTCCACCTCCAGTTCGTTGAGAGAGCGTATGCGGGAAGTGGTGTAAACTGCATTGTGAGTGCCCCTGAGATTCATGAGGGCTATCTCGCGTACGGCGGAGATGCAGAATTCGTCGCTTTCGGACGCCAGCAGGAAGCGGCAGGTTCCGCTCACCCTTCCTTCGTAAGCGGAAGGCGTGGAAGACACTTCATAAGGGATGCCTGCTTCTCCAAGTTTCTGGGCCATGCGGCTACTCATGGGCCCGTCGCCTTCGCCGGTGTTCTTGAGCAGTACCACCAGATCGCCTCCGCGCTTGTCGGCGCCCAGCCATTCCACAAGTTCGTCAACCTGGGACTCCCAGCTCGACGGGGCTTGGATAACATTGTGGGCGTCAGTAAGTTGGGCCACCTTCGGGTCGAGTGGGGAAATGATGAATTTGCCATGGGCCCGGGGAAGTATCCGCTCCACATCTTCGTAATTGACGGGGCCTATTATAAGGTCGCTGTTCTCAAGTTCGGCAATGCCGGGCATGCCCACGGTGGAGTCGAATACCGACAGTTCCATGGGCTTTCCGTCCTTAGATAGGGCGTCTGCCGCCATCAGCACTCCGCTGTAGAAGTCGAGGAAGTTGCTGTTGGGGGTGCTTGTGCTCTTGAACGGCAGGATCAGGGAGACCCTCAAAGGCACGATTTCTTCGGCGAAAAGGTCCTCGGCAAAAGGATCTTTGGCAGCCTCCTGCTTGGAGCCGTCAGAGAGCGGGACGAATTTTTCCTCGGCGCTCTTGACCGCGGTGCTGTCTTTTGCCGGCCGGCCGCCGGGGAATAGGTACCACTGTGCCGATGCGCCCAAGGGCATCAACAGGGTGAATACCAGTATGGCAAGCAGATAACGTCTCATAATGTTCCTGTAAACGATAACAGTTCCTTGCAGAATCCGGACCAAGACAGGCGCCGGCGCTCATCTTGGATGTGGCCGATGCATTCTTCCCTCAGTCCGCTCTGATTGAAAAACTTCAGAATCCCTTCTTTTACAAGCTCCGGCTCGGCCCGATCGACCACAATGCCTGTGCCCCGGCCCTCGACTGTGGCCCGCAGCGAGCCGGTGTCGGTGACGATCATGGGGACTTCGAAATGGCACGCAAGGGCGTTGACTCCGCTCTGGGTGGCGCTTCTGTATGGCAGAACCGTGACGTCCGAAGCACTGAAGAACCATTTCACTTCGGAGTCGGGGATGTAGTTATTGAAGAGGAAAATCCTGTCTTTTGCCGGGCTTTCGTCAATGGCCCTGCTGTATTCTCCGAAATCCCCGTACGGCTCGCCGGCAATGATCAGGCGATAGTCCTCGGGGAGCTTTCCGAAAGCGTCTATCAGTATGTCCAGACCCTTGTATTTCCTGATGAGGCCGAAAAACAGCAGGTTTTTCCCTCCGGGTTCAAGCCCCAGATGTTTTTCGGCTTCGGCTTTGGAGACCTTTTCTCCGAAGTGGGTGTAAAGAGGATGGGGGAGCACTTTATAGCGGGCGTCCTTTTTCCATTTGAGAAGGTCCGCCGCCACCTCGTCGCTCATGGTTATGCAACCGTCAACGGCTTTCAGAAACCATTGGGTGAGGGGTTTGTCGAAAAAATGGGGCTCATGGGGCACGACGTTGTCCATGATAGCCACCACCTTGCAGCCCGGCCCCAGGTGCCTTGCCACGGTGCCCAGCGAAGGAGCGAACCAAGACATCCAATAGCGGACTATCAGCAGGTCGGCGCCCCAGTCCCGTATGGCCTTTGCGGCCTTGAACCAGGAGAACGGATTCACGGTGCTAAGCACCGCTTCTGACTCAACACGTAAAGCACTGTCCCCCGGACTGACGTACTGGGTCTTTCCGGGGAACAGGATATCGGGATATTGGGTGGTAAAATTGAAAGCTTTGACCGTACAGTCCTTGCTCAGTCCTTCAAGCAGGCTTGCATTGAACTGGGCGACTCCTCCTCTGAAAGGATAAAAACAAGACAGTATGGCTACTTTCAATTGGAATTACTGTTTATTCTCTGCTTTGCTCTTCACGTAGGCGGCGTTGAGGCCCTCGAGCACAGCGTCGGTAATGTCCAGGGCGGGATCTGCCGTCACAACGGGGGCGGGGAGAATGTCACCCTGGGTGGTGAGGATCATGGCGTAACCCTTCTCTGCATTGAACTCGTCGATGAAGGTCTTGATGGCGTCAGCGATCTGGTTCATCATGACCTGCTGCTCCTCGACGATTTCCTGCTGCTTCTGGGCGGCGTACTGCTGGAAACTGTTGCGCTGATCTTCGAGCTTCTTGCCCTGAATCTCGGCAACGGACTGGGTCATAAGGCCTTTATTGATCTTGTCCTGGAAAGTCTTGATGTCTTTTTCAAGTTTATTGCCCCTGCGGTTTACTTCCTGGTTGATGCTGTTTATCTTGGTCTCCGTGACACTGCGCAGATCGTTGGCCATGTCGTACTCCTGGAGAACCCTGTCGAGGTCGAAGTAAACTATTGAACCTGCAACTGCGGTGGAATCAGCTCCTGTGTTGGCGGATGTGCCGCTGGTTGAGTTGCAGCTTGAGAGAGAAATAAGGGCTGCGGCCCCTGCTGTGGCGATGATGCCGAGAATGACTTTTTTCATTTCTGTTATGTTTGTTTTCTTATATTGCAGAATGCAAATTTAACTATTTTTTCTGAATCTCTGTCAGATATGCTCCGATTGTGCGCGGAAGACCCATGTAAAGGGCGTCGCAGATTATGGCATGGCCTATGGAAACTTCGTCGGTCCAGGGAATGGACTTGACGAACCAGGCAAGGTTGTCCAAATTGAGGTCGTGACCGGCATTGAGCCCGAGCCCGCATTCCCTGGCGGTGATGGCTGCCTGCAGATACGGCTCAACGGCTTTCTGCGGGTCATTGGCGAAATCGGCTGCATAAGCAGCGGTGTACAGTTCCACCCTGTCGGCTCCGCAGGCGGCGGCTCCCTTTACCATGGCAGGGTCCGGGTCCACGAATATCGAAACCCTGATGCCGAGGGCTTTGAACTCTTTGCTTATCTTGGAAAGGAATTCCCTGTTTTGTATCGTGTCCCAGCCTGCGTTGGAAGTGATGGCGTCGGGGGCGTCCGGCACCAGTGTCACCTGATCTGGCCTGACGCGGCATACCAGCTCCCGGAATTCCGGAATGGGGTTCCCCTCGATGTTGAATTCGGTCGAAAGCAAAGGCCTTATGGCCAGCACGTCGGAATAACGTATGTGCCTCTGGTCAGGCCGCGGATGCACCGTAATGCCCTGGGCTCCGAAACGCTCGCAGTCCAACGCCGCCTTGGTGACGTCGGGCATGTTGCCTCCTCTGGCATTGCGCAGGGTGGCGAACTTGTTTATGTTAACACTTAGTCTTGTCATAAAGTGCAAAAATAGAAAATATTGTGTTAAATTTGAAGCCTGATATGAAGTTTGCTTATTTTTTGAAAGACCGGAGCCTGGAACTCGACCCCAGGGTACTTGGCCTGCTCGCCGACCTCGGCGCGGCCGGGTTCGACGTGTATCCGGTGCGCGAAGCCTCCGGCATACAGGAGGGTACCGGAATGCTGCTGAGTTTCGGAGGAGACGGTACTTTCCTTTCCGCCGCCGCCCTTGCTGTGGATGCTTCAATTCCCATTCTTGGTGTTAATTTCGGACGCCTGGGTTTCCTTTCGGAAAATAGGCCCTCGGAGGTGGCCGACGCTCTTGCCCGCAAAGATTATTCCATTCAAGTTCGGGGGATGGTGCAGGTTGACGGCCTGAGCGGCGCCGACGGCCCCCAGCTTGCTCTGAATGAAATCTGCGTGCTCAGGGAAGGCGCCGCCATGCTTGGGGTCGATGTGGAAGTGGACTCCCTTCCGCTGCCTACCTACTGGGCGGACGGCCTGCTGGTGGCCACGAGTTCCGGCTCCACCGCTTACTCCCTCAGCGCCGGCGGCCCTATCTGCCTGCCAGATTCCAGGGTGCTGATAATCACTCCTGTAGCTCCACACAATCTGAACGTTCGCCCCCTCGTGGTGCCCGACAGTTCGGAAATCAAGATAAAATTTCGCTCCCGCGACAGCGTCGTGAGGCTCACCGCAGACAATCGCAATTATGACATTCCTTCCGACTCCACGCTCACTGTGCATGCCTTGCCCGGAGTGCTGAAACGAGTAGAACTTGGCGGCTCCAACTTCATAGGGGCCCTGAAGGCGAGACTCTTGTGGGGAGGCGACGTGCGAAACCAAAATGAACAGATATGAACGTTTCTGAGATAATTCCAAATCATGTAACCTTTATAATGGACGGCAACGGCCGATGGGCCAAAGCCAGGGGGAAAGACCGCATCTTCGGCCACTTCGAAGGAGTGGAGAGCGTACGCTCCGTGCTTGAAACCAGCGTGGAACTGGGCATAAAGTACGTTTCCTTCTTCGCTTTTTCCGAAGAAAACTGGGGGCGCCCGCAGCAGGAAGTGCTTGGGCTCATGGACCTGATGATGCGCTCCATGAAGAATGAAGTGGAGTCTTTCCTGTCCAACGGAATCCGTTTCAGGGTGCTTGGGAACCTGCAGCGGCTCAGCTCGGAATTACGTAATGAAATCAGTCATCTTGAGGAGATTACCGCAGGAGGAGACAAGATGACGATGATTATTTTCATGAGCTACAGTGGCCAATGGGACCTGCGCCAGGCAGCGGAACGGATGGTCAGTGACGGAGGTGACGACATAAGCAAGTATCTTGTTACCGCCGGTGTCCCGGACCCGGACCTTCTTATACGTACTTCGGGCGAAAAACGGATAAGCAATTATATGCTCTGGCAGCTTGCATACACCGAATTTGTGTTTACCGACACACTTTGGCCTGATTTTAGAAAGGAACAGTACCTGGATGCGCTGCAGGAATACGCTTCGCGGGACAGACGTTTCGGAAAAGTCAAATAATTCCGTATATTTGCGCATTTATCGGAAAAAGAAGAGATGAGATACAAATATATTGTTGTCTTTATGTCGGTTATTCTGTCCTGCCTTTCCTTGAAGGCGCAGGACGGTAAAGTGGAGATAGATTACAACCACCCCAAGAAGTATATAGTCGGTGGTGTGTCGGTCGAAGGCAACAGCTATTTCAGCGACCAGCAGATCATTCAACTTACTGGTATTCAGAAGGGTATGGAGCTTACCGTGCCCGGAGAAGATGTGTCAGGGATAGTCAGGCGTCTGTGGATGCAGCGCTATTTTGAAGACGTCTCGCTGGTTATCGACCATCTGGGAGAGACTCCCGATTCGGCTTATTTCAAGATCAACATCAAAGAGCGTCCAAGGGTGTCGTTCTGGTCTTTTTCCGGCATCAAGTCGGGAGACAAGAAAGAACTGCAGGACAGGCTGAACCTCCGAAGGGGAGGGGAATTCTCCGAATATGTGGAAAAGACTTCTTCCGATATTATCAAGCGCTATTATGCAGAGAAAGGCTTCCTCAATGCCACGGTAAAGGCTGAAGTTCAGAAAGATACCATAGTCAAGAATGCAATTCGCGTCAACTTTAATATAAATCGCGGCGACAAGGTGCGCATCAAGGAAATCCACTTCATAGGCAACGAGCATGTGAAAGATTTCAAGCTTGCGCGCTCCATGAAGAAGACCAAGTCCAACAAGATATACAATTTCTTCAACAGCAAGAAATTCAACGAGAAAGAGTATATCAACGACAAGAAGATGGTCTTGTCGGCTTTCAACGAAGCCGGCTACCGCGACGCCAGGCTGGTGCGCGACTCTGTGTATTATATTGAACCAAAGCGCCTTGGCATCGACCTGGTCTTCGAAGAGGGAGACAAATACTACTTCCGCGACATCACCTGGACTGGCAACTCCGTCTATCCTTCGGAGGTGCTGAATAACGTGCTGCAGGTGTCCAAGGGCGATGTGTACGATGTGGTGTCCATGGAGAAACGTCTCAACGGCGGCGGCAAGCAGACCGACATGGACGTGTCCAAGTTGTACAGGGACAACGGTTACCTGTTCTTCAGCGTGACTCCTGTCGAGACCAACATCCAGAACGACTCCGTGGATGTGGAAATGCGCATCTCCGAGGGCAAGCAGGCAACCCTCAACAATATTGTCATCAACGGTAACGACCTCACCAACGAAAAGGTGGTTCGCCGCCAGATATTTACCCGTCCCGGTTACCTGTTCAGGCAGTCCGACTTCGAACGTTCCATCAGGGAAATCGCTTCGCTGGGACAGTTCGACCCTGAGGCCATCATGGATCCCACAAAGGGCTGGAGTATAGTCCCGAACCAGCTTAACAATACCGTCGATCTGGTGTATAACGTCACCGAGAAGCCTTCCAGCCAGCTGGAACTTTCCGGAGGCTGGGGCGCAGGTACCTTCGTGGCCACCGTGGGCGTGAGCTTCAACAACTTCTCCACCAGGCGTTTCTTCGACAAGAGCGCATGGCGGCCCGTTCCTCTCGGAGACGCTCAGAACCTGGCATTCCGTTTCCAGACCAACGGCAAGTACTACACCGCACTGACCGCTAGTTTCGTGGAGCCTTGGCTCTTTGGAAAGAAGCCCACTTCGCTCAACCTTTCCGGCTATTACACCCGTTACACGGACTCCAATCTGTGGCTGGGTATCTTGAGCAACGACAAGCAGATGGAGGTCTTCGGCGTGTCGGCATCCCTGGGTAACCGCCTCAAGTGGCCGGACAACTACTTCGTGCTCTACAACGGTCTCAGCTGGCAGACATACCGTCTGAAGAACTGGAGCTCCGGATATTTCATTTTCGATGACGGCGTGTCCCACAACATCAGCTACACCGTCAACCTTCTCAGGAACTCGACCGACCAGCAGATATACCCTCGCCAGGGATCGGATTTCTCCCTCTCCCTGTCGCTTACGCCTCCGTTCTCGCTTTTCCGCCGCTACGATTACGACGCTTCCGGGAACAAGATCACCGAGCGTGGCGGCAAGCCTATTGGCTGGCAGGACGTTAATTACGATAACTGGTCTGTCCAGAACCGTTACAAATGGATTGAATACCATAAGTGGAAATTTTCCGCTGCCACTTATACAAAGCTCATAGGCGACCTTGTGCTTATGACGCGTGCTCAGTTTGGTTATCTGGGCTATTACAACCGGGCCTGGGGCTATTCGCCGTTCGAAGGCTTCACCGTGGGCGGCGACGGCATGTCGGGCTACTACTCCTATGGTACCGAGGTCATTGCATTGCGTGGTTATACCAACAACAGTCTTACCCCGTACCTTCCTACTCAGTACAATTCCAACCGCTATGCTTATGCCGGCAATGTGTATGACAAGTTTACGGTTGAATTGCGTTATCCTGTGATTCTCCAGCCGTCTTCCACCATATTCGTGCTGGCTTTCCTGGAGGGAGGCAACTGCTGGAGCGACATCAAGGATTTCAATCCCTTCCAGATTAAGCGCAGCGCCGGTGTGGGCGTGCGTATCTTCCTGCCG
>ODAI013536860.1_pt1 | contig 14745 bp, 10 predicted proteins | sample 1539321 | NCBI WGS metagenome assembly ODAI01 (sample SAMN02144231, study PRJEB22623) | gut metagenome | biome: sheep rumen | host: Ovis aries | place: New Zealand
ATCGTCGCCCAGCGACAGACAGTATTCCCGCAGAGTTTCTACATCCATGCTTTTTATTTATTAGACCGGCAGCAAGCTGCGGCATCCCGGTGTTCTATGTTTCTTAAGAATGCAAATATACGCATAAATGCGGAAACGGGCAAGAGACATGCCCGTCCGGAAGAACGAAAACGCATTTGGACTTGTCTAAATCCGATTTAGGCGGGACGAAAACGGATATAGACACGTCCAAGCGCCGCCCCGGCCTTCCGAAACGGCGCTTGGCTTGTCGTACGGTCCGTGTGTCTCGTTTCCCGTCAGCGCCAGCCCATGAACATCTTGGTCACCTCCGGGTCGTGGTGGTCGAAGAAGAGGCTGCGGCCCGTGTCGAGACCCTCTATTTGCTTCATCTCGTCAGCCGTGAGCTCAAAGTCAAGGATATCCAGGTTTTCGGCCATGCGCTCCTTGTGGGTGGACTTGGGGATGATGATGATGCCGCACTGCAACAGGAAGCGCAGGGCCACCTGGGCCACGCTCTTATGGTGGGCCCGGCCTATGGCAGCCAGTGCCGAGTTGGTGAACAACCCGTTGCGGCCCGCTTCACGGTGGGCGACACCATTTTCAATGTGGTGGCCGGCGACGCCATCATCAAGTCGTCGTCCAAACCCATTTCCGATGTCCACCGTTCAGACAACTTCCGCATTTCGGCCTTGCTCATCTCCTTCCGTTTCCTGCAGGGCAATACGCCCGAAAGCAGTTACAACATCATCGGCCACCTTTCCACCATGCAGAACCCCGTGATGCCCATGAACGAGGCCGACATGGAGCGTTGCCAACTCAATTTCCAGGAAATTGGACGGCGGCTGGAGCAGCCTTACCACAACTTTTTTGCCGAAGTGCTGCGCCGCGCGGTGGAGCAGATGATACTCGATTTCTACGACATCCACGCCCGCCACACCAGCCAGAACATTGAGGGCGTGAGCCAGGCCAGCCGCATTCTGGGCCGCTTTGTCGCCCTGCTGCAGGAGGGGCTGTATAAAAAGGAACGCAGTGTGGACTACTATGCCTCGCGGCTTTTCATTACGCCCAAGTATCTCAGCGAATGTTGCGTGAGTGTGAGCGGACACAACGCCAGTTACTGGATTGAGCACTTCACCACGCAGGACATTGTGCGCCAACTCAACGAACGCAGCAAACCGCTCTCGCAAATAGCCAACGACCTCCACTTCTCCTCCCTCTCCTACCTCAGCCGCTACGTCAGGCGCACCCTCGGCTGCTCGCCGCGGGAGTATCGCGACCGCCTGAAGTAAGTCTGAAAGACAAAGGCCCCGCCTTTTTCAAACGAAAACGGATATAAAAAGGACTATATCGGACTTGTTGCAGAACAAATCCGATATAGTCTCACTGTTTAGCTCCCTACTATTCCCCGGCAACCGGCAGCACGCGGCGAAGCCGGCCCAGAAGCCACAGGGTCAGCCCTATGCTCACCACTGTAGCCACAGCCATGGCCCACGGCGTGGGAAAGAGGTCGGCATTGGAACTCTCGAGACCGAAAAGCAGGGCAATGACAGTGCTGTTGGTATTGTTGACCACATGACAAATGATGGGAAGCCACAGACTGCGGGTGCGCAGGTAGAGCCAGCCGAGAAAAAGTCCCAAAACGAAAGCCGCGATTATCTGCGGAGGGTTCATGTGGATCACGCCAAAGAGCAGGGCACTCACCGGTATGGCCCAGCGGCGCCAACGCGCAGACTCCAGCAAACTGCCCATGACACCGTAGCGGAAACAGATTTCCTCGGTGACGGGACCCAGCACAGACAAGATGAGAATGCAGAGGGGATTCTTTACCATGGCCCCCAGTTGGCCCTCTATGAGGTCGGGCAGCGAAAGATACTCCAGCACGTTGCCGAGCCAGATGATAATGGCCAACAGGATGGCCAGGCTCAACACCACGGCCACGGGGCGCGGACGCTCCCACTGCCCGCTGAGACCGCTGCGGCCACTGTTGGCCATGAGGAAGTGGACAATGAATATCATCAGCGGATAGAGCATCAGGTAACTGCAGCCAAATATCCACGCGAACTGCGACGACGTCTGCACGGCCGCCATATCGGTGGTACCGCCAAGAGCCATGGACAGAGCCAGGGCCGCCGTGGCAAAGAGTTGCTGCAACACAAAGAAGAGAAAACAGATGATAAGGGCTTTTTTCATTATTCTTTCGGATTAATGGTTTCTAACAGGCGCAACGCTTCGGCACGGTCGGCCTCCAGCTGGCGACGCAGGGCCTCGGCACTCTCGAAACGTCGCTCCTGACGCAGACGGCATAAAAAATCGACACGCAACGTCTGACCGTAAAAGTCGGCATTGGTATCGAACAAATGAACTTCGGCCGTGCGCCCGGAGGCATCGAAAGTGGGACGCGTGCCCACGTAGAGCATGCCGTGGAGAACGGAAGATTGAGCATTGACACGCACCAGATAACTGCCGTTGGCAGGCAAGAGTTTGGCCAAGTCGGCAGTGGCGAAATTAGCGGTGGGGAAACCCAGCGAGGTGCCGACATGGCGACCATGGACCACCCGGGCGGAAAAGCCGTAGGGCCGGCCCAGCATACGCGAAGCAGCTTCCACATCACCATCGGCCAGACAGCGACGGATGCGCGACGAACTGACAGGCGACCCGTCCATAAGTAAGGGCTCGGCCCGCAAGACGTCTATCCCTAAGTCTGCACCCATCCGGGCGTAGTCGGCAAAGGTTTCACCCTGCGGCCGGCCGAAATGGTGGTCGTAACCCACGAGCAGAGAATTCACATTGTATTTCACACGAAGAATGGTCTGCATAAACTCGCGGGCCGACAGGGCAGCCATGGCTTGGTCGAACGTCAGTACGGCACATTCGACCCCACGGAGGGCAAGCAGTTCTACTTTTTCATCGGTTGTGGTGAGCAATTCCGGCACATAGTCAGCCTGAACCACGACGCGGGGATGGCGGTCGAAGGTAATGGCTAACGCCCGTTCGCCACGTTCATCGGCCAGACGCGCCAAATCGCGCAACAGAGCCGCATGACCCAGATGAACACCGTCGAAAAAACCCACGGCAGCACAATGAGGGCCGGCTGTTACGCTTTGAAGGGTGTCAGGACGGTTCATGCCGCGCAGTGAAGAAACGTATTAACTCGCCACCCCAGAGAGTCAGCGACGTAAGGGCGATTATCGCAAGCCAGAGCAGAGGGCTCAACGGCACGGTGCGGAACACCTCGCCGCCGAAGGTGACAATGAGTATCTGACCCACCAGAATGATTCCGAGCACAACGAGCAGACCGCGGCACCGGCACAGACCGCTGAAGGCGGAGCATCCGCTCTGCCAGGCTTTGGCGTTAAGGAGATTCCAGAACTGCAACATAACAAAGACGGTGAAGATAATTGTCAGCTGCGTCGGGGTGACAGGGGCGTCGTTGAGCAGCCACGGCGTGTCGAACGCCATGGTCAGACCCAACATCACCACGGAGAAGAGCAAAGTGCTCAGGAACACATTGCGAACCACACTGTTGCTGACAATGAAGTCGGTCTGCCGGCGCGGCTTTTCGTTCATCACCGCCGGCGTGGGCGGTATGGTGGACAGAGCCAACGATGCAAAGGTGTCGATGATGAGATTGATCCAAAGTATTTGCGTCACCGTCAGCGGCATCTCCACACCAATCAGTGAACTGAGCAGAGTGATGATGAGGGCCGTGAGACTGATGGTGAGTTGGAAGCCGATGAACCGCTGAATGTTCTTGTACAGACTGCGTCCCCACATCACGGCCGTGGCAATAGAGCCAAAACTGTCGTCAATGAGAGTGATGTCGCTGGCTTCCTTGGCCACAGCCGAGCCGCTGCCCATGGACAGACCCACGTGGGCAAAGTTGAGCGCCGGTGCGTCGTTGGTGCCGTCGCCGGTGACAGCCACCACTTCGCCGCTCTGCTGAAGCAGTTGTACCAACCGCTGCTTGTCGCCGGGACGTGCACGGCTCATCACCTTGATGTCGCCGGCACGCCGCAGGGCTTCCTCGTCGCTCAGGGCGGCAAAGGCAGGGCCCGTGATTTGAGAGGAGTCAGAGTCGGCATCAGACCACAAACCGATGCGGCGTGCTATTTCGAGCGTGGTGCCCGTAGCGTCGCCGGTCACTATCTTCACCTGTATGCCGGCGTCCAAGCACCGTTGTACGGCGGCAGGCACTTCCTCGCGCACCGGGTCAGTGATGGCGCAGAGCCCCGTCAACGTCAGTCCGCCGGTCTCGGCGAGTGCCTGGCAATCGTCGCCTTCAGCCTGCGACACGGTCTTGCTGGCAAAGGCCAGCGTGCGCATGGCTGAGGCCTGGAAACGCTCCAGCAGGGCTTTCACAGACGCACGCTTGGCTTCGTCCATCACGCAGCGGGCCAGTACCACCTCCGGCGCTCCCTTCACATGGAGCACACGGTCGCCGGAGACTTGCGATTCCACCAGTGTGGCCATATATTTGCGTTCGGTTGAAAACGAAAGTTGGCTTATTAAAGGTACTGCGGAACGTATGGGCAGGTATTCATGCCCCATGCGGCGCAGATGCCGTAGCAGGGCACACTCCGTGGGGTTGCCCATGCCCATCTCGTCGGGCGCCTGTTCAATGTGGGCAGTGGCATTGACCGCCATGTTTTCTATGAGCAGCGGTTCGTCGGCGGCGTCGTGCTGCAGCTCCGCCACGGTCATGCGGTTTTGTGTCAGCGTGCCCGTCTTGTCGGTACACACCACGGTGATGGCGCCCATCGTCTCACAGGCATGCATTCGGCGCACCAGATTGTTCGTCTTGAGCATGCGCCGCATGTTGAGCGCCAGACTCAGCGTCACTGCCATGGGCAGGCCTTCAGGCACGGCCATGACAATGAGCGTGACGGCAAGCATGAAGTTTTTCAATACTATTTGGGCGACACCCAGGGTAAGATTCTCCGTGGCTTCGTGGTAGGCCGAAAAGTAGTTCAGCAACCCGTGGACTGAGCAAATGATAAAGACAGCCAGCGAGATGCCTATGGCCCACCGGTTGATGACTTTGGCCAGACGGCTCAGCTGGGCGTTGAGCGGTGTCACCACATCGGTCTCGGCGGCAGCCTGACGCGCCACACGGCCTATTTCCGTGGCATCACCCACGCAGTCCACACGCATCACGCCGTGGCCGTCAAGCAGCATGCTCGAGCGTAACAGCCGGTTGGCTGGAAAGGTGGGCTCGCCGCCCACACTGGTCGGGTCGGCCGACTTCGGGCACGACATCTCGCCCGTCAGCGACGATTCGTCAACCACCAGATTTACCGAATCCAGCAATTCGCCGTCGGCGGGCACTTCCTCGCCCTGGCCCACCAGCACGATGTCGCCCACAACCACTTCGCCCCGCGAGAGACGCGTCACCCGGCCGTCGCGCACCACTGTGGCAGGTTCTTCGCGGCCCATTCGGCTCAAGGCTTGGAAACGGCGCTGGGCGTCGTACTCAAAATAGAAGCCTATGCTCGTGGCCAACACGATGGCCGCGACGATGCCGACGGTCTCCACAAACTCGTGGTTCACCACACCTATAATCAGCGACAGCACGGCCGCCAGGAGCAGGATACGTATGATGGGGTCGCGGAATTTTTCCAGATACAATTTCCAGGCCGAAGGCCGTTGCGGCGGTGTCAGCACATTGCTGCCATGCTCCCGGCGCGATGCCTCGGCTTGGGCCGACGTCAGGCCCAGAGTCAGATAGTCTTTTGCTTGCGATGACATGATATATCCTCTATTTCAGGTTGCAAAAATACAAATAAAAAGGTGGACAGCCTACATGAAATCCAAGTTTTCGCACGACCGGCCCCACTCGCCTTTCGCGGGGGCACCGTAATCACACAAAAAAACTGCGGACCAACTCACGTTGGCACCGCAGTTTCCGGCAGACGAGCTGCCACATGGTTATCTCATATGGATACTTTTTCTATTAATAGGTCATCACGGCAGGCAAAGCCTTGGCCTGCTCTACCATCTTCACTACTTCCTTCAGGGCGGGCACGCGGCGAACCAGATGTTTCACGGCGTTCACCTCTTCCAGTTTGGCCTGCAGATTTTCGGGCACGCGGTGCTTCAGTTCCTTCACCGTGTCCACGCCGCTGGCCTCCAACAGTTCGGCAAACTGGGGACCCACGCCTTTGATGCGGAACAGGTCGGCATGGTTGGCCCACTTCAGAATTAAGCCGTCGGCTATACCCGTCTGTTCAGCCAATGCCTTGCGGCCGGCAGGAGCAGCACACTTCTCCAACAACTGTTCCACCTTTTCGATGCCAACAGCCGTCAATTTGGCAGCGTAAACTTCGCCTACGCCTTCGATGTCGATAATTTTATAAGCCATAATCTTCTAAAATTTAGGTTTTACGGCTCAAAGTTAATGCAAATAATTGAAACTCCCAAATTTCAATCCTTATTTTTTAAACTTCGCCCGAACGGCTTCCTTCCCGACGGTAGCGGCAAAGTCCCTGTGCAGCGGAAACAGGCCACCGGCGAAACCTTCCGCCTGTCCCGGAGAAACGAAAACGGAGTTAGGCGCGACGAAGACGGAGTTGGTTCATCCTATATCCGTTTTCGTTCCGTCACGGGACCGTCCGGCGCAGCAGTGGTTTTCGACAGAAAAATACATTTTTAACACGTCAAGTTTGGGCGGTCGGAAATATCGCCGTAACTTTGCGCCGAAAAATGCGACCTGTGCCCCGCAAAGGCACGAAAGCATCTGAACCGATGATTGGAAAAATCTAATTAATAATAGTTTATATGAGAAAGACTTTATCATTGTTAATGCTCAGTCTTGGCCTGTTGGCATGGACTGCCGCCGACGCCGACGTTCAGACGGTAAAGCTGACGACGCAGCGCACGGTGGGCGAGACTGTAAGTTTTGAAGTATCAGCCATGACGGGCGTCACCGTAGACTGGGGCGACGGCGATGCCGTGAGCTACCCCGACGGCGAAGTGACCGGTGTGCTGAAAGCCGCTACCTTCACAGTAAAGGGCGACGAGTTTCTGACCTCTCTGCTGGTGCCGGACCTCGACCTGACCGAACTCGATGTGACCGAAGCCAACCAGCTGCTCACTCTGGACTGCTCCAACAACCATCTGAAGCAGCTGGGCCTCTCGCGCGCCTCGTTCCTGCGCGAACTGGACTGCTCGAACAACGAGATAGAGGAACTTGGCCTGATAAACTGCGTGCAGCTGCGCACGCTGAATTGCGCCAGCAACAAGCTGACCTCAATCACCCTGACCCGCACGACGAACCTGGAACAGCTCATCTGCGACAACAACGCGCTGACCAACCTGACACTGGCCAACAACCCCTACCTGCAGACGGTATGGTGCAACAACAACGGTATGGAATCGCTCAGCATCACGCGCAGCGGCGACCTCTTTTCGCTCTACTGCCCCGACAACAAGCTGACCGACATCATCGTGAACGACGCCAGCAGCCTGGAAGACGTCTGGTGCGAGAACAACAGTCTGGAATCAATCGACTTTGGCTCCACGACCGCACTGAACACCTTCAACGCCGACAACAACCAGCTGAAGCAAGTCACCCTGGGAGGCATCACGGCCAACAAGGCCCCCTACCTGATAAGCTACGCCAACAACAAGCTGAAACTTAACAGCTTCTACCCCTCAAAAAGCGTGGATTACTACTTCTACATGCCCCAGGACACCATACAGTTTGCCCAGGACAGCGTGGAAGTGAACAAGTTTATCGACTTCGGCGACTACATGAACAACGCTCTGGGCTCCACGGTGGGCTCAATCAGTTTTTTCCGCACGGCTGACGACAGCGAACTCGTCAAGGGCGTGGGCGCCGGCTACGACTACTACCAGCGCAGCGCAACCATCAAGTTCTGGCGGCCCCAGGGCGAAATCTACGCCGTCATCACCAGCTCGCAATTCCCCGAACTGCGCCTGGTGACCACACCCTTCGTAGCCGGCAGCATAGCCGAAGGCATCCGCACGCTGCAGGCTGAAACTTCGGGCGAAGCCACACTCTACGACCTGCAAGGTCGCCCCGTCACAAAACCCCAGGGCGGCATTTACGTGAAAGACGGAAAGAAAGTGTTTGTTAAATAAATCATGAGAACAATGAAACATACATTATATATAATAACCCTCCTCCTGCTCGTGTGCTTCGGCGCTACCAAGACCCAGGCACAGTTGTCCATACCGGGCACCAAGGCTCCGGTCATCCTGCTTTCGTCCAAGTCGCACACCGTGACCTACCTGCCACAGAGTTTCTCTGTCAACGTGAAAGCCAATGTTGACTATAACGTGACGACCACGGCCGACTGGCTGAAACTGACCAAGAAAAACGGGAAAGTGGTGGTGAAAGTAAGTCTCAACCCTGAGAACCTGATGCGCACCGCCGAAGTGACCTTTGCATCGACAGACGGCACGACGACACGCAGCTTCACCGTGAAACAAGAGCGCGACCAGTCGGTTCAGACCGTGAGCGGCCTGTCAGACTTCGGCATCTTCAGCGACACCCTGCTCACCACCCTGAAAGAGGGAACGACACAGGCCGACATCGACACCGTGAAGAACATCTACGCCCGCAACCTGGCACAGCAAATCTTCAACGGCACGTATGACTTCAACTACCGCCTGGCCACGTACCACAGTTTCCTCAACCCCTCCGTGCTGCAGGCCGAGCGTTTCAACCGCCCCTACGACTACACCCAGAACGCCACGGGCATCATGTTGCCCTCCGGCCGCGTGGGCATTGCCTTGACAGGACTGCCGCAGGGTGTGCGTGCCCGCCTCATTGTCTATACATGGACCGTTGACGAGGGCAACTACCCCACATCGACCTCCTACACGCTCAACAACGGTTTCAACATCATCAACGTCAATTCCAGCTATCCCGAACGCAACGGACTGGCCTACATCGAGTACCTCAATCCCTCGCGCGACGTGACCTATCCCGACATCAAGGTGCACTTCATCAACGGCATTCAGAACGGTATTCTCGAAAAGCCGCGCACCAACGACGAGATGTACAAGATTTTGCAGAACGCCAAATACACCACCATCGACCTGCTGGGCGAGCGCGTTCACTCCGTATTCGAGACCAAAGCCCTGATGCAATACACCAAGGGCAAGTACATCAAGTACATCAATGTGCTCGACACCCTCATCAAGTGGGAGCAGGAAATGCTGGGACTGGAGAAGTACAACCAGCTGACCTCAAACAAGACGCTGGCCTACGTGAACTACCGCTACTTCATGTACTGCGAAAGCCGCGGCGCTTCGTTCAAGTATGACACCCAGGCCAAGGTCTGCAACCCCGACGTCATCATGCAGCGCCGCGAGGACGCCCTCTGGGGCATGAGCCACGAGTGGGGCCACCAGCACCAGATGGATCCCTACTTCAAGTGGAGCGGCATGACCGAAATCACCAACAACCTCCACTCGGCCTACAACCTCCAGCACATGGGCACCGACAACAATGTCACCATCGACTGGCTCAAGCAGTTCCGCAAAGACCTCATCACCGCCGACACTTACGGCCGCAAGCGGAGCGGCGACCGCGGTTATGCCTACCGCCACGCCAGCAACTTCACCTTCAGCCAAAAGATGTATGACATGTGTTTGAGCATGAAAGACTCCATCATTGCCAAGCGGGCCGAAGATCCTGACCGCGCCTCTACCTTCAACGACGGCTATCCCGGCAGCTTCGCAGGCTTCTACCTGCTCTACCTCTATTTCCAGAAGAACTACGGGCTCCACGACTTCTTGAAAGACCTCTATCAGTCGCTGCGCGAGACGGAGCAGGGCACCGACAAGTATTCCCGCCTGGCCGCCGCACACAAGCAAAGCCGCAACACGGCAACACGCCGGGAACTGGTGGCCAACTTCAAGAAGGACTTCCCCAACTCCTGCTGGACTACGGACAACTATCTCGTTGACGCCAACTACAGCACGGACAACAGCGTGCCCTTCATCTTCAACTTCGTGCGCAGGGTTTCGCTCATCAGCGGCTTCAACCTCTATCCCTACTTCGAGGCTGTGGGCATGTTCCGCCTCATCGCCTTCTGCCAGGATGACTACGGCCGCAAGTGGTACGTCATGACCCCGGAGATGCGCGAAGAATTCAAGGCCGACATGGATGCCCTCGTTGCCGACGGCACCCTCAAGGCCATGCCCGAGGACATGACGGCCGATGCCATCACCGACCCCGCCCTCGTCGTCGAAATGAAGCAGCCCGTTGTACCCAACGAATGGTAAACCCCGGCACCGCCCGGTTCTGACACCAACGTCAGGCGCCGGACAGTCCACAACATAGCGACAGGGGCAGGCTCCGCAGAGCCTGCCCCTGTTCTTTTACCATTATCCTTACCGCACAAAAGCCTCCCGGCCAGCGAACACGGCACCTGCTTTTCAACGGAAATCACCTTGCCGCACACAAGTGGGACTTCGGTGCGACTAAATCCGATTTAGGCGTGACGAAGTCCCACTTCTGCAACAACAACCGTGACCGGAAAAAAGCCATCTGGGACGTTTTTTTACGGATGCACCTCACAAAAGCACCGATTTAACCGGCTAAAAGGATAAAAAACAGCCCGAAAAAATAGATTGTTCATCGTTTTCGCACACATATGAATAGTTTTGTGTAATTTTGCACCACATTAAAAATACGTACGTAAAATTATATCTGAAAAACTCTATGGAATTGAGCAAAATCACGGCCCAGGAAGCGGCCGCAATGATTCACAACGGAGAGCACATCGGCCTGAGCGGTTTCACGCCCGCCGGCGCTCCCAAACGAGTAACACACGCTTTGTCCGAACGCGCAGCCAAAGAGCATGCCGAGGGCAGGCCTTTCAAAGTAAACATCTACACAGGAGCCTCAACGGGGCAGAGCTGTGACGGCGACTTGTCCAACGCCGAGGCCATCGGGTTCCGTGCGCCTTACACGACCAACAGCGACTTCCGCCGCCATGTGAACAACGGCGAGATTGCCTACCACGACATGAACCTCTCCAACATGGCCACCCAGCTGCGCCAGGGCAACCTGGGCAAGGTTGACTGGGCCATCATCGAGGTGAGCGACATCGACATCGTGGGCGACAAGGCCCAGCTGTATCTCACGGCCGGCGTAGGCATCAGCCCCACCGTATGCCGCATGGCCGAGAAGGGCATTTTCCTGGAATATAACCTGCACCACGTCGGCAAAATGCGCGGACTGCACGACATCTACGAAATAGAATACCACCCCCACCGCACACCGGTGAACATCATCGGCCCGATGGACCGTATCGGCAAGCCCTACGTGGAAGTGCCCGTGGAGAAAATCAAGGGCGTCATCGAATGCGACATCCCCGACGAGGCCCGCTCCTTCACCGACCCGAGCCCTGTGACAGATGCCATCGGCCAGAACGTGGCCGACTTCCTGTATCACAACATGCGCGACGGACTGATCCCGAAGTCGTTCCTCAACATACAGAGCGGCGTGGGCTCGACAGCCAACGCCGTGCTGGGCGCCATGGGCTCCAACAAGGAAATTCCCGACTTCGGCATCTACACCGAAGTGCTGCAGAACGCCGCCGTTGACCTGCTGCTCAGCGGTCGCGTGACCGGAGCCAGCGCCTGCTCGCTGACCGTCACCGACGAGGCCCTGCAGAAAATCTACGCCAACCCCGAATTTTTCCGCACCCACCTGGTGCTGCGCCCCAGCGAGATTTCCAACAATCCCGAAGTCATCGCCCGCATCGGCGTGTGCGCCATGAACACCGCCATCGAAGCCGACATCTACGGCCACGTGAACTCCACGAAAATCAGCGGCACGAAGATGATGAACGGCATCGGCGGCAGCGCCGACTTCACCAACAACGCCTACCTGAGCATCTTCTCCTGCGGTTCCACCACGAAGAACGGTGCCATCAGCAGCATCGTGCCCTTCTGCACCCACATCGACCACACAAGCCACTTCGTTGATGCCGTCATCACCGAATACGGCGTGGCCGACCTGCGCGGCATCGGCGACATGGAGCGCGCCCGCCGGCTCATAGCCATTGCCCATCCCGACTACCGCCCGTTGCTCAACGACTACCTGAAACTGGCCGAGAAGTACGGCGGTGAGGTGCACCACATCCTCTCTGCAGCCTTCGCCATGCACGACACCTTCCGCCGCAAGGGCGACATGCGCCTGACCGACTGGAGCGAGTATATCAAGGACTGAGACGACAGGATAAAACTACAGGAATTAGATTCATTTTTCCCATAAACAGAATGAAGACAAAGACCAATCGTATCGTTATCGTGGCCATGATGGCTCTGACGAGCCTGTCGGCCCTGGCCCAAGAGAAGGGCATCACGCCGCAACTGTTGGACCAGATGCGCAAGGAAGCCGTGCAGACCCCGCAGGACAAGGCCCTGCAAAACGCCTTGGCCACCCAGGGCATCCAGGCACTGGCCGTGGCCGCCGTGAACGACATCCCCGGCGGCACCTACTTCTCCCATAAGGTGAAGTCGAGCGGCATCACCGACCAGAAGGGCAGCGGCCGCTGCTGGCTGTTCACCGGACTCAACGTGATGCGGGCCCGCATGATGCAGACCCACCACCTGGGCACGGTCACGCTGTCGCAAAACTATGTGTCGTTCTACGACCAGTTGGAAAAGGCCAACCTCTTCCTGCAGAGCATCATCGACAACGTGAAGAAACCCATGGACGACCGCGTGGTCGATTGGCTCTTCAAGAACCCCATCGGCGACGGCGGCACCTTCACCGGTGTGAGCGACCTGGTGACGAAATACGGCGTAGTGCCCTCCGAGGCCATGGCCGAAACGTCCACCAGCAACAGCACCTCAACCTACCGCGCCCTGATGGGACAGAAGCTGCGCGAGTTCGGCCTGCGTCTGCGCGAAATGGGAGCCAAGGGCGCCAAGGCCCAAGCCCTGCAAGCCAAGAAGGAAGAGCAGCTCAAGGAAGTGTACCGCCTGCTGGTACGCCTCATGGGCGAGCCCCCCACCAAGTTCACCTGGACACGCACCGACAAGGACGGCAACCCGCTCGACACCCGCGAGTACACACCGCAGCAGTTCTATCAGGAATACATCGGCAGCGACCTCAAGGGCAACTACGTGATGTTCATGAACGACCCCTCGCGCGACTACTACAAGACGTACGAGATTGACCTCGACCGCCACGTTTACGACGGCACCAACTGGGTGTTCGTCAACGTGCCCATGGACGACATCCGCCAGATGGCCATCGCCAGCATCAAGGACAGCACCATGCTCTACATGAGCTGCGATGTCAACAAGCAGTACAACCGCGACCGCGGTTACAGCGACCCCATGAACTACCAGTACGGCCCGCTGCTGGGCACCACCTTCCCCATGGACAAGAAGGAGCGCATCATGACCTTCGCCAGCAGCAGCACCCACGCCATGACCCTCATGGCCGTCGATCTGGACGAGCAGCAGAAACCGCGCAAGTGGATGGTAGAGAACAGCTGGGGCGCCACATCCGGCTACAAGGGCCCCATCATCATGAGCGACGCCTGGCTGGGCGAATACCTCTTCCGCCTAGTGGTGGAAAAGAAGTACGTGCCTCAGCGCCTGCTCGACCTGGCCAAGCAGAAGCCCATCATGCTGCCGGCCTGGGACCCCCTGTTTGCCGTCGAAGAGTAATTACTCTATATAATAATTTAAGGAGTGGCGTTTCGTGAAACCGGAGCGCCACTCCCGTCTTTTTTTAGAACCATCACAATCAGCCATCCTTCGCGGGCATGGCCGGGTCACGCGCAGTAAAGCGGTGAAAGGAAAACTCAACGTTGCCCCCTTCGGGGCAAAAGCAGCTCCCGGGAGAAGAACGGTATGTAAAAATTTTTCGGTAAAATTCCGGCGGTTTTGTAATCCACTGATTTTCATCGGCTCCCAAACCGGGTCAGACAGAAACGGCGTTTCGAAATTTCGAAACGCCGTTTCTGCGCGCCGAAGTCCCACTTGTGACGGCCGAAACCGGACCTCCGTCTTCGGTTTGTCAAGATTTTTTGGAAAAAGAGGCGGAGCGGCTGCAACGATAGTGACGGCTGGGTTACAGACCCTTTGCGGATTTCTCCGCGCGGACATGAAAAATTTTGGGACTTTTGCATTCGCTTTATTTGTAACTTTAGATAACTTTGTATCCGAATGACGGAAAATTCAGAAAATTCCCAATTATAAAAACGTAGTATTATGAATAAAAAAATTATTATCGCGCTGCTGGCCACGCTGATGTTGGCCGGCATGCAACAGACAGCAGCAAAGAAAAAGACTTCGCCCATCACCATCGGTTGTATCGTCGGCGGCGGTGGCGACGTGGACGCCACGTTCAAGAATCTGCATGAGATGGGCTTCACCTCGTGCCAGATAAGTTTCCCGTCAAACTACACGCAGGAAACCATCGACAAGCTGAATGCCGCACGCCAGAAGTACGGCATCAAAATCACGACCGTGCTGACGGTGCCCGGCCGCTGCGTGTGGAACTTCACCGAAGGCCCCTCGACCATCGGACTGGTTCCCGCCGAAGGCCGCGAGCAAAAACTGGAAGTCTATCGCAAGTGCATCGACTTCTGCCAGAAGGCCGGCATCCCCGCCATGCACTCCCACTTCGGCTTCATACCGGAAGACCCGAGCTCGGCCCAGTACAAGGAGTTCATCGCCGTAATGAAGGCTCTGGCCACCTATGCCAAGGAGCGCGGCGTGGACATCTATTTCGAGACGGGTCAGGAG
>ODAI010160156.1_pt1 | contig 14744 bp, 15 predicted proteins | sample 1539321 | NCBI WGS metagenome assembly ODAI01 (sample SAMN02144231, study PRJEB22623) | gut metagenome | biome: sheep rumen | host: Ovis aries | place: New Zealand
CTGTGGTGTATTTGTACCCATTACTGAAAAGTATGCATATGATACACTTACTGTTATTAACAATATTATGACAACTAAAATTGTCAGTGCAAGTTTCTTTTTCATATAATCATCTACTCTCTTTTTCAGTATATCAAAAAAGTCACTTATTAACAAGTGACTAAAACATTTTATCGACATTACCAGGTATTTTATCATCTTGTATTGTCTTTATAATTTTGTCTTTAGTTTCATCGCTTACTGACTTTCCAGTAGCTTTGCTTAAACTTTCGATGACTTCTCTTAATGTTGATTCGTCTTTCATATTGCCATCGGATAATTTTTTGGCTAAATCTATTATTGTTTCTTTCTTAACTTTAGTTCTTTTCTCGACTTTATCGAGTATTTCATCATTCATATAATCACCTAATAAATTATATGAACAATTAAACTAAAACTATTACTTTCTCTTTTCTATTTCTTGTTTTAAAAGTTCCATCGCATGAGCTGGATTGGCTTTTCCTTTTGTCTCTTTCATCACTTGACCTAAGAAATAGTTGATTATGTTTGATAATCCTTTATTTAAATAATCGTCAACTTGTGAAGGATTTGCATCCAAAATTTTATTTATGATATCCAACAATTCATCGTCATTTTGCATTTGCTCAATGCCTGATTCACTGATAATATCTAGCGGATTTTTATTGGTATCGACTGCTTCGTATAAGGCGTTTTTAGCCTGATTTTTACTTATTTTCCCAGAGTAGGTCATCTTAATTAATTCTGCGATTGTTTCTGGCTTTATGAAGAATTCATTAATTGTGATAGAGAGCTTATTTATAGAACCTAGTATTATAGTGTTCATCCAATTTGCAGCATCCACTGGTTTAACTCCGTTCGATATGATACTCTCAAAATAATCGGAAGTACTTTTCTCTTTTGTCAACGTATCAGCATCAATCGGTTTGATACCATATTCTTCTATATATGTCTTCATCCTAGCGTTACGAAGCCTAGGAATCTCTTTTCTTATATCCTCTAACCATTCCTTATCTATTTTTATTCTAGGAATATTTGGCTCTACAAAATATCTATAATCGATAGCATCTTGTTTACTTCTCATAAATTTTGTGGAGTTTGTTTCCTCGTCATATCTACGAGTCTGCTGCTCCATCTCGTCATATGTTCCGTTTTCTTTGAGCTCGATTTGTCTTGCAATTTCACAATCTATAACTGCTTTTACTGTACCAAAAGAATTGACTCCTTTAATTTCTACTTTAGTTCCCCAATTATCTGGATTTTCTTCATCGGCATCTGCATCCATTATCGAAACGTTTACATCGCATCTTACCTGTCCTTTTTTAGGATCCGCTTCACTGATGCCAGCGTATTGATACATAGACCTAATTGTTTCGAGGAAGGCAACGGCTTCATCAGATGAGTGGAAAGCTGGCGCAGTTACTAGTTCCAATAGAGGAATACCAGAACGGTTATAATCCAATAAAGAACACTCAGGTAAATGACTTTGTAGTGCTGTATCTTCCTCTAAATGAATGTTATCAATTTTGGCTCTCTTTACTTCTTTTTCAAAAAAGTATTCCACTTCCCCACCTATGCCAATAGGAGAAGGTTTTGTATCCTGGGTAATCTGATAGCCTTTTGGTAAATCTGGATAATAGTAATTCTTCCTTTCAAAATACAAATATTCCGGTTGAGTACAATTTAACATCATACTCATCATCAATGCTTTTTTTACTGCTTCTTTATTTACTACCGGAAGTGTTCCAGGGAATCCCATATCAACTCCCTGAACATATACATTTGCATCTTCTGAATATCCATTTTTAGCACTAGAGAAAACTTTAGAATTAGTATTACTTATCTGGCAGTGCATCTCTAGTCCTATTAAAGCTTTGTACTTATTCATTCGTATTCTCCTTTGCTATTTGGTTGGCATATCCAAGTGTATTTTCGATTGCATACGCAATATTTAGCATGTTCTCGTCGTCATAAGGCTTACTCGTCAAGCTAAGTCCGACTGGCATACCACCAACGAATCCATCTGGCAGTGCAATGGATGGAAATCCCCCTAAATTTGCTGCCTGTAAATTTTCGTGTAATGGAACTAATTCCTGGTCATATTCGTTATAGTTTTTTGATAAATCCACATAATTTGCTGGACCAGCTTCTATTGGAAGTACTACAGCATCATAATTCTTAAACAAATCTAACCAGGCATTAGTGATAATTCTACGAAGCTTTTGCGCATTATAGAAATATCTTTCTTTATTATCTTTTTGCAATACATATGAACCTATTATAAATCTTCTTTTTATCAATGGAGAAAAATTGTTTGTGCGGTAATTTTTCATAAGTTCGATATAGTTGCTACCGGCTTCTCTTGGTCCAAAAGAAATACCAGTCAAATTTGACATGTTACTCGTTGCTTCAGCATACGATATGACATTATACACATTTGGTACTGCTTCTACTATCTTTTTATCTACGCTGACTTCTTCTACTTCAATTCCAATAGACTTGATCTTTTCTACTACTTCCATAAAGTTTTTAATGTGAGCTTTTAAAGTATCATTTGCGTGAGGATAATTATCTAAGCTTACTAGTTCTTTTATATAGCAAAGCTTTTTCCCTTTTACTTCGCCATCAATCGATTTCAATAGATGCATGTTGCTAGAATCCCAGCTAGTCATGTCGTGTTCATCTTTTCCCTTCATAGCATCTACTACTATGGCTGCATCTTTTACATTCCTAGTTAAAACGCCACACGTATCTAAGCTAGATGCGTATGGAAGCAAACCATATCTAGAAATCATTCCATATGTTGGTTTATACCCTACAATTCCACAGTATGCTGCAGGTTTTCTAATAGAATCCCCTGTATCGCTTCCTAAAGCATATGGGTATACTCCGCTTGCCACTGCACAAGCACTCCCTGCACTAGATCCAGCACACATTCTATTTCTGTTCCAAGGATTTAATACTGCACCTGTATGACCAGTAGTACCAGTCGCTCCCATACCAAACTCGTCTAGTACTGTCTTGTTGACTGCAACTGCTCCATGTTTTGATAAGTTTTCAACTGCTGTTGCAGTGTAAAAAGGTATATAGTCTCTTAAAGTGTTAGAACTAGCAGTAGTTAATATACCCTTCGTACTATAATTATCCTTTATCCCATAAGGTATTCCACTCAATAGATCATCTGTCACATCACTTGGTATAGCGTCGTCGAGAATAGTGACAAATGCATTGCATTTTTCTTGTACTTCGTGAGATTTTTCTAGAGATTCTTTAATTAATTCTGCACTCGTAACTTTTCCACTAGTCAACATTTCGTGTAATTCTAAAATACTCTTTTCCATGTACATACTAGTCCACCACCTTTGGAACTTCTATTAAGTCTCCACTTTTAACTTTACAGTTTTGCAATAATTCTTCAACCGGAATAGACTCTGTTGCAACGTCTTCTCTTAAGCAATAGTCATCTCTATCCAAGCACCAATACATTGCGTCAGTATTATCAAGTCCAGCAAAACCATTCACAAATTTATCAAAGTCTTTATCTATATTAGTAAGTTCTTCCCTAACCATTTTATTTTCTTCTTCTGTTAAACCTATCAAAAGTTTATCAGCGTACTCATCTACCATTTCTTTTGTAAATGTCATCTTCTCACCTCTTACTGCAATTATTTTAACACATTTTGTTATATTGTTGTAGTAAATAATCAATTTACGACTATTTCTTGTGAGTAATGTTTGACTATTTTAGAATATTTATCTTTGTAATAGGTATAATTCTTTAATAGTGAATCATCCATCTTTGAAAAAGGAATAACTTTGTACTTTTTCAAGTTAGAATATGTATATATTAAGCTCGTATTCAAATTATCGAGAACAACTGTACTTTTATCTTCAGTTTCAACTTTAATGACATCTATATTTGCTATTAGTCCTATTCTACGAGCATAGTCATTTTCATAAGATTGTGAAGATAAAAAATTGCCAAGCGAATAGATAACTAATGTATTACCAATCCATTCTATAGGTTCAATCACATGCGGATGTGTGCCGATAATTATATTTACACCAAGACTCGACAAATACTTGGCAATTCTCTTTTGTTCATCATTAGGTACACTTCTATATTCATTTCCCCAATGCATGGCAACCATTATAATATCCGTATCATTTTTAATTTTTAAAATATCCTCTTTTACAATGTCATCACTATATATGTTTACATAATAGTCTTCTTTTGGAACGAGTCCATTAGTAGATATAGTGTAACTGAGCAAACTGTATCTAATTCCTTTTTTTTCATATATCTTTATATTGTCTCGCTCATCTTGAGTACATGCCGAACCGTTAGTAAGAACTTCGCCATGTTTATTCCAGAAATTACAAGAGTTTAATAACCCGGTTTCCCCCTTATCTAGAGTATGGTTGTTCGCTCTACTTACTAAATTAAAACCGAGATGAATCATTTCTTCTGCAAATTCTTTTGGAGTATTAAATCTCGGATATCCAGAGTAGCCCAATTCTTCTCCTCCTATGATAGTTTCAGCATTGTAGTAAAGTAAATCAGAATTCTCAAATTCACTTTCTACTTCAGTAAAAATACTACTAAAATCGAAAGTGTTGCCGCTTTTTACACTTTTATAAATCGGAGAATGTATGAGAGCATCTCCCACCATAGTAATAGTAATTTTTGAGCTTTCTGGTGCAATATTTCCTATGACGACTTCTTTTAATACTGGAGTTGTCTTTGCACAAGAACATAATAAAAGACATATTATCAACACGATTATTCTTTTCATGTTTAATTATATGTCTTATTTTGCTTTAAATTCACTCAATAATCTTTCATGAATACCTGGTTCCACTATATTAATTGCTTTTATTGCACATTCCAAACTGCTTTTAAAGTCTCCTTCGTAGAATAGTCTCTCTGCTTTATCTAAACCATCCGATACACGAGGATTGTTATTTCTATATCTATTTCCATACACGATTGCATGTTCACTCATAGAAGCGGATTTGACTGTATCCATTGTCGTCTTATACAGTTTTAATGTCAAATCTCGTGCAGTATCAACTCTAGTGTTTAAAACTTCTATATTTAAGGGTTTTTTCTCTAATTCTTTAATCATTTCTTTTATTGATTCTGTTGCCTCTGCTAATTCAATGTAGTATTTTCTAGGTACAATTGGAAGCTTATAAGAGGCAATTTTCTTCTTACTGGTCTCTGACATTTCCCTTATTTCATCTAGCTGCTCATGTGCTCTAGTTTCATCCATTTTGTAGTCGTTAACCATTCTTAAGATTGAATCCAAGTTTTCCTCTTGAGAACTGACTCTATTATTAAGTTTAGTTAGTTCCTTATTTAGCTTCGAGAATGGCAATTCTTTTCTTCTTGCTCTATCTACTAAAAGATCGTAATCCTCCGTCGCACCTCTTAGTGATACAGTTAAAATATTTAAATTTTTGATGTCTTTATCATCTATTTCATATTTTGCTGTTATTTCACTTAATCTGTTATTTAGATTATCAGAAATTTTGCGCATCTTATTTAGTTTTGTGACTATATTTCTCCCATTTTCACTGAACTGTGTCTTGGCAAGTCGCTCTTTATCATAGTCGTTATATATGTTATCAAAATAAGTAGAAATCGTCTTAAGTTCTAGCATAGAATCCTCTAAATTGAGTACTTTTAATCTATCGAATATATCAGCGATTTTCTTTTCTGCTTCTTCAGTATTTTCCCTTATAGAAAGATAATCAAGATTAAATCCATCTCTATTCATCTTGGAATATATATTGTTTACATCCGCCATTTTTTTAGGGATAAGTCTCGCCCCCAAAAGTATTATTTCAGGTGCTTCATTCATTACTGCATCTAAGTTATTAATAGCATCATCAAGTACTTTAATTATTTTCGCAACCTCGCTTAATGCCTTCTTATCCATTGCACTTTCAAAGGCACTAAAAAGCTTATCTATATTTTCAAATTGTAACTCTATAGGTGTTTTAATTAAATTATAGACATTGATATTTTCCTTATACAAGCTTAAAACAGACCTATATTTAGTCTTTAACTTCGTAACTGTTTCTCTATTGCGTTCTTCACTTAAAGTAACATTCTTTATTTCTTCCAGTAAATAACTAGCTTTGGTTTTGACATTATAGATGTTTAATTCTGTTTTAGCAAGAAGCGGCTCTATTTCTTTATATTTTTTAGATTTAAATAAGTCCTCGACCTCTATTAAATAATCAGTTAGCATAGGAATATCTATGTTTTTTATTTCATCAAATCTCTTTTTCCATTCGGCATATGCATCTTGCAAATCTTTGGAATTAATCATATTCTCAACTTTGTTTAGCTCGCTTTGTATATTAGAATTTAGTATTAGATTCTTTTCACGCTCTAACTCGTTAAATATTTCGCCGTATCTCTTTTTGTTGTGACGACTAATAAGGATTAAAACGACCGTGACAATTGCCATAGCCAATAAAACATAGGTAAGACTTAAAAGCTTAACAGTATTGTCCAAGTGAATCACTACCATTCTATCATCATAAGAAGATTATATCCCAAAAAGGTCCATAATGCAACAGTAAAAAATGGAGATTTTCTTTGACAAATGTATATATGATGTGTATAATACTAAATAGCATTTATGGCAGTTTTTACATTGCTTTTCCTTATGTGTTTGTACTCGTTTTAAGTAACTTACTGCCAAGCGAACAAATTACAAACTCCCATCGAAAAGCGTGTAAACCTTACTATAAAGCAAAATTATAGAAAGGAGTATTTTTATGGCAAGATATACAGGACCAGCTTATAAGAAATCTAGACGTCTTGGTTTTTCTACTTTAGAAAATGGTAAAGACATAGCAAAGCGTCCATACGCACCAGGACAACATGGTGTAGATAGAAAGAAAAAATCTAGCGAATATGGCGTTCAGCTTCAAGAAAAACAAAAGATGAGATTTCTTTACGGTTTAACTGAAAAACAATTCAGAAGAACATTCGATAAAGCTCAAAAGATGGATGGCATCACTGGTGAAAACTTCTTCAAACTTCTCGAATCTAGACTTGATAACGTTGTATACAGAATGGGACTTGCAAACACTAGACGTGCAGCAAGACAACTTGTAAACCATGGACACATTTTAGTGAACGGTTCTAAAGTTGATATTCCATCATACATAGTTAAACCAGGTTCTACAATAAGTGTTAAAGAGTCATCACTAGAACATCCTGCAATTAAAGCAAGTCTTGAAGGAAGAACTACTCGTCCAGCATACGTTGAATTCGACGAAAAGAAGATGAGTGGAACTTATGTTAGATATCCTGAAAGAAACGAATTAACTGCAGAAATTAACGAATCGTTAATAGTTGAATTCTACAATAGATAAGATTCCTTGTGAATCTTATTTTTTATGTAAAAATCCTCATGAACACCTAAGCGATATCTAAATATGCAATTATTTCATTTTGCTCATAAAACAATAAAAATTTAAAAAAAGAAAAGATAAACAACTCTTTTCTTTTTTAAATACCTTATTTCTTTTTGAAGTTCACCAAACAGGACTTCGCATGTCTTCAAAGTCATTTTCTAGTTTTAAATTAAACAAGGTACAATCTAATAAAATTAAGCAAATTTTGAAGTATCATCTAAATAATAATTTACAGTAAGTACCTTGTCATCATCTGATGTAACACCAGCAATCAATTCTAATTTTGTATTGCTTTTTTCATCATAATAACTTAAATAACTTAACAATTCTCTATTCCTTGGATGAAAACTTTTTTGACAATTTTCTTTGTTTATATCTATATTCATCTTTTCGATAAATTCCCTAATCGTCGAACCACTGCCAAGTCCATTTATATTAAAATATTCCTTTGAAACATTTGTGGCAGAAAATCCTGTTACAGTATAGTTATTCTCATCTTTCATATCAGTTCCGGCTTTATGCACTAAAAATAAATCAACATCTGTAACATATGAAACACCAAAACCGGCATCAGGAATTTCAATATACGATTTATCAAATGGTTGTATCTCTGGTGGGTTTGGACTTATCCCTTGCGCAAACATTTCTAGTTTATAAGGATTTAGAGCATCCTTTTTTGTATCCCTAACTTTATAATAAAAACCAGTTTTTAAAATATCGTTTATTTTAGCAGGAAAAGTGTATTCTTTCCCATTGATCATAACTTTGTATTTATTATTTCCCTTTTCACTAGATATAGTTGTCTCTTCTGAGCCGTCTTTGTTATCTGAAGAATGGTTTAAAAACAAAATTATGCCAGCTGCAAGTGCAACAGCAATGATCGCCAAAATAATTATTAAATTTTTCTTTGAAGAAATATTATTCATATTTTTTCGCCTCCGTATTTTTAATTACTACAATACATAGTCTAACATATTTATTAATTTATCGCAACCAAATATAATAAATTTTGAAATAGCTTTTAAATAGTCTATTAACCCAATTAAAAAAGGCTTAATTTAAAGCCTTTAATAGTTCATCCTTCTTCATAGTACTGTATCCAGAAACGCCTTTTTCTTTAGCCATTTCTTTTAGTTCAGCAACTGTCTTCTTAGATAGGTCTTCTTTTGCACTTGCTTTAGTTTCGGCCTTAACTTCTTTTGTAGCCTTTTCTTCCTTTGGAGCTGCTACTTTTCCATTAAGTGCATCATTAGCAGTCTTAACTAAATCTGTAAATGCCTTTGGATCATTGATAGCGATTTCGCTAAGCATCTTTCTATTAATTAGAATACCTGCTTTATTAAGTCCATCTATAAATTTAGAATAGCTAATTCCATTTTCGCGGCATCCAGCGTTTATACGAGTAATCCATAGTTTTCTGAAATTACGTTTATTTTGCTTTCTATCTCTATAAGCATATTTACCGCTGTGGAAAACTTGTTCTTGAGCAGTCTTAAATAATCTATGCTTACTTCCAAAATAACCTTTAGCTTGTTTTAATACTTTTCTACGTCTGTTTTTAGCAACAGATCCACCTTTAACTCTTGTCATGATTTACCTCCCCATTAGATGACAGACTTTAGTCTAGCCATATCTCCTTTACTTACAGTACCTTGATTTCTTCTTTGACGTACTTGTTTACTAGAATCCTTTGCAGTCTTATGATTTCCATTAGACTTCTTATAAGTAATAGAACCACTATTTCTTACATTTAATACTTTTTTTGTAGCTTTATGTGTTTTTTGTTTTGGCATAACTCTTCCTCCTAAATTCTACTTCTTTGCCTTTGGCGCAAGTATTATAGCCATAGTTCGACCTTCTAATACTGGCTTTTGTTCGATATCTCCATAATCTTTTAAAGCTTCTGCAAATCTATTTAAAACATCTGCTCCTAGCTCAGTATGAGCCATCTCTCTACCTTTAAAACGTATAGAACCTTTAACTTTATGTCCTTTAGATAAATAATCTTGAGCATTTCTCTTACGAGTTTCAAAATCACCTACGTCTATCTTAACTGTAAGTCTAAACTCTTTAAGCTCTTTCATATTTTCTCTTTGTTTTTTCTGTTGTTCTTTAACTTTCTTTTGTTTTTCATAACGGTATTTGTTGTAATCCATTATCTTTCCAACAGCTGGTGTAGAGCTTCCACTCATCAAGACTAAGTCTAACCCTGCATATGATGCAAGCGTTAAAGCATCAGCCAATTTCTTAATGCCCATCTGCTCTCCATTTGGGCCAATTACCATGAGCTCACTAACTTTTATTTGTTCATTAATTGGTTGCTCATCTTTTCTCGAACTTGCTATAAAAACGCACCTCCATAATCATATAAAAAAGTGAATACAATTGTATCCACTTAAATGCCCTATCATATAAAGAGTATAATCTGCTCTTTCCTTGGCTTTTTACCTACTCGCTATAGCAAGTCAGGTGGATGTGGATACATCGCTTTCCTTTCTTTGACAAATACATCATACCATATTTTATGAGATTGTCAAGGATTAATTTTCTTTACTTTTTGCGAGTTTATTGCTTGGTATTTTTTTCAGATAGTTTTCGTAATATATGCGGTGGCATTTCTTCTCTATTCATTTGACTAAGCGTTAAAGGAATTCTTTCCATTATTGGCCCCAATATTCCAAATACTACGGTTGCATCCAAATCGGATTTGTCAAACATCCTGCTTTTCGCCCAATGAGGATATTCTCCTCCAAAATCATCAAATATACCTTCTTGAATTTTTATAACGGATTGTTGCCCATAAATATAAATATCTCCAGAGACTCTCTTTCCTTCATTATTGGTATAACTAAATACATCTTTAATAACCTGCATAGTATCTGCATCAACCCAGTATTCTATTTTTTCTATCGGTCCTGCAATACCGAGTTCATCTAAAGAAAAGGTATCAACAATATGTAATAGATTTTTTCCATTACTTGGCCCACCAAAATTTTCTTTTGCCAAAACATAGTCATAATATCTTTCAATATAGGCATGAGGCTTAGCGAGAAGGCCACTAACATCGCCTATAATTGCCCCCCAATGTTTACCTTTTTTTACTGACCTTGCTATAAAAGAATCTTTATTAATAAATACATCATATATATCTGCAGTATCTTTAACCCTATAATTTTTTACTATCCTCTTAGTAGTCTTATTTTCATTACATTGATAAAAGATTTTAGTTACATATCGAAAACCCAATAAAACGGCGCTAACAACAAAAAATGTACTTGTGGTCACTCCTTCTGGATTTTCTCTGCTAGTTGTTATATAGACAAAATCTGTCCTTTCCCTATCTAGTTCATATATAATATAATCGTGCAAACTATCTACAAGAGCAACTGCTCCCCTATCATGTGGATAAAGTTTGTTATGATCTATTAAAAAATTTGTATTTTCTCCAAGAAAAAAATATGGATATGTTTTTCCGTTTTTACCACTATAGAACCTTTGTTCCATAAAAACCTCCTAATGTGCTTAATATACTATTACATATTTATTATTAAGTCAACGAGCAAATGAAATAAAACCGTTACTTTATCACGAATATTCTATCTATTATTGGTGTAACTAGATTTATAAGTAGAATACTGATCATACTTGCTGCATATGGAACTAGAAGTATTAAAAAGTATGTTAATACTGCAATTAATATGCCGGATAGTACTTTTCCTTTAGTTGTATATGCAGAATACTTTAAACTAGGCGCTATAAAGACAAAACTAAATAATACATTATATCCACATAACATTTTAAAAATATCGCTATAATTATTACTTATCATATCTGGAACTATTACTAAAAGAGAGAAAGTAATAATAGAAGATATAGCTATTTCTTTTTTATAGATTGGATTAAAACATAGTAGAATCAACCCTAATAATATTAATATGACACTAGTAGATGCAATACCACCTTCGCCTAAACCGAAAATCAAGTCTGTCCAACGAAGTACAACTTCATTATTAAATTGCGTTGTTATATCGAATACATTTAGATGTAATAATTCATTTATTACAAAGATTATTAAATACATTACTGCAATAGAGTTGAGTTTCAACTTTAAGTGGAGCAGAACAAAGATAAAAGTAACTAAAAATACTATCAATGGGCTCGTTTTAAATGGCAACATCATACTCATAATTAATGATTCTATTATCAAACCTCTTCCATTATAAAAATCTTTAGTTGTTACCTTTTTATTTTTTTTAAATGAATTAATACCAATGCCAAGAATAGCACCCGATACACTCATAAAGATAATTAGCGGTACTTTCAATAAAATGATTGTATTAATATCAGCCTTACTACTTAAAAAAATAATATTTTTATATATTCCAAACAATAATAAAGGGAATAACGAAATGATGTACACCAAGTTTAATCTAGATGTTATTTTTTTACTTCTCATTATCCTGCACCTCTTTCATATATTGCATCAGCTTTCTGTTTGCAGGACATATGTAATCGCATAGCCCACAGCCAATGCAACCATCCTTATATTCATGGCGAACTTTTCCAAGATGATCTCTTACATACTTTGGATTTAATTCAACTGGACATTTTCTTTGACATAACCCACAATTTAAACATTCACTTTCAATTTTTTCTTCTTTTTTCATGATGAGAATACCATCTACTTTTTCGTCTATTACATACTGTAAAGTATCGATTAATTTACCATGTACTAATCCATTTAAATATACGTCGACATTCTTAAAAGAAAAATCGAAGTTATTTATAAATACCTCAGATAACAAAGTGCCTATTTTAACGTTTATACATGATCTTGGTTCTACTGCATTACCTGAAACTGTAATTATTTTCTCCGTAATCGGTTGATTTTTCTTTAATACATTGTATATATCAACTATTTTATTTGCTTCTATGACAAGTGCATTAGTATAACCCAAGTATTCTTGAAGGCACTTATTAAATCCAATTGGATACTCATCTTGCAATAGTCTCAATTCAATATTTGGATATGTACCTATTATATCCATAAATGCACTTATAATCTTAGAGTTCCCATTGCTCAATGCTAAAACGCACTTTTTATAACCAAATGCTATCGATAAAAAGTCAATTGCTTCCAAGATGGAAGATGTGTTTTCTCTTAAAGTAAAATACATATTTCCAAAATATATTTCTTTATCCAAGCCATTAACTACTAATGTTTCATATTCCTCATTAAATAAATTCACTAGTTTAATGCCATCATATGATAAAGAAAAATCTTCAAATAAATTCAGTACGTCTTCTCTTTTATAATCATAGATTGTCTTTTTTGCACTCTTTCTTATGCGCACATTTTCCTTAAAATCGTTTTCAATTACTAAACTAGTCTTCTTACCATTTTCATAGTCTACATCTTTAATCCCCAATACAATACCACTTATACTAGAATGTACAGTATAACCATCAGAATTGACCATTATAATATCATTCTTATAAACATAAGAGCCATCTTTAACTTTAAGTTTAGTTCCCTTTTCCATTTTAAAAAAGGCATATTTAGGATTCAAATAGGCTTTAAGATTATTATTTAATTTTATATTTTCATCTTTTTTAATAGATATTGTATTTCTCATACATATCACCAAATTAATTATACAGTAAAATAAATACCATTTCAAACAAAAAGCACACTTATGTGCTCAATAAAAGATTATACAATAAAACGTTTTTTTCAAGATTGTCACTGTCTATAGATTTTAATAATTTTTCTTTTGAATAATCATCGATTTCATTAAACAATTTAAAATACAAATATTTTAATAAATTATCGTTTTTACAGTTTTTAAGACTTTCTAATATATATTTTCTCATTAAAGCATCACTTCTAAGCTCATCTGGATATATTATTTTTCCCTTTTCTTTCTTATATTTTATATTTGTACACTTCAAATGTTTAGCAATTTCATTTACTTTTAAATCATCGATATAATCGAGAAAACTTCTAGCAGTAACATTCCCATCTTTATCGAGTCTTATGGCTATGGAAGAATTTCCATCGCTTAAAAGCATTATTCTTTCATTAGATTCGATTATACAATCGTTCATTAATATGTCAATTACGCACTTATGGGTTACTCTTTTTACTAGAAGCCCACTTATGTTTACTGTGTCTTTCCACTCATATGGTTTTAAAGGTACTCTATTAAAAGATAGAGTAATAGAACAAATTTTTTCCATTATATCTTTCCCTTCTTAAAAGAAATTATTAATAATACAATGCCGACAATAAAAAATAGGCATTCCCATCTTCTTAAGATGTACAATAAATACTCTTTAAAACTATATCCAATCGTGAATAGATTAGTATACAAGTACATAAAGGAAAGCGATGTACTAATAATTATTATGCCTAAAATGTACATAAGTATTCGCAAAATGTAAATCACTCTCCCATTTTTATACTCTTTTTACATATTTTATTATATAATTAATTAGGTGATTTTATGATAATAGAAATTTTAAAATATTTACTTTTCGGCATATTGCAAGGTATAACGGAACCGTTACCAATAAGTTCTAGTGGACACTTGGTATTAGCAAGATATTTATTTAATACAAATGCGTTTGACGATTTGACATTTGAAATAGTTTTAAATTTTGCTTCATTCTTGGCGATATTCTTTATCTTTAGAAAGGACATCATAAAACTAATTAAGTGTTTCTTCGAATATATATTCGATAAAGAAAAAAGAAAAGTCAAGGAAGTTAAGGAAAACTTTAAATACGACTTGCTAATTATCATAGGTAGTATACCAGCAGGAATTATAGGTGTTCTATTTAAGGATTTTATAGAAGAAAAACTTGGCAATATAAAAATTTTAGGAATCGCTTTCATAATAACTGCGATAATACTATTCTTAGTAAGAAAATTAAATGGTAGCAAGAAAGATAAAGATATAACTTATACGGATGCACTAATTATTGGATTATTCCAAGTTGCGGCACTTATGCCGGGAATAAGTAGAAGTGGCGCTGTATTAGTTGGCTGCTTACTCATGAAGCTTTCTAGAGATTCAGCTCTAAAGTATGCATTCATGCTTTATTTACCAGTTTCGATTGGTTCATTTATGCTTTCTATTAAAGATTTGATGAGTATATCTACAAGCACTATTATTCCTTATGTAATAGGATTTATTGCAAGTGGCGTAATGACTTATTTTGCGTCCCTATGGTTCTTCGATAAAGTAAAAAAAGGAGAACTTGCAAAGTTCTCGATATATTTA
>ODAI011763814.1_pt1 | contig 14744 bp, 9 predicted proteins | sample 1539321 | NCBI WGS metagenome assembly ODAI01 (sample SAMN02144231, study PRJEB22623) | gut metagenome | biome: sheep rumen | host: Ovis aries | place: New Zealand
CCTGTCTTGATAACCGACTTTTCTAATTGCATACATAGATACTCCGATTGGTAATTGATTAATCTAAAAACATCTTCAGTGTAAAATGCAAACTAAAAAGAATAAATGATAAACCAAATCCGAAACTTTTTGTATAATAAATCATATTATTATGCCATGCTATATTTTTCTTCCTGTCTTCTAAATATGAATGATATAAACCAATAAACTCTGATAATCCTGCATAAAAACCACATAGACAATTTAAAGTGAATTTCGTGAAAAAGGTAGATATCCCTAAAATTATCACAACCAAAGCCAAACAGAGTTGAAAGTACTGCATAATATGATATGGTCTAGGGCTTTTTAAGATTTTGTAAATCCGAGAGCAAGCGTACCATGCAGAAGCAGTCCCAATAGAAACAAAAACAAAATAATCAGTAAATACTTCTTTCATCTTTTATTCTCTTCCTCCTTCCATATTTGCTCATCCTGATAATTAATTATTGCTTCATCTAATGTATGTTCCATTAGAGACATTTTTAAATCTGTTCCATACTTTAATATGTCTTTTGTCAGATTTTCACATTCAGGAATTATATCAATCATTTTTTTTAGTTTGCTTCCTGCCCCTAAGAATAATGCAGATTTAAATGCGCCTCCTAAGTCTTCATTAAAGATATCTATTGCAATTCCTGTTAAAGTTCCAGCCGTAGATACCGCAGCCCCTGCTTCTGCCGTGGAAACTCCTGCTTCTGCTCCTACACCTGTTAATGTCATCGCATAGCCAACACCTTCTATACCAGTGCCTATTATGGAGACATCGTCCGCTAATTCACGGCTCATTTGGGTTACTTTTGTTACAACAAAGCCTCCTTCTCCATCAGAACTCACTTTATTGTAATAATCCCTTCCATTCTCTGTTCTCGCATTTTGGTCATATACAATATCTCCAACTGTACATCCCGTGAATGTAGCCTCCATGTTACTAAAGACTCGGTTTACTTGTGCTTTCCACATAGAGGGGAATCGTCCATCAGGGTCAATCGCATTCATTGGATTATCCCTGCAATATACGAACGGACTGATAGCAGGATCTTTTGCTGCCAGCGGATCCATCCTATCCCATCGTGCTGTTATAGGATTGTACTGTCTTGCACCATAATCGTATGTGTTCAGCCCATGCATCTTGTCCAGTTCTTTCGTTGTACTTGTACGGCTGTCTGTCCGCACTCGACACTGCAGCAGGATCGGCATACGGAGCACCGAAGGGATAGTAGTTGGTCACCTGATGTATTATACCTGTCGCTGTCACCAGTTCACGGTTGTTGCCCAGATGATCCTTGTTGTAGTAGTAGAACAAGAACCTGTCGGTCGCCGCGCCAGTGGAGATTGCCCATGCCGTTACCACCCAAAATTAAGTTGATACCCTTAACAAAGTCATAGGTATAGTCCAACCCATTGGGATAAAGAGTATAATTCTTTATATCTATACTTAACAGCTCAGGCAAATTTATCTGTCGGTTCATTTTAGTTATTTTTAATGTGTAAAAATAATATTTTTTAATACTATTACGTTTCCTTACAATATTTACACATTCTTAACTTCCCCTTTAAAGCCAGTTTGCCACATTGAAATCGTATGCAGTACATTCTGCTATCAGAGTTCTTATTTCCATTTTATTTGACGATTGTTTAAAGGTCAATATTATTTATAGCCTATTAACTTACAAAGATACATATTAATCTATTAATTCAGCAACCATTAATAACTAAAATGGATTATTTAATCATCGATGATAGTCGCTTACTGGAGCAATAATACCTATTTTCCTTATATAATAGTACTTTAATATGAAAGAATATCACTTTGCTTTTCTTTGATGTTTATTTCAGCTATTTTCAGAGCATCATTAACCTTGGTCATATATGATTTTAAATCATATGCCCATGGGTTAGTTGTTATTTCATCTTTTAACCATACCTGTGATTGCTTAAGATAATTTAGAGCCTTATCATTGTTGTATTTCTTATAATATCGAATTGCTTGGTCTGCATAAGTTTTCGCATGAAAAGTTTTTCTCATATCGTCTGTGAAACATTTATGCAGAATCTCCATGCTTCTATCTAATTGTTCCATCGCATCTTCTGTGAACACATCATAGTTTGCATCAAAGAGAATTATGGCATGAGAATTACGAATGGAGAACTGCCGATCATTTGTCATTACTTTTGCACGATCTATCCAGTCAAAAGCATCTTGATATCTTTGTTTTGAGGATAAATATAATGCCCCTTGTTGCAATACGTATGGATTCCTATTGTCGTACAAAAATGCCTTTTCATAAAATTTCTTCCCATCATTCCAATTAGGAAATGCTTTTGTACACAAAACCTTATCATATCCCCATTTACGGAATGTCTTGTAATTGCATATTTTTATATACGAAACTTTATCAATGAGAGTATTGAGTACTTTGGCAACAATTTCTGAAGATGAGTATGACAGTATAGCATCAGATACAATTGAAGACCTCGGACGATAGCCATCTATATTATTTAACGCCAACTCATCTACATCATCTTCTTTAAGGAAATCAGATAACTGCTTGCGCATATCGATAATTTCATTATAATCGTATTCATCAAAATAGCTATAAACAACCTCCATTGACAATGGAACTCGAGCTGAATTCATATATGCACAAAGTACAAGAAATTCGGCTAGATCGGAATCTCTATCTTCTAAGTCTTCTATGAATACTTTGTATCGTTGTTTTATGCTTTCCCCTTTTATGTGTTTAATTACAAACTCGAAAATGGACTCATCGGTATCGTACCTATATTTGTTCTTTCTAATTTCTGATTCATCTTTGCGCAATCCTTCTGGGATTGTGTCCATGATTCCCTGAATATCAAAATCCGTTAGTGGGGTGACATTAATTATATCATAATCGTTTTTCTCTATCAAATGGCTAATGTAACCAAAGTTATAACTACGATCTATACCAACAAGTTGTGTATTTGGAAGTTCTTTTAAGCGTTTGAATGCAGTAATATCATCAGTGAAATTCTCTATTATGACTAATGCTTTTCTTGTCCCAATAAGTTTAGCAATATAATCAGCTCGACCTTTATTAATATCAGTAAATAATAATTTAAGGCCATTAAAATGGATGAAATGAGCGACCTGCATAGCAACTGTAGTTTTACCAGATATCGGTGCCCCCAAAATGATTGTGTTTTTCCTTTTATTAAATATGGAGTTTTCAATAGCCTTATAATGAGAGGTCCTATAAATAACATTCCGCAAAATGTCTGTCCATTTTGGAGACATTCCACGATAAAATTCTTCTATAGGTCGTTGTATTAATCCACGTGAATCTCTTGGTACCACATTTGACGCAAAGAATTTTTCTATATTATGATCAATCTCCTTTTTATTTTCTTGCCAATTATCAAGATTCTTTATTTCATCCAGAAAAGCCTTAGTTTCAGCAATTATAATATTAAAGCCAATTCCTTCAAAATATATAATATCATCTTTTGAAGGTTTGTATAAAACAATCCATTTGGCTTTTTGAGCATTTTTGAACGTCTGTTCAGAAGTTATTGCTTCTATTACTCCTGTATCATTTAGACCATAGCCGATAAAAACAGTTGGGTATTTTTCTAATGCTGCAGATAGATATGCCCATATTCGAGGCGCTTGATTGTAAATATTTGCTATTTTCTCAACACTAAATACATATCCCCTTTCAGGGTTTTTCACATATCCGTGAAGAGGTAAATAGTTAATACCATTATTATCTATACAATCACCATTTACGTGTTGCTCATTAACATATCGATTATCACTTTTTTCTATTATCTGTGGAATTAAATCATCAATATTTGTGGTATAAACCCCTTTCAAATTTATCAAATTTAAGTTGAGGTAACATTTATCATATGATACCACCTGAAAACGTTTCGTAAGATAATTATATAAAGCTGCCTTGTTCTTACGTTCCATTATCGTACAATACTTAGCCAAGTTGTTCAAACCAGGACCTACATTTCTGTGAAGTTCTTGCAATAATTGACTTCCTATAGGCAACTTTTCTCCTTCACTATCTTTTGCATGTACAGAAAAGCCTGCACCTACAAATAAATTGATACCAGAATGCATAGCCTCTATTAAAGTATGCTTTTGATCGAATCTTTCTATTTTCATATATAGTTTAAATTTGAGTCATGAAGAAAGAATAATTTCATTCATTCGTAATTTATTCGTAATTCGCTTATATAAAGAACACAAGAGCCTCCCCCTTATTTACATAGTTAAAGTCGACTTGATTATCATATTATATATATGCCCACATTGTAATGGGCAATGCAGTTTTTCGTCTAACGTAACTACTAAGTTCCCCATGCCCTACACATGATGTATCACAGATGCAGCCTGCGCCGCTTTCCTGTCACTTTTGACATAGGATAAGTTCCGTTTTTCAATTATCAATCGCAAATATATACATAATTCTTTTCCCTGCCAAATATTCATTAAAGAAAATGAATCTTTGAGCCATCCCGGTAATCAATTCATTGAATCCTCCTAGATTTGACATGTATGAATATATACTAATCATTATTATCTTCTTTAACCCTCTTATCGACAATTATTGCTTTGTCGAATCAATAAACTATCCCCCGTGATTCCGAAATAATTCAGAATCCCTGATATCCCGTTTTTACCTCCATGCGAATCCATAATTCGTAAGAATATGGGGATTGTTCTTCCATTCTCTTCTCATTTCTGTCAACGACTTGTCTTTATTCTTTTGCCACCATTCCGCATATACTTTTTGTATAATGGTCATATCATCTGTATTTACTTTCACGAAGGAATCAGAATCAGGAGTAACTCTTGAAAGATGATAACGTCCATTTATAAGATATGGGGAAAGTATTTCTCTCCAGCCATCAAAATTATACCCCCATTCACTTGAATCTAATTTCTTTATGTCAAACAGATTGTCAATGGAAGTCTTTGTTAAGATAAAGTCAATCAAATATACGTATTTCCATCCCACAGGATAATAGTAATTGCCTAAATTTGAATCAACAGGGCAATAGAAATCTATAATCGTATATCTTTTGCTACCAATACTATCTATTAAGTACGGAATAACTTCTTTTCCATGATTCCAAATATATTCAATCCCGCTTTTATCTTCTGCTATATTTTTTCTTACCATAGAATATATTGTGTCTGTACACAAAATGTTTTTATCTGGCATACTATCATTATGGATAGGTCTTTCAATTATTGCAGAATTGCAGAATGATGCAATTGTACTAAATAATATAACTAATAAACAGTTCCTCATTTCGTATATTTTTTATTGATTATTCTTGTTTCTGAAATAGGCTCTACTTGTAATCTTGTGCGAAGATTCACTTATATTATAGAATCTAGGTGCTAATGGGTGATTAATGGAAATGGCATCACTTCCCATTTTGCTAATTACTAATTCGGTAAATCCATTTTTGTCAACTTGAAAGACTATAGCAGAGTGAACTATTTCCTCCCCTGGATTATAACGATTGTCATCATTTGAATCAACATAATATAAAACTCTGTCATTAGGCATATTATCAGTAGTAAAATCTAATTGATAATAATCACCCATATTATTATCAGGATTCTCATCCCACTTCCTTAACCCTATAGATACATTATATGCATTTCTTGGGTCTGTAGGGTCACCATGACCATTTTCCCATGCATAAGAATGGCAATTATATGCATGCTCGTTTTGTGGAATATATTTTTTATCATTAATTGGTGTCTCAGAACCGTCGATTCTTGATACAGGTCTGTCTTTTCCAATGACAAAAGTAGTATCTTTTCTCCCATCTGGATCAACATACATTATAGGATTATTGTGACAATACACATACGGACTAACGCCATAATATTTCTCTGCCAATGGATCAACCCTGTCCCATCGTGCGGTGATTGGATTATACTGACGTGCACCGTAGTCGTATGTGTTCAGACCATGCATTTTATCCAGTTCCTTTCCGTTATATTTATACTGTTGGAAGTCACTTGTAGCAGCAGAACCATCACAGAACTGCGCTCCAAAGGGGTAGTAGTTCATCGTCTGCACTACTGTCCCATTGCTGCCTATCGCTTTCGTCACCTGACGTACATTGCCCAGGTGGTCGCGGTCATAGTACAGGAAGGCGAAGTTATCCTGTGTGGTGTTGTATCGTGTGGCCTGGCAGTAGCCCTCCTCAAAAAGGAACTTATCTATCCTGCCATTTTTCAACATTAGGGCACCGCCCAACAGGTAGTCGGTGGAGTCAGAGAACAGAATCTCCGAGGGCATGAGTTCCCTTGTGCTGCCGATGGCGACAGTGATGTTCGGCACTGCTGTCTGATATACCACTCGCAGTTTTTCACCCGTGGCGCTATAGACATATTTCGTCACGTTTCCGTCGGTGAGCTGTATCCTTCTGGGGTTGCCGAGGTCGTCGTATGCGATGTTGGTTATCCCGCGCGTCCCGTCTGTTACTAATGCACCGTTGTATTTTTTAAAAAGTATAATCATATTCTATGTCATATTCTTTATCTCTGTTATTATCAGAGTTATCTCCTATTGGTATGTTAAATGTGTGAAATGTCTTGAAGAACTGGTTTTTGACATGAATTACTCTATCACATTGATTAGATGACTTATTAAATGTATCTGGAACATATACTATCGTTATGTTTTCATTATAAAATGCATCCAAATCATCCAATTTCTTTATGCCAATTGTTTTTAATGAGGATGGTGACAGCAATAAAGATACAACAAGACTGTCGCCTTTTTTAAGTTTTTTATTTGGATTAGAACAACTGGCACGTGGTACAACATTTATGCCATTTGATTTGTTTTGGATATTAAAATGAGGAACACTGTCAGAATCATACATTCGATTAAATGGTAATTCGGTAGTCGTGTTGTTTGGATTGGAAATTACATAAGTAATAGAACATCTTAACTTATCTTCTATATTATCCGATTCTAAAATATCTTCCCTGTTGTCACGAACGACAACTATATGACCTAATAATAACTTTTCATTGTTATTATTATGGGGGACATAATTGTTAGTACATGATACAACACCCATTATACAAACAAGAAGTAAGCATATCGTATAAGTGCAACTACGGTATCCTATATTCATGCTCTTTTTGTAGTTCCTTATACAGTTTTTTAAACTCTTTTGTCGTTTTTTCCCAAGAAGAATCATTTTTTTGTATTTTAAGAATTTTCCAATGTTTATTTTCAGGAATGCCAAGAATGAGGTGGCCCTTATATTCATGAACACCTAACATGTTTTCGATATTTGATACTGTTGTAAAAAGTCGATCTTCTTTTTGAGGTAATATATAGGCAGTAATACTTTTATCTTTTTTGTTTGTAGATGCGTGAATATTCTTTTTGGCATACGATGAATAATAGTTATAACAGTCTTCAACTGCAACCCCTATATTATCATCGGTTTCCTTCCACACAATAACGGAAATTTTTCCGCTCATTATGTCTTTCATGTCAATATCACTTCGTTTTGACAAAATATCTGTAAAGATTTTGGAGTATGCTTCCGCTGTTAATGAAGCATCTCTAATATTTACGTCGGGATTAATCCATTCACTTCCGTTTTCTTTGAGTGTATTTAAGAATTGGTTTCTAATAATAATATTATCGGTTTCTTTATCGTCACGGAATAAGAAATCTCCATTTGTGGTGTAATAATCATCACATCCATCAGGATCAACCCTATTTACGGGATTGACATGACAATACATATACGGTGTGACATGATAATTTTCTTCCGCCAACGGATCAACTCTGTCCCATATCGGGAGCACAGGGTAATACTGACGTGCGCCATAGTCATAAGTGTTCAAACCGTGCATCACATCCAGTTCCTTGCCGTTGTACTTATATTGTTGCAACGCAGAGTTGTTGGTGTTCGATGGCTCATAGAACGGAGTGCCGTAGGGATAGTAGTCTGTTCTTTGCAGGACATTCCCCTCGCTGTCGATGACCATGCGGTTGTTGCCAAGGTGGTCCTTGACATAGAACCTGAACACCAACTCTTCGTCATCGACAACATCAAAAGGATTCTCCTTCGCCATGTCCAAGGAGTCCTCTTCATCCGGCCAGAGGAAGTCGTTAGGCCGCGCGTTGAGTGTTTGTGCATATCCATCGTTGCTGATGTACCCTCCGTCGAACAGTATCTTAGAGAACCTGTCGTTGGTGAACGTTACAGAGCCTCCGAGCAGGTAGTCGGTGGAATCGGCGGCAAGGTAACTGTGCTCTATGTCATAGTCATTGCCCGCGCTTACATGTATGTTGGCGGGAGCGGTGTAGTGAACAGTCCGCAGTTTCTGCCTTGTCGCGGAATATACGTACTTCGTGGCACTTCCGTCGGTGAACTGTATCCTTCTGGGGTTGCCGAGGTCGTCGTATGCGATGTTGGTTATTCCGCGCGTCCCGTCTGTCACCAACGCCCCGTTGGCGTTGTACAGTATCTCGTCGGAACCGCTCCTCACATCCATTGATTTCTCGTACAGCACAGGGGCAGCCTTCTCCGTTACGGAAAGCAACTGCGTTCCATCGTATGCCATCTGCAGGCTGTCTATGGCACCGTAGTTCCCGCCTTGCATCATTCCGTTGCGCACGAGACGTGTGATGTTGCCGTACCCGTCGTAGGTAGCCCTCTCGTCGTAGTTGCCCAGTGCTGCGGAAAAGCCGTTCTCCCCGTATTCCGCATTCACGAGTCGGCTCATGCCGTCGTATGAGAACATGTAGCCCTTGTCGTGATTTGTTCCATACTGCCATGTCATGCTGCTGATGTTCCCGCTGTAGAGGGGTGTGCCTGTACCGTCGGCATAGTGCAGGTGCTCTGAAAAAACGTTGCTTGTGATGTCCTTAATCCATCCGTGCATGTCGTAGGCGTATGCAACACTGCCGTTACCGCCGCTTACGGGTCTGCTGATGTCTGTGGTTCTCCCCAACTGGTCGTAGGTGTATGTTATATTGCAGTTTTCTGTCTGCCTTGTCCCGACCTGTGCCTGATATGAGACACTTGCAAGAAAATCGTTCTTGGGCTTGTAGGTGTTGTTTACATGTAACTCTACCGTATCTCTTCCTGCACGCGATATTGTCGCCTTCGATGTTGCCACTTTGTCGGTGTAGGTATATGTGTTCTCCGTCCTTTCGGTGCTGCCGCACAGGCCTTTCGTCAGTGACTCTACCATATTTCCCTTCTGGTCGTATGAGTAGATGCCTGCTATCCTCTCTCCGTTCGATGCCAGCACTATGGAGCCTGTCTGCATCCCCTTGGCGTTGGCGGTGTCTGCCAGAGCCATATTCAGGAACGCGTTCCCACTTGCCCCGTCAAGGAAACTGTATTTGTCGTAGTAGTTCACAATTTCCACCGCCTCTATTGTTATGTTCAGGCTGTTGCAGTACAGTTCCGGCTCGTCGAGTATGGGAGGCAGCACTACACTTCCGAGCGGAGTCTTCAGATGGAATCCTTCCGGCATCCTGTAGTCGGTATTCTCGATGTCGTCTGCACCGCACTCGTAAATCACCGTCCCCCTGCAGTTCTTGTCAGGCTTGGTTGAAGAAAGCCCCTGTACTGCAAGGCGCCCCAGACAGTCGTAAAGCGAGAACCTGTATAGCCCTTTCTTCCTCAGTTCGCCGTCCTGCACGGAAATACAGTGGTCGTCGGGGTCGTAGATGTATTCTATAGGAGCGCAGCCCGGCAGTTTCTTCATCAGCATATTCCCGTTAAGGTCGTATCTGTACTGATAGGCGTCAGTATCCAGGTCCAGACTGTTGGGATAGTCGGACATGAGCACAAACGTAAGTCTGCCGAAGCCGTCATATACGAAGTAAGTGTCATTGCCAGTCCCCCTGCGTTCCAGAATCTTCCTCCCGAAAGCATCGGTAAATGTCGTAACGGTGACACCGTCCTCGTTGACAACACGCTCGCCTCGTAACGTGCCTGCGTTATAATAACCGTCATCATCGAGAACAGGGTCGTCCGGCGATGTCACCGAGTATTTGATGACGTCGTTTGCTGCATTCGTGACATAGTTCATCATGACAGGCTCTGTCTTCCATGCCTGTCCTGCCTTGTGCTGTCTCTTGAGCCGTCCCGCCGCGTCGTACTCAGAGTCTTCGAATGCGTAGTTGTCGTAATACTGGGCTGATGACATCTGTATGATGGCGTCAATCCCCAGATTGGCAACTGCCAGGTTTCCCGTTACCGGCAGCCAATTCCTTGTAACCATCTGCTCTCCTGTGATTTCGTTATACGAGTATGCGAACTCCCCGTTGTTGCTTATTGCGTTTGTCGCCTTCAGCGTCTCCCTCCCGAGTCCGTCGAAGAAGATATACTCCTTTGTTTTTCTTGACGCGCTACTGGATAATATGGTCTCTGAAAGGACATAGTTGGCGTTGCCCTGTCCCCTGATGGATGCAGGTGTAAATGCCAATGCAAATATAAGACAAAAGAGTGATAATATATGCCTCGACTTCATATTTTTAATATTATTTAGTGCTGTAATTGTATTTATACGAATTTAGCAGTTCCCACTTCCCGTTTACCTTCCTGTACTCGGCTACGAGCCTTCCCAGCATATCGTATTCGTATCTGCATGACATTCCGCCTGGCTCTGTCTTTTCAGTGAGGTTCAACATGTTGTCATACTTGTATCTCCACACGTAAGCCTTGCCAAGTCTCGTGCGTAGCGAGTCTAAAGAGTTGTCTGGCAGGCTTAACCCCGACAACTCCTCTGGAGCTCTGCCCAAGGCATTTTGCACCTCGTCGTATGTGGCATTCTGCACCGTAGCCACCAGTTTCCGTCCTTTGTGCGACCATATCATGATTGTTCTTGCCCCTTGCTCTGTCCAAATGACAGGGTTGCCGTATTGGTCAACCTTTTCGACGATATAGTCTTTATGCGCCCTCTTGTGTGGTACTGACGTGGTGGAGTTGTCCCACCATGTCACCTGCTTTTCGACGAAGGGCACTCCAATGCTCGACTGTGCATAACTCTTCACGGTGCTGCAATACCAGTTGTCCTCCTTTTCTTCCGTCTCAACGGGAACGATGATGTTTCTCTGCGCCATCCACGGGTAGCGGTCAGTGCTGTAGTAGTAGGTTGTTTGGTGTGTCTCGTTTGAATTTGACAAAACAGTTTTCTTGCGTGGCATGCCATAATCGGTGTACTGGTATCGGGTTTCAGTGTTGTATGTGCCGTTGCTCATTGTCTCTTGTCTTTCTTCTGTTGCAACAAGATACTTGTTGACGTATGTCTTGTAGAGATATGAGAAGCCAAACAGGTTGCTGAAACAGTCCAGGTGCCATTCTTGGGACACCGTGGAACATGGATCGCCAGCGGTGCGTCCATAGTAGAACGTTGTTTTTTCAAGCAAGTTGTTGTCGGCATCCATAACTTCTCTGGATGCGAGTTTCCCCCTTTCGAATGCCTTGCTTGTAAAGGCGGCGCAAGCATAAGAGTCGTAAACGTAAGCCGTATAATCCGCAGGTTCGTCCATGTGACCCATGTCATTGGCATCGGTATCGTAATTGGTATATTTATACTTGGTGCGCGAAATAACGTTGCTGTCACTGTCCCTCAACTCCTCGAACACCGTGGAATAGCCCACGTAGGGTGTGTTGAAATTCATGGGGTAAGGATTCATGTCGTCAAAGGAGTAAAAATCGAGATACTCGTTTTTGTCGCTGTCGAAATAGAAACGGTCGTGAAAGCATGGTTCTCCCTTGGATATTCCGCTGCTGTTGCCGCTCAGCGAGTTCTTGTAAATGTAGTGTTTGGAATAGAGAAGACTCCCCGAGACATCGTAGTTCTTCAAAGATTTCACACGGAGACCTCCGGAAACTCCATTCTTCGCCGTCAGAGTGTTTGTTCTCAGGTTATATTCTTTGGAATAGTCGTTAAGTTCATAATCAAGCACAGTCTTTCCTCCTGTTGGGTACACAATACTTTTGAGAACGAAATATCTGGTGCTGGCAAGCGATGCCGTTCTTATGACATACTGGCTGGCTGTATATGTAGTGCTCAACTGCCACTCCCCGTGATTATACGGGTTTGCTCCGTCCCTTGAGAAATATCCCCACGAGTCAGTATAAGTCAATGGATTTCTGTCAGGCCACATGTTGTTTACATCGCTGTCAAGATAATACTCAAATCTGTACTCGTATTCCTTCTCCATGAACACCATACTATGCTGTTCGTCGCGAGGAATCACCTCCCCGCCATTCAAAGAGTTTATTCCGCCTCCGATAGGTCCGATCTTGGGATTGATAAAGTCATCTGTGAAAGGAGCACTATACTCAGTCATGTTATTCTTGTTAAAAACAATCTTTGTAAGTAGCTTCCTGTTACTGACTTGTGTAAAGTTAAAACTAACAGACTGGATATCAGTAATGTTTTTTCTCACAGTTATTTCAGACAAATAGTCATGTGTTATTTTTCTTGCAATGGCGTTTCTGGTCTCATTTTCTGTTTCCAAAGGGCTTACTCCCATAAACAGTGAGAACCTATTCGCTCTAAACTGTTGTTCAATACTGCCATACAGGTATCGGGCTTCAGGTTCCGTCCAATACAGACAATTCGTGTTTTTGAGAAAGAGGTTGCCGTAATCATTGTCTCTGTTATATTTAAAACATATAGAATCGTCATCACAACTTATCTTCAACAGTCGTGACGGCATAGTCAAGAAGCCCGAATAGCCACTTTTCCCTTTATTGAGCATCCTTATTACAGGATATGTGTTATACTCTAACATCTGTGGAGCATAGTGGATATTGCACATATATGAATCGGCAGCATACTCGAAATTCACCACACGGCCGTCAACCGTGGTAATTTTTGACAAACGCCAGCATGTAGCCATAATGTCCCCTTGCACCTGATTATAATAGGGCACGCTATATTCGGTGGCGTTGCCACCGCCAAATTCATATCTGGTGCCGTCAGGAGTGATCAATGTGAACTTGTCGAAAAATTTCTTATTCATACTGACAGCATATAGTTGCAAAGAGAATCTTTGCCCCATGTCCTCGATGGTCTTGAAACCGTCCTGCTCGTTGAACTCCACCTTGATATTGTCATCGGACACTACCCTCCATTGTCCGTCCTTGTCCATAAAGAAAATGCCACTATATCCATTAAAACTGAAAGAAAACTCATCAGCAGACAATTCGTACCAGTCGTTTCCGCTCAAGTGTGTCAGTTGTTCGAGTTTGTGGGTTTTGCTGTTGCTGTTGTCTATTTCTCCAATCTTGCTGTGATTATAGTAGAACCCAGCATTTGTCGAGTAGGTCTCTTTCTCGTCCTGAACCCCTTTGACGTTTCTGGCGATATAACCACCAGCGTAGAGACTCCATCCGATGCCTAAACAAGTAGGCGGCGTGTGTGGCTTGACATTTGAGGTGTGATACATCGCCTGAACAGGAATGCTGACGTTTCCTACTTTCATTGTATAGATGGGTACAGTTATATTGGGTGTGCCAGTGTAGTGCCCGACAGGAATGCTACCGAATGTTCCCAAATTTGCAACTTCTGGTGACGGGACATTTCGGACTTCCTTTATCTGTCCACACAAGGGGATGACAATCGTTGTGCAAATATAAAGTATGGCAAGTTTTGCATGTTTTTCCATGTAGGAAATAATCTTGTCATTTCTCAATGTAAGTGGTATCATATGTAATATGGTATGATGTTATGTCAGATTCTCACTTTCTCGCTGTAAACTTTTCCGTTAACGTTGATGTAAAGAATGTATGTCCCGGAGCGCAAGCCGTTGCAGTCTATCTGCACAGAGTATCCCTGACCTGCAGCCTGTGTCCACTGCCTGCTTGAGTACAGCATTCCCGTGTGGCTGGCGACAATGGTCGTGATGGTGGCATCCTCGTCAAGACTGTATGCCATCTGTATGACGTTGCCATGCGTCTCTATGTCATAATGGATGATGTCGGGCATCTGCTGTCCTTCGTCAGTGAAGCCCTCCTGTTCGTCTGCCTCATTTCCCTCGTTGCTTGTGATGTAACGTGCTGCCACATCCTCGGGAAGGTTGCAATAGGCGTACTTCGTTGTTCCGACAGCATCCATATTGTAATAACTGGTGCTTGTCACGTCCTCGATAAAGGGATACTGCGATTCTGGCAGATACCACTCGTAGCGTTCGTCTATAACCTGTGCGAGCCTCGCGGTGTCGAGGGCAGCGGAGTCGATGTCCATGCAGATGGAGTAGGAGTCGATGGTATGCACCCTGAGTACATTACTCAGAGTGTCGTTCTCCGCAAGCACTATCGAGCCGGCTGCGTCCACTTTGACGGTTGCCGTGCCGACCTCACGGAAAGGATGGTCTCCGCAGTACATTCCCTCGCATCGGAACGCCTTGCCTATGGAATCGCCATAGACAAGCGGGAATCTCCTGGATATTTTCTTTTGGGCATAGTCTCTTTTCTCCAGCGTTGACTCGCTGCCACATAGGAAAAGAGTGTCAGGCGTTGTGCGGTAATAATATATCTTGTCCCGTTCTGTGATGGACACAAGACCAGTACTGTCTTTCATAAACATCACCTTTGACGACTCCTTTGAGCCGAGTTTAGAGGAGAAATCCCACACCATGTTTCTGCCTCCCCTGCCCGGGGAGAAATACAGTATCCTGCTTTTC